>Ga0105357_10001632_pt1 | contig 12002 bp, 9 predicted proteins | sample GOMGulsemesocosm_4_FD_83660 | JGI IMG/M metagenome (GOLD analysis project Ga0105357, IMG submission 83660) | Methane-oxidizing microbial communities from mesocosms in the Gulf of Mexico - GOM15B Gulf of Mexico | ecosystem: Environmental > Aquatic > Marine > Cold seeps | place: USA: Gulf of...
GAGGGATTTTAAATCCCTTGTGTCTACCAATTCCACCACCCGGGCAAAATGGAGGCGGATACCAGAATCGAACTGGTGTACACGGATTTGCAATCCGCTGCATAGCCACTCTGCCAACCCGCCATTTTATCAACACGAGTTGAGTGATTTCATTTATTGGAATAAATCCAACTTAAGGAAAACCTTTACTACTAAATATATTGGAGCGGCTAACGAGACTCGAACTCGTGACATTCACGTTGGCAACGTGATGCTCTACCAGCTGAGCTACAGCCGCTTAATATATTTTATATTTTTTGAAATACTTAGTTAGATTACTCTAGCCAGTTACTTCATCCGCTGACTCCCTGTCAACGAAAACGCATTCTACATCGTATTAAGTTACAGTCAACTATTAAATCCCTTTTTTATTTCGACTGCTCAAAAAGCGGCTTGTTTGATGCTTTTTTTTACTTAAACCCGTTGTTTTCATCATTTACAGGAGAAATATAACGCTTATCACTAAAGCTTGTTAATTTATACCATCTACGTATTGGCTTTTAGTTCTGGCCATGCAGCTTTAAAATAATCAATTAACGTTGTAATGGTCAAAACGGTCGCAATAAAATATAAGCCATAAGAGGCATAATTTAAAATTTCATGTGGAAAGTAAAAGTAAACTAGTGGTATATCGTAATCAGGTCGCCATATTAATCCCATAATAGCTAACATTTGTGCCGCGGTTTTATACTTGCCCATATTAGAAACGGCAATAACATCTCGCTTACCGCGAGAAGACATAAACTCTCTTAAGGCACTGATGAATACTTCACGAGCAATCATGATGATAGCAGGAATAGCCACCAACCACGTTTGATAATCATGCACTATCATGACTAACGCAGCGACAACCATGAGTTTATCCGCCACAGGGTCAATAAAGGCACCAAAAGCTGAAGATTGATTTAATTTTCTAGCTAAGTAACCGTCGAGTATGTCACTAACAGCTGCTAACCAAAAAATAGCAAAAGCACCAAAATGACTCCATGATAAAGGCAAATAGAAAACAATCAGAAAAATAGGGATCAATATGATCCGAAATAAGGTTATTTGATTAGGTAATGTCCACATAGTCTCTTACTTTTAAAACGAACTTGATTATAAACGTTTTTCTTTTATTCTACACAGGTTAAGTAACTAGATATAGCTACTTATCATGCAAAGCATTATAAAGTTTTTTTGCCAGCGTTTTGCTAATACCAGGAACTTTTTCTAGCTCAGTAATATCAGCATTTTTTACTTCTTGCATACCACCCAAAAAAGTTAATAAAGCTTGGCGCTTTTTAGCCCCTACTCCTTCAATATTTTCAAGTACTGATTTTTTACTCACTTTTTGCCTTTTTGCTCTATGACCTGTTATGGCAAAACGGTGTGATTCATCACGAATATGTTGCACTAAATGTAACGCAGGAGAGGTAGCTGGAAGTGATATTAATTGATGAGAGCCTGCTAAAATAAGTGTTTCTAATCCCGGTTTACGTGACTCCCCTTTAGCTACACCAACAAGTAAAGGTATTCTATCTAACCCTTGCTTAGCAGTTAACTCAGAAAAAAAATCTTCCGCTTTAGCTAGTTGACCTTTACCACCATCAATAAACACAATATCAGGCAGTTTTTTTAACATTTCTGTATCTTGTGGTTTAAGCTTGCCATAACGTTTATTTAACGCAAAAGCCATTGCAGCATAATCATCACCTGGTGTTATACCATGAACGTTATAGCGACGATAATCTGACTTTACCGGTCCTTCTTGATTAAAAACAACGTTTGAAGCAACTGTTTGTTGTCCCATAGTATGGCTAATATCAAAACACTCTATTCGATTAATACCATTGGAAAGCTCAAACACTTCATTTAAAGCAACAAATCGTGCTTGCATTGATTCTTTATGACTATTTCGTGTCACTAATGCCGTTTGGGCATTAGTTGTGGCAAGTTTTAAATACTGACGACGCTCTGAACGGCTTTTAGTTGATATTTTTACGTCATGTTCAGCCTGCTTGGAAAGCAAAGAAGCCAACTCATTTATTTGCTCAAAAGTATGCATAGCAACTATTTCCTTGGGAATATTACCTTCACTTCCCCCTTTGCCTAAAGAGTTTCCTAAGTAGTGTTGACCAATAAAGGCTTGAATTATTTCTTCATCGCTAGTTTCACTTGGTACCACGGGGAAATAACTTTTACTCCCTAATATTTTATGATCTCGAATCATAAGTAAATGAACACAGGCTTGAGACTTTATCCGATATAAACCAATAACGTCCATTTCAGCCGCTATACCGCTAACATATTGCTGCTGTTGAACCTTACGCAGTGTAGTAATTTGATCACGACATTTAGCAGCAAGCTCAAAATTTAATTGAGCACTGGCCGTCTCCATCCGTGCAACTAACTGCTCAATAACCATTGAGCTTTTTCCTTTTAAAAATAATTTAGCTAAAGAGACCTGCTGTTGATAATCGTCAGACGATGTTTTATCTACACAGGGAGCTAAGCAGCGTCCTAATTGGTGTTGTAAGCAAGGACGTGTTCTCGCTCTATAGTAACTGTTTTCACACTGCCGAATAGGAAAGATCTTCTGCATTAAACGTAAACTTTCCCATACAGCGCCAACGCTAGGATAGGGACCGAAATAATCACCTTTAATACGTTTGCCACCACGGTGCAAGCCTAATTTAGGGTGTTTATGCTCAGTGATTAATAAGTAGGGGTATGATTTATCATCTCGCAGTAAAATGTTGTATTTAGGCTGATATTTTTTAATGTAATTATTTTCAAGGATTAATGCCTCCCCTTCCGTATGGGTAACCGTTACATCAATAGCGCAAATCTGTTTAACAAGAACTTGTGTTTTAACTGAGCCAACATCTTGACGAAAATAACTCGCAAGACGTTTTTTAAGGTGTTTGGCTTTACCTACATATATAACCGTTTGTTCATGGTTATACATGCGATACACGCCCGCTAGTTCGGTGACTGAGTTTAGAAAGGCTGTGTGATCAAAGAGTGGGATTTGTTTGGTATTATTGGTTTTGGTACTAGTGTTGCTTTTATTGTTATTGTTATTGTTATTGTTATTGTTATTAATAATAGTGCCCGACAAAATTATAACTTTTCTGTATTTATCATGCCATGGCGTATAGCAAAGTGGGTTAACTCAACATCATTGCTAACGGCTAGTTTTTCAAACATACGATAACGATAGCTATTTATTGTTTTAGTGCTTAGATGCAAATTCTCAGATATGTCAGGTACCTTTTCTCCTCGCGTGATCATTATCATAATTTGAAGTTCTCGATCTGACAATAGATTTAAGGGGTTTTCTTCTTTTGACTTAAACTGGCTAAGGGCCATTTGTTGAGCTATTTTCGCAGGTAAATAACGCTGACCACTATTTACCGCCCTTATCGCATGAATCATTTCATTGGGCGCTGTTCCCTTGGTTAAATAACCCGCAGCGCCTATTTGCATAACTTTTGTTGGAAATGGCTCTTCTGTATGCACAGTAAGTACAATAACTTTTGCATCTGGAGCAAACCGTAAAATCTTTTTAGTGGCTTCAAAACCGCCCATACCAGGCATATCCATGTCCATTAAAATAACGTTGGGTTCAGTTTGGCGACAAAACTTTATTGCTTCTTCGCCAGTTTCACATTCATTAATAACGTTAAAGCCTTTCACTTCATTTAATATTTTACAAATACCCGTTCTAACTAATTCATGATCATCAACTAATAATATATTTATCAATATAATTTGCCTTAATTTACTTTAATTGGGCTTATAGCAAGTATATATCCTGAATGTGATTTTTACTTTTAATGAGTTAAAGGTTATAAGAAAAGCAGCTTTTGTTCAATAGTTTTCATGGCTTTCGCTTATAATTCCTTATTTTTTAACCAACTATTTAACAGCCTTATTTGACCATTTTTATACGCAGCATAAGTTAAACGCACAGCATTACTTAAAATGACACTGTCAGACCAATTTGTTTGTTCTGAAATTAATTGATAACACACTTTAGCTTCAGGTGATAAATAGCCGCGCATTTCTAGTTTACCGCGACCTTTTTGCCGTTCACGGTAATTTTTCTGCTTTTGGGCATTAGTCATCGCTTTTTTTTTATTTTTTACTGGTTCATCCATCTTATTCTCAATGCATCTAGTCTATTGTCACTGGCAACAAAACACTATGTTACTCTGCCCATTTAATTTTGCAATACGCTCTTTAACTATACTAACAAAAGATAATTTGATTTTTATCATTGAATTGTGTTTTTTTTACTGTTCAGAGTTGTTTAGTGTACAAGTGTTCGCTAAAGTAGCGTCATAAATATTTATCAATAGGTAATATAGTGATGGCAATGGCACCACAAAACTCATACAGCAAAGAAGATTTAGTCAAAGCGGGTACTGGCGAAATGTTTGGAGAAGGAAACTCTCAGCTTCCTTCAGATAACATGTTAATGATGGATCGTATACTTTCGATAACCGAAGAAGGCGGTGAACACGGTAAAGGTTATATTGTTGCAGAGTTAGATATTAACCCAGATTTGTGGTTCTTTGATTGCCATTTTAAAGGTGACCCAGTAATGCCAGGTTGTTTAGGCTTAGATGCAATGTGGCAACTAGTTGGCTTTTTCTTAGCATGGACTGGCGGCCCAGGTCGAGGTCGCGCGCTTGGTGTGGGTGAAGTTAAATTTACTGGCCAAATTTTACCCACAGCGAAAAAAGTTACTTTTAGAATAGATTTTAAGCGAGTTATTAAGCGTAAGTTATATATGGGCCTTGCCGACGGCAGCTTAAGCGTTGATGGTCGTGAAATTTATACAGCAAAAGATCTCAAAGTAGGTTTATTTACTGATACATCAAAGTTCTAGAATCTAATACAGCCTAAAAACATAAGCCTAGCATCTGCTAGGCTTATGTTTATCTAAAAAAGAAAAAAACTCCATTATAAAGCAGCTTAAATGTGCTTTATAATGGAGTTTTTTAATTAATACTGACAAAATTAATACTTACAAAACCCATTCTCACAAAAGTATCAGTTTACTTCATTAACTTACGACGTAAACCAAATAATGTAATAAGAGCAAAAAACGTACCAAAGCCAAAACTAGCACCTTTACGAATAACTTTACCGTCTTCTTCTGCGGTACATATTTCACCATCCTCTGACATTGGTACAAGGCTAACAGCACGAACTACATCTTCTTTTAAAGAGTTACCGCTATCATCTAACATTAGCTCACCTTTAGCATCAAGGCGATCAACTTTTACAATGGCGGTAGCCGATATAATACCGGCATCATTAATACCACGGGCTTCAAAAATATTGAAGGTTAAACGTGTCGAGCATGGTATAAGTTTATTCAAGTTGGTAAAAAGTTTTTTCTCCATATCATAAATAATCGCGGCCGTTCTTCGTGGATTTAGCGCACTTTCAGTATGCGTTTCGATCTCGCCTTCACCGACCATCAAGCCATCATTATTTATCGCACGAACAGTACTGTCAGAACTAGAAAAGAAATCACTTGGGGTTATCATTTCTATTTCATCTTTAGGCACATTCGTATCAACATAAAAGAACTTATTTGCCAGCTTACCATCTATCACTTTAGTAATATGCCCTACCGCAATACCGGCATCATTGATATCGTAGGCGCGAGAGCTACCTTTATTTGCGTGTACTCCCGTGAGGTCAATAACTTCTCCGTCTTTATAAACTACAGCAAACTGGTAAATACTACTTTGATCTACCGTTGGATTTGATACTGTTTCATCATTCCAACCATCCGCATAACCAACGGCAACGCCAGCAGCATTAACGGCTAGCGCATAACTTGAATGAGGGCGTTCATCATCAGGGTGAGGCTCAACTAACAATCCTAATGGTATAACGTCAGCACTACCGCTTGGATCTAATGTTGCTTTAAGCGCTATGGTATGATAAATAGGGTATGATGACCTTAACTGAGTTTCCGCGATACAAGCATCTTCAGATAAGTTTTTTAATATTTCTGGGTCGGCACAACCACCTGATTCACTTTCAAGAACGTCTATATAAGCTTGGCTAAACTTATAACTACTAAAGCCAACCGCAATGCCTGCCTCATTAACGTCTAAAACAGCAGATTCACCCCCACCATAGTTGTCCTCACCATTAACTGGTGTAATAGGAACCACTTTATAAATCTGTGCACCTTGATCATAAGAGAAAAAACCTCGAATTCCATGTTCTCTCAACCAAAAAGTAAGCTCTTCTTCTTCTGAGTTTGTAAATATGTTTCCGGGTAAATAGGGCGCTGTTGCCGTTCCGTAAGACACTCCACCATCAGTAATACCACTAACAATATCAATGGTTGAACGAGTTAGGTTATCTGTACCCTCAAAAGTTTCGTCCCATAAGTTATAATCTTCACTTACACTATCGGGCGTGCCACCAATATTTGTCATGGCAATAGTATCACCGACCTTTTGATACGCTATACTACTACCTTTAATATTTTGTAACCAACGAACGACCCAGGCTAAATCATTTGCCGTAGGGTCTCCTGCCTTTAGTGCTTCAATGTCTTCAATATCATTTAATGCATGTACACCTTCAAAGGAATAAAAGGCATAAGTTTCTATATCATTAAAGTCATCTTCATCTAAATAATCAAATTGCACAGGAAAGTTATAAAGACTAGTACCTGATAATGCCATATTTCCATCAGCATTTTGGTGCTGAGCATAAGTATACTTTAGCTTACTCGCTTCACCTTTATCTATTATTTGGTAAGTAGCAGCATTTACATTATCAATAAAACTTATGCTTAGCGCACTGCTAACGCTTAAAGCGATTATATTTTTTACTATTTTGCTCATTTTACTACTTAACTCTTTTTTATTTATCTTATTATTTATTTATTGTTGGAAAAAGTTCCAACCCACATTTATCATTGCTCATCTAACGCTTGCCATCTTGTGTATACAAGCTCAAGTTTTGACTCATTTTCACTAAGCTGGTTCAATATATTTTTAGTATATTGCTCATCTTTATTAAAAAATTCACTTTGATTCACTTGTTCTTGTAAAACAGCAATTTTATTTTCTAAACTATCAATTATTTCGGGTAGTTCAGCGAGCTCTTTAGATTCTTTGAAAGATAGCTTTTTTTTAGTAACCTTGACGACTTCTGCTTTGCTCGACTCTGATTTACTCTGCTGTGTTACTTTTTTCTGATTTGAAGTAATCTGTTGCTGGCGCTGATCTTCTTTTAACATTAAATAGCTATCAACATCATCATAGCCACCAACAATTTGATTAACATATCCTGTTCCATCAAAGTAAAGGCAGGTATTTACACAGTTATTAACAAAATCACGATCATGGCTAACTAAAATAACGGTTCCTGAGTAATTTGCAACGACTTCTTCAAGTAGTTCTAACGTTTCTATGTCTAAATCATTCGTTGGTTCATCGAGAATCAGTAAATTACTTGGACGTAAAAATAACCGAGCCAATAGTAGACGGTTTTTTTCACCACCTGACAATGCTTTTACTGGTGTACGTGCGCGTTTAGGGCTAAAGAGAAAGTCTTGTAAATAACCTAACACATGACGCGATCTGCCATTAACCATCACTTCTTGTTTGCCTTCACCAACAATTTCTTGCACCGTTAGATTCAAATCTAAGGCTTCACGATGTTGATCAAAGTAGGCTACTTCTAAATTAACCCCTGAGCGCATCTCACCGCTGGTTTGCTTAAGATCTTCCATAATTAACTTAATTAAGGTCGATTTACCGGTACCGTTAGCGCCAATAAATGCTAATCGATCATTGCGAGTAATTAGTAAATTAAGTTTTTCAATAACTACCTTACCATCAAAAGCGACAGTGACATCTTGTGCCTCAAACACTAACTTACCTGAACGATCTCCCTGAGTAATATTCATAGTACTTTGATTACGCACTTCACGGCGAGCGGTACGTTCTAAACGTAATTTCTCTAACGATCTTACCCTGCCCTCATTACGGGTGCGACGCGCTTTTACACCTTGACGTATCCATACTTCTTCTTCAGCAAGGCGTTTATCAAATAAAGCATTTTGTTGGTCTTCAACTTGTAAGTCATGTTGTTTTTGCTCGATATACAAATCATAATCACCGGGGTAACTTTTCAGTTGACCGCGGTCAAGGTCTAAAATGCGTGTTGATAAACCACGTATAAACGCCCTATCATGGCTGATAAAAATAATGGTTCCAGTAAAGTCTTTTAAAAACTTCTCTAACCATAAAACACTCGCAATATCTAAATGGTTAGTTGGTTCATCTAACAGTAAAATATCAGGATTAGTCACCAACGCTTTAGCCAGTGCTACTTTACGAAGCCAACCACCAGATAGGTCTGAAATTTTAGCCTCAGCATCTAACAACAATGTACTCATTACTTGCTCAATACGTTGCTCGTCTTGCCAGGCATTCGCTTGTTCTAATTCATCTTGCACATTGGCTAATTTGTTTAGGTTTTTCTCACTAGGATCTTCCCCAATTAAGTGAATTAAACTGTGGTAACGACTAATAAGATCAGCATTTTCTTTTACCCCTTGGGCAACATAATCAAATACATTAACATCAGAAGATTCAGGAGGATCTTGCTCAAGCATCGACATTAACATCGTATTAGATTTTAATATTTGACCATCATCTAAGTTTTGAAAACCCATCAACACTTTCATCAAAGTAGACTTGCCCGCACCATTACGACCCACTAAACAAATACGTTCGCCTGTTTGTATACTTAGGTCTGCTTTATCTAGTATTTTATCTGTACCAAAGGCTAATTCGCCATTAGCTATTCTTAATAATTCCATCGGTAATTTAAACTCGCTTTTTATAAATTCACTGTTAATTCGCTGCTAATTCTGCAACTTGCTCTGCGGTAAAAGGCCAAAATAACTTTTTACTTTCACATAACCTATCACCTAGTTTTTCTAATACTGGAATATGCACACCGTACAGTTCAACTAAACTTTTAGTCTCATGGGTAACGCTGGGCTGATCAACAATATCAATTTCACCTAACTGTTCTCGTGATAATACAGTTAAGCAAATAGCCAAGGCTTGCTCACACAAATGACAACCGTCACTACCGTATAAAATAAACTCTTTTGTTATCATACTAAATTTTTACTGCCCTTTGTTTTACTACGCTTTACTTTGTTTAAATATACCTGTTACTTTCTCGTAATAGACCAGCTATTATGAATATGCTTGTTACGAGCAAAATCTTTATCTCGAGTGACATCAGACATCGCTTGTGCTTGCAGACCTAGCTCTGCCATCGCATCAAAATCCATTTTAAAATTCCGCTTATTATTAGTGAAAAATATTTCACCGCCATCTGCTAATGACTTTAATGCATCAGTAATTAATGCCACGTGATCACGTTGTACATCAAAACTGTCTTCCATACGTTTAGAGTTAGAAAAGGTGGGGGGATCAATAAAAATAATATCAAAGGCTGTTGTATTTTTTTTAAGCCAATCTAAGCAATCTGCTTGAATAAATTGATATTTATGACCGTTGAGCTTGTTTAAAGCAAAGTTATCTTGTGCCCAATTCAGATAAGTATTAGACATATCAACCGTTGTTATAGAACTTGCTCCATGTAAAGCAGCTTGCACTGATACCGAGCCTGTATAGGCAAATAAGTTTAATAAACTTTTATTTTTGGCTTTTTTAGCAACGATTTGCCTAGTTTTACGGTGATCTAAAAATAAACCGGTATCAAGGTAATCCCACAGGTTAATTTTAAACAGCGCACCATGTTCATTCATAGTGATCGATTGTTTAGATTTATCAACACGTTGATATTGATTTTTTCCTTTTTGCTTAGCGCGCGTTTTTAATACCACTTTGTCGGTTGGAATGCCTAGTACTTTTGGTGCCCAATAAATCACTTCTTGCAAGCGTTTAGTCGCTTTTTGCTCATCAATATTTTTAGGCGCTGCATATTCTTGAATCACTAAATAATCGCCATATCGATCAATGGCTACATTAAATTCAGGAATATCAGCATCGTATAAGCGATAACAATCAATTTGATTAGATTTAAGCCAACCTTTTAGCCCTTTAGCGTTTTTCTTTAAACGATTTGCAAAAGCACTGTCTTCCTCGGCAAAAGATGACTCTGGGTTAACCGCATCTTTCTCTAATTGCTTTTCATCAACATTATAGAGTGCTAATTGACAGTCTAACGGTCCATTTTTAAACTTATAACGCTTAAAGCTTGATAATTTAAGCATGGAAAGCAGCTCTATATTGGCTGTTAATATAGCCACACGCCAATCGATAAATTGACTTTTAAGTTTTTGACCAAATAAAACAAAATTTTCAACAAGCTCTGGCAACTCTCCTATACGTTCGCCATAAGGAGGGTTAAAAAGAATAGTACCCGCCTGCCCGTAAACATTATTAATGTCATTCGTATTTTGACACTTAAACTCAATAAAACGTTGTACTTTCGCATTTCGAGTATTTTGCTGTGCCGTTTTTAAAACGCCGGCATCTATATCTACCCCGAACACTCTCAAACTACTAATTTTCGCTTGCTCTAAAGAAGTCGCTGAATCATTAATCGCTTTATTTAGTTGATCTTGCCATATTGTTTCATCATGCTTTAACCAATATTCAAAACCCCACGAGGCGCGGCCAATACCAGGCGCTTGTTTAGTCGCCATAGCAACCGCTTCAATTAAGATAGTGCCTGAGCCACACATTGGATCCACTAAGGGCTTACTGGTATCAGCCAACCAACCAGAGCGTAAGATCAATGCGGCAGCCAAATTCTCTTTCAATGGTGCAGCACCACTGTGCTCACGATAACCCCGTTGAAATAAACCTCTTCCAGAAAAATCTAAATAAATACTGACCTGATCTCTAAGTAAACGTGCTTGGAAACTTATTTGTGGAGAGTTTTTATCGACATTTGGCCGCTCAAAGCCTTGTTCTCTAAATTGATCAACAATGGCATCTTTAATGGTTAAACCACCAAATTGGCTATTACGAATTTCTTCACTATAACCCACAAAGTCAATAGCAAAAGTAGTACCACTATTAAAGTGTTCAAGCCAATTTATACTACTTGCTGCTTTAAATAACTCATCTTTGTTTTTTGCTTCGCCTTCACCAAGCTTTAACATTACTCGTGTTGCTAAGCGTGTCCATAAACTAATTTTATAACCTAGCTCCCTAGAAGCGCTAAAATAAACCCCTTCTGGTTTTTGTACTACCTGTTCACCGCCAAGATTTTTTATTTCATCCGCGAGTAAAACCTCAATGCCTGATGAGGTTAAAGCTAAAAATGATTGCTTGTGTTCTTGCATTTCTTGCACCGTTTAATCCTAAAATTGTTCTCAAAGAACAGATGGCGGCAATTATAACCAAACTTCAGCCACACATATACAAAAGTTGAGTATTGTTAAAGTAACAGTCAATAAATAGCCTGTAATTCGGGCATACCGTATGACATTTGAGCGAACAGGTATTTAAATGAAAAAAGCACTTGCTTTATACCGGTGCTATCCTTATTATACGCCTCGATTTCAAGGGGACATTCTTAAAATCATGTTAACAATAGAACAATAGGAATTAAAACCTAAATCTATTGTGGTTGACCTAATAAATCAGGTCATTCGGACGCGGGATGGAGCAGTCTGGTAGCTCGTCGGGCTCATAACCCGAAGGTCGTAGGTTCAAATCCTGCTCCCGCAACCAATTTAAAGGTCATAGGTTCACTTTTCACAAATAAAGTGCTCCCGCAATCAATTCTTTTAGAATGAATTAAAACTTCTAAGACTTTGTTTTGTAAAATATTTATAAAACTCATTCGGACGCGGGATGGAGCAGTCTGGTAGCTCGTCGGGCTCATAACCCGAAGGTCGTAGGTTCAAATCCTGCTCCCGCAACCAACTTAAA
>Ga0105357_10001635_pt1 | contig 11992 bp, 12 predicted proteins | sample GOMGulsemesocosm_4_FD_83660 | JGI IMG/M metagenome (GOLD analysis project Ga0105357, IMG submission 83660) | Methane-oxidizing microbial communities from mesocosms in the Gulf of Mexico - GOM15B Gulf of Mexico | ecosystem: Environmental > Aquatic > Marine > Cold seeps | place: USA: Gulf of...
CCAAAATCATTGACCTTGGAATACTTAAAATCCCAAGGCGATAAAATTCCTAGTTTTGGGCCCTTGCCAGTATCTGTTCCTGGTGCAGTGGATGGTTGGTTCGAAATGCATGGCCGTTTCGGTAAGTTACCAATGACTGAGATATTACAGCCGGCCATTAACTATGCTGAAAACGGTTTTCCCGTAACGGAGCTGATCTCATATTATATGCAGGCTTCTGTCTCTCGTTTATCCAAATACCCAGGCTTTAAAGATGTCTATATGCCGACGGGTAAAATGCCCGTGAAAGGCGAAATTTTCAAAAACCCAGCCTTAGCGCGAACCCTCAAAATTATTGCTCAAGAGGGGCGCGATGGCTTTTATCTTGGTGAGGTTGCCCAAGAGATCGACAGTTATATGCGTGCCAACGGCGGTTTTGTAACTTATCAAGATATGGCCAGCCATAAAAGTGAATGGGTTGAGCCGGTCAGTACCAATTACCGAGGTTACGATGTTTGGGAGCTGCCGCCTAATGGACAGGGAATAGCGGCTCTGCAAATTTTAAATATCATGGAGCAATATGATGTGAAGTCCATGGGTTTTGGTAGCCCTGAGTACATTCATACCTTTGTTGAGGCAAAAAAGTTAGCCTTTGCAGATCGAGCAAAATATTACGCTGATCCTGATTTCAATAATATACCGGTCGAACAGCTCATTTCTAAGCCTTATGCTAAGCAACGTCGAGCTCTTATTAACCCCAACAAAGCAGCCAAACGTGATCAGTCGGGGCCCGTTCATGGGGATACTATCTATCTGACCACTGCCGATAAAGACGGCAATATGGTTTCACTTATTCAAAGTAATTTTCGCGGCATGGGTTCTGGTATGACGCCGCCGAAGCTCGGCTTTGTGCTGCAAGATCGCGGTGAATTATTCAGTTTTGAGGATGGCCATTTCAATCAATATGCTCCAGGCAAGCGCCCATTCCACACCATTATCCCCGCATTTGTGACTAAAGATGGCAAACCGTGGTTGAGTTTTGGCGTTATGGGTGGCGGTACTCAGCCACAGATGCATGCTCAAATAGTGATGAACCTAGTAGATTTCAGTATGAACTTGCAAGAGGCCGGTGACGCGCCGCGTATTTTACATACTGGCTCTAGCCAACCAACAGGAGAGGTGATGGTCGGTGGTGGGTATGTCAGTCTAGAGTCTGGCTTCCCAATGATCGTGCGCCGAGAACTGGCAAAGAAAGGGCATGTTATTCGCGATAGTTTAGGTGCTTACGGTGGCTATCAAGCTATTATGCGCGATCTCAAAAATGGCGTTTATTATGGTGCCTCAGAGACTCGTAAAGATGGCCATGCCGCTGGATATTAAGCTAAGGCGTACGGCAGTTATCCTCCGATGAAGTGCCGAACGGCCTGTGGGGCTTGTTGCATTGCGCCATCTATTACACAGGCCTTGCCCAATATGCCAAACGGCAAGGTTGCTGGTGAGCCTTGTGCGAATCTCGACTTGGAATCAATGAATTGTCGGATATGGGGTCGAGAGGATTATCCAGATTTTTGTGCCGGCTTTAGTCCCGAGATGGATTTTTGTGGCAGTAATAGAGCAGAAGGCTTGCAGATTTTAAGCATGCTTGAAGTTCAAACCGCAGCAGATACCAGCCCGACTTGATTGTAATTGAGAGCAGGGTGCCCTGCCGGTATTAGTTTAAACATACAAGACTATTCGCTTAGTTATGGCTGGGTTAGAATAGCCCCATTTATTTAATTTAATAGTAGGATTTATTATGGCTAAATTAGCTGATGAAAAGCGCGAAACACACTCACAATACACTTCAGAATTTATTGCTGTGGCGAATAAACTGAAAGAAGCTGGCGGTGATATTGAAGTGATCTCAGCGGCGTTGATGAGCGCATCGGGTATTTACGCAACTTATTCAACTTCTGGTAATGAAGGCTTTTTGCATGATGCCGGCATCGAAAAAGTTACCGAAGTTTATAAAAAGAACTTGGCGTATATCCAAGAGATAAAAAAATCACAAGTTGAAGACGCGAAATAAATAATACTGGAAGTTAATATGGATGATTTACAGAAAGAACATCACCGTTTAAGCGGTATGTTTGTAGAGCTTTCTAATACTATGAAAGCTGAAGGGCACGATCAAAACATGGTGCTGTCGGCGTTAACCAATGCGACTGCAACTTATGCAACCTATTGCTTGGCAGGTAATGAAGGCTACCTTTACGAAACAGGTATCAACCAGGTTTGTGAGCGTTTCCGGACTAATCTTGAAGTATTACAGGGCTTGAAGAAGGCGGAGTACGCCAGAAACAATCCAGAGGCAGCAGCCGCTGCTGAAGCGGAAGATAAGCTGAAGTCTTAATATGTAGCCCTCTAGGTAGTGTTATAGGCTAGCAGCTTGCATTATCTAGAGCTTCATTAAAGGCTGCATTTGTTTAACTGTGGAAGGTTCCAGTGACTGAATTACTACTTAAGCTTAATCAGGTGCCCGACGATGAGGCTGAAGAGATCCGTGTGTTGTTAGCTGAAGCGGATATCGATTTTTATGAAACCTCATCGGGAAATTGGGGCGCGTCTTTGGCAGCTATTTGGCTGAATGATCGAGGGCAAAAAGAAACTGCCCAAACTTTATTAGATGAGTATCAGCGAAAACGGGCCGAAGCCGCGAGATTAGAGCCCGCGGAACCTTGGTTGAAATACTTCATCAGGCAGCCCTTGAAGGTTGTTGCGTTCAGTCTATTAATTGCAGCGTTGTTATATATCTTGTTATCCCCTTTCTTGGGCATGATGTTGCCTGATTGAGGCAAGCTGCTATGCTTGCTTACAACTCCCTACCAGCAGTTGAGGTCGTCCCTATGCCCCAAATACGAAGCGTATTGCTAATAAAAGAGCTGTTATCAGGCTATAAATGTATCTCGCGAGTAGTACTTAGGCCGAAAGCCTACCTTAAATTGTTGTTGGTAGGCATGGTAGGTTGCTTTGTAGTAGCTTGTGGGGAATCGGGGAATGAGCATTTCTGCGCGAAGTATTCTTACTTTTATAAAGAGTTAACCGAACCCGGTGTACTTCCATTTATGAGCTTACGCAGAAGCTTAAATAAAGAACTCAGCGACCCGAGCAAGCGAGATGACGCCAAGATAGCGTTATTTGTGATGTCTGATATCGACCGGGGCTTAAAACGTGCAAGCGAATCGCCCCAGGAGTACTGCATGCGCCGTAAGCGTTGGGAGCAGTATCGTTAATGTAAGTCTTAGATTATGTCATTGGTGGCGACTGCTGTGGACCATTACTAATAATGAATCCACGCCTCTATAATTCGAGATGTATATTCACCTCATTAGTAGCCCTGCCCGGTACGAAGTTGTTGGGTGCTCCTATTTCGTTCCAACCGAAAGTCATCATGGGATTTTGCTAGGCCTGTTGTACTTAACTGCTCAAACATACTCTAATAATTATTGCTACGAAGCTCTTAAGCCTTGTGTTATCAATTAAAACTCGTTCCCCAATACTTATTCCTTATCGCCTCTCTTTAGTGACGTCCTGATTTTCCTATTTTAAAATTCACTTGAATATATGAATAAACGTATATATGATTTTTCATATATTGATGGCAGGTCAGACAGGCATGCTTGGACGTAAGGCAATTGGAGCTAGAAATGACAATTAAGGTCGGTATAAATGGCTTCGGTCGTATGGGGCGTTTGATCCTCCGTGCAGCGTGGCAATGGCCTGAATTTGAATTTATTCAAATTAATGAGCCCTGTGGGGATGCTGAAGCTTTGGTACACTTGCTTGAGTTTGACTCGGTACATGGGCGATGGCCTGTGCCTGTGGGGTTTTCTCAAAGCTCTCTGAAAATAGAGGGACGCTTGTTGCGGCTCAGTTCGAATACGGCGATTGAAGACACCGATTGGTCGAACTGTGATGTTGTTATAGAGTCCTCAGGCCAGTTTAAATCAAGCTCATTACTACAGGCCTATCTGGATCAAGGCGTTGGTCGAGTGGTTGTGACAGCTCCTGTCAAAGAACCGAGCGTTCTGAATGTGGTGATGGGCGTCAACGAGCATTTATTTCGACCACAAAAGCACCGAATAGTGACTGCAGCGTCTTGCACAACTAATTGTCTGGCGCCTCTGGTTAAGGTGGTGCAGCAGCACCTGGGTATTCGACATGGTAGCTTCACAACAATCCATGACATAACCAATACTCAGAGTATTCTTGATACTCCACACAAGGACCTTCGCCGTGCGCGGGCTTCAAGCTTGAGCTTGATTCCAACCACGACCGGTTCAGCTACTGCAATTATGGAAATTTTTCCTGAGCTAAAAGGGCGTTTGGATGGACATGCAGTGCGTGTTCCGTTGGCAAATGCTTCGTTGACAGATTGTGTTATTGAGCTTGAGCGTGACACCACTGTAGCAGAGGTTAATGAGTTGTTTGCAGCGGCTAGTAACAATGAGCTTGCGGGAATTTTAGGGTATGAAGAGCGCCCCTTGGTGTCGGTAGATTACAAAACCGACCCTCGCTCTAGCATCGTCGATGCCTTGTCGACGAGAGTCGTCAACGGCACGCATCTAAAACTCTATGCTTGGTACGACAATGAATGGGCTTACGCCAATCGTAGCGCTGAGTTGGCTCGTTTGGTGGCAGATTGAGCTTGGCTTAAAACATAAAGATTATGCACTTCTGTAAGAGTTAATTGATTGATGACTGAACTGATAAAAGGTGAGCGATTAAAGCAAGACAGTGCTGAAGAGCAACGTTCAGTAAAAGCACCCATAAAAGATAAGTCGGCCAAGTATTTAGCTGATACTCAATGGCGTCAATATTTAATCATCACTGCAAACTATTGGGTCTTTACAGTGAGTGACGGCGCTTTGCGCATGCTGGTGTTGTTGTATTTCCATAGCCTAGGTTATACGGCCTTAGAAGTTGCGTTTCTGTTTTTGTTTTACGAATTTTTTGGTGTGGTTACCAATTTATTTGGTGGTTGGCTCGGCGCACGGTATGGATTAAACCGAACTATGAACATTGGCTTGGGTTTGCAGGTTTGTGCTCTAGCAATGTTACTGCTTCCTCAGGAGTTGTTAACGATACTTTGGGTCATGCTGGCTCAGGGTTTATCAGGCATTGCGAAAGACTTGAATAAAATGAGCGCCAAGAGCGCCATTAAAAACCTAGTGCCCAGCGGGCGTCTATTCACTTGGGTTGCTGCTCTCACCGGTTCTAAGAATGCGTTAAAGGGGATGGGTTTCTTCCTTGGTGCAGCACTTTATAGTGGTGTTGGTTTTACCATGACAATAGGGCTGATGTTCACGGCGTTGGTGTTCATGTTAATACTAAGCCTCGTGTTACTCGATGAAGATCTGGGGCGCAGCAAGAGCAAGCCCAAGTTCACTGAAATGTTTTCAAATTCAGAGGCCATTAATCGCCTGTCTCTGGCAAGATTTTTCTTGTTTTCAGCCCGAGATGTGTGGTTTGTTGTTGCGCTCCCTGTGACCCTAATCCAGATGTTTTCATGGGATCATTGGAGTGTCGGTTTGTTCATGGCGGCGTGGATTGTTCTTTATGGAATTGTTCAAGCGTGGGTGCCAAAATTGAAGAGCTTAAACCTCTCCGAGAGTACGCTTGGTAGGTGGGCATTTATATTAAGTGTCTTTGTCGTCGCCTTGACGATGCTTTTATACTTAACGGGTAGTTCGCTGGTGTGGCAGCAGTGGGCGCTGGTGATAGGCTTGTTAATTTTCGCTGTGATTTTTGCGATTAATTCTGCTTTGCACAGTTTTCTTGTCGTGGCTTACGCCAGAGCCGACGGTGCATCATTAGATGTTGGTTTTTATTATATGTCGAATGCCGCTGGGCGCTTACTGGGTACATTGTTGTCTGGAGTGATATATCAATATTACGGCTTATTCTCGTGCCTTTTGGTGTCAGCACTAATGTTGGCGTTGGCTGGTGTGGCAGCGAAGTCACTACCGGACCTCCCGTAAATAACGCATTTAAAATATTTTAATTATATTTGTCTGGCGAGAATTATAGACGTATCGAGAGGCTTAAAGCTATGCGCTACAATTATTGGCTCGGTTCAAATGTATAGTTTACGGCGTGTTGCTTACGCTTACTTCGAATCTTGCGCAGTTCTTTTTGGGCCGGTAGCTGCCAGTGTGGGCTACATTGGGATGTGCAGTACCCGCGGCTACCAAGCGCGCCTATAATGGCATTGGCTGCTCCTCGAGCTTGCTGTGCTCGATGATAAGGGCCTTGGCTTTTTATTTTATAGGGCTGTTCTTTACTAATTCCTCCCAGTGCAATTAAGCAGAACAGGCCGTCTTCGACAGGCCGGATGTGTAATTCGATACGCTTGCCTGAGGCGGCCAGCAGCACGACGGATGTCCCTATCTTTGGTAAAGCTTCATAATTTAAACGCATAAACTTGATTCTATTTGGTGAGGGTCCAGACGCTTATTCAAGCGATAGAGACCTAGATTAATAACGCATATTCGGTGCTTGCTTCCTGCATTAGCAGAGCCAACAGCGCTATCTTGGAAGGTATCATTAACTTAAAAAACCTTGGCGTCTGTTACCTTGGTTGCTGTCGTTAAAATACACCTCTAGCTTCCGCTATTGATCAATTATCGTCAAGTATTTAACGCTCTAAGTGAGGCATTGGTTTGATGTCTTTAAATTGTTGATTTATAAGCTTATTGTTGCTTTTTCGTTAACCGTTTGTCAGTTGTTTTAATAATGTGAGATTTCTATGATCTGAGGTCGTAATTTTTTGATAAAAGCGCGACAATTTCCTTCAGTATTGGCTGAAGCCTCGAGTTTCGTTAAACTGCGCAGCTTTTGAGTGATATAGGCTGAAAATTTATCTTTAATCCTGTGTCCCTGCCTATTTTTGACTTTAAGAGTGTGGAATTAAGCGCATGACAGAACAAACGATCAGTGATGGTTATCGTCAGCGATTCGCGGGCGTCGCTCGCTTATATGGCGACCAGGCCTTGAATCACTTTTGTGGTGCTCATATGGCCATTGCTGGAATAGGTGGCGTGGGGACCTGGGTGGCAGAGGCTCTGGCTCGGTCCGGTGTAGGAAAGCTAACACTTATCGATATGGATGATATTTGTGTTACTAATACTAATCGTCAAATTCACGCGCTTTCATCGACGGTCGGGCAGTCAAAAATTGAAACCATGGCGGCCCGCTTAAGAGATATTAACCCTGAAATACAGCTGGATTTGGTTGATGACTTTGTTGACCTGGATAATATTGAGGCATTGTTTCCGACCTCGATAGATATAGTAGTTGATGCAATTGATTCGGCGATTGTAAAGTCTTCGTTAATTGCCCATTGCCGTCGACAAAAACAGCAGATTATTACCATTGGCTCAGCTGGCGGGAAAAAAGATCCCTCTCGGATTTGTTTTAGTGATTTGAGTAAAACGATAAAAGATCCGTTGTTGGCTCGGGTCCGAAAACGTTTACGACAGCTGCATAATTTCCCTCGTAATACCAAGCGGGTATTCTCGGTCGAAGCTATTTATTCACCGGAGCAGATGAATTACCCCGATGGAATGGGCGGGACAACTCAAGAAAAACCTTCGGACGAAGTGGCTGCGAAACTAGACTGTAATGGTGGCTTTGGTTCTGCAACTATGGTGACGTCTGTGTTCGGAATGTTGGCAGCGTCGCGCGCTTTAGATCGATATCTTGAACGCGTTGACCCTATAACAGAAGGTCTCGCCGAAGAGGTTGTTGAGCTATAGGGCGTTGTTGTCTTCCGTGGTTAAGTCTTTGAGGTGTTGCACTAAGGCGTGAATTCCGTTGCTACGCGATGGACTAAGGTGTTGCGCTAGGTGCAGTGGCTCAAAAGCTTGTTCAAAATCGAAAGACCGTATTTCAGCTCGGTTCAAGCCATTAACTAGGCTTAATGTCAGCGCCGCTAGCCCTCGTATCAGTCTAGCGTCACTATCTAACTTAAAAAAGTAGCGCCCATCAATTTTATCGAACTGTAGCCACAGGGCTGATTCACAGCCTTGAATTCGGTATTCATCTTTTTGTAATTCGGGCTTTCGCGCTATTTTATTGCCCCAAAGTAGTAGGGATTTTTGACGTTGTTGCCAGCCCTTGGCGCTAAGCACAGCCTCCAAATATTCTGAGGATAGCTCTTCTTTTGCTGCACATAATTGCTTACCGCTTTTAGTAAGCTTTACATCTGAGGACGGTACGAGGAGTTTGTCTTGTGCTTGCCATTGCTCGATGGCGTTTAGAAATAGGTTGGCATCTTCAATCGTGTTATAGGGCGCTATTGATGCTCGTAATACACCGTTGTGCCCAAGTTGTTTTAATAAAGGCTGAGTGCAGTGGTGGCCATTTCGAATAGCGATGTCGTTTATATCCAAAAAATCGGCAAGTTCGTTATTCTTACCGACTTCTTTGGTAAAAAAAGCAGCGACCCCGAGGTTGTTTTCTTTGGGGCTAAGCAAGGTGATTGAGGGCAGGCTTTCGATGCCATTAAGTATATCAGACAGTATGTTCTGCTCGTGCTCTTCGATGTTCTTTGTGGAGTATTGAGACATGAACCTTAAGGCGGCCCCAAGGCCATGAATAGACGCTAATGCTGATGTGCCGGCCTCAAATTTGTGAGGTGCTCGGTTGTAACTACTGCGATGATAATCAACCTCTAATATCATTTCGCCGCCACCTTGCCACGGTGGTAGCTTTTCAAGCTGGGCGGCTTTGCCGTATAAAATTCCGAGGCCACTCGGGGCGTATAATTTGTGAGCAGAGCAACATAAAAAGTCGCAGTCTAGAGCCTGCACGTCAATTTTTTTGTGAGCGGCTAGTTGAGCCGCATCGATAATGAAACAGATATCCGAACCAATAATTTGGCGAACACGCTGGCAGTCAGTAATGCTGCCTAGGGTATTAGAGGCACCGCTTAAGCTAACAATTTTAGTGCGCTCAGAAAGTAAAGGTGAAAGCTGGTCGATATCAATGGCTAGGTTTTGATTCAGGGGCACAAAGCGCAATTTGAGTTGGTACTTTTCAGCCGCCATTTGCCAGGGAACAAGATTTGCGTGGTGCTCAAGCTGTGACAAAATTATTTCATCGCCAGGTTGGAGTTGGCTGCAAAGGCTCGAACTTAACAGGTTTAATGCGGCCGTAGCGCCGGAACAAAATACAATGTTATTGGCACTAGGGGCATTGATAAAGTTTGCGGTTAGTGTGCGAGTATTTTCTTGGCTGTGGGTTGCCGCTCGAGCTAAGCGGTGACTGCCGCGGTGAGCATTACCGTTGAAATGGGTGTAAAACTGACCAATGCTATCGATGACTTGCTGTGGCTTTTGCGTCGTAGCCGCGTTATCAAAATAGCATAATTTGGTGTTTTCAGGAGCAGAAAAAACAGGAAATTGAGCGCGAAATTCATGGGCGTTAAAATGGCTGTCAGTCACCAGAGCTTATCTCGTTTAGCATGAAAAGTTGTTGGCAGTTAGCCGTGGTAATTGTAGCAATTTCTTCGATGGAGTCGCTACGTAATTCGGCTAGGTGCTGAGCTATATTAACAAGCTGCAGTGGCGTATTGGCCTGCCCTTGAAAACCATTGAGGGGCATTGAAGGAGCATCGGTCTCTAGAATTATATGATCTAGTGCAATGTGTTGAGCTGTGTGGCGAGTTTTACTGGCTCGCGGGTAGGTGATGCTGCCACCGATACCAATCTTGAATCCTCGGCGGCAGTATTGCTGCGCCAATTCCAAGCTCCCAGTGAACCCATGGATTACACCACCAGCACTAGGTTGATAGTAGTTTATGAGCTCTAGAATTTTGTTGTGAGTTTTTACCCCGTGGAGGATTAGAGGTAACTTAAGCTCAGTTGCGGCCTGTAAATGAGATCTGAATATTCGTTCCTGGTGCTCAAGGTTATTGATGAGCTCAGGTTTTCCAGCGTCTAGTCCGCATTCTCCAATAGCGACGCATTTTGGGTCTAAGCTAGCTCGGGCAATTTTTTCAATCAGGGCGATATCGACGTCTTTGCGTCCTTGTCCTAAAGGTTTTGCTTCAAGGTCCGGTGGGGTTTTGCTGATTGTTTCAGCTGGGGATAGAAACCAAGGGTGGGAGCCTGCTGACCAAAAGCAACCAGTTAACTGGTCTGAGAGTTGTTTGGCTCTTGGCCATTGAGAGGGTTCGGTACCGGGGATAATTAGGTTTTGGAGTCCTTGGCTTAGACATTGGGCCCACAGGCTTTCTACGTTAACCGATGTGTCGAGAAGGTCTAAATGGCAGTGGCTGTCAATAAGGTGCATGGTGATGACGTGTCAGGAGCGTGAATTGAGCCAAGTAGAAAGCGACCATTCGAAACAGGATGCATTGTGTCGTTGAAAGATCGAGCTTGCTGGCTTTTACTCAAATAACATATTGAATTTTAGGGTAGAGCTGGCAGTAGTTATAAACTGCCAGCTTTCAGTTCAATTCGTTTACGTTAGGCAGCGATGCCTTGCCAAAAGCTCAGTAGGATTAATGCTGGGCAAAAGACCCGAACGTATAAGGGCCAAATTTTCCAAAACATTGAGCTTTCTATGTCTTCATGGCCTTCTTTTAGTTCTTTAAGTAATTTATCACGGTTCATAACCCAGCCGGCAAATACACATAATAGAATACCTAAAATAGGCTGGCTGTATTTTGTTGTGAAGTCGACGACAAGACCAAATAACTGATCAAAGTTGGCAATGATAGTGGCGCTAATTAAAAATATCAGTCCGCCAATTAATAATGTGGCTTTTGGGCGACTCAGCTCACTGCTTTCGACCACACGAGAAACGGGAACTTCAAGCATCGAAATAGATGAGGTGACCGAGGCGATCGTCATTAATCCAAAAAACGCGAAGGCAACAAAAGGGCCCGCAGTACCCATTGAGTCAAATAATACTGGCAGCACATTGAATATAAGACCGGGGCCAGCTAGGAGGTTTCCGTCCTCGCCATAAATAGTGGCACCATGATGTTGGGCGACGAACATGGCGGGGATAATTAGTAAGCCGGCAATAAACGCAATGCCCACATCGACTGTGGTCACAATTGCGCCAAGGCGCGGCAGGCTTTCTTCCTTTTTCAGGTAGGAGCCATAGACCATCATTGTGCCTACACCGAGGGAGAGCGAGAAGAAGGCCTGCCCCATGGCGTTTACAATCAGTTTGGGGTCAAGGATACGAGATAAGTCTGGTAGTAAATACAGTTCCAGACCTTCTCGCGCACCTTCTTGATTGAGGACATAAATAATTAAGAGGATTAAAAGAATGATTAGCATGGGCATTAGGCGGCTAGACCACTTCTCAATGCCCGACTCAACACCGCTGGCAATAATGCTCATAGTGAGGACTGCAAAAGCGCCCCCGAACAATAAGTTACGCGTGAGGCTTTGGTTGCTTAACCATTGGCTGGCCTCGCTCATACCCAGTAAATCTGTAATGGGGGCGACCAAAAAAGCTAACATCCAGCCAGCGATAATAGTGTAGAAACTTAAGATTAAGCTGGCCACCACAATGCCGTACCAACCAACAAAGCGCCCTAATATCTTGGTGCTGTTGTTGTCAGCGACCGCAGCCAGTGCATCGACGGTGTTGGAGCGTGAGTGGCGACCGAGAGTGAGTTCAGCCATCAAAGCTGGGTAGGCCAGGCAGAAGGCTAGGATGAGATAAACTAAAACAAACGCGCCGCCGCCGTTGCTGGCGGTTTCGGTGGGGAAGCCCCAGATGTTGCCAAGACCTACGGCAGAACCCGCCGCAGCCATTATGAATCCCGTTTTGGAAGAGAATTGCCCTCGAGGACTGCTCATATATTATTTCTCATTATTGTAGTGGTTGCACTGAGCGGCTTTATTATTAGCGTTGCTTACCTTTGGCTCTATAACATACAGCAGTTGATGCTGCAGTGCGGCTTTTAGGTAATAACGACCTGTACCATTCGACTGGCTTGATTCTGCCC
>Ga0105357_10001639_pt1 | contig 11982 bp, 11 predicted proteins | sample GOMGulsemesocosm_4_FD_83660 | JGI IMG/M metagenome (GOLD analysis project Ga0105357, IMG submission 83660) | Methane-oxidizing microbial communities from mesocosms in the Gulf of Mexico - GOM15B Gulf of Mexico | ecosystem: Environmental > Aquatic > Marine > Cold seeps | place: USA: Gulf of...
ACAGAATCAGGTATGGATAAAAAACAAGCGGGTAAAGCTGCAGGCGCTACAGGTTGGATTGTTAAACCTTTTAATCCTGATCAATTGTTAAAAACAATAAAGAAAGTTTTAGGTTAGTCGCTAACATTATTAATGTAAATATTTTATGAGTAGGAAAGTGTATGTCAATTGATATGGCACAGTTCCACCAAGTCTTCTTCGAAGAAAGTTTTGAAGGCTTGGATATAATGGAAACAGGGTTGTTAAACCTAGATATGGGAGATGTTGATGCTGAAGATATTAATACTATCTTTAGAGCGGCTCACTCAATAAAAGGGGGGAGTGGAACGTTTGGTTTTACTGCTGTTTCCGATTTTACTCATGTTATGGAAACTCTGCTTGATGAAATGCGAGATGGACGTCGTCAAGTAACACAGCCTGCAGTTGATGTTCTTTTAGGGTCAGTTGATTGTTTAAAAGAGATGTTAGCAGCTATTCAGGATGAGCAAGAAGTGGATGTAGCTCGTGTTGCTGAATATAAAAAAGCTTTAGAAATTGAGTTAAATGGACGTGAATTAGAAGAGGTAGTAACAAATGAAGCATCTAAATTATCAACTATAGAGTCAGATAAAGTAGATAACGGTAACAATATTTGGCGGATTGCTTTTAGTCCCCATACTAATTTACTTAAAACAGGAAATGATCCTGTTCGAATGTTTAGAGAGCTTGCTTCACTAGGCAAATTAACTACAACAGTAGATTTCCAAGGTGTTCCTGATTTCTATGATTTAGACCCTGAAGAGTGTCATCTATCTTGGAATTTAGAGCTTGTTGGTGATGTTTCTGAGTCGGATATTAGTGATGTTTTTGACTGGGTGGAAGATGAATGTGATATGGCTATTCAGCTAATCACTGATCCTGTTGAAAATGATAATTCAACTTTTACAGAAGAACAATCAATAGAAGTTGTGCCTACAAAGGAAGTTAAAACAGAACCCGCAAATAAAGAGATTTCTCCTACTGTTGCAAAACCAAGTAAGAAAGCTGCGGCAAAAACCTCTAGCTCAATTCGTGTCGATACAGGAAAGATTGATACCCTAATTAATATGGTTGGTGAATTAGTTATCACTCAGTCCATGTTAAGTTTGGTGGGTGAGCAATTCGAAATGAATAAACTAGATCAACTTAAAAATGGATTATCGCAATTAGATCGTCATACGCGAGAACTACAAGAAAGCGTAATGAATATCCGCATGTTACCGATTAGTTTTGTATTTAGTCGATTCCCCCGATTAGTACATGATTTAAGTTCGAAGTTAGATAAAAAAATCGAACTAGTAATGGTAGGGGAACATACAGAGGTTGATAAAACGGTTGTTGAATTATTAAGCGACCCATTAGTTCATTTAGTAAGAAATAGTTTAGATCACGGTATTGAAATGCCTGCTGATCGTATGGCAGCAGGAAAACCAGAAACAGGAACAATTACATTAGAAGCCTATCATCGCGGTGGTAATATTGTAATTGAAGTAAAAGATGATGGTAAAGGTCTTAACAAAGACGTTTTAAGAGCTAAAGCAATAGAAAAAGGTTTAATTGATGAAGATGCTAATCTCACCGATAAACAAACCTACGAATTGATTTTTATGGCTGGTTTTTCGACAGCTGAAAAATTAACTGATGTTTCTGGTCGAGGTGTTGGGATGGATGTTGTTAGACGAAACATTCAATCACTTGGCGGTAATATTGAAATTATATCTGAGCTAGGAAAAGGCTCAACTATTGCTATTCATCTACCTTTAACATTAGCTATTATGGATGGACAATCTATAGCTGTAGGTGATGAACGTTTTATTATTCCATTAGGCTCAATTATTGAATCTATCAATATTAAAGAGTCAATGATAAATCGTGTAGCTGGGCGAGGTGAAACATTTCGTTTACGAGATGAATATTTACCTATCGTTAGAATGCATGAAATTTTTGATGTTAAAACAGCGCAAGCAACTAAATTAACGGATGGCTTAGTAGTGGTCGTTGATGGACAAGGAATGCGATGTGGTTTATTTATTGATGATTTGTTAGGGCAGCAACAAGTTGTTATTAAATCATTAGAAGCAAATTATAGAAAAGTTGAAGGTGTCTCTGGTGCAACCATTTTAGGCGATGGCTCGGTTGCGCTGATTCTTGATATTCCTGGATTAGTTCGTTTATCTAATCAGTAAACTACAAAACATAACATGGCAGAAAAAGCTGAAAATATTGAAGCAGAGTTAACTGAAGAAAAGAAACTGGAAAATTTGGTTCAGTTTTTAAGTTTTACTTTGGGTGATGAAGAGTACGGAGTCGATATACTTCGTGTACAAGAAATTCGAAGTTGGGAACCTGTTTCACGAATACCGAATGTTCCTAGTTATGAAAAGGGCGTGGTAAATCTAAGAGGTGCAATTGTTCCTATTATTGATTTACGTGAACGATTTGGATTAGGACATTTAGAATATTCTCCACTTACTGTCGTAGTTGTTTTACAAACCTTAACGGAGTTAGGTCAGGCCAGAACAATGGGGGTCGTTGTTGACTCCGTTTCTGATGTTATTGATGTAGATAAAAAAACTATACAAGATGCACCTAATTTTGGCACAAAAGTAAGTACTGAGTTCATCAATGGTCTTGCATCGGTTAAGGACAGAATGGTGATGTTACTTGATGTTGGAAAGTTATTAAAAATAGATACATTAGATGATGAAGATGAAAATACATAACAAACTAATAAGCACTTTGATGGGTAAGGGAGATAAGTAATGAAAATTAATATGCCAGTAACAGATCATGAAGTGAGCATGGGGAACGGGGATATTCTAGTTACCCGAACGAATTTAAAAGGTATTATTACTTATGCCAATCGTGCTTTTATTGATATTAGTGGGTTTTCTAAAGAAGAGCTTGTCGGTAAAAACCATAATGTAGTACGTCACCCTGATATGCCTTCGGCTGCTTTTGAAGATTTATGGGGTTGCTGTAAAGCGGGTAAGCCTTGGACTGCACCAGTAAAAAATAGAACTAAAAATGGTGACTATTACTGGGTAGAAGCAAATGTAACTCCAGTGTATAAAAATGGCAGAGTCGATGAATTTTTATCTGTTCGATATGCGCCTAACCGTCAACAAATTGCAGAAGCAGAAGATTTATATCAAAAACTTAATGCCAATAAAGTAGAAATAAGACCTAAAGGCATGGCATTAATGCTGAAAAATATAAAAGAAATGAGTATAGGGTTAAAAGCTAGCATTGTATTAATTGGCTTGTTACTTCCTATTTTATATTTTATGTTTATTCTCTTTCAGCAAGATAATATCCCAGCTTTATCAGGAGTTGCTTTACTAACCATTGTAGCCAATTTTATTGGCTTTAGAATGGTAAAAGATTTTAGGGCTGCACTAGAAACTGTTATAGGAACATCTCGCCAATTAGCAGATGGTCACTATAGAAATAACATTGATTTGGATAGAAGTGACCAAATTGGGGATATGTTTAAAGCTTTATATGGGATGCAAGTTAAATTAAATGCTGATTTATCTCAGACTAAGGAATCAGCTGCAGAATCAACGCGTATTAAACAAGCACTTGATAATGTAAGTTCTAGTGTGATGGTTGCAGATAATAATTTAGATATTATTTATATGAATAAGACTGTTCACGAATTGTTTAATAATGCAGAAGCGGACATACAAAAAGATTTACCTAATTTTAGAGCAGATCAATTACTTGGTGCCAATATTGATCAATTCCATAAAAATCCAGCACATCAGAGAGGGATGCTACCTGGCTTAACTAGTACATTTAATGCTAGTTTAGTTCTTGGTGGGAGATCTATAGATTTTATTGCCAATCCTGTAAGTGATGATGATGGCAAACGTATTGGTACTGTTGTTGAGTGGTTAGATAGAACTCATGAAGTAAGAATAGAAAAAGAAATTGAAGATATTGTTGAAGCTGTAAAAGCAGGTCAATTAGATACCCGAATTGAAATGGCTGATAAAGAAGGCTTCTTTGAAAAACTTAGTGAAGGAATTAATGAATTAACTGATGTTATTGATAATGTTTTTGCTGATGTTTCAAGTTCGATGCAAAGCATGGCAATGGGTGATTTGACTAACCGTATTGATAGTGACTATCAAGGTAGCTATCTAGATTGTAAAAACAATATCAATGCTTCAATTGATAAAATCGCTGAAATTGTTGCTCAAGTTAATGATTCAGCAGGATTTATTCATAACTCTTCTCAAGAAATCGCTAGTGGGAATAATAACCTTTCACAACGTGCAGAACAACAGGCTGCAAACTTAGAAGAAACAGCTTCAAGCATGGAAGAGCTAACGAGTACTGTTAAAAATAATTCAGAAAATGCTCAGCAAGCAAACCAAGTTGCTACAACAGCAAGACAACTTGCTGAGAAGGGTGGTGGTATTGTTAGTTCAGCAGTCTCAGCTATGCAGGAGATTAATGAAAGCAGTAATAAAATTGCAGAAATTATTGGTGTAATTGATGAAATTGCATTCCAAACTAATTTATTAGCATTAAATGCATCCGTAGAAGCTGCTAGAGCAGGTGAACAAGGGAGAGGTTTTTCAGTTGTTGCAACTGAAGTTAGAAATTTAGCTCAAAGAAGTGCAACTGCAGCAAAAGAAAGTAAAGAATTGATTCAAACGAGTGTGCAGAAAGTTAGATCAGGAACTCAATTTGTTAATGAAACTGGAAAATCATTAACTGAAATTGTGACTGGAGTTAAAAAAGTTGGTGATATCGTAGCTGAAATTGCAGCAGCAAGTGCAGAGCAATCTCAAGGTATCGAGCAAGTCAATCAAGCTGTATCTCAAATGGATGAAATTACACAGCAAAATGCGGCCTTAGCAGAGCAGGCTTCAGCAGCTAGTATATCAATGAGTGATCAATCAACTAATATGACTCAATTGCTTGGTTTCTTTAAAACATCTGCTGGAGAAGGCGGACATTCGACAGCCGCTCAAGTAAACCAATCTAACTCAATTACGCAAGCTGTTACTCAACCAGTACAAACAACAGTGAATACTCCTTCTACTTCATCTGCGGCTGAATTTACAACAAATGATAATAGTGATGAATGGGAAGATTTTTAAAATGACCAGAATATCATGCATAAAGTAATAACAAATAAAGTTTCGTCTACTAAGGGATTAAGGTATTAATTGAAAATTTATAGTAAAACCTCATCATTTGATGAGGTTATAAATACGACAACAGAGAAGTATTAATATGGCTAGTGACTCCCAAATAGAACAATTTTTAACCTTTGAACTCGCTGGTGAGTCTTATGGGGTGGAAATTCTTAAGGTTCAAGAAATTAGGGGTTGGGAACCTGTTAGGGAAATCCCTAATACACCTGATTTTATAAAAGGTGCATTAAATTTACGTGGATCGATCGTACCTATTATTGATCTACGAGAACGGTTTGGTATGGAAAGTACTGAATACTCGCCCATTACCGTCGTTATTGTTCTTTGTGTCGATAATACAGAAGGATCAAATGTTATGGGTGTCGTGGCTGACGCTGTATCTGATGTATTAGAAATTAAATTAGGTGAGATTAAAGATACACCTAAATTGGGGTCTAAAATTGATACAAGGTATATGCGAGGGATGTATGTTGGCAATAAGCAAATGGTGATGTTACTTGATTCTGATAAATTATTAGATTCAGAAGAGTTTGAAGGGGTCACTGGTCTGTAATGGCTGAAAGAGTAGTTGCAATTATTAATCAAAAAGGAGGGGTTGGAAAAACAACAACCTCAACTAATTTGACACATGCCTTAGCTAAGGCAGGTAAAAAAGTAACAGTGATAGATTTAGATCCTCAAGGACATCTAGCCGTTTCTTTTGGGGTTATTAACCCTAATAGACCTGGACTTGATGAAATAATGTTAGGTGATGCTGATGTTGCCAAGATGGTTGTACCTGTAAGAGAAAATTTACAATTAATTGTTGCAGGACCTAGACTTCAAGAAATTGAACAATTATCTCAAGGAGGTGCTCAACGTGGTGATTTACTTAGGAAAGCATTACATGAAAATTTGCAAGATCAAGATTTTGTCTTTATTGACTGTCCACCTTCTTCAGGAGTTCTAGTGGCTAATGCCTTATTTGCAGCTGATGAAATTTTGATTCCTATGACAAGTGACTTTCTAGCATTACAAGGTTTATCACATATGGTAGGGACAATTAAACGTTTTGAAACAGTATTAAATAAAAAATATAAGATGTCGTTAGTTATGTCTAGGTATGCAACTACACGAAGAATATCTAAAGAAGTACTGAATAAAATGCTGAAATATTTTCCAAATCAAGTCTTACGTACGGTGATTAGAGAAACGGCATTATTGGCAGAATGTCCAAGTTTTGGAAAAACAATACTTGAATATCGACCAAGTAGTCGTTCTGCAAGAGATTTTAGAAGTTTGGCTCAAGACTTTTTGGAAGGGAAGGTAATGTAATGGCAGAAAAAAATGACAAAGATTTAATTGGTTTTGATCCGCTTGCCTGGATGAATGAAAGTGAGGGTGAAGCTAAAACAGCTTCTGAAGATAATAGTAGTGCTATCACCTCAGTTCATGAAAATGAAGCAATAATAACTGAAACAATTATTGAGACAGTAAGTGAAAATGAAGCTCTGAAAGAGGAGGGGGGTAAGTTAACATTAGATGCATCCCTTAATATTAAAAATGTAACTCACTTATATGAACAAGTACTAGTGTTACTAGAAGGGCAAGATAAAATTGAAATCGATGCTTCTTCAGTTACTGCAATTGATACAGCAACATTACAGCTATTAATTGTATTAAAACAGTCAGCAGTCAAATTAGGAAAAGAAATTGTTTTTGATTTTCCTTCAGATAAGTTTATTGATTCTGCGGAATTATTAGGACTAGCTGAAATGTTAGAAATTGATCAAGCTGCTGCTGGTTTTTTCTAAGCAATAAACACTCAGTAAAAGAGGAAAGCTGTGTCAGATAATCAACGTGAATTTTTATATACTAAGGAAGATTTTGATTTTTTGAGAAAAATCTCTAATGATCATTCTGGTATTTTGGTACCTGATGATAAATTTGATATGTTTTATTCAAGATTATCAAAGAGAGTCAGAATGCGTGGTTTGGCGAATTTTAAGGAATATTGTCAATACCTTAAAAATAATCCTGAACTTGAGTTTAATGAGTTCATTAACGCTGTAACAACTAATTTAACTTCTTTTTTTAGAGAAAAGCATCATTTTGAGTATTTAAAAAATACTGTTATTCCTGAAGTTTTAAAAAGAAATAGTACAAAGAAAACCATAAGAGTATGGTCAGCTGGCTGCTCAACAGGTGAAGAGCCATATTCTATTGCAATGACTTTGTTAGAAAATGTACCTAGTAATTGGGATATTAAAATTCTTGCGACAGATCTTGATACTAATGTGTTACAAACTGCCGCAACAGGAATATATACAAGTGATAGAGTAGAGGGCTTACCTAAGGAAATTACGAACAAGTGGTTTAAAAAAGGGACTGGAAATAACTCTGTTAAAGTCAAAGTTGACTCAAGGATACAAGCATTGATTCAGTTCAAGCAACTTAACCTAATGGGTGATTGGCCGATTAAGAATAACTTTGACTTTATCTTTTGTAGAAATGTTCTCATTTATTTTGATAGAGATACAAAAGAACTTTTAGCACAAAGATATGGGAGATTACTCTCGATTGGCTCTCATTTACTGATTGGACATTCTGAATCATTAAATCAATTAGATACTTGTTTTGATTTAATTGGGAACACCATCTATAAAAAAATAAAGTAAATTATTTTTTGTTATTAGGCTTTAGTGATTAGAAAAATTAATTTAATTGTTAAGAACAATTGGAATTTGTAAAAAGGTATTTAAAAATATATGAGCCATAAAAAAGCAATTAATCCACCCTCTATTTCGGAATTTGACGATATAAAACGGTTTTGGGATAATGAAAATGAGTTGGTTTGCGCTAGAATTTTACCTGGTGAATATTATGTAACTACTGAAGACGAAGGTGTTACAACGGTGTTAGGATCATGTATTTCTGCCTGTATTCGTGATAAAGAATCAGGTATAGGAGGCATGAATCATTTTATGCTTCCTGAAACAAATGAGCATAAATTAAGTGTTGGTGCGGAGGCTGTTGTTGGTAATGCTACTCGCTATGGAAACTATGCTATGGAACATTTAATTAATATGATTTTAGCAAATGGTGGAAAAAGAAAAAATTTAGAAGTAAAACTTTTTGGTGGTGGAAAAATCATTCCAACTTTAGGTGATGTTGGCCAAAAGAATATAAATTTTGTACTTGAATATATTGATGCTGAAGCTTTAAAGTTAATCTCCAAAGATTTAGGTGATATTTATCCTAGAAAGGTTATCTTTTTTCCTAAAACAGGAAAGGTTCGTATGAAAAAAATTAAAGACTTACATAATGAGAGCATTGCTTCCCGCGAGAAACAGTATCGAACTTCTATTAAGGATATTGTTGTAGAAAGTGAAGTTGAATTATTTTAGGGATTTTAAGGAATGAGTAAAAAAATAAAATTATTAATTATTGATGATTCAGCATTAATTCGACAGATGTTGACACAGATTTTTAGTACATCAGATGATATAGAAGTAGTCGGCACAGCTGTTGACCCTATTGTTGCTAGAGATAAAATTAAAAAACTTAATCCTGATGTATTGACACTAGATATTGAAATGCCTAGGATGGATGGTTTGACCTTCTTACGAAATCTTATGCGTTTGAGGCCTATGCCTGTTGTTATGATTTCCACACTTACAGAGAAGGGTGCTGCTGTAACCTTAGAAGCTTTAGAAATGGGGGCCGTAGATTTTGTTGCAAAACCAAAGGTGGATGTATCCAACTCCCTTAATGAATATGCAGAAGATATTATTGCTAAAGTAAAAATGGCTGCTAAAGCTAGAGTTCGCCCTATCGACTCAAGAGTAGCAACTCCTAAAGAACGGTCTACCGTTCCTGTAAAGCACTCAGCAGATTCCATTATTAAAGCTTCACCTGCAAAGTCTCATTTTAAAACAACAGATAAAATTATTGCACTCGGTTCATCAACGGGTGGAACTGAAGCACTTAAGGATGTGGTTGCAGGGCTACCTATAACAACACCAGCTATTGTCGTCTCTCAACATTTACCAGCTGCTTTTAGTGCTTCATTTGCCAAACATGTTGATGAGGCAACAGAAATGTCAGTATGTATTGCTAAAAATGGGCAACAAATTTTACCTGGTAATATTTATATTGCACCGGGTGATCAACATTTATTAGTTATTAGGGATGGAGCCCGATATATTTGTCAATTAAATGATGGGCCTCCTGTTAACCGTCACAAACCATCAGTTGAAGTTATGTTCCGCTCGGTTGCTCAAAATGTAGGAAGCAATGCAATTGGTGTAATGTTGACTGGAATGGGTGCTGACGGTGCTAAAGCAATGAAAGAAATGAAGGATGCTGGTTCAGTTAATATCGTACAAGATGAGGACAGTAGTGTAGTTTGGGGCATGCCTGGTGAAGCATATAGGTTAGGTGCTGCTGATCATGTAATAACACTTGATAAAGTTGCTTCAAAAATTTTATCTTTAGCTTAATAAAGGTTCGTACATGACTTTCTTAAAACAAGTTTGGCTTCTGTTAGTTATTTTCGTATTAGCAATGCTACTCCCACTTGTTATTTCAACTACAATTCTTTATTGGATAGCTTTACCTGTCATTTTCATAATAGGAATTTTTTATCACTTTAGATATTTAGGGGCCTTAAATAATTCAGAGGATGAAGAGTTCGACGTCAATAAGCATAAACTTAATTCATCAATTGATCAATATATATCAGGTGTTGAATCCTGTATAGGGCAAGAGATATCTTCTTCCCATGAAGAGTTAGCCCAATTAAAAAAGGTTGTTGCTGATGCTGTAGAGACTATGTCTTCTAGTTTCAATAGCTTACATAGTTTAACTTCAGGGCAATCCTCTACTGTTCATTCATTAATGAATAGTTTGGGAGAAGGTGATGATTTAGCAGATGAAGGACTAAACTTTTCTAAGTTTGCCCAAGAAACAGATGAAGTACTCAAATTTTTTATTGATCATATATTACAGATTAGCAAACAAAGCATGGAGATGGTTGGTGTTATCAATGATGTGGGCGAACATATGTCTCAGGTCGAAAAACTATTAACAGATGTTCAGGGGATAGCAGATCAGACTAATTTATTAGCATTAAATGCTGCTATTGAAGCAGCAAGAGCTGGTGAAGCAGGTCGGGGATTTGCTGTAGTTGCAGATGAAGTCCGTAATTTATCAAAGAACTCTGATAAATTTAGTGAAGAAATTAGAGTTGTTGTTAATGCATCTAAGAAAAACATTTCTTTAGCTCAAAGCATGATTCAAAGCATGGCATCTAAAGATATGAATGTTGCCATTACCTCAAAAGCTAATATAGATACTATGATGACTGGTATATCAAAAATGAATGATGATATTGCATTCAAAATAGCGGAAGTTTCAACGATGACTGATCAAATCGATAGTAGTGTTGGTCATGCAATAAGAGGTTTGCAATTCGAGGATATGGCTAGACAAATGATTGAGTTCCTAGAATTGAATACGCAACACTTTCAATCAGTAAGTGATGAGCTTAAGATTGGTATTGGATCATTTAAAACAGGAACAGGCCCCATTTGGATAACTGAATTAGAGCAAGGTGTTACACGCTTAAATGAAATGAAACAAAAATGGGGTAGTAAAGAAACAAAGGCAGTTTCCCAGAATTCAATGGATGAAGGTGATATTGAATTATTTTAAAAAGTATAAAATAGGAATTACAAAATGGCATTAGAAACACAATTAGATGCAGCTTCAAAAACATTAACTATTAATGTATCAGGCCGGTTTGATTTTGGTATTCATCAAGAATTTCGTAAAGCAACAGATCTAGCTTCAACTGGAGTGTCAACAATTATAGTTAATATGGCAAAAGTTGATTACCTAGATAGTTCGGCACTTGGAATGTTGTTAGTTTTACGTGATAAAGTAGGTGAAAATAAAAGTGCTATTTATATAAAAAGAGCTAAGCCTGAAGTTAGGAAAATCTTAGAAATTGCCAATTTTGATAAGTTATTTACTTTAGAGTAAGGTCTTACAAAACCATATGAAATTTGATCGAACTTAATAAGGCAATGATGCTCATTAAATTCGATCAATTTATATTGAATGATATGTGTTTTTAGCTAAAAATTTGATCTTTAATAAACTCGACAATTTTATCCAAAGCTATATCCTGGCTTTCGCTATCAGTTCTTGCTCTATATTCAACATTACCTGAGTCTAAACCTCTATCACCCATAACAATACGGTGCGGAATACCAATCAATTCCATATCTGAAAACATAAACCCAGCACGAACTTTTCTGTCATCAAGTAATACTTCAATACCAGCAGCTTGTAATTGTTTGTACATATCATCAACTGCAGTTCTTAAACGCTCTGATTTATGCATATTCATTGGACATAAAGCTACTTGAAAAGGTGCTAGGTTGCCAGGCCAGATTATGCCTTTATCATCATGCTTCTGTTCAATTGCAGCAGCAACTATTCTAGAAATACCGATACCATAACAGCCCATTAACATGGTTTGGTTTTTGCCACCTTCATTAATAATGGATGCTTTCATTGATTCTGTATATTTATCACCCAATTGAAAAATATGGCCGACTTCAATACCTCGGGCCATGGTAATAGTACCTTTACCATCGGGGCTTGCATCACCTTCAACAATTAGTCTGATGTCTTCTATTTGCGGAAGTGATAGATCACGATCCCAATTGACATTTTTGTAATGCTTACCATCTTGATTTGCACCACAAACAAAATCTGATAGTAAAGTAGCACTACGATCAAC
>Ga0105357_10001640_pt1 | contig 11977 bp, 6 predicted proteins | sample GOMGulsemesocosm_4_FD_83660 | JGI IMG/M metagenome (GOLD analysis project Ga0105357, IMG submission 83660) | Methane-oxidizing microbial communities from mesocosms in the Gulf of Mexico - GOM15B Gulf of Mexico | ecosystem: Environmental > Aquatic > Marine > Cold seeps | place: USA: Gulf of...
CAAGCTCAATGGGAACAATCAGGCGTATTTCAGGCTTCTGATGCAGAAGACAAAGAGAAATATTATTGCTTATCAATGTTCCCTTATCCTAGTGGTCGATTGCATATGGGGCATGTGCGTAACTATACGATAGGTGATGTAATTAGTCGCTATCAACGTATGCAGGGTAAAAATGTCATGCAGCCTATGGGTTGGGATGCGTTTGGTTTGCCTGCTGAAAACGCAGCGATGAAGCATAATGTACACCCTGCGGAATGGACTTATGAAAATATTGCTTATATGCGTGAGCAGTTAAAGCAATTAGGTTTTGGTTATGACTGGGATCGAGAATTAGCTACTTGTGACCCAAGTTATTACCGTTGGGAGCAGTGGTTTTTTCTTAAGTTGCTGGAAAAAGATTTAGTTTATAAAAAAACTTCAGCAGTCAATTGGTGTCCGCATGATCAGACAGTACTGGCTAATGAACAAGTAATTAACGGCTGTTGCTGGCGTTGTGATACAGCGGTAGAGAAAAAAGATATTTCGCAATGGTTTTTAAGGATTACTGCTTATGCAGATGAATTATTAACTTCATTAGAGCAAATGGAAGGCTGGCCGGAACAAGTCAGAACCATGCAGGTAAATTGGATCGGGCGTTCGGAAGGCTTGGAAATGGGCTTTGCTGTTGAGGGAATGGATGATGTCAATATTTATACGACTCGACCTGATACTTTGATGGGTGTGACTTATTTAGCGGTCGCCGCAGAGCATCCATTGGCTTTAAAGGCTGCGACAGATAATGCGAATATTGCAGCTTTTATTGAGGAATGTAGACATACCGAGACTTCTGAAGCCGCTTTAGAAACCATGGAAAAGAAAGGGGTTAGTTCTGGGTTTAAAGCAAAGCATCCTGTTACAGGTGAATTAGTGCCAGTCTGGATTGCGAATTTTGTTTTGATGAGTTACGGCACGGGTGCTGTTATGTCTGTACCTGCGCATGATCAGCGTGATTATGAATTTGCTAAGAAATACGACATAGCGATTAAGCAAGTTATCTTTTCTGCTAGTGGTGCCGAAGACAGCATTGCTGAGCAAGCCTTTACAGAGAAGGGCGTATTAAAGAATTCTGCTGAATTTGACGGTTTAACTTCGGCTGATGCGGTTAATGCGATTGCTGAAAAATTAGAAAAAGAGCAGAAAGGCCAGCGTAAAACTAATTTCCGATTACGTGACTGGGGCGTTTCTAGGCAGCGTTACTGGGGCGCACCAATCCCTATTATTTATTGTGATGATTGCGGCACAGTTCCAGTTCCGGAAGAAAACTTGCCTGTTGAGTTACCTAAAGATGTGGTTTTAGACGGTTCTAATTCACCGCTGGCAACTCACGATGCATTTTTGCATGTCGATTGCCCAAAATGCGGTAAAGCAGCAAAGCGCGAAACGGATACCTTTGATACCTTTATGGAATCATCTTGGTATTTTGCGCGTTTTGCTAGCAGCAAAGCCGATTCAATGCTCGATGAGAGCGCTAAATATTGGTTGCCGGTTGATCAATATATAGGCGGTATTGAGCATGCGATCTTGCATTTACTCTATGCGCGTTTTTTCACTAAATTAATGCGTGATGAAGGCTTATTAGTCTGTGACGAGCCGTTCAAAAATCTATTAACTCAAGGTATGGTGTTAATGGATGGAACGAAAATGTCTAAATCAAAAGGAAATACGGTTGATCCTGAGCATTTGATCGCTGAATACGGTGCTGATACTGTGCGCTTGTTTATTATGTTTGCCGCGCCACCAGAGCAATCTTTGGAGTGGTCTGATAGTGGTGTAGAAGGTAGCTTCCGTTTTTTAAAGCGCTTATGGCGTCAAGTACATTTACATACTAGTAGTGTTGAGGTACTACCTGCTTTAGATAAGGAAAATCTAAGTAATGCAGAAAAAGATCTGCGCAGGCAGTTACATCATGCAATTGAAAAAGTAACGGATGATATTGGTCGTAGACACCATTTTAATACTGCTATTGCAACGAATATGGAGCTATTAAATAGCTTAGCTAAGTTTGATGCGCAAGGCGATAATGCTGTCGCAGTACGTCAAGAAGTAATGGAAGCGATTGCTTTAATGTTGTATCCGATTGCGCCGCATATTTGCCAGAAATTATGGCTAGCTTTAGGAAAAACTGAAGATATTAACCAGCTTTGGCCCATTGTTGATGCTGCAGCATTAGTGCAAGATGAAATACAAATGATCGTCCAAGTGAATGGTAAATTACGCGGTAAAATCAAGGTTGCAACAGATGCTAGTAAAGACGCGATAGAAGCGCTTGCTTTGGCTGAGGAGAATGTCGCACGCTTTATTGATGGTAAACCAGTGAAAAAACTGATTGTCGTACCTAAAAAACTAGTAAGTATCGTTATCTAAGGCATTGAAAAGTATGATGACTAAAAACAGTGTTGTTTTCATGTTGATGTTTTTGTTAACTGCTTGCGGATATCATTTGCGTGGTGCTATTGAGTTGCCTGAGGCATTACAGAAGATTTATGTGCGCGGTGCTTCGGCAGAATTAACTAATGTCATTGCTACGACTTTTCGCTCTGCATCAGGCGAGTTAGTAGCAACGGCAGCTGAAGCTGGCATGATTTTAAATATTATTAACGAAGATTATCAGCGCCGGACTATTTCAATAGATTCTTCTGGCTACTCTAATGAATATGATCTCGTGTATCGTTTGACCTTTGATTTACTCGATAATCAGGGTGTGGTCTTAATCGCTGCACAAACGATAGAGGTTTCTAAATCATATTTTAATGAGCAAAGTAGTAATACTGTGTTGTCGAAAGGCAATGAAGAAGCTGTATTGCGTAAAGAGCTTTATAATCAGGCTGTGCGCTCGGTTATTGATCGAGCAAGAGCTGAATTGAAGAAAACCCTGCCATAGTGTGGTTAAAAGCTGAACAACTGCCGGCGGCATTAGCTAAGAAGCTCGCACCTATTTATTTTTTAAGTGGCGACGAGCCGCTGCAATTAGGTGAAGCGGCTGATTCAGTCAGGAAGGCGGCTAAAGTGGCTGGTTATGATAGTCGAGAAGTGTTAACAGTTGATGCTAGTTTTTCTTGGGCTGATTTTTTGCAAGCAGCCGATTCAATGTCGATTTTCTCGGAAAAGAAGATCATTGATTTACGGATGCCTGCTTGTAAGCCTGGCGCTGAAGGTAGTAAGGCTTTAGTGAGCTACTGTGAGCGTTTGCCTGAAGATACCTTGTTATTAATTAGCGCAGGCAAGCTGGAAAGGGCAGCTAAAAAGGCAAAGTGGATGATGGCACTAGAAAAATACGGTGTTGCTGTACAAGTTTGGCCTTTAGAGGGCGCTGCTTTAGTGCAGTGGTTACAGCAACGATTACAACGTAGGGGCTTGCTTGTAGAAAGAGCTGGTGTAGCTATCATTGCTGCGCGCGTGGAAGGGAATTTATTAGCCGCAGCTCAGGAAATAGAAAAGCTGTATGTATTGTATGGCCAAGGCGCTGTCTCTGAGGTACAGATTCAAGAAGCTGTAGCGGATGGCTCTCGTTATGACGTGTTTAATCTTGTCGATGCGGCATTGTCGGGGCGAGTTGAGCGTGTGTTAAAAATATTATCAGGCTTGCAGCACGAAGGTATTGCTGCTCCAATTGTCCTCTGGGCTTTGGCGCGAGAAATGCGCAACCTGATTCATATTAAACGGCAGTTAGACGCAGGTCAGGCGCAAAAATCTGTTTTTATGCGCTATCAAGTTTGGGATAATCGTCAAAAATTGGTCAATCATGCCTTGGCTAAGCTTAAGCAGAAAAATTTAATGCGAGGTTTATTAGTCGCGGCCCAAGCCGACAGGCAAATTAAAGGTGCGCAACAGGGTGATTGTTGGGAAAGTTTGCTACAAATTGCCTTAGTGCTGGCAGGTAAGGATATTAATGCGCCGCAACGGTCATTTTAGGGTAAAAATAAGCTGAAGTTTGCTCCGCCTAAGCGACTGTCATTTGTGGTGCTAATATAGCCAGTGCTCTTGCCGTTGCTATGTAAGCTAGCAATGACAGAGATAAAATATAAACCTAATCCGGTATTTCCTGTTTTAAAATCTACTTTATCAGTGCACATAAGGTTGCCTGGAAATCCAGCGCCATCATCTTCAATTCTAAAGTACACATAACCTTCTTGTTGGCCTGCCGAAAGAATAATTTTCTTTTGACTGTAACGTTGGGCATTGTTCAGAATCGAGCTAATTGAGCTACAGATTAAATTAAAATCGCAGTAGCAAAGTAGCTCTTCATCGCATTCAATCTCTAACTCAATGGCGTTTAAGTCGAATAGTGACGACTGTTGAGCTTTGATGTCATTGAGAATTTCACTAACAGAATGTTCATCAATATCTAGGGTGAAATTTTCAGCCTCGAGTTTATATAAAGTAAGTAATTGCACGAGGCTATTGTTCATCCTGCTAGCCTCAAACTCTAACTGCATAATATGTTTGTTCGCAGTATTGGTTTGCTTGAGCTGACGAATAAGTTCGCTGATGACGCCTAGCGAGTTTTTCACATCATGGATAGAAGAGCCGAGGATTGCTGAGAAGCTTATAGGTGTTAGTGGGAGCTTGTTCATTTTGATATCGCCTTATTAAAGCCATGTACCAGTTTGGCATATTCCATTTGAATGCTGTTTAACTTGTACTGAGTAACGCCTAGTTTCTTTGCTTTGTTAATATAAAATTTGGCTTCTGCCATATTTTCTTTGGTGCAACCTGATACTTTAATATTATGTAATATGATTTTAGTCATATTAAGAATAATGGTTTTATTCTCAGGCATGGATTTAAATGCCTTGGCAAAAATGGCAATGGCTTCAATAAACTTTTCTTGTTTATATAGTTTTACGCCTTCATTATTAATATGGATTAGCTCTTGCCGCGTTGCATTAATCAATTTATCTGCATGGTTATCGCGGCCGATAGCGCTATGCATAGCATGGACCTCGTTAATGAAATCATCGTCATCAATATGACTTTTGACCAGTTGATGGATAAGCGCGCCGGCCATTTCTTCTTGATTATTTTGATAGCAAGCTTTTGACATTTCTAATTTAATTTCTTTATCCAATATTTGCTCGCATTGCTTGCTAATACTTAAGGCTTCGTTAAATGCGGCTTCTGCTTGCTCTGTTTCGCCCATGCTTTGATATATTTCGCTTTCAGCAATTGCAGCACGTAGTTCTGCACTAGGGTCATTAGGGAACTCTTTACGCATGGTTTGTAAAATGCCCAGAGCTTCGGTGTTTTTATCTGACTTTTTAAAGACTTGTGCCAGGTTAGAAAAATCGTTAGAACTTTTGTGTACGGAATATTTACCTAATACGACCGCAGCTTTACACGCAATTTCTGCTGTTTCTAAATCGCCAGTTTTATTGGCAATAGTTGCTAGTTTACGTTGTCTTAAAATAGTTTGTGGCGATAACTGCACTGCTTTATGTAAAGCTTCTTGCGCTTCTGTATGTTGCTTAGTCGCTTCATACGATTGAGCGAGTAAATCATAAGCTTCCATGGTCATAGGATATTTGCTAATAATTTCCTGGAAAATACCAATCGCTTCTTCCATATTGCCTTGCAAATAATGAATTTGTGCTACTCCCAGCAAAGCCCAGTTAAGTTCTCTTTGATCGAGAATATCTTGATAAATATGCTTTGCAGTTGCGTAATCTTTAGTATAAACAGCTAACTCAGCACGTTTTTTTAATACTGCGGTATGTGTTTTTTGTGGACTATCAGCTAATAATTGATCGCAATATTTAATGGCTAAAGGGTAGTTTTCAACATCTATAGCCGCATCGACTCGCTTAAAAAGCAGTTTTCGTTCAAAAGTCCGTTCTAAGCGTGTTAGTAATAGATGTACCGTAAAAGGCTTAGTTAAATACTCATCAGGTTTATTTTCCATGGCGCTGAGTACCATACTTTGCACCTGCTCAGCAGTCACCATAATAAAGGCTGAGGAGCTGGGTAGCAATTTATTGAACCTAGCTTCTTCTAAGACATGTAAGCCATTTTTTCCTTCACCTAAATTGTAGTCACAGAGAACGATGTCAAATTTTTGCGATTGCATCGTTGTTATTGCTTTTTGACCATTTTCTGCTTCAATAAGCGTGACTACGCCTAAGGAATAAAGCATATCTCTTATCGCTTTACGCATAACAGGGTAATCTTCAATCAATAAAATTTTTTTTGATTTGAGGTCTAACATTGCTCAAGAATAGATTGCTGATAGGAAAGAATAAGGAGTTATTATCCAAGGTATTTCCTTGTATTCTATATTTTTCACTTGAAAAAACAATCTTTGCCCTAATATCGAAACCGATAATGACTATTTATTTTGAGGAATACTAAAAAAATGACTGTTGAAGCTAAAAAAGAAACGCTGGGATTTCAAACTGAAGTTAAGCATTTACTGCAATTAATGATTCACTCTTTATATAGTAACAAAGAGATTTTTCTGCGTGAATTAATCTCTAATGCCTCGGATGCCTCTGATAAATTGCGTTTCGAAGCGCTATCTAATGATGGATTGTATGAAGGCGATAGTGAGTTAAAAATTAAAATTGCGTTTGATAAAGAAGCAAAAACACTGACTGTTAGCGATAACGGTATTGGTATGACGCGCGAAGAAGTGCAAGAGCATATCGGTACTATTGCTAAATCAGGTACAAAACAGTTTTTTGATGCGCTAACAGGCGATCAAGCTAAAGATAGTGAATTAATCGGCCAATTTGGTGTAGGTTTTTATTCTGCTTTTATTGTCGCGGATAAAGTCACTTTAATTACGCGTAAAGCAGGCAGCGAAGAAGCGACGCTTTGGGAATCAGCTGGTGAAGGTGAATACACACTAGAAACGGTAGAAAAAGTAGGGCGTGGTACGGATATCATCTTACATTTAAAAGACGACGAAAAAGAATTTTTAGATGATTACCGTTTAAGTTCTATCGTTAAAAAATTCTCAGATCATATTTCTTTACCGATTGTCATGGATAAAGAAATTCCAGCAGTGACTGATGAAGAAGGCAATGAAACTGAGCCAGCTAGAGTTGAAGAAGAGACTGTTAATAGCGCATCTGCCTTATGGACTAAATCGAAAGACGAATTGGATGACGAAGCTTATAACGAATTCTACAAGCATGTCGGACATGATTTTCAAGATCCTTTAGCGCATGTACACAGTAAAGTAGAAGGTACCAACGAATATACGATGCTGTTGTATGTTCCGGCTCGCGCACCATTTGATATGTGGGACAGAGATGCAAAACACGGCGTAAAACTTTATGTGCGTAAAGTGTTTATTATGGATGATGCTGAGCAGTTAATGCCGCGTTATTTACGTTTTATTCGTGGTGTGATTGATACTGATTCATTGCCTTTAAACGTATCGCGTGAAATCCTGCAACAAAGTAAAAAGATCAATACCATTAAAGCGGGTGCAGTTAAAAAAATATTGGGCTTATTGGAAGGGCTTGCGAACAACGATAAAGAAAAATATGCTACTTTTTGGGCGCAGTTTGGTAATGTGATTAAAGAAGGACCTATCGAAGATCATAAAAACAAAGAGCGTGTTGCTAAATTATTGCGTTTTGCTTCAACACATGCGGATACGGATGCGCAAGACGTGTCTTTTGAAGATTACATCGGTCGTATGCAAGAAGGCCAAGATAAAATCTATTATGTGACTGCAGATAGTTTTGCAGCGGCTAAAAACAGCCCGCATTTAGAAATCTTCCGTAAGAAAGGTATCGAAGTTCTATTATTATCTGACCGTATAGATGAGTGGTTGGTATCTAACTTAAATGATTTTGATGGCAAGGTTTTACAATCAGTTGCGAAAGGTCAGTTAGATTTAGATAAATTCGATACAGAAGAAGATAAAAAAGAACAAGAAGAAGCGTCTAAAGATTTTGAGTCAGTGATTGCTCAAATCAAAGACGTGTTAAAAGATAAAGTAAGTGAAGTGCGCTTAAGTCATCGTTTAACAGCATCGCCTTCTTGTTTAGTAACCGAGCAAGACGCGATGAGTTTAAATATGGAACGCATCATGAAAGAAGCGGGTCAGGATATGAGTATGATGGGTATGGGTGGTAGCAAGCCAGTATTCGAGATTAATCCAGAGCATGCTTTAGTCACACGCTTAAAAGAAGAGCAAGATGATGAGCGTTTTTCTGATTTAACACGTATCTTGTTTGATCAAGCGGTATTAAGTGAAGGCGGGCAATTAGATGATCCAGCTGAGTTTGTACATAACTTGAATGGATTGTTACAAGGCTTATTAAAATAAGCTTTAGTCATTGTTTGATGAAAAAGGCCGCTATTTGCGGCCTTTTTTGTGTCTTAAGTAAAGTGAATTATTTAGGGCGAATATTAATTTCCACTCGACGGTTTTGTTCGCGTCCTGCTGCGCTATTATTTGAAGCGACAGGGTAGCGTTCGCCAAGTCCGCGTGAGTGTATTCTGCTGCTACCCACGCCCGAGTTGATTAAATAATTGGCTACGCTAGCAGCGCGGCGTTCAGATAATTCCTGGTTGTGTTGGTCGCTACCTGTAGAGTCGGTGAAGCCAGATACGTCGATAGTGGTATCTTTGAATTCCTTAAAGATGAGGGCGACTGAATCGAGGACGGGGGCGAAATTACTATTGAGAGTCTCAGAATTGGTCGCAAAAGTAATATTGCCAGGCATGATTAGCTGTAAGTTATCGCCATTTCTTTGTATTCTAACGCCTGTGCTTTCTAAGCGTAAGCGCAATTTCTTTTCTTGAGTATCCATATAGTAGCCTACACCAGCGCCACCTGCGGCTCCTACGCCAGCGCCAATAGCAGCGCCCAGCGCGGCGCCTTTGCCGCCGCCGGCAATAGCGCCAATAGCTGCGCCCGTTGCTGCTCCTGCACCTAAACCAATGCCTGTCCCCCAGGCTGTGTTAGATACTTTTTCTTCGCCAGTATAAGGGTCGATTGCGCAACCTGTCGTCAATGCGGTCGCTAAAATGATGCCGGTTAGTTTTTTCATGATGAACCTCCTTAATAGTAAAAAATGGGATGATAATATGGGTAAAGCTGATTTAATAAAAGTGACTTTATTAGCTAGGAGACAAGGAGTTATATAGGGTTAGCTTGTTAAAGCTTGATGATATGACGCTGTGACTCTTTACTTTGTTTATGAAGCCTTCGGTTTTGAGTAGCTATAATTGAACAATTCCAAGATTGTGCCTTTGAAAATGTCACTATTCAATATAGTGATAAATAAGGCCTTGGATTATAGCGTATCTAAATGACCGTTTTCTCTATAATTTTATTATTGAAATAAGCTACATATTGATATGTAAGCGAGCTGGGCATGATTTACTTTTAAGATGCGTATGAAGGGTTGTCTTTGGTGATTTATCGCTGGATGATGTCGGTTTAAGCGTAAAAAAGCCCCACCAACCTTTAAAAGGGCTGGCGGGGCTTTAGTTTTCTTAACAAATATATAGAATGAGGTTTTGATTGCTTAACGCATTATTTGCGAATTTCGTACACTGTTGTTGTGCCGCTAATTTCATTGGCAACCACTAACAGATTTTTACCATTAGGACTGTATTCGGCAGGAATGAACTTCATGCCTTCTGGCCCTAAATCACCCGCATCAGCCGGTGTTTGAGTGTAATCAATGGTATTTTGATAGCTAACAAATTTTGGTGCGGTAGGAGTCGTGATGTCATACATCATAAAACCGCCTTGTTTTTCAAGACCGATGAACGCATAAGTATGATCCTCTATCGTGCCTAAGGCGAGTGCTTCTGGCTCTATGCCTTTTTTCTCGCTACGTGCATCTTTGCCTTCAAAGAAATAGGCAGTATCATCTTTCATAAAAAAGGCAATGCCATCTGTTGTCAATTCGGCGATATCTTCTACATCATCGGTGTCATCTACACGGGTATTGAAATTGTGTTCACCGACGGCACTAATAACTTGCCTTGGTAACTGACTACCACTATCAAAGACCAACTCGCCCTGACCATTCCAAATAGAAAAGCTGCGTGCGCCCATCATATACAACTGGTCGTAGTCGCCATCGCCATCAGTATCACCTAATTCAGGTGTCACACGTACTGTCTCTGATAGGCCAGTAGTATCTAATGCAAGGTCTAAAGTAAGTTTAGAGGCTTTGGTTTCTTCTTCGTAAGCGTCATATTCACGATCATCACCCTCGTTTGCAGTAACAAAATAATCTTCGCCTGCTACTGTATACACTGCAATGGAGTCTGGTTGATACATACCAAATGCATTGACGTTGGCCAAGGTAACTTCGCCATTTTTATCCGCATCTATTTCGTTGCCAGGCAAGGAGAAGTCTTTAAAGCCTAAGCCAATAACCTGTTCAATGGTGTTGCTGACAAGATCAATAATCGCAACGCCATTGTTTTCCTGTAAAGTGACGTAGGCTTTTGTTGCCGCATCATTAATGGCGATATATTCAGGCTCTATGTCAGCCGTTTTATCGCTACTGAAAAATTTCATGCCTGTTTCAGGTAATGATACCCCTGAAAAATCCAGCGTGGTTGCTGTTGCCTGAGCAAGTCCATTCGATAAATCCACAATGGTGATTGAACCATTGGGGTCGTTGGTGTAATCATTGCTGGGTTCACCTTCGTTAGCCGACATGACGATGAGGCCATCTTTGGAAAATGTAACCATATCAGGCAAAGCACCTGCAACTATTGTTTTCAGATGAGTACCCTCATGACTGAAAAACTCAATTGAGCCATTGTCTTGTTTGTTTTCAGCTTGAACAGCAACAGCAATCATGCCGTTATGTGCTGAGACACTGTTAACGCCGCCGCCAAAAGCTGCAAGTGCAATACTGTTGACTTTAGTTAAAGCGCCATCGTTTAACATTAAGACATCGATACTGTTAGTGCTGGCATTGGTGACAAAAAACTTTTTTGACTCACTATCATAGCTGACAATTTCAGCCGCTGATTCGTCAAATATGCCTGACTGATAGGTACTTATTTTATTGATGGTTTCACTTAAATTAAGGTCGTTAATAATATACAGCTTGTTGCTATCAATTTTAGTTTTAGCTTCATCAATGTATTTTTGTTCTAAAACGCCCCCAGAAGACCAGGTTGCAAAATCATCATCATTTAAAACACCAAGGGTATTGGCATCAATCAGCCATAAACCTTCCATTTTGTCATGTGGGTAATCAACTGCTGCGACCATATCCACTATTTTTGATTTTTGTACTGGGTGAATACCTCGGCTCACTAACGCTTCCCAGCCATCAGATAAAACGCTTTCTTCTAAGGTTTGACCAGCAATGGTTAAGCCTAAAGCGCCATCTTGAGCTAGGTCATCGCTAATAGTCATGGTTTCCAGGTTGGTTGCAGTGCTTAAATCAATTTTATAAATTAATTTTTGTGCATCAGGCGAAGCAGCTTTTGAACCGCCTTTGAAAAAACTACCATCACGTTCGATAACTAAAAATTTAGTGGCACTTAGCGCAACAATCTCTGAATTAGAGTTTTGCGTTTTATCCTGTTTGTAAAGATACTGGCCGATTTCACCGGTTTCAATGTTAACCGTGACAATACGCGTGATATCTAAATCTTTCACTGCACTGCTAGGATTGTACATAGTAGACTGCATAATACCGACCAGCGTTTTTTGGTCAGGTGTGATTGCTAAGCCTTCCATGCCTCGGTTAGCGCGGCGATTGGAAAATTCAGCAGGTAAGTTTAAAGTAGTGCGTGCATCGTTAGCAAAAGGATTGATACGGCCAATCTCTTTACCCGTCGCATCAAAATGAACCATATGTGGTCCATATTCATCACTGACCCAGAAAGTGCCGTCTCGAAGTGCAGCTAAACCTTCGCCGTCCAAGCCAAAATCATCCAATTTGATGTTGCCTTGTGCATCTCTAATAGCGTTGCCATCAAGGTCATAAGGTGTTTCTCC
>Ga0105357_10001641_pt1 | contig 11972 bp, 8 predicted proteins | sample GOMGulsemesocosm_4_FD_83660 | JGI IMG/M metagenome (GOLD analysis project Ga0105357, IMG submission 83660) | Methane-oxidizing microbial communities from mesocosms in the Gulf of Mexico - GOM15B Gulf of Mexico | ecosystem: Environmental > Aquatic > Marine > Cold seeps | place: USA: Gulf of...
CGACGCCACTAAACCGGCATCACGGGCCGAAAAATTCAACCCAGACATGAGTCCATCCACCAGGGCGGGCATAATATTCACATAAAATAATCCTGCGGTGGCTAAAAAAGACAACAGTACCTGGGCCATTAGGCCATTCTCTGGAGCCTTAATTTTCGCGTTTGGATTGGGTGTTGCCCATGGCCAAATATTTAGAGTAATTCTCATGTTATGTTCTCCGAAATTTGCTTATTTTTATATTTCTTGAATTGTCACGATCTGGTTCATGGCTTCCCTGCTTTAATTCAGGTTAGATAAATAGCGAAAAAAACGACTGATTACTAGGTATTTCAAATGGATTAGTATGCAGTGCGAACTACTGGCCGCAATATGACAAAAATGCCAAAAAACATCCCTAAGCTGATTCAATTAGCACTTCAAAAAAGGGAATAAGTGAGAGGTTATTAGGAAAGGGTTGTCCATAAGCATATAGATAGGATTAGCCTTACCATGATGGTATTCAGCCAGTAAGGACCGTAGGTTTTAATTTACCCTAACTTTTATCAATACACGCCAGGCGATATTGTTCCGGGGTGTGGTCAAAGGTTTTCTTAAAGGCTCTAAAAAAATTGGCACTGTGCTGATATCCCACCAAATAGGCAATCTCCTGAGTACTTAGCTCGCTAGTGGACAAATATTCCTTCGCGATCTTCATACGCAACTCATTGCTTATTTCTTTGTAGTTGGTGCCTTCATTATAGAGCCGCTCCCTAAGGGTGCGGCTGGACAGTAGCAGTGTTTTCGCAACATCATCCAAACCTAGGGGCGGACTCATGGGTTGAGACAGAATAAGGCGACGTACTCTATCTGTCATGCTGCCTTGATCGCCCAGTTGCGCCACAATCAACTCACATTGCTGAGCGCATACCTGTGTAGCCATCTCGTTGGCTGTATTAATAGTTTTCTCAAGCCATTTTTTTGGAAAATGCAGTTCCGTATGGGGTTGATTAAAGTAAACAGGGCATTGAAACATTTCTTTATAAAGGTGGGCGTAATCTGGCTTATTAAACGCTAGGTTTATGCGGGTAGGACGCTCACGTTTCAATTCGGGTAACAGAAAGGTTAACGAGTTCCAACTTTCAGAAAGACATTCCTCCTGTAAAAAAGGCTGAGGCCAGTAGTAAACCTCAGGGCTATGGAACACTAAAATGGCACTGTTTTTTTCCAGTAATAAATCCACTTTTATTTGGTTCGTGGTCATGGTGACAAATTTACTACCATAGTCTATCGCCTGTAACACATTTGAACAGCTTAATAGGGCATACCCTAAAATCCCGTAGTCTGACAGCTTCATGCGGCTACCAAACTGTAATCCCAGTCCCTTTAGTTTATGTTGTTTAATGGCATCCTTAACCACAGCATAAAATTGTTCCAGATTATGTGTGTGGCTGGAAAGCTGTGTCAGGTTAACTGGTAGATTATGCTGTTTTAACAGGGGAGATAGGTCAATATTAGACTCTTTTAGAATATTAATTAGACACAGGTAGTAGTTATAAATGACTTTATTGGTCTCGGCCGAAAGGGCAGGGTTGTCCATATTTATCTACAACTATTATTCAATTAAGGAAGATGGCAGATCGATCGTCACTAATAGTAGTGCCATGTGTTAGGCAAAGCAATATACCCAGGCTAAGATGGCTGGCGCTGACAAGACAAGGATCCTTGACTCTCAGCTAAAGGTTAAGCTGTTCGATATCGATATAATAAGTAAGTGTTTTTAATATCCCTTATTCTTAAAACTTTTAAGTTGCCAAATTTAGGCTGGGCGCTCGGCATATTCTTGCTCTATTTTATGGCGATATTCACTTGGAGTGATACCAACGGATTTCTTGAAAGCTCTAAAAAAGTTAGGACTGTAGTCATAGCCTAACAAGTAAGCCACTTCTTGAACGCTAAATTGAGTTGTCTGTAAGTACTCTATAGCCATCTGCATGCGCACTTCGTTAATGACCTCTTTGTAGCTGGTACCGGCATCATATAATCGTTGACGAAATGTGCGCGGACTTAGATTTAGTTTGTCGGCCATGCCATTGATATGAAACCTGGATTGCATAGGTGAAGCCATTAGAATACGCCTTACTTGATCCACTACACTGCCCTGATTGAGCATCTGTGCGCTAATGAGGTCACATTGCTGGGAGCACACCTTGGCGGCGGTTTCGTCTGCGGTGGGTATTGGCCTATCGATCCATGACACAGGGAAGTATATTTCGTTAGCATTGGCTTCATATATGACAGGGCATTGAAACATGTCATCAAACAACTGAGAGTAACTGGGTTTCGAAAAGGCCAGGCGTATTTTTATGGGCTTAATGTTATTGGATAATTGCAATAGGCTTTTAATGAGCTTCCAGGTAATGCTTAAGCTTTCTTCGATCATATAGGGTTGCCCCCAGTGCAAAGGGCGCGCTTCTTTAAAGCGACTGATGGCGCTATTGCCTTGAATATGTAAAGACAGGTCGATGAGCTCTGAGGTCATGATGCGATATTTTGACCCGATCTCGGTGGCCTTGCGTAGATTTTTACTACTCAGCAACGCATATCCCAAGATACCGTAGTCGGTTAGTTCCAGAAGCCGCCCGGTTTTAAGCCCTAATCCTGGTATGTCGCAGGACTTAAGTACCTGTTTCACCACATGGTGAAACTGGCTTGCCTGCAGTGGTAATTGCAGATTAACAATCTTGTTTAACTCAAGATTCTGTTCCGCCAAAAACGGCGCAAGATTAATTCCATGACTATTTAAAACCTGGTTTAAACGCCGAAAATCATTGGCGACGATTTTATTGAGTTCTTTTTGTTTGTTTTTGTTGAACATAGTATTGGCCTGCCTCTATGGGCGGCACCATAACCTATGTATTTGGGGTTTTATAGATTTCATGGCACAAGTGATACCTCAATGGGCTTAAGTGATAGTCATTTCACTATCTGGTGTCATAACACTTTCATATTTTTGATTATTAATCTTACAAGAATAAGGTTCGGTCAGAAATGAAATCTTTTGTGGCACAAATGATATTTCGGCGCCATTGGGTTGTGCGTACTCTAAAGTCTCAAACAATAACAGGGTAAACACAATGCATAGTGTAATGATTTTTGGTGTGGGAGATGTGGGCACCCGCATTGCTGAAGGGTTGCTGCATCGTGGACTGATACATCAGTTGATTTTGGTTGACCTGCCAGGTGGTGGTGGCGAAGCCTGTGCCGAAATGCTGGCATCCTGTTATTTGTCTGACATTCGATTTGAAGGTATTAATGCCTTAAATCCCGCCGAGGTGGCCCAGGTGGTTAAGGACTATAACCCCGACCTTATTGTGCAAGCGGCTTCGTTGCGCAGTCCATTTTCGGTGATGATGGCAGACCATCCTGTGGCCCATGCGTTACACGATGCAGGCATGGCAGTGCAACTGGGTTATCAATTTCCTATCTTGCACTCTGTCATGCAAGGGGTAAAAGCCGTGGCCCCTGAAACACCGGTAGCAAATGTTTCTTACCCGGACTTAACGCACTCTATTCTTAACCCCCATGGTCTTGCCCCCACGGCAGGATTGGCCAACACAGCCATCATTAAAATGCGCATAGAAACCAACTTGTTACGTAAACAAAAGGGCAGTGCTCAAGTTCCACAGGTGCGTGTGATCGGCGGCCATGCGCATGTTTATGGTGTGTTATTTGGCGAAAAACCAAAAAATACAGCAGATGAACCCTGGGTATTTTTAGATGATGATGAACAGCGGGCCGGAGAAATTTTATATGCAGGTAAAAACTTACTGCACTGTCCTAATCCTAATATGACCACCGCGATGGCTTCCATGCCAGTTTTGGAAGCCTTACTACCCGGTGGCAACGATTGCTTAACCTCCATGCCTGGCCCATTAGGCATGTTAGGCGGTTACCCGGTGAAAATTTCCAATCAGAAAGTGGAACTGGATTTGCCCAAGCACATTAATTTAAGTGATGCGCTGGGCATGAATGTAAGCTCCATGGCCATAGACGGTATCGAGTCAGTGGATAACGATGGCACCATTTATTATACGCAGAAAGCAAAAGATGCTATGGCCAGCATCGAACCAAGGCTCACCGAACCTTACAACCCTATTACCGATCAAGCACGTACTCAGATCTTACTTGATTTAGTAGACAGCATTAAATAGTCATTTTTTACCCTTGCCTTTCCCGAAAATATATAAAGCTGATTATGTCGGTTTTTGGGAAGGGCTTTTTTATTTGTATATCCAATTTACTTGTCTCAAATTAGAGGTACCAAAATGTTGTACAGTGGTAAATCCATCACCATAGAGCGCCTGGAAAACGGCATTGTTGAGTTGTGTTTCAATTTACAGGGGCAGGTGGTTAATGTTTTTGATGCGCAAACTTTAACTGAACTGTGTAACGCAGGAACGGTTTTAAGCACAGATAAAAGCATTAAAGGACTGTTGGTTACCAGTGCCAAATCCAGTTTTATCGTGGGGGCCGACATCAGCGAGTTTGATAGTAACTTTTCTCACATCGAAGCAGTCATCGTACAGGGCATAATGGAAAACCATAGGGTCTTCAATGCGATAGAAGACTTACCTTTCCCCACTATCAGTCTAATTAATGGTTTGGCCCTGGGCGGCGGTCTGGAAATGGCCTTGGCCTGTGACTATCGAATTATGTCCAATGTCGCTCGGGTTGGATTGCCAGAAGTAAAGCTGGGTATTTACCCGGGTTTTGGCGGTACCGTGAGACTGTCCCGGTTAATTGGAGCCGACAATGCCATAGAATGGATTGCCTCGGGTAAAGAGTACAAAGCCCTGGCGGCGCTTAATGCAGGTGTAGTGGATGCTATGGTGGAGCCAGAGCAATTACGAGCCAGCGCCCTAAAGATGCTGGAACAATGCATCGTAGGAAAATTAAATTACCAGGCAAAGCGCCAGGAAAAGATTCAGCCTCTAAAGCTAGCTCAATTTGAAAGCATCTTGGCGTTTGAGTCGGCCAAGGGATTTATCGCTGGTCAATCTGGTCCCCACTATCCAGCACCTGTGGCAGCGGTAAAGGCCATGCAAAAACATGCGACCTTGGGTCGTGATGACGCGCAGCTTATTGAAGCTCGTGGCTTTGCAAAACTGGCTAAAACCGGCGTGGCCAAAAATCTGGTAAACCTGTTTTTGGGTGATCAGAAACTGCTAAAAGATGCTAGAAACTGGATAGGACAAACAGCGCGAGTTAAAAAGTCCGGTGTATTGGGGGCCGGTATCATGGGGGGTGGGATTGCCTATCAATCCGCCAGTAAGGGCATTAACGTGGTGATGAAGGACATCGCCCAGCAAGGCTTGGATTTGGGCCTGAATGAAGCGAGCCAGTTGTTAGCCAAAAAAGTTTCTCGTAAGCGCATAACGCCACAAAAAATGGCACAAGTGTTAAACCGTATCACTCCCACCTTGGATTACAGCGCCTTCGAGGGGGTGGATATTGTCGTAGAGGCGGTGGTGGAAAACCCCATGATTAAACATGCTGTGTTAAAGGACGTGGAAGACTGGATCGACGAAGATGTGATTCTTACCTCCAATACCTCAACTATTTCCATCGATTACTTAGCCAGTGTGCTTAAGCGTCCTGAAAATTTTTGTGGCATGCACTTCTTTAATCCTGTGCACAAGATGCCATTAATAGAAGTGATTCGCGGGGAAAAAACCAGTGAGAAAGCCATTGCTCGTACCGTAAGCCATGCCCTGGCCATGGGCAAAAAACCCATTGTAGTACGTGACTGCCCTGGATTTTTAGTGAACCGAATATTATCTCCCTACTTGGGGGCATTCATGGCAATGGTTCATGAAGGGGCCGATTTTGTGGTGATAGACAAGGTCATGGAAAAATTTGGCATGCCCATGGGACCAGCCTACTTGTGTGACGTGGTGGGCATGGATACCAATGTACACGCAGGAGAAGTCATGGCAGAAGGCTTTGAGCGCATGAGTCGTGACTTCACCACTGCCGCACAAACCCTGTTTTCCGCCGATCGTTTGGGGCAAAAGAATGGCAAGGGATTTTATGTATATCAAGCCGATAAAAAAGGTCGTGTAAAAAAGCAAACAGACGACAGCGTTTGGAAAATATTGGAAGGTTCTATAGCCCAGCGTAAAACCTTTACCGAGCAAGACATAATCGATCGTCTAATGATCCCGCTGTGTTTAGAAGCGGTTCGTTGCCTGGAAGACGATATTGTAGCCAGTGCCAATGATGTGGATATGGCATTAATTTACGGAATAGGTTTTCCAGCCTTTCGTGGTGGTGCATTGCGTTTCATCGAATCCATGGGAATCAAAGAATTTGTTGAATTGTGTGATAGCTATATCGAGCATGGCGCGCTCTACGCCGTTACCGAAAAGTTGCGACTCATGGCAAAACACGGTGAGTCTTTTTTTAATCCCCACGCCTAGCGCCAAGTAGATAAGATTGAGATAGGAAATATAAAATGAGTTTAAAATCAAGAGATGCGGTGATCGTCGATTTTGTGCGCTCTCCCATGGGGCGCTCTAAAAACGGCGTATTTCGTCACCTGCGTGCGGAAGATATGTCTGCCCAGTTGGTCAATGAAATGTTTGCCCGTAACCCAAAAGTAGATCCAGCTGATGTGGAGGATGTGATCTGGGGTTGTGTTAATCAAACTATGGAGCAAGGTTGGAACATCGCCCGTATGATGTCCTTGTTAACCGTGCTGCCTCATCAGGCGGCAGGTTTAACCGTTAACCGCTTGTGTGGCTCTTCCATGAGTGCATTGCACATTGCCAGTCAAGCCATCCAAAGTGGAAATGGTGACATGTTTGTAGTGGGGGGGGTGGAGCACATGGGTCACTTACCACTGGATCATGGTGTGAGTCCAAATCCAACCATGAGCAAACACGTGGCGAAAGCCTCGGGCATGATGGGGCTCACTGCCGATTTTTTAGCCATGCAGCATGGCATTAATCGTGAACAGCAAGATGCTTTCGCGGCCCGCTCCCATCGACGGGCTCATCAGGCTGCCAGCAACGGATTATTTAACAATGAAATAATTCCGTTAGAGGGCCATGACCAGGACGGCACAAAAATACTAGTTACTATGGACGAAACTATTCGTCCTGAAACCACGGCACAACAGCTGGCAAAGTTACGCCCGGTTTTTAATCCTAAAGGCGGTACCGTTACCGCGGGCAGTTCTTCGCAAATTACCGATGGCGCTTCGGCCATGATTGTTATGTCGGCCGAGTTTGCCAAGGTATTGGGATTGGAGCCCATTGCAAAAATTCGCTCTATGTCGGTGGTGGGGGTAGATCCGGCCATCATGGGATATGGCCCGGTGCCAGCAAGCGAAAAGGCTTTGCTTAATGCCGGTTTAGCCATGAATGATATCGATCATATTGAACTAAATGAAGCGTTTGCTGCTCAGGCTTTACCTGTTTTAAAGGGTCTTAATTTATTGGATAAAATGGATGAAAAGGTAAACCTACACGGCGGCGCTATTGCCTTGGGGCACCCGTTTGGTTGCTCTGGTACTCGCATTACCGGCACGCTGCTGAATGTGATGGCACAAAATAACGGCACTTTGGGTTTATCAACAATGTGCATTGGTTTGGGGCAAGGCATTAGCACCATTGTTGAGCGTTTAAATTAAAGGTTTGTAAAGTTTAGTCAGCGCTATTCGAGCTGGCTAAACGAATGGGGGCAAATTATTAATGGGTTTGGTTCCATTCTTATATTTAATCTGTAGGGATATCATGAAAAATTTATTTGATTTAACCGGTAAGATAGCTTTGGTTACTGGCGCTAGCCGTGGCATAGGTGAAGCTATCTCCCACCAATTGGCGGCTAACGGCGCACACGTGGTAGTGAGTAGTCGTAAAAAGGAAGATTGTCAGGTTGTGGTGGATGCGATAGTGAAAGCGGGCGGCACAGCAGAAGCCTTTGCGTGCAACGTTGGAAATTTAGACGATATTAAAGCTGTTTTTAGTTTTCTGTCTGAAAAGTTCCAGCGCCTGGATATCCTGGTTAATAATGCCGCCACTAACCCCTATTTTGGCAGCATACTCGACACGGACATAGCAGCGTTTGATAAAACGGTGGAGGTGAATATACGCGGTTACTTCTTCATGTCGGTGCAAGCTGGGAAATTAATGAAGAAAAACGGGGGGGGGAACATTGTGAATACCGCCTCGGTACACGGCCTGCAACCAGGTGTGGGCCAGGGGATCTACTCCATTACCAAAGCAGCCGTGATTAACATGACCAAGGCCTTTGCTAAGGAATGTGCCCAATACGGCATTCGAGTAAATGCCTTATTACCGGGCTTTACCAAGACAAAATTTTCGGGAGCACTATTTGAACATGAAAAAATGTATCAATCGGTTATGAGTAAAATCCCCCTGAACCGTCACGCCGACCCCATCGAAATGGCGGGGACAGTTTTGTACCTAGTGAGTGATGCCAGTAGTTACACCACAGGAGAAAGCATTGTTGTAGATGGTGGCGGTACCGTATAGCGATTTGTTTTTGACTTACCAGCTCCGGTATCGCCTGGGCTGGACTATTACCTTCCCACCTTGAAACTGCTTTATGTCACAAATGATAGTAAATATGTCTTTTATGAAATTCTTTATGCTACTAGCGGATTATAAAATGATCCGGTAAAGAGAACATAAATCATCATCAACGAGAATTAATATGACAATTCTAATAACCGCCGCCACCGGTAATGTGGGCAAAGAAATCTTTAAACAACTAGTAGAAAGTTCTGAGCAGCCTCGAGTTTTTGTTCGCGATGAAGCCAAGGCGCGCGCCGTGGTTTCAAAAGGTGAATATCAAGTTTCCATTGGTGATATTACCGATCTAAATGCATTAAAAAATGCCATGCAGGGTGTAGAGGCGGTTTATACCGCGGTATTGGATGCTTTCCGTGATGACATGACGTATTTGAATAACATTATTACCGCTGCTAAAGACAACGGTGTAAAGCGTATCGTATTGATGTCTGCCTTTAAGGTAGAAGCCTATCCCGATATGCCCTTCATTGGTTGGCATATTAAAGCTGAAGAAACTCTAATGAACTCAGGACTCGAATATACGATCCTACGTCCGGACTGGTTTATGCAAAACTTTTTGGCTTATGTAAAAGAAGGTCAATTGAACTTGCCCATGGGTTTGGGTAAAAATAGTTTTATTGATACTCAGGATATTGCTGCGGTAGCGATTGCAGCCTTAAAAGACAGCCAACACGCGGGTAAAGAGTATGCACTGACGGGGCCAGAATCCATGGATCATCACCAGGTGGCCGATGTGATTTCCAATGTCACAGGTCGAGCGTGTATTTATAATAACGTCGCGCCTGAATTAGTAAAGCAAGGGCTTGAAGCGCAGGGTTATGAGGCATGGTATATAAATATGTACTTAGATATTACGTTGCCTATGCGTGATAAAGGTATACGTTCACCGCAAACGGATGTTGAGCAAGTACTCAATCGTAAAGCGATTTCCTTAAGTGATTTTGTACAAAGGAATATGACCCACTTTTTAGACGCTTGCCCAGCGTAATAATCTAGGGAGATGCTAGGGCACCTGTGTTTCTTAGGGGCCTTAGATGAGTCGTATTTGGTTATTAGATTTTATTGTTTGGGTGGGTGAATATGAAGCTATCGGAATACGCCGGGTTTGACGGACTGGGCTTGGCCGAGCTGGTGCAGCGCGGCGAGGTGTCCCCTATAGAATTGGCCATGTGCGCAAATCAGGCCATAGAAAAAGTAAATCCCCACATCAATGCGGTGGTGGAGCGCTACCCTGATAAAATAGAAAGCCTTGATACACACTCCTTAAAACCCGGCCCCTTTCATGGGGTGCCATTTTTAATTAAGGACATAGGCAATCTGGAAGCGGGCCGACTATGTGAACAGGGCAGTCGACTGTTAGCAGGTTTTACGCCTGAGGAAGACAGTTATCTATATAAACTCATTAGAAACAGCGGAGTGAACAATATCGGGCGCAGTAATGTCCCTGAGTTTTGCATTGCCAGTACCACAGAAAATGCTTTATACGGGGATACATCAACCCCGTGGCGAAAGGGTTATTCGGCCGGTGGTTCCAGTGGTGGTGCCGCGGCCGCAGTGGCTTCGGGTATGGTGCCCATTGCCCATGGCTCAGACATTGGCGGCTCCATTAGAATACCCGCAGCCCATTGTGGAGTGGTAGGTTTAAAGCCGTCCCGTGGTCGAGTGTCGTATGGGCCACAAGCCGATGAGCGCGGCTTTGGTATGGCCGCCAACATGGTGCAAACTCGCTCGATACGCGATATGGCCAGTATGCTGGATTGTCTAGGCAAACCTCAACCGGGTGACCCGTTTGTCATTAAGCAACCCCAGCGGCCCTACCGTGAAGAGATGGCCTCGCCTGTGGGGAAATTAAACATCGCCTTTTCAACCGAGCCCTTAATGAAAGGAGTGCCGGTGGACCCTGAAATTAAAGAAGCGGTTGAAGCCACGGCCATCTTGTTGGAAAGCATGGGGCATAACGTTGAGCGAGCAGCGCCCAATTATAACCCGCAAGATGCGCTGGTGCATTGCCCTAACCTTTGGTTTATGGGGTTTGATCACTACATGGATGCCATGGCTGAGATGATGGGGCGTAAGGTGGGAAGCGATACCCTTGAACCTTGTACCCTTGAGCTATATAAAAAGGCCAAGAGCCTTGATCCTTTTACCCTTTTTGAGGGCTTTGATTATGCCAATAAGGTACGCCGTGATTTTGGTGAGCACTTTTCTAAATACGATGTGTGGTTAACGCCCACTACTGCAAAAGTGACCGAGCCCATGGGGAAGTATGGTCAAAGCCTAATGGGGTACTCCACCGAAGAATACTTTCAGTTGTCTGAAGGGATGGTGCAGTTTTGTGTACCCTATAATATTACCGGTTTACCAGCGATCTCTTTGCCCTTGTTTGAAACCCGTGATGGCTTACCCATAGGTGTACAGCTAGGCGCACGACACGGTGAAGAGGAAGTGCTCATTCGACTCTCGGCGGTGCTGGAAGAAGCCTTGCCGTGGAAAGGGCGAGTACCCGATATTCACGCCAGCCACTATTAAATACCTTAAACGTTTTCCTTCTCTTGTGGGTAAGTTAGTAAAAACTTACTCACCTTTTACCTATCCTTAAAAACTGCCAACTTAGAGTTGTGAATGTCCACACTGAGGTCGCCGTTAACCCTTCCTTGGGACTGGCTTCGGCTATACGTCTCATTATGAATGTTCAGAACTCAAAGCTAATGGTTGCAGGACCTACGGGTTAACCAGAATGAGTGTGCATGGGTGTATTCAGCGCGCCCCTGAAAAATGAAACAGCCCAGTGACCAGAAGAGCCCCAAATTAACCGCCACGGCAGAAGTGATACTGCAAACGGCGTAAATGATATTCAGCTAAAAATTGGCCAGTGATACTCTTAAATCACCGCTTATTTATCAATAAGAAAATAAAAACCGAGGGAAACATTATGAAAATCACAAACCGTCTTACTGTTATCACCGCTGCATTATTCAGTGTGGTATTTTCAAGTGCTTTACTGGCCAATACCGACACTATTAAAGAGCCGATAAAGGTCATTACTTTTGAAAAAACCGATTTAAACGGCACCACCCTGCATAAGGCCGCAGCGCTTCCAAAAGAAATGGTCATTGCTGGCAGCAACAATAGCTGGGAAAAATTCATGTACATTGGCCAGGTGGGTGTAGGCGTATGGCAGTCAGAGCCCATGAAGCTTAAGATGGACCCGCAGTCCATTGATGAGTACATTTTTGTGTTAGCCGGTGAAGTAACCGTCACATCCGCCACGGGCACGGTAAACACATTTACCCCAGGTGATTCTTTTGTATTACCAGCAGGCTTCATGGGAACTTGGGAAACCACGGGTTTGTATCGTCAACTGATTGTGGCTAA
>Ga0105357_10001642_pt1 | contig 11966 bp, 10 predicted proteins | sample GOMGulsemesocosm_4_FD_83660 | JGI IMG/M metagenome (GOLD analysis project Ga0105357, IMG submission 83660) | Methane-oxidizing microbial communities from mesocosms in the Gulf of Mexico - GOM15B Gulf of Mexico | ecosystem: Environmental > Aquatic > Marine > Cold seeps | place: USA: Gulf of...
AATAGTATTGGCCGTGGTGTGGATTGCGCCAGAAACCAGGCCGTCTACCTCGTCGAGTGCCAGCATCATGGTGCCGAGCACTACATTATCTTCCAGTTGCTGCAGGGCCATGGGTTCGTTCAGGCCCTTGCCTTCACGCAGCTTGACCATGGGCGCGACGTAGCGCTCGCGCACCTCATCGGGATCGATGATCTGCAAACCCTCGGGGAGAGTGATGTGCTGTGCCCGGGCGACGGCTTCCACCGAGTCACGCTTGGCCAGCAATATGCAATCGGCAATCCCCCGGCGCTGGCAGATGGCCGCGGCTTGCACCGTGCGCGGCTCATCGCCTTCGGGCAACACGATGCATTTGGCTGCCCGCTGTGCCTGACGCACCAGTTCGTAGCGAAAGGCGGGCGGTGACATGCGCTTTTCGCGCGGCAGGTCGCAGCGCTTGGCCAGCCAGGCGTGGTCGATATGCGAGGCCACGAAGTTGGTCACCCGCTCGGCGCGATCGCGGTCGTCAATCGGGATTTCGCGGTTCATACGATCCAGCTGGGTGGCGGTATCGAAACTGTTGGTGCGGACGCCCAGAATGGTCAGGCCCTGATCCAGGGCCGGTTGGCATAGCTGGATGACCCGTGGATCGGGGGGCATATCGCCGGTCAGCAGTAGGCCCGCGAGCGGTGTACCGGCCAGGGAAGCCAGGCTGCTGGCGATGATGATGTCGTCACGGTCGCCGGGTGTGACGATCAGGGTGCCGGGCTTGAGGCGATCAATGATGTTGGGCACGGTGCGCGCGCACAGGGCAATTTCCATCACCCGACGCTGTTGCATCTCGCCAGGATGGTAGATGGTGGTTTTCAGCAGGGTGGCTATATCGGCTGTGCGCGGCGCGTTGAGCTCGTCCTGCCAAGGTACACAGCCGATCAGGCGGAAGTCGTCGGTGTCGAGCCGCACTGATGCCTGCTTGAGCGCTTGGGCGAAACTCTTCAGGGTGTTTTTCAGCGCGCGGCCATCAGGCACATCAACCAGCGCCTCGTCGTCGAGGTCATGCACCTTGTTGACGATCACACCCAGTACCTTGGGATGGCTGGGCCCGCCGAAAGCCTGCGCATGAATTTCGATGCGATCTGCCAGGCTGGCCATGTCGTCGCCATCTGGGGTAGTGACCAGGATCACGTCAGCATCCAGACTCTTGGCCAGTGCCTGGTTGATCTGTGCGGCGTAGCTGCTTTGCCGTGTCGGTACCATGCCTTCGACTACCACCACGTCGGCGTCCTGCGCGGCCTGCTGGTAGCGGCTGACCATTTCTTCCATCAGGTCGTCCAGTTCGCCTATCGCCAACTGGTGCTCGACCTCGGCCAGGGGCATGGCAGGAGGCGGTGACAGGCCGAGTGTGCGGCTGATCAGCTCGGTTGAGCGCTCGGGGCCCTCGTCGCCGGGATGTGGCTGGGCGATGGGCTTGAGGAAGTGCACGCGCAGTCCGGTGCGTTCCAGAGCGCGTATCAAGCCCAGGCTGGTAGAGGTCAGGCCGACACCAAATCCGGTGGGGGCAACAAAAAAGGTGTGTTGGCTCATGCCGGGGATTCCGTTCCAGTGTATGCGCGATCCAGCAGTGCCAGACTCTCTTCTGCAATCTGGCGCTCCTCGTCGGTGGGTATGACCAGAATAGCTGGTGAGTCGGCAGCTTCAATGTGGCCCGCTTCGCGGCGGGCTAGGGTGCTGTTGCGATCCGGATCAACGTGCAAACCCATGACTCCCAGGTGACTGAGCGTCAGCGCGCGGGTCAGCGCCGAGTTCTCGCCAATGCCGCCGGTAAAGATCAACCCGTCGATGTGCGGTAGCGCAATGGCCAGCCCGGCAAGTGAGCGCGCCAGGCGGTAGCAGAACACTTCGATGGCCAGCTGCGCGCCGCCGTGGCCGTCGGCACGTGCCTGCTCCAGCTCGCGCATGTCGTTCGACAGCCCCGAGAGGCCTAGTAAACCACTTTCGCGGTTCAGCAGTTGCTCAATGCGGGGCAGATCCCAGCCCAGGGTGCGGGCGAGGTGGGCGTGTAGATTGGGGTCCACATCGCCGCTACGCGTGCCCATTACCAGCCCCTCAAGCGGCGTAAGCCCCATGCTGGTGTCCATGCTCTTGCCATCAAGAATGGCACAGCTGGAACAGCCATTACCCAAGTGAGCGCTTAGCCAAGCACCTTTGCCGTTCTTTTTCCCGGTCATGAGGCTGGCCTGGTGGGCTACGTACTGATGGCTGGTGCCATGGAAGCCGTAGCGACGCACGCCGTGTACGGCATAAAGCTCGTCCGGCAACGCATAACGGAAGGCGTGTGGCGGCATGCTCTGATGGAAGGCGGTATCGAATACGGCGACCTGCGGGAGATCTGGCAGTAGAGCCATGGCGGCGCGAATGCCACTCAGGTTGGCCGGGTTATGCAGTGGCGCCAGTGGCGCGTTGGCCTCGATGCCCGCGAGTACTTCATCATCGATCAGACGCGCTTCGGTAAACTGCTCGCCGCCGTGCACAACGCGATGTCCCACCACGCTGATCGGGCCGTTGCTGTGCTGTTCGACCAAGGGGAGCAGGACTTTCAACGCCGCCTTGGTGTCCGCGTCGGGCAGGCTGATGCTCGGGCCACCAGCATACGTATAACTGGCCTGGGGGGTGTTCAGACGTTCAGCCTGCGCCTCGAAGACGGGCTCGGAACTTCCCTGTTTGCGCAGTGCCAGCTTGATCGATGAGCTGCCACCGTTGATGACCAATACCAGACGATCTCTCATGGTATGTCAGTGTTCCTGTTTCATGGGGCAGCATCAGGCTGCCGGTAATTAAGGCGCGTGTTGCGCAGCGTGCCAGCCGTTTGATGCGCCTGTGCCCGCAAGGTTCAGTCGGACTGCGCAGTGTGGGGCGCGCTGGTTGTGCCGCGTCCAATGGCACCACGTTGTCGTGGTCTTTATGGGCTGCGGGTCTCATCTTCAGTCTGCCCGCTAGTCGGGTCAAGCCGTGCGTTTGCCACCCAATCCGCGTACACTCACGATTTTTAAGCAAATGATAGGAACGAGATTATGCAGATTGCTGCCAACAAGGCTGTTTCCATCGATTACACCCTGACCAATGCAGATGGCGAGGTGCTGGATTCCTCCAATGGTGGCGCGCCGCTCGTCTACCTGCATGGTGCGGGCAATATCATTCCGGGCCTGGAAAAGGCGCTGGAAGGCAAGCAGGCAGGTGATGCCGTCAATGTAACCGTCGAGCCGGCAGAAGCCTATGGCGAGTTCAATGCCGAGCTGATCGCTGTACTGGGTCGCAACATGTTTGAAGGCGTTGACGAGCTGGAAGTCGGCATGCAGTTTCACGCGTCCGGTCCCGATGGCAGCATGCAGATCGTGACCATCAAGGCACTGGAAGGTGACGAAGTGACTGTTGATGGGAACCACCCGCTGGCCGGCGAGCAGCTGACCTTCGACGTCAAGGTAGTTGAGGTGCGCGAAGCGACCGACGATGAAATGGCCCACGGCCACATTCACGGCGAAGGCGGCGTGGAGCACTGATAGCAGCGCTCCACAGCACAAAAAACCAGCCGACAACGGCTGGTTTTTTTTCGCCCGCAAATGGCACGCAGCCGATGCGCTCAATTCTTGGTTATCACTGAAATCAATAGTTATCTCTCGCTCTATTAAATAAAGTTGACCGGTCGTATAGTGCTCGCATGAATACGATCCAGGATAAACGCGCGCGCATTTTGGCGGCCGGCACCAGTGTCATGCTGCGTAAAGGCTATAACGGGACGGGTGTGCAAGAAATCACCCAGGGCGCCGGCGTGCCCAAGGGGTCCTTCTATCATTATTTCGAGAGCAAGGAAGATTTCGCCATACAGGCGCTGCATTACTACTACACGCCGCGCATAGAGCGTTTTGCGGCGGCGCTGAGTGTGCCGGAGCTGTCACCGCGCGAGCGAATCCTGCGGTGTTACCGCGACCTGATCGGCTATTTCGCCAATCAGGAACAGCCATCCCATCAGTGTTTCATTGGCAGTCTCTGTCATGAGAAGGCGGACGAGAGTCAGCCTATCGGGTATGCCGCCGCAGCTATTCTGCAGCGCTCCAGCCAGGTGTTGGCTGAGTGTCTGGAACAGGCGCGTGCGGCCGGCGAAATATCTCAGGACCAAGACCCTGTCGCGCTGGCAGGTTTTATCGGTGCGGCCTGGGAAGGGGCTTTGCTGCGGATGAAGACTGATCGTCAGATAGCGCCGCTGCGGGTATTCATCGATCAACTGGAGCGCCTGCTGCGCGCCTGAATCAACTTTAAATAAACCGAGACGACCGGTCAGCTTCATGTCCTCTGGCAGCGCTGACCCAGACCCAAGAGGATTAACCATGTCTGCTGATGTAGCTCCGCTGTTTGCCCCCATTACCCTTGGCCCGCTGAAGCTGAGTAACCGTATTGTGATGGCGCCGATGACCCGCAACTTCTCGCCCAAGGGTGTGCCGAACCAGGCCGTGGTGGACTACTACCGTCGACGCGCCGAATCGGGTGTGGGCCTGATCGTCACCGAAGGCACCGTGGTCAACCACGCGGGTGCCAACGGCTACCCCAACGTGCCGCACTTCTATGGTGAAGAGGCCTTGGCGGGCTGGAAGCAAGTCGTGGATGCAGTGCACGCCGCCGGCGGCAAGATTGCGCCCCAGCTGTGGCACGTAGGTAATGTCCGCCGTTTGGGTACCGAGCCCGATCCGGAGGTGCCGGGTTATGGCCCGATGGAAAAGCAGAAGGAAGGTAAGGTACTGGTTCGGGGCATGACCCAGGCCGACATCGACGATGTGGTTGCCGCCTTTGCTCAGGCCGCCAAGGACGCCAAGGACATTGGCTTTGACGCCATCGAGCTGCATGGCGCCCACGGTTATCTGATCGACCAGTTCTTCTGGGAAGGCACCAATCAGCGCACCGACGGTTACGGCGGCAGCATGGAAAACCGTGGTCGTTTTGCGGTAGAGGTGATTCGCGCCGTGCGTGCCGCGGTGGGTCCTGACTATCCGATCATCTTTCGTTTCTCGCAGTGGAAGCAGCAGGATTACACCGCGCGCCTGGCACCTTCGCCTGAGTTGCTGGAGCAGTTCCTGGCGCCCCTGGCAGAGGCTGGTGTGGATATTTTCCATTGCTCGCAGCGCCGTTTCTGGGAGCCGGAATTTGAGAGCTCTGATCTGAACCTTGCGGGCTGGACGCGCAAGATCACCGGCAAGGCGGCGATCACCGTTGGCAGCGTGGGCCTGGACGGCGAATTCCTGGAATTCATGGTCAATACCGACAAGGTTGCGCAGACCGCGAACATTGATGATCTGCTGACGCGCCTTGGTGCTGGCGAGTTTGACCTGGTGGCGGTAGGGCGTGCGTTGCTGGTTGATCCGCAATGGGCCGACAAGGTGCGTGAAGGCCGTTTCGCCGACATCGAACCCTTCAGTCGCGAAGCGCTGAAAACCCTGGTCTGATGCCGTCTGGTGCTGGTGGCCTACTTGCTGGGCACCGCCTGCACTGGAATGCTTTGACCTAGCGCGGCCTGCAACAGGCAGCGTTCGAAGCGTTGCACTATTGCCTGCCAGTCCAGCTGGCAGGCACGGTGTCTGGCGTGCAGGCGGATGCTACGGCGCCCTTCGGCATCTTGTACGAGCCAGCACAGGTTGTCGGTAAATAGCTGATCATGGCCTGCTGGCGCCAGGCATCCACTGTAGCGATCCTGAATATGCTGATGCGCTGCGGCGGTGTCGAATGCGCACACGGCCAGGCCGGATGCCATGGCTTCGGTTACCACGTTGCCGAAGGTTTCGGTCAGGCTCGGAAAGATAAAGATGTCGGCACTGGCGTAGGCGCTGGCCAACGCATTGCCGGTCAGGGCGCCGGTGAAGACAGCCTCCGGCATACGTTTGCGCAGTTCCCGCGCAGAGGGGCCGTCCCCCACGACCACCATGTGTAAGCGGGCTCCGTTCGCAGCCTGACTGGCGCGCAGCTTATTCCAGCTGTCTATCAGCAACTCCGGGTTCTTCTCTGGCGAAAGTCGCCCTACGTGCAGCAGCACTAAATCGTCGACTTTGGCACCCCACTGCTCGCGCAGGCTTTGGCTGCGGTGGGTTGGGTGAAAATGCGTGCAATCCACGCCGCGACCGAACAGTGACAGGTTGTGCACACCCAGGCGATTCAGTTCGCGCTGCTGGGTCGAGCTGGCGACCAGGGTCTGTAGGGTCTGATTGTGAAACCAGCGCAAATAGCGCAGTGCTGGCTCGTGAAACAGTCCCAAGTGGAAGTGGTTGCTGTATTGCTGGAAATTGGTATGAAAACCGCTGATCACCGGGATTTTCATGCGTCGCGCCAGACGCAGTGCTGACCAGCCCAGCGGACCTTCGGTGGCCAGGTAGATCGCATCAGGGCGCTGACGCTGCCACAGCTTTTGCAGCTTTCTCGCGGCCGGCAGGCCCCATTGCAGGCCGGGGTAGCCCGGAATCGGCAGGCCGCGCACACAGCGTTCCAACAGGTTTCCGGACTGAATCAATCCGGGCTTTTCACCCGGCTGGGCAGGGCGGATGAGCTGCACTCGATGGTTGCGGCCCAGCAGGCCTTGGCAGAGTATGCCCAGCGTATTGCTGACGCCATTGATTTGCGGCGGGTAAGTTTCTGTCACCAATGCGAAGCACTGGCCGGAAGGCTGGGCTATGTTCATGATCCGAGTATGGTCCCGGGCCATGATGCCGGCGTGACATATTTATTACGTTTTTATGATGCTCGGCTGCCGCGTTCGCGTACCCACAGAAGGGTAGAGCCGGCCACTGCCGCTGGCATCACCAGCAGATTAACCAGCGGGATCAGCATGCCGACGTAAACCGGCAGACCAAAGCCCAGTGAGATGCCGCGCCGGCCGCGCATCCAGCGCAGCATGTCGATGAAGCTGACCTTTTCATTGTCAGCCTGATAGTCGATGTACTGTACGGCCATCATCCAGACGCCAAAGGCCAGCAACAACGGTGAGGCGACCAGGTTGACCACGGGAACCAGCGTCAGCAGCAACAGAATCCCCATGCGCGGCAGGTAATAGAGCAGTTTGCGCAGCTCGCGGCCAACGCTTTGCGGTACGACCAGCATTATGTCGCGATAACTGGTGGGCGGACTGACCTCGTTGCGCTCTTGTTGGGCGATTTTCTCCGCCAGAAAACCGTAAAAAGGCGAGGCGATGATGTTGGCGACCACGCTGAAACCAAAGAACAGCACCAGCAGTACAACCAATGCGAACAGCGGCCAGAGTAACCATTCGATGAACGAAGCCCACGCCGGTAGCTGCGGCATCAGTTTTGCCATCAACAGGTTGAACTGCTGGATGCCCCAGCTGATCAGGGCCGCAAACACCATCAGGTTGAGCGCTAATGGAATCAACACAAAGCGGCGCAGGCCGGGTTGCCTGATGCGATGCCAGCCCTCCTTGAGGTAATCGGGGCCGCGCAGAACGTCGAATGTAGCCTTCATGGGGGTAGGTTCCTCGATGAAAAACGGGCTTGGCAAAGCCTATAGGGGTAAACTATTTGGCTGATACAGTCTTTACAATTTCCATAATCGGATGGGCGCCGTAAGCTGCGTCCCTAGATGACTCGGGAGGGTCGCGATGAGTGTTCTGGTGAATCGCACGGCACCAAATTTTGTTGCGCCAGCGGTATTGGCTGATGGCAGCATTGTAGAGGATTTTGACTTCGCCTCACTGCGCGGCAAATATGTTGTGGTATTTTTCTGGCCGCTGGACTTTACCTTTGTCTGCCCGTCGGAAATCATCGCGCACAACAATCGCATGGACAAGTTTCGCGCGCTGGGCGTTGAGGTGGTTGGTATTTCGGTCGATTCGCAGTACACCCACTATGCCTGGCGCAATACCCCGGTCGAGAAGGGTGGCATTGGCCCGGTTGGCTTCACCATGGTGGCTGACGTCAAGCACGAGATAACCCGTGCCTACGGTGTGGAGCACGAGGATGGTGTGGCGTTGCGTGCGTCGTTTTTGATTGATCGCGCAGGCATCGTGCAGCATCAGGTGGTGAACAATCTGTCGCTGGGTCGTGAAGTGGACGAGATGATTCGCCTTATAGATGCGCTGCAGTTTACCGAGGAGCACGGTGAAGTCTGCCCGGCCGGCTGGCGCAAGGGGCAGCCCGGTATGCAGGAAAGCCCTGAAGGTGTCGCCAGTTATCTGGCCACGCACGCCTCGGAGCTCTGAACGAATTGATTTTCCAGAGTGGTCAGCCCTGTGGCGGGTTCCCCTTAACCCAGGATCGCTCTGCTTTTTTTATCGCGCCACTGCGGTGGTGAATCGGAGGATTTTATGTCTGAAGTGCGTCATTCCCGTCTGATCATTCTGGGTTCCGGCCCGGCCGGCTATAGCGCGGCAGTCTATGCTGCGCGCGCCAATCTCAAGCCGTTGTTGATCACCGGCATGCAGATGGGCGGTCAGCTGACCACCACTACCGAAGTCGATAACTGGCCTGGTGATGTAGAAGGGTTGCAGGGTCCGGAGTTGATGGAGCGCATGCGCAAGCACGCCGAGCGCTTCGAAACCGAAATCCAGTTCGACCACATCAACAAGGTCGACCTGAGCAAGCGCCCGTTCACGCTCTGGGGTGACAGCGGCGAGTATCAATGCGACGCGCTGATCATCGCTACCGGTGCTTCGGCACGTTACCTTGGCCTGCCCTCCGAAGAGGCGTTCATGGGCAAGGGGGTTTCCGCCTGCGCTACCTGCGATGGTTTCTTCTATCGCAACCAGGACGTTGCCGTTGTGGGCGGTGGCAACACCGCCGTTGAAGAAGCGCTCTACTTGGCCAACATCGCCAAGAAGGTCACCGTGGTGCACCGCCGTGAGGTGTTCCGCGCCGAGAAGATACTGGTCGACAAGCTGCTGGCGCGGGTCGCCGAAGGCAAGATCGAGCTGAAGCTGAATGCACAGCTGGACGAGGTGCTGGGCGATCAGACCGGGGTGACCGGAATGCGTATCGCGCTGAACAGTGGTGGTACTGAAGATATCGCGCTGGCCGGCGTATTTATCGCCATTGGCCACACGCCCAATACCAGCCTGTTTGAAGGGCAGCTGGATATGCATGACGGCTACCTGAAGATCAAGAGCGGCACCGAAGGTAACGCAACCCAGACCAACATCCCCGGTGTGTTTGCCGCAGGCGATGTGGCTGACCATGTATACCGTCAGGCGATCACCTCGGCGGGCGCAGGTTGCATGGCCGCACTGGATGCCGAGCGCTTCCTCGACGAGCTGTAAGCAGTCCTCTGTGCGTTTGAAAAGCCCCGCCCAAGCGGGGCTTTTCTGTTTTCGGCGGCTGTGAAATCATGCGCCGCACAGTCGCGGTGAGGAGTCAGCATGCAGGAGTTGTATCTGGTCATCATTCTGACGCTGATGGCAGGCATGGCGATGCCCCTGGGTGCATTGCTGGCAGGCATAGAGCAGCTGCGTCCGGATTGGCTGAAGGAAGAGTATCGCCACGGCATCATCGCCTTCGGTGGCGGTGCGCTGCTGTCGGCGGTGGCCCTGGTGCTGGTGCCTGAAGGTATTGCGCCGCTGTCACCCTGGCTGGCTGCGCTGTGCTTCGTTGGTGGCGGCGCTGCGTTCATGGCGCTGGATATTCTGCTGGACCGGATTCACACGCCGGCAGGCCAATTGGCCGCTATGCTGTCGGATTATTTGCCCGAGTCACTGGCACTCGGTGCCGCTTTTGCAGTGGGTGAAAGCAGTGGTCTGCTGCTGGCCTGCTTGATGACCCTGCAAAACCTGCCGGAGGGATTCAATGCCTGCCGTGAGCTAAGTGCTGCCACGCACTACCGTGCGCGTCGAGTAGCGCTGATATTTGCCATGATTGCGCTGCTGGGGCCGCTGTTCGGTGTGTTGGGTTATGCCTGGCTGTCGGCTTACCCGGGTGTGGTGGCGATGGTCATGCTGTTTGCTGCCGGCGGAATTTGCTACTCGGTATTTCAGGATATTGCACCACAGGCGCGACTGGAGAGGCACTGGGCGCCGCCCATGGGCGCGGTGCTTGGCTTTGTGCTAGGCATGGTCGGCCATCAGATGACGCTGGGCTGAGCTGCTTGCGGTCACGCTGAGCGGGAAGCTGTCGGCCAAACCGGCTATCATCATTTATCTGACGGCGTGTCGCTTGCGGCTCTAGGTTGCCAGCCCGGGTTAATCGCCTTTTTTCAGTGTGCAATCTTTATTGAGGAACGCTCCATGAAACGACTTTCCCTGCTGGCCGCTGTTGGCGTCTTTGCATTCTCTGGCCTGGCTGCCGCCAGTAGCTTTGTTGCGACTACCGACACCATTGGAGCCTCTTTGGCCAATAGTGTTGAAGGGACCAGCGATGTCAGCTCCGGTGGTAATGACAAGGTACTATTGCAGGCGCAGGACGATGCCGCCAGCTTTGTTGCCAGCGGTGGCGCCATTCGCGGGGTTCGCCTGGAGGCGGCACTGGCGCATATTCGTCAGCAGCAGCCCGCGCTGAGCGCCACTGATATGCAGCTCGCCGAGGCTATTCTGGCACGTTGATCGGCTTGTCGCCCGGCGGCCAGTCTTGCCTGCGCGTGGCACTACGCTGGTTGCTGGGCTGTGGTTTTCTGGTGTGTCTGCAGGCGCAGGCAGAGTTGCAGCTGGTGCTGCAGCCACGCGGGCTGAACGCCGAACAGCGGCTGGCCACAGAGGCCTTGCTGGCCGACGCTGCAAACGCGCTGCCGCCCAGCCTGCGGCTACGCCTGGATAAACGCATCCCGGTGCGCTGGAGCGAGCGCTTGGGCGCCGATGTAACTGGGCGTGCCACCGGCAGCGGTACTTTACTGCTCAATCGTCGCTGGCTGCAGCGCTTGTCGGCGCTGGAGGCCCGCGCCGACGCGCATTCCGAACTGCTCGCCACGCTGCTGCATGAGCTGGCGCACTTCTACGATCGCATCGCATACTGGCCAGAGGGGCAGCGCGCGTTGCTGCTGGCCTGCCGTCAGCAGCAAGAGAGTCTGGGGCCGGTGGGGCTGCCACCTCGCTGTCGCGGGGAGGGTGAGCGCCAGTTCAGCTTGAGTGATGATCCGCGCTTGCTGGATCTGGCTGGCTGGCCGGAGCAGACCGGACAGCGCGGTGTGCGCGTGGATACCAATCCGCAGCGGGACCGCAGCCCAGACCGCTATGAGCTGAGCAGTCCGAGCGAGTTTGCTGCGGTCAACCTCGAATATTTCCTGCTCGATCCGCAATACGCCTGCCGCCGTCCGGCACTGTATGGCTACTTCACGCAGCATTTCGGTTGGGCGCCTCCCACGGCAGCGGACTGCGCCCACGCATTGCCTTATGTAAACGCCAGTCTGGATGAACCGCAGGCTGTGGGCCGAATAGACCCCGAGCGTGTCTATGCCGTGCATTATCTGCTGGCTGAGCCAAATGAGGCCTGGGCCAGCCGTTGGGGGCACAGCATGTTGCGCCTGGTGATCTGCGCGCCGGGACGTCCGCGTGGGCCCGATTGCCTGTTGGACGTCAGTGAGCATCTGGTGCTGTCATTTCGGGCTTTCGTTGAGGATGTGCAGTTGTCCAGTTGGGATGGTCTGGTCGGCAATTACCCATCGCGCCTGTTTATTCTGCCGTTGACCCAGGTGGTGGATGAGTACACCAAGCTGGAGCTGCGTAGCCTCAGCTCGGTACCGCTGCGGTTCAGCCGGTCTGAGCTAAATGACCTGCTTCAGCAAGCGGTACAGATGCATTGGAGTTATGACGGCGACTACTATTTCATCAACAACAACTGCGCGGTAGAAACGCGCAGATTGTTGCGTGTAGGCACGCAAAGCCCTGCGCTGCGCGACCTGCAGAGTATTACCCCGACCGGCCTGCTGAGCTTGTTGACGGCGCGCGGTATAGCCGACCAGCAACCCTTGCAGGACCGGCAGCGCGCGCTGCGTCTGGGGTATTTTTTTGATTCTTTCCGTGA
>Ga0105357_10001643_pt1 | contig 11960 bp, 11 predicted proteins | sample GOMGulsemesocosm_4_FD_83660 | JGI IMG/M metagenome (GOLD analysis project Ga0105357, IMG submission 83660) | Methane-oxidizing microbial communities from mesocosms in the Gulf of Mexico - GOM15B Gulf of Mexico | ecosystem: Environmental > Aquatic > Marine > Cold seeps | place: USA: Gulf of...
AGCAGATCAGTACAGTCATACTGGACAAGACCGGTACGCTGACCGAAGGCCGTATGACGCTGGAGCAGATCCAGCCCTTTGCCGACCATGATGCTGATCAAGCACTGCGCTGGGCACGCATGCTGGAGAGCTGCTCGGAGCATCCGATCGCCCGCGCCTTCGGCCGCAGCCTGCACAGCGCCAAAGCGGTCGAGAGCGTGCCCGGCCAGGGCCTGCAAGGCGAGTGCGACGACCAGACACTGCGCATCGGCAAAGCCGACTTCGTCAGCGCACTGGGCGGCTATGCCGCGCCTGCCTACCCCGATGCGCCCGGTCAGTGGCTATTGCTGGGCAATGCCGCCGGCCCGATTGCCTGGTTTGCCCTGAATGACCGCTTGCGCAGCGATGCCGGCGCTATGGTCGCGGCGCTGCAGGCGCGCGGGTTGCGGGTGGTCTTGCTGTCGGGCGATCAGCACGCGGTGGTTGAGCGCATGGCCACGCAGCTGAACATCAGCGAGGCGATCGGTAATGCCAGCCCGGATGACAAACTCGCCTACGTGCAAGAGCAACAGGCCCGCGCCGAGAAGGTGTTGATGCTGGGTGACGGAGTGAACGACGTGCCGGTTCTGGCCAGCGCTGACATATCGGTGGCCATGGGCAATGCCTCCGATCTGGCCAAAACCAACGCAGACGCGGTACTGCTCAACAGCCGCCTGCTGACGCTGGTCGACAGCTTGCAGGTAGCGCAGCGCACCCGCGCCATCATGATCGAGAACCTGACCTGGGCCAGCCTGTATAATCTGGCGATATTGCCACTGGCCGCGCTCGGCATGGTCACCCCCGCCTGGGCCGCGCTGGGCATGTCGGCCAGCTCATTGCTAGTGGTACTCAACGCCCTGCGGCTGACCCGCCTGAAGGTTCAGCCACACCCGGCGCCAACCGACCGGTTCGCGGAGGCCAGCGCATGACCGTACTTTACATTCTGGTTCCCATTGCCATTTTTCTGGTAGTCATCGCTATCTGGATATTTAACTGGGCGGTCAACAACGGTCAGTACGATGACCTCGACAGCCCGGCGCACAGTATTCTGTTTGACGAGGACGACCCCGCTCACCTAGCAGCCCAAGGGCGCAACAAACCCGCCGACAGCCCTGATCAACGCACGGCCGCGCGCGACAACGAGATCAAGCAAACCGACGACGACCGCCCGGTATGACCGCAGATCTGCTGCCACAGGTGTTCACCGCCCTGGCGCTGGGGCTGCTCGGCGGCGGCCATTGCATTGGCATGTGCGGGGGGCTGATGGGTGCACTGACCCTGGCCATACCCGCCGAACAGCGCAAGGGCTGGCCATTGTGGCGCATCCTGCTAAGCTACAACCTGGGCCGCATCAGCAGCTACACGCTCGCCGGCGCCTTGCTCGGCAGCTTCGGCTGGGCACTGCAGGGCATGGGTCTGGGCGTGGTGCTGCGCACCATCGCCGGGCTGCTGATGATCTGTATGGGCCTGTACCTGGCCAACTGGTGGTCGGGCCTCACACGCATAGAATCACTGGGCCGTGGCCTGTGGCGCCACATTGAGCCTCGCGCGCGTCGCCTGTTACCGGTGCAGCGACCCGGCCAGGCGCTACTACTCGGCATGCTCTGGGGCTGGTTGCCGTGCGGGCTGGTATACAGCTCATTGGTCTGGGCCAGCAGCCATGGCAGCAGTGGCACCTCGGCACTCTTGATGCTCGCTTTCGGGCTGGGCACCCTGCCTACGCTGCTCGCCACCGGCGCCGCCGCTGACAAGCTGACCGCACTGCTGCGCAAGCGCAGTCTGCGCATCGGCGCAGCCAGCCTGATCATCGCCTTTGGCCTCTGGACCCTGCCCGGCCCGCACCAGCAGTGGATCATCAGCACATTCTCGCCACCCGGCAGCCAGCACAGCGGCGGACACCATGACCACGCCCAGCCCTGACGGCAACAATTTGCGCACACTCCGATGTGAAACCCGCCAGCGCTTGTTGTACGCTTGCAGCTATACGCCAACTAGAAGAGTTTCCCATGTCTGACGCCATCAAATTGCGCGCCCTGCCCGAAGCGCACTGCAAGGACTGCAGCCTGGCGACCATGTGTCTGCCCCTGGCGCTGCATGACAACGAAATGGACACCCTCGACAACATCGTCAAGCGCGGCAAACCACTGCGCAAGAACGAGATGCTGTTTCGTCAGGGCGATACCTTCAACTCGGTTTACGCACTGCGCTCCGGCACCATCAAGACCTTCAGCGTCAATGACGCCGGTGTCGAACAGATTACCGGCTTCCATCTGGCCGGCGAGCTGATCGGTCTATCCGGCATGGACGGTGAGCGTCAGCCGCTGTCTGCGGTAGCGCTGGAAACCACCTCGGTCTGCGAAATCCCCTATGAACGCCTGGACGATCTCACCGCCAGCATGCCCGGCCTACGGCGCCAGGTGATGCGGCTGATGAGCCGCGAGATTCGCGACGACCAGCAAATGATGCTGCTGCTCTCGAAAAAGACCGCCGATGAACGCATCGCAACCTTGCTGATCAACCTATCCGCACGTTTTCGTTCGCGCGGCTATTCGGCCAATCGCTTCCGTCTGGCCATGTCACGCAACGACATCGGCAACTATCTGGGGCTTGCCGTAGAAACAGTCTCGCGCGTCTTTACCCGCTTCCAGCAGCAGGGCCTGATTGCTGCCGAAGGCAAGCAAATTGACATTCTTGACCACGCCGAGCTGTGCGCACTGGCTGGCGGCCAGCTCGACTGACCTGCAGGAACTCCCATGATTTTTGACGAATACACCATCAAATCGCTGATTCGCCCGGTGCCCGACTTTCCCAAGCCCGGCGTCACCTTTCGCGATATCACGCCGCTGTATCATTCACCGCGCGCCATGCGCATGGTCGCCGACAGCCTGATCCAGCGTTACGTCGAGTCGCCGGTCACGCACATTGGCGCCATCGATGCCCGCGGTTTCCTGCTGGGTGCGGTGCTCGCCTACGAGTTGAACAAGCCACTGGTGCTATTCCGCAAGGCCGGCAAGTTGCCCGCCGACACCCTGCGTGAAAGCTACGCCACCGAATACAGTGAAACCACCCTAGAAATGCACCGCGACGCTCTCAGTGGTGGCGAGCAGGTGTTGCTGCTGGATGATTTGATCGCCACCGGCGGCACCTTTCTCGCAGCCGCTCGTCTGGTGCGCCAGAGCGGCGCCAGCGTTTACGAAGCCGCCGCCATCATCGATCTGCCGGACCTTGGCGGTTCACGCAGCATGCAGGATGCCGGCATACCCACCTTTACCCTCTGCGCCTTTGCCGAGGACGAACAGTAATCGCCCGCAGGGCCAGCCACTCGCGCAGGCCCTGAAGCGCCACGAAGCAACCCATGACCAATACATTGAACCTTACCCGCCCCTGGCGGCAGCGGCTGGCCGACTGGCTGGACCGCCCTGCCGTGCAGTATCTGATTACCACGCTGATCCTTATCAACGCCGTGATTCTTGGCCTGGAAACCTCGCCAAGCGCGATGCAGCATTGGGGCGGCGGCCTCAAGGCGTTGGATCAGATAATCCTCGCCTGCTTTGTCATCGAGATCGGCCTGCGCTTCGTCGCCCATGGCTGGCGTTTGCTGCGCGACCCCTGGGGACTGTTCGACACCCTGGTGATTGCTATCGCTCTGGTTCCGGCCAGCGGACCGCTGGCCGTGCTGCGTGCGCTGCGGGTATTGCGTGTGCTGCGCCTGATCTCGATTGTGCCGAGCATGAAAATGGTGGTGCAGTCACTACTGTCATCATTGCCGGGCATGGGCAGCATCGTGGCCTTGCTGGGCTTGATCTTTTATGTCGCGGCAGTGATCGCTACCCAGTTGTTCGGCGAACACTTCCCCGAGTGGTTCGGCACGCTCGGTGCGAGCCTGTATACGCTGTTTCAGGTGATGACGCTGGAAAGCTGGTCGATGGGCATAGTACGACCGGTAATGGAACAGTTCCCCTACGCCTGGCTGTATTTCGTGCCTTTCATCCTGATCGCCACTTTCATGATGCTCAACCTGTTTATCGCGGTCATCGTCGATGCCATCCAAACCCAGCGTGAGCGCACCGTTGAGCAGGCGCCCCCGGGTCCGCCAAGCGAGCAGGAGCAATTACTGGCGGAAGTGCGTCAGCTACGTGCCGAACTGCGCAGCCTGCATCAACGCCTGCCGCCATCGGACAGCGCCGGCGAGCAATAGCACACAGCCCGGCAGCCTGCTGCTAGACCTGCCGGACCGGGTTGCTTATTATCACCGAGGTAAAAAATAACAAGTCTGCCCGGCCTTCCGGCATGAAGGCAGCTGTCGAGGATGACGAACATGAGCAGTAATCTGCCGCCGGATACCCGGCTGTTGTTGATTGATGACCACCAGATCTATCTGGATGGGCTCAGCCTGACATTGGGCAGCCTCTGCGAAGGGGTGCAGCTGGACCACGCGCACAATGCCGCACAAGCCCTGCAACAGGTGCAGCACAACACCTACGATCTGATTCTGCTTGATCTGCAACTGCCCGATAGCAGCGGCTTGGCGCTACTGCAGAAGCTACGCAAGGAAGACGCCATGGTGCCCGTCGCAGTACTCACCGCAAGCAACAGCCCCAGCGACCTTGATGCTGCACTGCAACTTGGCGCTGCCGGCTTCATCAGCAAGACCGCCGACGGCAAAACTCTGCTTGATGCCGTGACCCAGCTGCTTTACGGCGTTCAGGTCGTCATCGGCGATGAGAACCGACCACTGGATAGGCAAAGCAGCGCGCGCGACGTGGGTATCACCCCGCGCCAGTTGGAAATCCTCGACTTGCTCGCCGAAGGCCTGCCTAACAAGGTCATCTGTCAGCGCTTGTCGCTCTCTGAAGACACCGTAAAAACCCACCTCAAAGCGCTGTTTACCTCGCTTGAGTGTCATAACCGGACCGAGTGCGTGAGCAACGCTCGCAAGCTGGGGCTGGTCAGCTTCTAGCGCGACTCATTTCTCCTTTCGCGGGGCATGGATGCCTGACGAACCGCACTAGCTCCCCCGCCGTCACTGACGCAACGCCAGCAGGTTGTGCACCACGCGCCGTAACCGTGCAGGCAGTACCGGTTTGAACAGCAACTCGACATCCGCCAGCCGCGCCGACTCGGTCAGTTCCTCAGAAGTATCGGCCGTCACCAGTGCCGCCGGGCCGGAAAAGATGCCCTGATCGCGCAGCATGCGCACCAGCATCAGCCCATCGCTCTCGCCCTCCAGCCGATAATCCGTCAGCAACACATCAACGGCGATACCCTGCAGCCCACGCACGGCCTCCTCGGCACTTTCAAATGCCCAGACGATACACCCCCAGGCCGACAACAACGCTTGCATCGCCTCGCGGCTGACGCGGTCATTCTCAACCAGCGCCACCTGGCCACTCAGGGCCGGGGCGTGCTGCTGTTGGGGCGCTTCGGTCTGCGTCTGCCATTCGCCCAGTGGCGCGTCAAACCAGAAGCGGGCGCCTTCACCGGCGCAGGAGGTCAGGCCCGACGGATACTCCAGTAGGTGCACTATCTGGCGGCAGATACTCAAACCCAGCCCCACCCCCTTCTCCAGCGTGCGGGCCGGGTTACGCAGTTGGGTAAACTCCTCAAAAATGCGCTCTTGGTCCGCCTTATCCAGGCCCATACCGTCATCTACCACACTGATGCGCAGCCGCTCATCCACTCGCTGTACCTCTATCGCCACGGTTTTCGCGTCCGCATGAATCAATGCGTTGTTGAGGTAATTGCGGATCAAGCGTTCAAGCAGCAAGGGGTCACTGTAGACTGCGTAGGCCTTGTTGCAGCGCAACTGCAATTGGATGTTGCGCCGCGCAGCGAAAGGCCCGAGGCTGTCCAGCAGTTGCCGCAGCCAGGGTTCGAGATTGAACGAGCGCCGCTGCGCCCTCACCATACCCACCGACAGGCGCGACATGTCCAGCAAGGAGTTGAGCATGGCCTGCAGCAATTGGGTTGAATCCGCCAGACGCGCCACCGTTTTGCTGGCATCCGGGCTGTCGACCTGCTCATACAGGTGCTGAATAAACAGCGACATGGCATGCAATGGCTGGCGTAGATCATGGCTGGCGGTTGCCAGAAAACGCGTCTTGCTCTGGCTTTCGCGCTCGGCGCGATGGCGCGCGGCTTCCAGCAGTTGCTCGTTGAGATAGGCGCGGCGCTGCATGTATTCGTACAGATACGCGCCGAAAGCGCCCATCACGGTGAAATTGATCAGAAAAATACTGTTGGACAACACCACAGAGCGGCTGGAGCCAATGCTCGCTTCAGCCAGCAGGTAAACCGACACAATGGCGCAGGAGCCCACGGTGGCGTGCCGCATCGGCAACGCCAGCAGGAACATGCCCGACAGCAGTACCAGATACAGGCCGTCATGTGTCACCCGAATCGATACCTCGGCCAAGCGCGCGACGATGATCACCATCGCCACCATCAACCCTGAACAGAAATAGCCGAGGGTCGCCACGGCAAACGCACGGTCCGGCGCCACGCGGTTGGCGCGATTGGCATACCAGATGGCGCAAACGATGATAATCAGGCCGATGACACGGACGGTCAGGGTGTAGTCACTGACCCAATGAGGCAAATAAAGATAATCGAGCAGCATGAAAAACAGCATGAAGGCGACCGAGGTGATGGCGACCACCTTTACCCGCGCACACATCTTAGCGTGCAGGTACAGCTGAAAGCCCGGTTCCAGCTGTGCGCTGAAACGCAGCCGGGCAAAGCCCCGCTCCTGCGCCAGCAGGGCCGGCTCATCAATGCCGGCGGCCGCAGCCATAGTGGGGTTATTCATGGTTTTTTATCCATTTTTCTTGTAATCAGTGCGCTTTATAGCAAGCGGTTATATCGGGAAAAGCCAAAACGCTAAAATAATTTAAAAACAGCACTTTACAACAACAAATTACAACTAAGCTTTAGCTTAGGCATTTAAACAACAGGATGTAGTCGTGATTGCCAGCCCAGTAGCGGTACCCGCACCAGACACTGCAACCCAAGACCTGTTTCCTCTCGACCTGCTGGCTCTCAGCGCCGCCGACAACTTGTTGGAAAATATCCTGCGACCGACCCTTGCCTACCTTGGTGTGCGCTGCGTCGCAATGGAACAATTGCTGCTGGGCACGCTGCTGACTACCGCACGCCTGCCAGCGCTGCAACGCGGCGACCACGCCATTGGGCCCTACGCTATCAGCCCACAGCAACACACCGACATATGGGATCAGCACCTGGCCAGTCAGCCTGAGTTGGCCAGCAAGGTTCGCGGCCTGGCCAGCCAGCACTGTTTTCTGCAGAATCCGCACGCCGAACTGGGCTACAACCTGGCCTACGCCACGGCCATTGCATGGTTGATCTACGAGCGCCAGCAACTGGCCATCTCCGCGCGCAACGACCTGCCCAGCCTAGCGCGAATCTGGGAGCGCTCCTACCCCCATAAGGGTGGCCGAGCGCAGGACTTTCTGCGCGCCTGGCGCGTCGCCTGCAAGTAGTCAGCCCCACGCGGCGCCCGGGTGAGCGGCTGCTCAGCCAGCAGCCTTCCGCGCCCCACCCACCGAGGTAGAGCGCGGCGTAAAACCGCGTCTCTTAGCAATCAATAGCACGGCATCACCGCGACTAGAGCCAAGTTGAACCATCACCACGCTCTGCGCATCCTAGGGCTACAATCCAGTCGTGGCGCCAACGTCGCTCCCACGGCACCTCAGCCCTCAAAGCAGGAGACGTGCAATGCCACAGTCAAACACCACCAATCGCCAGATTCTGCTTGCCTCGCGGCCCGTGGGCGCACCCACTGCCGCCAACTTCAAGCAGGTAGAAACCGATATTCCCGCCGTGGGCGATGGCCAGATGCTGTTGCGCAACCGCTGGATGTCGCTCGACCCCTATATGCGCGGGCGCATGAGTGACGCCAAATCCTACGCCGATCCGGTGCCGGTAGGCGGCGTTATGACCTGCGCCACCGTCAGTGAAGTGCTGGAATCAAAACTCGACGACTACGCCGCAGGTGACCTGGTGATGTGCTTTGCCTCCGGCTGGCAGGATTACACCCTGTCTGACGGCGCCATGGTGTTTCGCCTCGACAAGAACATGCAAGACCCCTCCCAGGCCTTGGGCGTACTGGGCATGCCCGGTTTCACCGGTTACATGGGCCTGACCGACATCGGCCAGCCCAAGAAAGGTGAAACCGTCGTCGTCGCCGCTGCCACGGGGCCGGTCGGCACGGTAGTGGGTCAGGTCGCCAAGCTGATGGGTTGCCATGTGGTCGGCATTGCTGGCGGTGCCGACAAGTGCCACTACGCGGTCGAGGAGCTGGGTTTCGATGCCTGTATCGATCACAAGGCCGAAGACCTGAAAGACAAACTGGCTGCCGCCTGCCCCAAGGGCATCGACGTGTATTTCGAGAATGTCGGCGGCAAGGTGTTTGATGCCGTGATGCCGCTGCTCAACGCCCACGCACGCATACCGCTTTGCGGCCTGATCGCCCAATACAACGCCACCGAGCTGCCGGTCGGCCCCGATCGTCTGCCGCAATTGATGCGCCTGATGTTGAGCCAGCGTATTCGCATGCAGGGCTTCATCATCTTCGACAACTACGGCCACTGCTTCCCGGACTTCCTCAAGACCATGACGCCCTGGGTCGAGAGTGGCAAGGTACGGGTGAAGGAAGACCGTGTAGAGGGTTTGGAGAGTGCGCCAGAGGCCTTTATTGGCCTGCTCGAAGGCAAGAACTTCGGCAAGCTGGTAGTCAAAATCGCTGATTGATAGCCGCGCTCGCCTGCGTTGTCCGCAACGCAGGCGTCATAGCGCCAGAGAAGCGTGTGCCCTGCCCTCACACTGCCAGAATTTCTCCCGCCAGTTCCTGCAGATAGTCAGCCAGACGCAGCTGCTGCGCTGCGTTCAAGTGCAAGCCGAGTTTGGTTCGCCGCCACAGGATTGCCTCCAGATCGCGCGACCACTCGCGCTCGCGAAGGTATTTGATCTCACGCTCGGTCAGCCCCGCGCCAAACTGCTCCCCCATATCCGCCTGGGAACGCATGCCGCGCAGAAATACCCGGCTCAGGGTGCCGTAGCAATGCACAAAGCGCTCCAGTTGCTGTTCGCTCAGCCACGGGTATTCCGCTTTGAGGTCGGCGCTCAGTTGCGCGTGCGACTCAAAATCCCCACCGGCCAGCGCATGGGTCGCGGTCCAGGCTGGGTGCGCCTCAGGAAACCAGGGCGTCAGCTTATCCACTGCCGCCTCAGCCAACTTTCTAAAGGTTGTGAGTTTGCCGCCATATACTGCCAGCAGAGGCGCCTGACCGGCGTCACCGTCCAGCGTCAGGCTGTAATCGCGACTCACCGCCGAGGGATCAGACTCATTGGCATCACTGATCAACGGCCGCACGCCAGAAAAACGGTGCCGAATGTCTTCATGCTTGAGCTGTCGCTTGAAATGCGCATTAACCACCTGCAACAGATACTCGGTCTCTGCCTCGGTTGGCTCAACCTGAGCAGGATCGCCCTGATAGTCCACATCCGTGGTGCCAATCAAGGAGTAATGGTTCTCATAGGGCAATACAAAGACGATGCGATCGTCCTCGTTCTGAAGAATATAGGCCTGGCTGCCGTGATATAGCTGCGGCACGACGATATGACTTCCCTGTACCAATCGCACGCCAAAGGGCGAACGCGTATCCACCACGCGCTCCATCACCCGCGCGGCCCAAGGCCCTGCCGCATTAACCAGCGCCCGCGCGTGCACGGTTTCAGCCGTGCCGTGGTCAGACAACAGCTCGACCTGCCACAGATCGCCTTTGCGGCGCGCCGATTCGCACCGCGTATAGGTTCGAATCTCCGCGCCCAGGCTGGCCGCCTGCACTGCATTGAGCACCACCAGGCGGGCATCATCGGCCCAGCAATCGGAATATTCGAAGGCATAGTCGATCTTCGGGTTCAGCGGCCCCTGGCCATTCAACGCACTGCCGGTGGAGCCTGGCAGTGTGGTGCGTTTGCCCAGATGATCATAAAGAAAAAGCCCGGCCCGCAGCATCCAGCGTGGGCGCAGGTGGGGCCGATGCGGCAGCACAAAACGCAGCGGCCAGATGATATGCGGCGCTTTCTGCAACAGCACTTCGCGCTCTCCGAGGGCTTCGCGTACCAACCGGAACTCGTAGTGCTCGAGGTAACGCAAACCGCCGTGTACCAGCTTGCTGCTGGCCGAAGAGGTGTGCGAGGCCAGATCATGTTGCTCGCACAGCAGCACCGACAGGCCGCGCCCGGCGGCATCATTGGCGATCCCTGCGCCGTTTACCCCACCGCCAATGACCAACAGATCATAGACCGGGGCCTCGCCGGTCGGTCGGACGGTACGGCGTTCTTCTGGATGGGGCTTGAACATCAGCATCTCCGAAACCTGCGCAATCCCGCGCCAGCCTGTTGTACAACGTCACCGGCCGGGCCGCAAGGTTTGCCACTGCGGCTTGGCCCCGCGCGTCCGGCAGTTTACTCTGTGGCCAGTTACCTGCATGTGAACAATCATGACTCCAGCAACCAAACTCCTCGACAAAGCCCGCGTCAGTTATCAACTGCATCGTTATAGCCACGACCCGCATGCCGAATCCTACGGTACCGAAGCCGCCGAAAAGCTTGGTCTGGAGCACGGCCGCGTGTTCAAAACCCTGCTGGCCGCGACTGAAACTGGCGAGCTGTTGGTGGCCGTGGTACCGGTAACCGATAAGCTCAACCTCAAGGCCTTGGCCAGCGCCGCTCGGGTAAAAAAGACCGCCATGGCTGACCCAGCCGCCGCGCAGCGCAGCACCGGCTACCTGGTCGGCGGTATCAGCCCGCTGGGCCAGAAGAAGCGCCTGCGTACCTTTATTGATGCCAGCGCGGCAAACTGGCCTACTGTGTATGTCAGTGGAGGGCGCCGCGGTCTGGAAATAGAACTCAGCGCCACAGATCTGCGCCAGCATACCGCCGCGCAGCTCTGCGAGCTTTGCCGCGACTGAGCCCTACGGCCCATAACAATACCGACAGCACAGGATTCCAGCCTTATGGCCAACCCCATTCTCGCCATCGATCAGGGCACCACCAGCAGCCGCGCTATCCTGTTCTCCGCCAGCGGCAAGCCGGAATTCACCGCGCAGCAGGAGTTTGCCCAGCATTTTCCGCACGACGGCTGGGTGGAGCACAACGGTGAAGATATCTGGAACAGCACCTTGGCGGTCTGCCGCGAGGTGCTTGAAACCGCCGGCATCAGTGCGGACCAGATCGCCGGTATCGGCATTACCAACCAGCGCGAAACCACCCTGCTGTGGGATGCGCGCACCGGCGAGCTGCTATACCACGCCATTGTCTGGCAGGATCGCCGCACTGCGGAATTTTGCGCCGAACTCAAGACTGCCGGCCACGAAGCCATGGTGACCGAGCGTACCGGCCTGCTGATTGATCCGTATTTTTCCGCCACCAAACTGCGCTGGCTGCTGGAGAACGTCGATGGCGCCCGTGAGCGCGCCGAGCGCGGCGAACTGCGTTTCGGCACCGTCGATACCTTCTTGCTCTGGCGCCTCACCGGTGGCCAAGTGCACCGCACCGACGCCACCAACGCCTCGCGTACCATGCTGTTCAACATTCATCAGCAGTGCTGGGATGACGACCTGCTCAAGCTGCTGGATATTCCTGCCAGCCTGCTGCCCGAGGTGATGGACAGCGCCGCCGACTTCGGTCAGACCGACGCCGCACTGCTCGGGGCCAGTATTCCGGTTTGCGGTATTGCCGGCGACCAGCAGGCCGCGCTGATCGGCCAGGCCTGCTTCAGCCCAGGCATGGTCAAGAGCACCTACGGTACTGGCTGCTTCATGGTCATGAATACCGGCAGCGAGCCAGTGCGCTCCAGCAATCGGCTGCTGACCACCGTGGGCTATCGGCTCAAGGGTGAAACCACCTACGCGCTGGAG
>Ga0105357_10001645_pt1 | contig 11955 bp, 8 predicted proteins | sample GOMGulsemesocosm_4_FD_83660 | JGI IMG/M metagenome (GOLD analysis project Ga0105357, IMG submission 83660) | Methane-oxidizing microbial communities from mesocosms in the Gulf of Mexico - GOM15B Gulf of Mexico | ecosystem: Environmental > Aquatic > Marine > Cold seeps | place: USA: Gulf of...
CAGTAGCAGTACCATCCAGACAACCAGACCTCTGCGCAGGTTGCGCGCAGTCGACGCCTCCGTGTGCTGACGATAGGCCTGTTCAGTGTGAGGGTCAGAGAACTCACCACGCCATGCTGATATCTGATACGTAGGCTGTGTCGTTTCCACGTGAGCTGTTTACCTGTTCTGCGATACGGCTTTGGCCGTTTTATTATTCTGCGTCTCAACTGCAAGACAGCGATTTTGCCCAAAGGGCAGAGTAAGTCAAATCCGCAATGATGTCATTATGACGTCAAATAAACCTGATCCCTTTTGCCACCTCCCGACCGATAAAACAGACGCCAGCCGTCAATAAAAAAATCTTTTCTCTTCAATCGCTTGACAGAAAACTTTCTGCCAGTAGAATGGCCACCTCTGACGCGGGGTGGAGCAGTCTGGTAGCTCGTCGGGCTCATAACCCGAAGGTCGTAGGTTCAAATCCTGCCCCCGCAACCAGGTTCAAAACCGTTGAATGATTAACCTCATTCAGCGGTTTTTTTTCGTCCGAGATTCAGCCTTCTTGCTCCTCAGCATAGCAGCACATCGACTGCAGCCTCATTCGCCTCACCTGCCGGTCTCGCCAAGCTGTTATCGTGGCGCGTTCCAGGGTTCAGACTCGCCACTTGCTCCCCTATACTCAAGCACTTCCGCCAGGCAATCATCGGCGGCGCCTCTTACTTGCCTTGGCATGTCCATTCGCAGCCTGACTGCCGTTGTTGGAGTTGATTCATGAGCACTATCCCCTGCCCTGTTCTGTCTGAGCTACGTGGCCGTATCGGCCATCTCACGCTCAACCGCCCTGCCGGACTCAATGCGCTGACGCTGGAAATGGTGCGACTGCTGCGTACCCAGCTAGAGCAATGGGCGCAGGATCCTGCCGTACTCGCCGTGGTATTGCGTGGTGCCGGCGAGCGCGCCTTCTGCGCCGGCGGCGACATTCGCGGCATCTATGAACAACACCTAGCCGGTGAAACCGGCATAGAGGCCTTCTTTGAGGAGGAGTACGCGCTGGATGACTATATTCACGGCTACCCCAAGCCCGTAGTGGCACTCATGGACGGTTTTGTTTTGGGGGGCGGCATGGGGCTGGCTCAGGGCGCCAGCATTCGGGTTATTACCGAGCGTTCTCGGCTGGGCATGCCGGAAACCGGTATCGGTTATTTCCCGGATGTGGGCGGCAGTTACTTTCTCTCACGGCTACCGGGTGAAATCGGGCTCTACCTCGGCGTGACCGGCGTGCACGTCAAACCCGCCGATGCGCTACAGATTGGCCTGGCCGACCTGTGCCTGGCGAGCGAGCGCTTGGCTGAGCTGGATCAGTTACTGGATGACTTTGACGGCAGCGACACCAGCCTGCAGAACCGTATCGCCGCGATAGCCGACGCTGAGCTACCAGCCGCTGAACTTGGCCCACTACGCGAGGCAATTGATCAGCATTTCGCTCAGCCGGACATAGTGGCGATACGACGCTCACTGGCTAACGAAACCCGTCCGGCGTTTGCCGCCTGGGCCGAGAGCACCGCGGCGGTGATCGACAGCCGCTCTCCCATCGCCATGGCCGTCACCTTGGAGTTGCTGCGCCGTGGCCGCCAATTGACGCTGCAGCAGTGCTTTGCCATGGAGCTGCATCTGGACCGTTTGTGGTTTGACGGCGGCGATATCATGGAAGGCGTGCGCGCCCTGCTGGTGGACAAGGACAAGCAGCCCAAGTGGAACCCACCCCACATTGACCAGCTCGATCCAGAGCGAGTTGCCGCCTTTTTCGCTGATCTCTAGAGCGCAGCTCCTTGCCGCAGCCGTTTAATGAAAGTCACGGCTGCGCACCTTGATATCGGAAAGCAGCTCATCGAGGTCATGTAGCCGCCGGGCAATGACATGGCGGACACCATCGCGTGCCTCGAACTGCCCTTGCACCATCAACAGCTGCGCGCCTACCAATACCTTGCGCTGACGCTCGGCCAGGTCGCGCCAGACAATCACGTTGATCATGCCGAACTCGTCTTCCAGGGTAACAAAGGTCACGCCCGTCGCCGTGCCTGGGCGCTGCCGCCCCACCACCAGCCCCGCTACGCTGATCGGGCGGTCCGGCGACAACTGCAGCAGATCCTGTGAGCTGCGGCAGCCCCGACGATTCAACTCGGCACGCAGCAGACAAAGCGGGTGCGGCCCCAGGGTTGTACCTACACTGGCATAATCGGCCTGCATGTCCTCGGCAACACTGGGTGTGGGAATCATGGCTGGCGCCTCAGGTGCCGCTGCTGCACCGGCAAACAGCGCCAACTGCGGCTCAATGCCCGCGACCGCCCAGCGCGCCCGAAAGCGTCCCCCTTCCAGACCGCGCAGGGCGCCGGCATCAGCCAACTGCGCGCGGGCGCGGCTGGCCAGGCCGCTTCGTTGCACCAGATCTGCCACATCGGCGAAGGACTGCTGCGCGCGCGCCGCCACAAGCCGCTGCGCATCTGCCTCGCTGAAACCTTTCACCTGCCGCATCCCCAAGCGAATCGCATGCTGCTTGCCAGCAACCGGCTCCAGAGTGCAATCCCAGTCACTGCAGCACACGTCCACCGGCCGCGTTTCAATACCGTGTCGGCGGGCGTCCTGCAGCAGCTGGTCCGGGCTGTAAAAACCCATTGGCCAACTGTTGATCAGCGCGCAGGTGAATGCCGCCGGCTCATGACATTTCAGCCAGCAGCTGGCGTAGGTCAACAGGGCAAAGCTGGCGGCGTGGGATTCAGGAAAACCGTAACTGCCGAAGCCTTTGATCTGCTCAAAGATGCGCTCGGCAAACTCCGGCATATACCCCCGCTCGAGCATGCCTTCGGTCAACCGTTGGCGATGCGGTTCCAAGCCACCGCTGCGCTTCCAGGCCGCCATGGAGCGGCGCAGTTGATCAGCTTCGCCCGGTGTGTACCCGGCCGCAACCACCGCCAGCTCCATCACCTGCTCCTGAAACAGTGGCACACCCAGAGTGCGCTCGAAGACCTTCTCCAGCTCGGGCGATGGATAAACCACGGCTTCTTCCTTGTTACGCCTGCGCAAATAAGGATGCACCATGTCACCCTGAATAGGACCGGGACGCACGATGGATACTTCGATCACCAGATCGTAAAAAGTGCGCGGTTTTAACCGCGGCAGCATAGCCATTTGCGCGCGTGATTCAATCTGGAATACGCCTACGGTGTCGGCGCGACTGATCATCTCGTAAGTCTGCTTATCCTCTGCCGGAATGCTGGCCAGTGTCAGATCCAGGTTGCGGTAGTGACGCAGCAGATCAAAACAACGGCGCAGCGCGCTGAGCATGCCCAGAGCCAGAATATCTACCTTGAGCAGGCCTACTGCATCCAGATCGTCCTTATCCCACTGCACCACGGTGCGCTCGGCCATACTGGCGTTCTCTACCGGCACCAGGGTATGCAGCGGCGCCTGCGAGATCACAAAGCCGCCCGGGTGCTGCGACAGGTGGCGGGGGAAGCCGATCAGCTCACCGGCGAGCGTTAGTATCCGGTGCAGCGCCTGATTGTCAGCAGCAAAGCCGGCCTCAGCCAAGCGTTCAGCATCGGGTATTCGGTTACTCCAGCGCCCGCAACAACGCGCCAGTTGGTCAATCTGATCTGCCGGCAACCCCAGCGCCCGAGCGACATCGCGCACGGCGCCAGCAGCATGGTAGGTGTTGGCCACAGCGGTGAGGGCCGCACGCTCACGACCATAGCGGCGAAACACATACTGGATCACCTCCTCGCGGCGCTCATGCTCAAAGTCCACATCAATATCCGGCGGCTCGTCGCGCTCACGGGAAATGAACCGCTCAAACAGCAGGTTGCTCTGCGCCGGATTGATCTCGGTAATGCCCAAGGCGTAACACACCGCCGAATTGGCGGCCGAGCCACGCCCCTGGCAGAGAATCCGTTGGCGCCGAGCGTAATCAACGATGTCGTGCACGGTCAGGAAGTAACTGTCGTAGCCCTTCTCCGCGATCAGCTGCAGCTCACGCTCAATCTGCTCTGTGATTTTGTCCGAAACGCCTTGCGGCCAGCGCCAGCGCATGCCGCGCCGCGTCAGCTCGCGCAACCAGCTGGACGGCGAGTGTCCAGCCGGGACCACTTCATGGGGATACTGATAACGCAGCTGGCCAAGATCAAACTGGCAGCGGTCAGCGATACGCCGGGTTTCTGCCAGCAACGCTGGCGGATAAATGGCCTGCAGTACCGGCAGGCTGCGCAGGTGCCGCTCGCCGTTGGCAAACAGCCGGTGACCAGCCGCCATTACCGTGCAGTGATGGCGAATCGCGGTGATGGTGTCCTGCAGGGCACGCCGGCTGCGGGCATGCATGTGCACATCGCCGCTGGCGACGCAGGGTAGCCCCAAACGCGCAGCCAGTCCCTGTAACTGATCCAGCCGCTGCGCGTCATCAGGCCCACGGTGTAGCTCTACCGCCAGCCAGAGCACACCGGCAAAGCGTTCGGCGAGCCAGCGGCCCTGCACCTCGGTGGCAGAGGCATCCGGCAGCCAGAGCGCCAGCAGACCGTCCAGCTCCGCGTCCAGATCCTCGGCCAACAGCCGGTAGCGGCCCTTTTCTGCACGCCGCCGCGCCAGCGTCAGCAGCCGACACAGGTTCTGATAGCCGCTCAGGTTCTCTACCAGCAGCACCACTCTGGGGTTGCCGATTGCCGAGTCGGTCAGGGCACTGTTATCAATCTGCACCTCGCTGCCGACAATCAACTTGAGCCCGGTGGCCTGTGCAGCCTGCCAGGCCCTGACGATACCGGCCAAGGAGCACTCGTCGGTGATCGCCAGCGCGTGGTAACCATGCCGTTGAGCACGCTCGAACAGCTCCTGCGCACTGGAAGCACCGCGCTGGAAACTGAAGTTGGACAGGCAGTGCAATTCGGCATAACGGATGCTCATGCAAACCAGCCATGAATCCATAACGGACCTGCCCCACCGGCAGCCTGAAAAGCCCAGGCGCGGCGGCCATCGCGCGTTTCGACCAGATAGTAATCGCGGCGTACATCACCGCCATCCCACCAGCCCGACTCGATCCGCTCGGGACCACAAAGAATGCGCGGAAACAGGTCGTCCAGCGGCTGCGGTTGCGCCAGCAACCAGCCGGGACGCGGCAACTCGCGCACCCGTGGATTGCCGGGCTGCGGCTGCGCACTCCAGGCCTGTTCCGGCCGGTGATCGGCGCACAGTGCCAGGCCTTGCACCGCATTATCCCCCAGCCGTGCGCGAAGCCGTTCGCGCAGCTGTTCCCAGGCCAGTGACTGTTGCGGACGCTCAACAAACAACTCGCTCGCGGCCGGCACAAAACGCGGCAACTCCTGCGCCCGCAGGGCAAAGGCCTGAACTGGCGCGCGCAGTTGCACCACTTCCAGCCGGCCGCGGGCCAGCTCGAACAGCATGCCTGGGTCGCGCTCGGCACTCAGCAACCCCACCGATACCTGGGTCGGCTCGCCCTCGCGGTGCTCGAGGTGCAACACAAAACGCTGCACGCCGCAGTCCCGTCCGGCCAGAAACACCGCGAGATCCCCCGTCAGCCGGCGCAGCGGAAACAGGAGGGAGGCAATGGATTCGACATCAAAATTGAATTCTACCCGCCCGACGAAATCATCTGGCGGCTGGTAAGTCCCCAGCGCCAGGGGGTGCAAGCCCTGCAGGGTATCCAGGTGATCCAGCAGGCTACGCGGAAAGCGTCGCGCCAGGCTGGCGCGTGGCAATGCCAATACCTGATGCAGCTTGCGCAACCCCATGCGCGTCAACGCGTCGGCGGCTTCGGGCGCAAAACCGCAGCTGCTCACCGGCAACTCACGCAGGTAAGTCGGCAACTGCAGTTCATCCACCGCCAGGCCGTCAGCTACATTCACCAGCACCCGTGCAGCCAGGGCATTGGGCGCCACGGCAATACGATGAGAAAACCCCAGCTCCGTTAGCTCGCGGCGCAGACGCTGCTCAAAGCGCGGCCAAGGGCCGAACAACCCCAGACTGGTCTGTACCTCCACCAACAAGGCACGAGGATAATCAAGGCTCACATGGGAGCTGAACCGGTAAGCCCAGGCGGCCAGAAAAGTCTGCCAGTACTGAATGTGCTCGGGGTCGTGCTCAACGCAGACAAAGTCGTCACTCAGCGCACGCGCGGCGGTCAGCGTTTGCCCGCGACGTATACCCATCTCACGGGCCGCCGGGTTGACCGCCTGCACTAGCCGGCGCTGCACCGGCCCCTGCACTAATACCAAGGGCTGCAACGGGTCTTCGCGCGTGCGCAATACCGCGTCCAGAGCTAACTGCGGTAACAGAATACAGGCCCAACGCATGAGCGCTCAGTGCCCCAGCGTAAGCGCGTGAATGGGCGCCAACCCGCCACGGCATTTCAGTACCCGCAATTGATGGGGGCGCAGTTCCAGCATCAGCCGCAACGCGGCGGGCGAGGCGTTTATCGCTTCGCGTTGCGGGCGCAGGACAAAGGCCAACGTATCCCCTGTTTCAGCCGCCACCTGTAGCCGGCGCAGAGCGCGATCATCGGCGCGCTCCGGCCAGCAGAGCACAGCGCCACAGCTACCGGAACGCAGGCATTGTTCAGCTGCCCAAAGTGCATCGCTGCCGCTGGCCTGGATGACCGATAGCCGTGGCAAAGCGACCCCGGCCTGCACCCAGGCAGGCGCGAAGGGAATCGCCGGCGGCGCGACCAGTACCACTCGCTCCCCTTCGGCAGACAGGCGGGACAGGGTGGGCCACAGCAGTTGCAACTCCCCGCTGCCCAGCGCGGGCAACAGGATCTCGTTTAGGGCACCGGCCTGCCAGCCCCCGCTAGGCAGCGCAGCGTCCAGTATCGCATGGCCCGTAGGCTGCAGCTTGGCTGGCGGCACTTCCTGCCGGCCACGCCAAACGCGCCGCTGCTGCAGCAGACTATCGAGCGCAACCACCGAACCCATCGCTCACTCTCCTGATAAAAAACCAAATAAACTGTATATACATACAGCATATTTACTCTCTTATGTCGGGTCAATCGTTAAACCGCAGGCACGACGAATGGGCCAGCAACAGTGTGCTGAAGGCTATATAAAGAAACAGGAAGTTCGGTGAGTATCGGTTAGACGGGGCGCTGCGCCAGCCACTCAAGATCCTCGGGACGAGTGACCTTGATATTGTCAGCACGCCCTTCCACCAGCAGCGGTGCCAGGCCGGCCCACTCCATGGCGGAGGCTTCATCGGTGATGGTGACGCCGGCCGCCAAGGCACCGGATAGCGCTTGCTGCAATGCTCCAAGACGAAACATCTGCGGTGTGTAGGCCTGCCAAAACACACTGCGATCCGGCGTACTGGCAACCCGGCCATCGCTGCCGATCTGTTTAAGCGTATCGCGCACAGGTACAGCCAACAGCCCGCCGACCGGATCCTCTGCAAGCGTGTGCAGCAGCCGCTGCAGATCAGCTTCAGCCAGGTTAGGGCGCGCGGCATCGTGCACCAGCACCCAGTCGCTGTCTGCTGCGCCCAGTTCGCGCAGCGCCGACAGACCATTGAGTACCGAATCCGCACGCTCATGACCGCCGGCCGCGCAGGTGATACGCGGGTCATGGGCGCAGGGCAACGCCGGCCACCAGGCGTCAGTAGACGACAACGAGACCACCAGACCACGCAAGCCAGGCTGACCGAGAAAACAGTCAAAGGTATGTTCGATCAGGGTGCGCTCACCCCAGAGAAGGTATTGCTTGGGACGGTCTGCCTGCATGCGCGAGCCCACGCCGGCCGCCGGCACCACCACCCAGAAAGGAAGCGTCACAGCACTTATTCGCCGCTCAGCTGAAACAGGGTTTCACCCTGCTTGACCATGCCCAATTCATGCCGGGCGCGTTCTTCTACGGTTTCTACGCCTTGCTTGAGCTCGATCACTTCAGCGGCCAGCACCCGGTTACGTTCCAGCAACTGCTCGTTCTCGCGCTCCTGGCTGGCAATCTGTTGTTTGAGCTGCGCCACATGCGCCAGACTGCCTTCGCCCACCCACAGACGATATTGCAGGCCAGCCAGCAACAGGATCACACTCAGCCACAGCCATTTCACAATATCGATACTCCTGCAGGGCAAGCCGGAAGGCTATCAGGTTGTTGAAAAACCACCTAGCTTCTCAACAACCTGATGCCGCCCCCGGCCGGACATCAACCGCGGAATTCAGCGCGGCCCTTGTAAGGCGCCTGACCAGCCAGTTGCTCTTCAATACGCAGCAACTGGTTGTACTTGGACACGCGGTCGGAACGGCACAGTGAACCGGTCTTGATCTGACCCGCAGCAGTACCTACTGCCAGATCGGCAATGGTGCTGTCTTCGGTTTCACCAGAACGGTGCGAGATAACCGCAGTGAAGCCGGCAGCCTTGGCCATCTGAATGGCTTCCAGAGTCTCGGTCAGCGAACCGATCTGGTTGAACTTGATCAGGATCGAGTTGCCGATTTTTTCATCGATACCGCGCTTGAGAATCTTGGTGTTGGTCACGAACAGATCATCACCCACCAGCTGTACCTTCTCGCCAATCTTGTCGGTCAGCACTTTCCAGCCAGCCCAGTCGGACTCGTCCATACCGTCTTCAATGGAGATGATCGGGTAACGCTGGGCCAAGCCGGCAAGGTAGTCGGCAAACCCGGCTGCATCAAATACCTGACCTTCGCCAGCCAAGTCGTACTTGCCGTCCTTGTAGAACTCGCTGGAAGCGCAGTCCAGTGCCAGGGTAACGTCGTCACCCAGGGTATAGCCGGCGTTGGCAACGGCTTCGGCGATAGCCGCCAGCGCGTCTTCATTGGATGCCAGGTTCGGCGCAAAACCGCCTTCGTCACCCACCGCAGTGTTCAGGCCACGGGCCTTCAGAACCGCTTTGAGGTGGTGGAAAATTTCCGCACCCATGCGCAGCGCATCGGCAAAGTTCTTGGCACCAACCGGCTGAACCATGAACTCCTGAATGTCGACGTTATTGTCGGCATGCTCACCGCCGTTGATGATGTTCATCATCGGAACGGGCATGGAGTAAACGCCGGGGGTGCCGTTCAGATCAGCGATGTGCGCGTACAACGGCACACCCTTGGCCTGCGCAGCAGCCTTGGCGGCAGCCAGCGAAACAGCCAGGATGGCATTGGCGCCCAGTGTTGCCTTGTTCTCGGTGCCGTCCAATTCGATCATCGCCCGGTCAAGCTCAACCTGCGCGGTGGCCTCACGGCCAACCAGCAATTCGCGGATGGGGCCATTGATATTGGCAACCGCCTTGAGCACGCCCTTGCCCAGGTAACGGCTCTTGTCGCCATCCCGCAGCTCCAGCGCTTCACGCGAACCGGTCGAGGCACCAGAAGGAGCGCAGGCACTGCCCACAATGCCGCCTTCCAGAATCACATCCGCTTCAACAGTGGGGTTACCGCGCGAGTCGAGGACTTCGCGGCCTTTGATATCAATGATTTTTGCCATCTTTACTTGCTAGCTCCATGTAATGGGGTAATCGGATAAAGGCGCAGATCAAGCGGTTTCCAGTTCCGGGAAGCCCTTGATCAGGTCATCAAGCTGTTTCAGCTGGGTCAGGAAAGGCTCCAGCTTGGCCAGACGCAGGGCACAGGGGCCGTCACATTTGGCGTTGTCAGGATCGGGGTGCGCTTCAAGAAACAGCCCCGCCAAGCCCTGGCTGATACCGGCCTTGGCCAGGTCAGTGACCTGAGCACGGCGGCCACCGGCGGAATCACTGCGTCCACCGGGCTGCTGCAAGGCATGGGTCACATCAAAGAATACCGGGTATTCAAATTGCTTCATGATGCCGAAGCCCAGCATGTCGACAATCAAGTTGTTGTAGCCGAAACTGGAGCCGCGTTCGCAGAGCACCAGGTTGCTGTTACCCGCTTCTTCGCACTTGGTAAGGATGTGCTTCATTTCCTGCGGTGCCAGAAACTGGGCTTTCTTGATGTTGATCACCGCATTGGTCTTGGCCATGGCCACCACCAGATCGGTCTGGCGGGAGAGGAAAGCGGGCAACTGGATAATGTCGCAAACCTCGGCCACCGGCGCCGCTTGGTGCGGCTCGTGCACATCGGTAATCACCGGCACGTTGAAGGTACGCTTGATCTCCTCGAAGATTTTCAGCCCCTCTTCCATGCCGGGACCACGGTAGGAATTGATTGAGGAACGATTGGCCTTGTCGAAGCTCGCCTTGAATACGTAAGGAATGCCGAGCTTCTCGGTCACCCTCACATATTCTTCGCAAATCTGCATGGCCAGGTCACGGGACTCCAGCACGTTCATGCCGCCAAACAGGACGAACGGCTTGTCGTTCGCCATCTCGATGTTGCCAACCCGCACGATTTTCTGTGCCATAGCCTTGTCGTTTCCTCAGGATTTGCTTGCGTGCTGCTTCAGTGCCGCTCCAACGAAACCACTGAACAGCGGGTGACCATAACGCGGCGTAGAGGTGAACTCGGGGTGGAATTGGCAAGCCACAAACCACGGATGATCAGCCACCTCAACAACCTCCACCAGCGCGCCGTCAACCGAGCGGCCAGAGATATTCAAGCCGCCAGCCTGCAACTCGGGCAGCAGGTTGTTGTTGACTTCATAACGGTGGCGATGGCGCTCGACAATCACATCCTTGCCGTAGCAGTCATAAGCCTTGGAGCCTGCCTCCAGAGCACATTCCTGGCCACCCAGACGCATGGTGCCGCCCAGGTCGGAGGCTTCGGTGCGGGTCTGCATTTCACCAGTAGCGGTTTGCCACTCGGTAATCAGACCGACAACAGGATGCTTGGAGGTCTTGTCGAACTCGGTGGAGTTGGCATCATCCCAACCCAGCACGTTGCGCGCGTATTCGATCACCGCTACCTGCATACCCAGGCAGATACCCAGATAGGGAATCTTGTTTTCACGGGCATAACGTACCGCAGCGATCTTGCCTTCTACGCCCCTTGAGCCGAAGCCGCCCGGCACCAGAATGGCATCGACGTCTTCCAGCAACGCGGTGCCCTGCTGCTCGATGTTCTCGGAGTCGATATAGCGCAGATTGACCTTAGTGCGGCTCTGGATACCAGCATGGCTCAGTGCTTCAATCAGCGACTTGTAGGCATCCAGCAGCTCCATGTATTTGCCGACCATAGCGATAGTGACTTCATGCTCGGGGTTGAGCTTGGCATCGACCACGCGCTCCCACTCGGACAGATCTGCTCCGCCGCATTCCAGACCAAAACGCTCGACGACAAAATCATCCAAACCCTGCGCATGCAGAACGGAAGGAATCTTGAAGATAGTGTCGACATCTTCCAGGCCAATGACTGCACGCTCTTCGACGTTGGTGAACAGGGCAATCTTGCGGCGCGACGACAGGTCGATTGGGTGATCGGAGCGGCAGATCAGCACATCAGGCTGCAAGCCGATGGAGCGCAGCTCTTTTACCGAGTGCTGGGTTGGCTTGGTCTTGGTTTCGCCGGCAGTGGCGATGTACGGCACCAACGTCAGGTGCATCAGCATGGCGCGCTTGGCACCCACTTCTACGCGCAGCTGACGAATGGCTTCCAGAAATGGCTGAGATTCGATATCGCCAACGGTGCCGCCGATCTCAACCAGGGCTACATCAGCGTCGCCGGCACCCTTGATGATGCGGCTCTTGATCTCGTCGGTGATGTGCGGGATGACCTGAATGGTCGCGCCCAGATAATCACCGCGGCGCTCCTTGCGCAGTACGTCCTCATAAACCCGGCCGGTAGTGAAGTTGTTGGCGCGGCTCATGGTGGCGTTGACGAAACGCTCGTAATGGCCAAGATCCAGATCAGTTTCGGCACCATCGTGGGTGACGAAGACTTCACCGTGCTGGAACGGACTCATGGTACCGGGATCCACGTTGATATACGGATCCAGTTTGAGCATGGTGACCTTGAGGCCGCGTGCCTCCAGGATCGCCGCCAGGGAGGCCGAGGCGATACCCTTA
>Ga0105357_10001646_pt1 | contig 11951 bp, 11 predicted proteins | sample GOMGulsemesocosm_4_FD_83660 | JGI IMG/M metagenome (GOLD analysis project Ga0105357, IMG submission 83660) | Methane-oxidizing microbial communities from mesocosms in the Gulf of Mexico - GOM15B Gulf of Mexico | ecosystem: Environmental > Aquatic > Marine > Cold seeps | place: USA: Gulf of...
AAGCCCCCCATATAGGCTTGTTTACTGCATTCTGTGAAAGAGCGTGCTCTTAGATAGCGTCGGTATCGGTTTCACCGGTACGGATACGGATGGCCTGCTCGAGGTTGACCACGAAGATCTTGCCGTCACCGATCTTGCCGGTGTTGGCCGCCTTGGTGATTGACTCGATAACGCGATCCAGCATGTCATCGCCGATGGCTACGTCGATCTTCACTTTTGGCAGGAAGTCCACAACGTACTCCGCACCGCGGTAAAGCTCGGTGTGACCCTTCTGCCGGCCAAAACCCTTGACCTCAGTCACAGTGATGCCCTGAACGCCAATCTCGGACAATGCTTCACGCACGTCGTCCAGTTTGAAGGGCTTGATTACAGCCGTTACTAGTTTCATTTTGATACTCCCGTGGTAATGGACTGCCCTGGGGGACAGGACAAGTCTATGCCGAGTTAGAGGCTTTTAGAAACGGACAATCCAAAAGTGCTGTCGCAGTAGTCAGAATCACCCGCATGGCCGGTACGTTCATCCGGGCCCATATCGCTATCGGCATAAAGCAGGTCCGTGGCGCTCGGAGCGATGGCCGAAATAGCCAGGGTCAAACGCTTCATTGTTATGCTCCTGATGTGATTCATCACTGTTCTGGCTGTGTGCGGCAGGCGTGCCCTGTAGCAGGCGCGCCACCGACGTCAGCGAAGGGACACATTGCAGAAAGCCTGCCAATTTTGTTTTTTATTTAAAAAACATGAACTTGGAAAATATCGACAACCAAACACACTGGTCACAACATGCCCTATGCACCAGTGTAGTGCGCAGTTGTGGTGCGTGCGCGCCATCAACGCACAATCAGGGCGCGCGTTTCGATTCGCATGCACTCGGTGCTACACTGCGAGGCCACTGCGGGCCGCTTGCCCGCGCATGCCAACCACTGCCGCAGGTAGCCGGAATGTTGCATAAACTCGTGATAGACGCCGTCAGCAGCCAGGCCAGCAAGTTGCTGCTGAGCGAAAAGGGCCTGCCGGCCCCCGAGGTCGAGAAACACCTCAAGGCGATGCTGCAAAGCGCGCTGAGCAAGCTGGACGTGGTCAGCCGCGATGAGTTTGAAACCCAGCAGACCGTTCTGCTGCGCACCCGCGAGCGCCTGGAGGCACTCGAAGCGCGGGTTGCCGAGTTGGAACAGCAAAACACCTAATCCCAAGCGCCTGATTCCGGCTGTATCAGGCACACCACGTTGACGATCAAGGAGTGATCATGTCACTGGCGATAGTCCACAGCCGCGCCCGCCTCGGTATTCAAGCCCCGCCTGTCAGCGTTGAAGTGCACCTGGCCAACGGTATGCCCAGTCTGACCCTAGTCGGCCTGCCGGAAACGGCGGTACGTGAAAGCAAGGACCGCGTACGCAGCGCTTTGCAGAACGCCCAGCTCGACTTTCCCAGCCTCAAGCGCATCACGATCAACCTTGCCCCGGCCGATCTGCCCAAGGAGGGCGGGCGCTTTGACCTGGCCATTGCCCTGGGGCTGCTGGCGGCCAGCGGACAGATCCCCGCTGACGCTCTGGCGGAGTGCGAATGCGTTGGCGAGTTGGCGTTATCCGGCGAGCTGCGTCCGGTACAGGGCGTACTCCCGGTCGCCCTGGCTTGCCGCGACGCCGGCCGCACGCTGATCCTGCCACGCGCCAACGCCGCAGAAGCTGCGCTGGTAAATGACGTCAAGCTGATTGCCGCAGATCATCTGCTGGCGCTCTGCGCACACCTGCGCAACGAAGAACCGCTGGCCGCCATCGCACCGGCGGCGCCCGCAGCCCCGGCGGCAGCCGCCGAACTGGCGGACGTGCAGGGTCAGGCACAAGCCAAACGCGCCCTCATCGTCGCCGCCAGCGGCGGGCACAATCTGCTCCTGTTTGGCCCACCCGGCACCGGCAAGACCCTGCTCGCCAGCCGCCTCCCCGGCATACTGCCACCGTTGCTGGAACAAGAAGCACTGGAAGTCGCCGCGATCCAGTCCGTTTGCGACCGCACACCCCTGACCGCCTGGCCCGGCAGGCCCTTTCGTGCGCCTCATCATGGTGCGTCCGCCGCGGCACTGGTCGGTGGCGGCAGCCAACCCCGCCCGGGTGAGATCAGCCAGGCGCACAACGGCGTGCTGTTTCTCGATGAGTTACCCGAGTTCGACCGCAAGGTATTGGAGATGCTGCGCGAACCGCTGGAATCGGGCTGTATTCACATTGCGCGAGCACGCGAGCAACTGACCTTCCCGGCCCGCTTCCAACTGATCGCAGCCATGAACCCTTGCCCGTGCGGCTTTCAGGGCGACCCCAGCGCCCGTTGCCGCTGCACCCCGGAACAGGTGCAACGTTACCGCAGCAAGCTGTCAGGCCCCTTGCTGGACCGCATAGACCTGCACCTGGCGATGCATAACGAACCCTTTTCGATGAGCAGCGAACACAGCCGAGGCGTGCCGGATACCGCCACGGCCGCCGCTCAGGTGCTCGCGGCCAGACAGCGTCAGGCCGCACGCCAGCAGGGCCTGAATGCACACCTCGGGCTCGATGGCATTCGCCAACACTGCGCCCTGGAGGATACGGATGCCGGTTGGCTGGAAAAAGCGATTGCCCGTCTGGGACTGTCTCGCAGGGCCAGCCACCGTACGCTTAAAGTCGCCCGCACTCTGGCCGACCTCGCCGGGGACGTGCGCATTGGCCGCGCCCACCTGGCCGAAGCGCTGCAATACCGGCAACTTGACCGCCAGCCCGGGCACTGACTTAGAGCGCGGCCTGAGCCAGCGGGCACGGGCCAAGAATGGGTAGGCCCGCGCACCGCCAGTGAACACCGCGCACACAGCAGGATGCCGGCAAGCGTGGCGCGGGTCAGGCAGAAGACATGGAAAAAAACGACACAAGGCACTGGCAGGGTGCGACCAGTGCACTATAGTGAAACGCAGCGGGGCGGCGTCGATTTTGAATAGCATGGCGCCAGCAAAGTCGATAGTCGCCTCGCTATTTCTATCGCGTGCAAGCGCGTGCAAGCGCGGCTCAGTTGATCAGCGCGGAGACCTTGTTACTGGTCTTCAGGGCTTCGTCCCGCCCCATGCTATACGCGTCCATGAAGTAGCACAGTTCGTCGAAGCTCAGCGCAGGACTAATGAAATACCCCTGCACCTGCTCACAGCCAAGGCTGCGCAACACCTCAAGCTGCTCACGCTGCTCGACACCTTCCGCGACCACTTCCAGTCCCAGACTGTGGCCCATATCGATCATGGCGCCCACCAGTTGACGGTCCGCCGTGCGCTCGGCGATGCCCTTGACGAAGCTGCGGTCGATCTTCAGCAGATTGATCGGCAGGCTGTGCAGATGAACAAAGGAAGAAAAACCGGTGCCGAAATCGTCCAGCGAGAAGCGCACACCCAGGCCAGTCATGCCATCCATGGTCATCAGCACCTGCTCGGGCTGCTGCATCACTGCAGTCTCGGTCAGCTCGAACTCCAGCCAATGCGGATCGATACCGGTGCGCTCCAGCAGGCGCTTTACCGTCGACAGCAGACGGCTGTCCTGGAATTGTCGGAACGACATGTTGACGGCGATATGCACCGGCGAGGTACCCATTTTCTGCAACCGCGCCAGGTCGTGACAGGCCCGCGCAATCACCCAGTAGCCCATGGGAACGATCAGGCCGGTCTCTTCTGCCAGCGGGATAAACTCATTGGGACCGAGCAGGCCGCGCTCCGGATGGCGCCAGCGAATCAGCCCTTCCAGCCCGACAATGTTGCCGGTGCTGAGCTCAACACGCGGCTGGTAATGCAGCTCGAATTCGCTGCGCCGCAGTGCCTGACGCAGGGCCGACTCAAACTCAATCAGGCTGTGGGCCTGCAGGTTGATGCGCTCGTCGTAAAAGTGGAAGTTGCAACCGCGCTGCCCCTTGGCTTGCAGCATCGCCAGATTGGCGTGCAGCAGCAGGCTGTCCACCGTCTGACCGCCTTCCGGATAGGTGGCAATACCCACACTGCAACCCAGCAGTAACCCCTCGCGGTTGACGGTAAAGGGCTCGGCCATTTCGTTGGTCACTTTCTGGGCAATCTGCAGCAGGTTGCTGGCGGTCGTGTAATCCTCGATCACCAGGGCGAACTCGTCGCTGCCCATGCGGCCGATGGTATCGGTGTTGCGCAGCACGCTACGCAGGCGTGAGACCACCTCGCAGATGATGTCATCACCGGCGCTATGGCCCAGCGTGTCGTTGACGTGGCGGAAATTGTCGAGATCAATGAAAAATACAGCGAGCGGCTGATTGGTGCGCAACGCGCGGCGCATGCCCTGCTTGAGCCGATCCTGAAACATCTGCCGATTGCAGGTGCCGGTCAGCGCATCGAAGCTGGCAGCATGGTCCAACGCCGAGCGCAGCTGATGCCGCTCAATGGCGTACTGAAAACAGCGGATGATTTCACTACTGCTGGACTGATCCCAGAGGGTGTCATTACGACCGTTGCCGATGCCGGAGAAGTCCGGCTCGCTGGCCAGGTGAATCACCGGCACGCCACAATCGGCCAGCAGCGCAAGGTTCTCTGACCGCGCCAGCACCGCCTGTACTTCACCACGATTGATCTCGGTCTGCAGGGCGTGCCAACTTTCCTGACGTTCAAGCAAAAATGCACTGCTTTTCACGGCAGATAGACGCCGACACAGCTGCACAAAGGCGCCGTGATCGGTATCAAGTAGCACAATTCGCTGTGTTGGACTATCAGCGCTCAACTAGCGATCCCCCAAGGATCAGAACGATTTCCGAATCTTCAACGCAGCAGGCTCCCAGCCACTACGCCACCCCAACCCACTGCTATCTATATGATTTACTTCGGGTCTTGCTTGCCACGTGCGAACAGCGCCGCACAAAGCCAGCCGATTCAGAACGCCCCAAACAACAAGTTTCTTTTAAATTTAGTTATATACACCGCTTTTATAAAGCCAGTTATAACGAAGTTTCGTCTATTAACCAAGCCTAGCCTTTGGCTATTACCGGGCTAGTTGAGCAAAAACTGCTACTATTGCCCACCCCCAGCGCAGGAGACCCGACCAGTGGCAAGCCTCAATCCCCGTCAACAGGAAGCCGTCGAGTACATCAGCGGACCGCTGCTCGTATTGGCTGGCGCGGGAAGCGGTAAAACCAGCGTTATCACACGCAAAATCGCCTATCTGGTTAAAGAATGTGGCATTCGCGCGCAGCACATCATCGCTGTGACCTTTACCAACAAGGCAGCACGCGAGATGAAGGCGCGGGTAGGTCAACTGATCAAGGGACCTGATGCACGCGGCCTGACGGTTTCAACCTTTCATAACCTGGGCCTCAATATCATCCGTAAGGAGCATCAGCGCCTGGGCTACAAGCCGGGCTTCTCGATCTTTGATCAGCAGGACGCCTTGGCGCTGATCACTGACCTGATGCACCGCGACTACGGCGCCGATGACGGCATCGACGGTATTCAGAACAAGATTTCCTCCTGGAAGAACGACCTGATTCTGCCGGACGAGGCACTGGCGCAGGCCAAGACCCCGCAGGACCAGACCGCTGCCAGTGTCTACATGCACTATCAGCGCACCCTCAAGGCCTACAACGCAGTCGACTTCGACGATCTGATCCTCATCCCGGTGGTGCTGTTTCGCGATAACCCGGACATTCTGGAAAAGTGGCAGTTTCGTATCCGCTACATGCTGGTTGATGAATACCAGGACACCAATGCCAGCCAGTACCTGCTGGTAAAAATGCTGGTAGGCCAGCAGGCGCGCTTCACCGTGGTAGGTGACGACGACCAGTCGATCTATGCCTGGCGCGGCGCCCGGCCGGAAAATCTGGCACAACTGAAAGATGACTTCCCGGCCCTCAAGGTAGTGATGCTGGAGCAGAACTATCGCTCCACCAGCCGTATCCTGCGCGCCGCCAACACGCTGATCGCCAACAACCCGCATGTATTCGAAAAGCAGCTCTGGAGCGAGCTGGGTTACGGCGAGCCGCTGCGCGTAATCCGCTGCCGCAATGAAGAGGCCGAAGCCGAACGGGTTGCCGTGGAAATCCAGAACCAGCACTTGCAGCACAAACGCGCCTGGCGCGACTTTGCCATTCTGTATCGCGGCAACCACCAGGCGCGGCTGATCGAACTCAAACTGCAACATCATCAGGTGCCCTATCACCTCTCCGGCGGAACCAGCTTCTTTGCCCGCCAGGAAGTGAAGGATCTAATGTCCTACTTCCGCCTGCTGGTGAACCAGGATGACGACAACGCCCTGCTGCGCGTGATCAACGTGCCCCGCCGCGAGATTGGCCCGGCCACGCTGGAAAAACTCGGCACCTACGCCAACGAGCGTGGCGTCAGCATGTATCAGGCTTGCACCGAAACCGGGATGAGCGAGCGCCTGGACAACCGCTACGCGGAGAAGCTGCAACGCTTCATCCACTGGATGGACGGCGTGCGCATGCGCTGCAGCAAAGAAGACCCGATCGACGCACTGCGGCAGATGATTCTCGACCTGGACTATGAAAACTGGATTCGGCAGAACTGCTCCAGCGACGAAATCGCCGCCAAGCGCATGGGCAACGTCTGGTTCCTGCTCGACTCGCTGAAGAGCATTGTCGAGAAGGACGAAAGCGGCGAAACCAGTATCGAAGACGCCATCGCCAAGCTGGTACTGCGCGACATGCTGGAGCGGCAGGAAGAGGAAGAAGACAACGACCGCGTGCAATTGATGACCCTGCACGCCTCCAAGGGTCTGGAATACCCCCACGTGTTCATCATGGGCATGGAGGAGGAGATACTGCCACACCGCTCAAGTATCGAAGCCGACAGCGTGGAGGAGGAGCGGCGCCTGGCCTATGTGGGCATCACCCGCGCGCGCAAGACCCTGACCTTTACCTTCGCCGCCAAGCGGCGGCAGTTTGGCGAAGTATTCGACTGCCTGCCGAGCCGCTTTCTGGAAGAAATTCCCAGCGAAGACCTCGAATGGGAGGGCACCGAAGAAGCCCCCGCAGAAGAAAAGCAGGCACGTGGCAAGGCCGCACTCTCGAACCTGCGCGGCCTGCTCAGCCGCTAAACCCGGCACCGGCCCCCCAACGAAAAACGCCCCGCATTAGCGGGGCGTTCAGCAGAGCAGGAAAGCTCGGATCAGAGACCGGACATCTCTTTGATCGCCGCCATCAGCTCTTCGTCGGAGCAGTCCCCACAGGTGCCTCTCGGAGGCATCGCGTTCAAGCCGGCAATCGCGTTCTTCAACAGTTCGTCCAGGTCGCCGCCGTGCCGGGCAGACCATGCAGCGCTGTCACCAATCTTGGGAGCACCCAGAACACCGGCACTGTGGCAGGCGGAGCAGAACTTGCCAACCACGTCGGCACCGGAACGCGGACCCGCAGCAGCAGCGCCGCCGCCAGCGACGTCTTCGGCACAAGGATCACCTACCAGACAGACAGTCCCGTAAGGCTTGAGACGCTCGGCGATGGCCTCTTCGTTGGCCGTTGCTGCAAAGGCGTTACCCGCTACCACCACCAGCATGGCCGCCGAGGCCAGCAGAATCTTTCTCAAAGTCATCACCTTATACATCCTCATCATGGCTATAAGAGTCGCGCCCAAGTGCATTGCCCGGACAATGTGCGCGAGTATACCGGGAAACCCGCAAGCGACAAAATAGCCAATACCTACAACCCGCGCAGAACACTGCGGCGAATCACCGCACAAACATGGACGCCGGCAATTTCAATGCGTATCATTGCGGCGCTGAAACCCGGCCCGCCGCTGCATGGCCCCGCGTTTCACACCACGCACCCGTAGCTCAGCTGGATAGAGTACCGCCCTCCGAAGGCGGGGGTCACAGGTTCGAATCCTGTCGGGTGCGCCACACAAAGCAAAAGGCCCAGCAACCGCTGGGCCTTTTGCTTTGTGTGGTTTGTCGAGCTGAGGCTGATTAAAAGCCTCAGCTCGACAAACCACAACGCGATCCGCAGCACCTCCGCCACTATCACACCTGGCTCGCAAGGCCCCTTTGCCTGGCATCAGATGCCGCTTCCCTACCCACTGTCGCGCCCAAGACAGTCACCCGAGCGCGCGCCCATTAAGGTGTTCAATCGCACAGTACAGTGGCACGTCGAAACCAGGAGAATAAAAATGAGCTTTGATGCAAAGGTAGTCTGGATTACCGGGGCCTCATCCGGCATTGGTGAAGCACTGGCCAAGGCGTTTATCGCCCAAGGCGCGCGAGTGATTCTGTCTGGCCGGCGTGCCGATGCGCTGCAGACCGTGGCCGATCTTGCGCCCGAGCGTTGCCTGATCCTGCAGTTCGACACCACCGACTACCAGCTGCTGCCCACGCTGGCTGAGCAGGCCTGGCAGTGGGCTGGGCATATTGATCTGCTGATCAACAATGCCGGCATCAGCCAGCGCAGCCTGGCGCTGGATACCTCGCTGGACGTTTACCGTAAGCTGATGGAGGTCGACTACCTCGCCCCGGTGGCGCTGACCCAGGCCTTGCTGCCGCGCATGGTCAAGCAGGGCGGCGGCCAGCTTGCGGTTGTCAGCTCGGTGGCTGGCAAGCTGGGGGCACCGCTGCGCACCGGTTACTGCGGCGCCAAACACGCGGTGGTCGGTTACTTCGAGGCCCTGCGTGCCGAGGTGGAAGCCGCCTACGGCATCGGCGTGAGTATCATTCTGCCGGGATCGGTGCGCACCGCCATCGCCCAGAATGCCCTTGAGGGCGGCGGCGCCGCGCGCGGCCGCTCCGATACCAATATCGACAACGGCATCGCCCCGGACGCAGCCGCGCAAACCATCATCGAAGGCTTGCTGCAGCGCCAACATGACATCGTGGTCGCCGAAGGTATGGAGTTGGCTTCACTGCAGATGCGCGTCAGCAACCCGGCACAACTGTTTGCCTTTACCGCGCAGGAGGGAAAACGCCTGGCGCAGCAACGCGCTGAGCTAGGCGCTGGCGCCTCGGTAGATCCCAGCGCAGTGAATCGATAAGCGTCCGACGCTCGCGGCGCGGCCGTTCGCCGCTGCCGCCGCTAAGTGACGCCATGTCAGATCGGCCGGTTGCGTATGGCGGGTGACAACGGCTGCCTGCTGCACAAGGCTGCACATGGTTCGGCCTTGTGCAGCGGGCCTTATGCCCGCCCACTCAGGCGGCGATGAAGTTGACCTCAGGCAGGCATTCGAATCCCGGCTTGGCCAGCAAATACCCCTGCATCAGTTCCACTCCAGCCGCCCGCAGCCACAAGTACTCTGCATGGGTTTCAATGCCTTCGGCCAAGGGCCTGATATTGAGGCTGCGCAGCATCGCCAGACAGTGGCTGACGATATGTTGCCGGGTCTGATCACGGTCGATGTTGCGGATCAGCCCCATGTCGAGCTTGATGATATCGGTCTGGAAGTCCGCCAGCAGGTTGAGTCCCGAGTAGCCCGAGCCAAAGTCATCCAGCGCGGTCTTGAAACCCAGCGCTTGATAGTACTCGACGATACCCTTGATATTGGTGCTGTCTTCTATCTTCTCGACTTCGGTAAATTCGAACATGATGCGTTCGGTAGGAAAGTCATACGCCTTGGCCGCCTCAAAGGTAGTGCGGATACACAACTCCGGGCGGTAAATGGCGTTGGGCAGAAAGTTGATACTGAGCATCGAGTCAATGCCCAGTTGCGCCGCCAAGGCGATGGCCTTGATGCGGCACTGCTGATCAAAGGCGTAGCGGTTGTCTTCGTTTACCTGCGAGATGATCGAGTAGGCCGACTCGTTATTCAGGCCCCGGACCAGCGCTTCATAGCCGAATACGCTATTGTCCGAACAATTGACGATAGGCTGAAAGGCCATGGTGAAATCAAAACCCAGTGCCGCCGTGTCGGCGCAGTGGCTGCAGCCTGCCTTCTCGCAGGGGGGTGACGAGTCTTGCATGTGCGAGCTCCCGGGCGCTGTTAGCGATCGGCCTGTGCAGCGGCAAACCATCCTGCAATCCGCCTACCAGGACCATTGCCCCGAAGTGTAACGCCCCGCCTCACTGCTAGCCACCGCTGCGCTAGCCGCTAGCCGAGAAAGCAGCGTGGTGCACAGCCGACATTGCCGGCCGGCAGACGCGGGTGGTCAGCCAGCCAGGCGGCACCAGGCCAGCGGGTGGGTACTGCATGCCCCACTGGCGATCGCCTGTCTGACCTCCGCTACGTCTACCCGGTTGAGGTAGCCAACAGCATCCGCCATGCGCTCGGCCTGACCAAAACCGCCTTCGAGCATTTCCGCCATTGCCTGCTCGCGCGTCCAGCCCTGATAAACAATGCGATACATGGCGGTGATAAGGCCAGTACGGTTCTGGCCGTGCTTGCAATGCACCAGCACACCACCGCGCTGCTCGCCTGCACGGATGGCGCGCAGTACGGCGATAACCTCGGTATCCGTCACTCGGTCGCCGCGCAGCGGAATATGCACGCGGGCGATGCGATCGTCACGCAGCCAGTTGGCATCGTCCTCTTGGTAGAGGTTGATGACGGTACTGATACCCCGCTCATGCAGTTCCGTCATATCTGCCGCCTGCGGCAATGCGCTGCGGTAGAGCGTGGGACTGAGCGCGTAGAAACGAAAATCCTGGTCCAGCGGTTGCGCCCAGCCGGCCGGTCGCGGCGCCTGCTTGGAGAGAAAAAGCGGCGGGAATGCAACTTCATCGCTGCGCAGTACATCAGGTCGCCAAAGGGCAACTATGGCCAGTATACCCAGCGGTAGAGCAAGCCATACCGCCGAGCGCCGAAGGCGCTTAAATCGGTTCATGGTGAACGACTCCATGGTTTTTTGTTGTCTGGGGAGCTGTCACGGCTTGCCGATACAGTAACAGACGATAACAGAGAAGACTGATGCACCAGTCAAACAACAAGGTCCACAGGTTGTGCGACATGAAATGAGCACCCTGCATGGTGCGGCCCACCGAGAAGATCCCGCCCAGGCCCAACGCCACTATCAGGGCAACGCGGGCAGCCCGCGGGCGCCTGTCGCGTAGCATGAAAAATAGCGCCAGCAGGGAGAAACCCGCAGACGCGTGGCCACCCGGCCAGCAGCGACCGGGCTTGGCATCGGCCGGCCGCTCACTCAGCAGGGACGTGTGCTGCTGATCACCGCCATACTGTTGCAGGCTCCAGGGACAGGGCACATTGGTCAGCGTCTTGAGCGGCGTTACCAGGCTGGTGCATAGCGCCATGGCCAGCACCAGATAACCCAGCGGGCGCCGGTACTGACGCAACCGGGTGGGCAGCAGGCTGAACAGAAAGCCGCCAATCGCCAGTACGCCAATAACGATCACCGCCTGCTTGGCGCGGTCATGCAGAATGTCCTCCAGAAAAAAGCTCTGGCGCCCGACAAACCCCACACCCGGCTCATAGAAGAGATTGGAGATGGCTACGTCCAGCGGGCCCGGATCGACCAGCAACATCAGCGCCATGACGCTCAGCGGCAACGCGAACCAGAACCGGAAGTTGAAGGGCCTGGCCTTCAGCTCAGGCGCGCTCATCGTTGGCTAACCCGGGTCTTTGGCTGTGCCTCGGCATGCCAGCCCAGCAGCGCATGGCCAAAGTCATAACTGGCGCCTTCGTAGTAGGCAATGCTGCGGGCAACCAGCGGGTCGCTTGGCGTTGCCGTCGTTTCCAGGCTTTCACCCAGCGCATGCGCATGCCGGCGTACCAGCTGACGCGGGCTGAGAATCGCCAGGTTGTCGCCATCGAACAGCCCAAGATGCTGGTAATTACCGATCAATGCACGGCCGGGGGCACTGTCTTCACGCAGCACGTTGCGGCCGAAGAAGGTCGAGGTGTAATCCATATTCAGCAGACCGAGCAGGGTCGGGGCAATGTCGATCTGGCTGGTCAGGGTGCTTACCTCGGCCGGTTGCACCACACCAGGGGCGTAGATGAACAAGGGAATGTGGTAGTTGCTGACCGGCAGGTCTTCCTTGCCCGCGCTGCCGGC
>Ga0105357_10001648_pt1 | contig 11946 bp, 9 predicted proteins | sample GOMGulsemesocosm_4_FD_83660 | JGI IMG/M metagenome (GOLD analysis project Ga0105357, IMG submission 83660) | Methane-oxidizing microbial communities from mesocosms in the Gulf of Mexico - GOM15B Gulf of Mexico | ecosystem: Environmental > Aquatic > Marine > Cold seeps | place: USA: Gulf of...
CTCTTCACATAAAGCCGCCGCATACTGCAAAATACCTCTATGCTGTATTTCCTGTGGTGTTAAATTCACAAAAACTAACGGCACTGATCCTGTCTCAATTTTTTTCTGAGCCATAAATTCAGTGACTTTGCGCAACATAATATGATCTAACGCTAAGCTAATGCCATATTTATCAGCCGCCTCAATAAAGATACCCGCGGAAATAATCTCACCATCTTCCGTTTCTAATCGAGCTAATGCCTCATAAGAATATATTTCACCCGTTTTACAATCAATAATAGGCTGAAAATAAGGTATTATCCTTTGTTCTTTCAATGCTTTTTTCAGTATATGAGATAAGCCATGCATTTTCTTGGATTGAGCAATACTTTGCTCAACCGACTCTAACATGCAAACAAAGTCTCTTCCTGAGTCTTTAGCTTTATATAAGGCTAAATCAGCCCCGGAAAGTAAATCGCTAATACTTCCCGCATCATTGGGATAACTTGCAATCCCAACGGAAATGCCAACATGCACAGCAGATTCATTAGGTGTGATAATGGAAAAATCATAATCTTTGACTGCAGCGCGTAATGACTCAGCCACAATGACTGCTTGTTCTGACGCTGTTTCCGCAAGAATAATCGTGAATTCATCGCCGCCAATTCGAGCTAGCACATCGCCTTTACGTAAGCCTTTTCTTAATACCTGAGCGAAGTGCACCAAGACTTGATCACCGACCATATGCCCATGCCCATCATTAACTAACTTAAAATTATCTAAATCAATCGCTAATACGCTAAAAGCATGCCGATGACGATCAGACCTATCGAGTTCGTACTCAAGAATCTCATTAAAATAGCGGCGATTGTGCAAACCTGTTAGCGGATCATGCTCTGCATAATATGATAATTCAGAGAGCGAGCGACTTAATGACTTGCTCGAACCAACCACCATCACCATAACAGAAAGCAAAGAACGAATAATACTCTGTTCTTGAATATTTAAAGAGTACCCGGAAGCATAAGCAACCCCCAATATACCGCCTACCCCTACATTATCACCAGGCACAGCAACGGTAATAACTTCAAGCTCTTGTACAGTACGTTGCTTATCAATACCCAGCACCTCGAACTCTTCTATATCAACGGCAGAACTGCTCGGCGTATTTAATTCTTTAATTAAATCATCCGCTAATTTTTTACGTGCATATTTTTTAGTCGCTTCTGAATATTCTCCTAAATAATACAAATAGACTTTGATACCATTCTCATCAGCAAAAGCAATGGTAAAAAAATTAAACGGAAAAAAACCATGAAATTCACGCAAAATATCTTGTACAAATTCTTTCCATTGCGTTACTTTTTCATGCGACAAGATAATACTTTCTAAAACACTAGATTGGCGCTCAAATAAACTTTTATCAATTAATGTTAAAGCCAATTTTTCAACCAGTGCATGCACATCAACAATTAACGCCTCTATACGTCGGCAATTATTTTCCCAATCTGCATTGTGCTCATTTTCAAGTAATTGCAGTGTTTGACCAATGGCCGCACAGCGCTTTGCACTATCAAGCAGTAGATCACTATTCGTATCACTTACAGAAGAAACAGTTAATTTTTTTTGTAAGGTAGATAGCTCTGATACCGCCTGATCGACGATACCATGATTAAACAGCTGTCCACGCACTTGTGCTTCTAACAAATGTGTTAAATTATGAATAATGTGGGTATAAAATTTTTTAAGTTCAGAGGGTTGTCGATGAAAACTATTCATAACTACTGTACGTCCAATAAGTCAGCGCCACACTGTAAATCATATAACCAATTTAAGAAATCTTCTTTTGCCTGCCCTCTATACAGTGGCCCGTGTTGAGGTGCAATAATATCAATATCAAGTTTACGTACTTGCTGCACCCAATACCGTAAGGCTCTATTTGAAGCCATATAGCGTTTATGGAAACCTGCGGTATAGGGTAAATGCGCAGCAAAATCATGCACAAAAACTTCACAGTCGTCCGAAGGTACTTCTGAAGCCCCAACATCACCACTGAATAAAATTTTCGAGATAGGATCATAAACATTAATTTGTCCTGGAGAATGCAAAAAATGTGCAGGGACAAACTGTAACTCAAGACCTGAATCTAAAACGCGCGTTTCACCTTCGTCTTGAATACCGATAAACCGTTGCATACCGGTAATGCCGTAATGTGGTAAAAAACGGTGCCAAATTCTTGAAACGTAAACTTTTGCTGACGTGAGTCGCAACCAAGTCGTCAAACCACCAACAATATCAGGATCTTGGTGGGATAATACAATAGCTTCGATATCTTCTGGCTGTACATATTGTAGTAATTCATTCAAAACCTGAGGCATAACACCAAAGCCACCAGGATCAAGTAAAACGCCTTTGCCTTTATGCAAAATCAGGAATTGATTAGAAGGAATGCCATCTTCTTCACCAGGTTCGCTTTCATTTAACAATATAAATCGGTGTTCTTCGCCATTGTATAAAGCTACATTTTTACGCATTAGATCCAACTTCAGCTTAATTATTAAAAATAGCGCGATAGACTATCATAATCGACACTCAACCTCAAAATAATGCACTAAAATATGAAGTAAATCACATAAAAACTACAGAGCATTATCTCGAATAAAAACCCACTGTTTATCATCAGATAAATCTTCTGAAAAATGATAACCCGCACCATCAAAACCCTTCAATTGCTCTGCTTGAGTGATTTTATTTTTCAATGCATAAGCAACCATCAGTCCTCGCGCTTTTTTGGCATAAAAACTAATGATTTTGTATTGGCCATTTTTGAGATCTTTAAAAACAGGCGTAATGACTTTACTGGTAATTAATTTAGGCTTTACTGCTTTATAGTATTCATTAGACGCTAAATTGACCAACTCAGGTGCTTCGTCAGTCGGCATATCAGCTTTAGTTAAAGTGGAAATTTTATCACCCCAAAAAGCATATAAATTCGCACCGCGTTCATTGATAAATTTAGTCCCCATTTCTAAACGGTAGGCTTGCATTAAATCTAAAGGTCGCAGCAAGCCATAAAGACCCGATAAAATACGCAAATGCTGCTGTGCGAATTCAAGCTCATCTATAGATAATGTATCAGCGCCTAAACCTTGATATACATCCCCCTGAAATGCAAATAAGGCCGGACATTGAACCGCTGAATCAGATTGCACCCAACCTTGAAATCGCTGGTAATTTAATGCGGATAACTTTTCACTAATACCCATTAAATTTTGTATTTGTTCTGGGTTAAGCTCTTGCAATTGATTAATCAATTGCTGGCTATCATCTAAAAGCCTTGCTTGAGTGGGATTAATATTAGGAACTGAAGCCTGCATATCGAGTGATTTAGCAGGTGAAATAAGCATTAACATAGTGAGTTTTTCGATTATTAAGTTTTAGAAAGTCCTTCTCATTCATCCAAGTAAAGCAGCGGTGTGACAGGATTTTATGCGTTGACTTCCCGTATTACGTAAACTGCATACGGACATAGTAGTTTTGTAATAGTCTTATTCTAAGCCTTTAACATGACTTAGATCCAAAGGGTCGGGGATTGGTTTACTTATATAATAGCCCTGAGCATAATCAACACCCAGCTCCTCTAATAACGCTAAAATTTCTTTATTCTCTACAAATTCGGCAATAATTTTCTTACCAAAAGCTTGAGAAACTTCAGTCAGTACTTTCACAAAAATTCTATCTTCTTCGCTGACATCCATTTGCTTCACAAAAGAGCCATCAATTTTCACATAATCAACTGGCAAAGATTTTAAATAATAGAAAGAAGAAAAACCCACGCCAAAATCATCCAATGCAAAACGACAGCCCAATGCTTTTAACTGCTTAATCATTGACTTGGCAGACATAAAATTAGACACGGCCGAGGTTTCGGTAATTTCAAAAATAATTAATTCTGGTTTAACTCCCGGCTGACTTAATAACTGTTCGATATAAGGCAAAATATCCATATCATTCATTGAGCGACCGGATAAGTTGATTGCTAAGCGCGAATTATTACCTATAGCTTGAAAAGCTAAATGCCGATCTATTGCCTTACTTAAAACCACATGATCAATTTGATCAATAATACCAATTTGCTCGGCTTGAATGATAAAATCACCCGGCATTAATATTTTTCCATCATCCTGCTGTATTCGTAGCAAACACTCATAATGACTAATTTCCTTACGCTTAATATCTAATATCGGCTGATAATACAAAACAAACTCATCTTGCTCAATCGCATGTTCAATAATACGCTTCCAGCGCAATTGCTCTGTTAATACGGCTTGATATTCAATCTTGGGTGAGAAAACATGGTAGCGAGAACGACCTGTTTTTTTAGCATAATACATCGCTAAATCAGCGTTTGCCAACAACTCTTGTTGGGTCTTACCATGGTAAGGATAAACAGCAACACCAATACTAAAACTAATAGGATGCGGCTGTTCATTAATCGTATATTTAACTTGTGTTAGTGCATATAACAACTTATTCGCTAATATATCTACGCTTTCCTGAGTCACAAGATGAGTCACTAGCGTGAATTCATCCCCCCCTATGCGACAGAGTAAGTCCGTTTCCCTTACCTCTTCGTTTAGTACTCTAGCGATAACTTGCAGTAACTCATCGCCAGCCTTATGCCCGTGTGTATCATTAATAACTTTGAATTGATCCAAATCCAAATAAAACAAGGCGATTTTCTCTTCATAACGCTCGGCAATTGCAAGTATACTATCTAATTCATGTTGAAAATGACGTCGATTACCTAGACCAGTCAACTGATCATGGTTCGCCATATTAATCAATTGTTCATCAGCAACCTTACGCTCAGTGACATCAACACCTAAACTCAAAACTAGGGACTCTTGATGACCATTTTTAGCGCGCAGGATAGTATGTATCCACGAAATATAAATAGATTTACCTGTAAACAAGGATAATTGATCATCAAAGCTAATTTCTTTAGACGCTTTGTTTTGCCTTAATTCTTCCAGTCTATGTAAATGCTCTTTATTAGAAATAAACTTGGCAAAAGGCATGCCAATGATTTCAGTAGCATTAAGCCCCATATACATTAACACTTCTTTATTAACGGAACTTATCTCGCCTTGCATATTTTGCGTAATAATAAAAATAGGCGCGGCATCAATCAACTGGGCAACAAAATCACGTTCCTTTTCTAATAACTCGGTATTTTTTGCAACATCATCACTTAAAACTTCCAACTCCCGAGCCACATAAGCGGCGGTTTCTGATAGCTGATTAACTTCATCACTAAAAATAGTACTGCTTTGACGTTTTAATTTTTTCTTACAGGCTGCGTATTGATGCTGCACAAGCAAAGGCAAGGCTTGTGATAATTGTGAAATTCTCTCCAAAATAAAATGTATTGTGATAAATAAAATAAAAATAACCAGAAAAAGACCACTCAAACCAATCACACCTAATTGAAATAATTTGTTTTGTAAGCTTTTATAGTCTTCCGTTATGTCATTAATAATAACGAAATAAGGTGCACTGAATGCATTTTTACTCATTGGAAAAACACGTAACTCATAGCGCTGCTTATTCTTAATAAAAATCAATCCCGTACCTAAGAAAGCATCCAAGTCATAACTTGCGGTAGCTTGCTGCCATAAAGGATTGTTTTTATCCGCCAGAGTAATTGCAGCTAGCGTCTTGCTATTACCACTAATAAGTACACCTAAATCACTGTGAATAGTCTGACGATACTGCAACAACGTGTCCGATAGCGCGACAGAAACACTTAAAACCCCACTCACTTCTGAATTTAATAAAACAGGCGTCACTATTTGCTGAAAACAATCTTGATCACAGACTATTTGATGTTGAGGTGTTTCTTGAGTAAAGGCACGTAAGATTATTTCAGGAGAGGCCTTAATATCTTTACCCCACTGCTTAATGACTTCGCCCTGCCGATTATAAAAAACAGCATTTTCCAGCCCCCAAATAACCTGCCAATGCTGCCAATGTTCATCAAATAATTGTAGCAATTGCTCATCTACTCCCTTCTTACCATATTGCATCAGTATGATAGATTCGAAAAATCGATCTAAAACAAAAAATGATTCCTCTGTTAAAGCGCGTGCGATATTAATTTGATTTGCCTGTGCGGCAACACGACTATTAGAAAAATTATCTACTGTCTGCTGGTAAACGTAGTAAGCATAAGCACTATAAAGCGCAATTAAAACTAACCCTAAGCCAAAAGCAAATTTCCATTTTAAGCTTAAAAAGCGTTTATTTTTTTGCATAATTAAAACCTAAATGCAACTTGTAAGGCATAGATATTCCAGTTCTTTGCTATTTGTGTTGGGTCTGGATTATCCAATAAACTAATAGTGGACGCACCATGCACACGATGGTATTCAGCACGCACCATCCAAGACGGAGTCATATCCCAACGTAAGCCAAAAACAATATCTTGAGCATAAAACAAATGCCCGGGAACCATTCCACCTGTGGCTGCTTCAACGCCCTTACCATAACGATCATTTTTATTTTGCACCGTAGAGTCATAACGAAGTGTAGTCTGTAAGTTATCTAAAATACGGTAGCCCGCTTGCACATACCAATGTTCACTTACTGGGAAATTATCAGGCATTCCAAATCTAATATCGGTAAATCTATTCCATTGCAAACTATATTCACCTGCGAAACTAAGTTTCTCACCATTATACTGACCCGAAATTATAAAGGTATCAACTTCCGTTTTCATTTTCGCATAAGGATCACCTGCATTTTCAGCTTGGTATCTCATCTTCAAATCAGCATAACTCAAGGCGAAAACATATTCACCACCCAAAATTTCATAACTTAATTGTGTAACAAAGCTAGGATCTGACTCTAAATGGCCCGATGCTGTCGGATCACTAATAATAGCCGTTAACAACTCCTTGTCATCGGCATTCATCCACCCATAATTAAATTTGAATGAAAAGTCTCCTATCGAGGTATTGTAATCCGCATACAGTTGCCCGCCATCTGAAGCTAAATACAAGGTTCTGGAGCGTTCAAAATAGGCCAATGGTAAAAAAATCGTCGGATGCGTAAAAGCAACATCTCGCGTTTCGTTATATAAGCCCCAAGGATTTTTAATTCGCCCACCACGTATTCCTATGCGAGCGCCCTGAAAATTTAAAACATTCAAATCAAAAAATGCAAAATCCAAAGTGGCTTCGCCTGCATCACCGGTATTAGCTCCCGCACGCCGATACAGGCCCTGCGCAGAAAAACTTAAATTATTGAGTGCTTGATAAGAAACATTTAAACCTACTTCAGTTAAGCCGGCAGATACGCTATCTTTACTTTTACCGTATACGTTATTACCTGATGAAGAAAATAGCCCTTGACTTAAAAAGCCATGGAACTGTATATCGTCCTTCCAGGTCTTTTTAACACTTTCCCAAAGCCTATTTTCTTCTTGAGCAGGTGTGTCTATAACTGATTCAGAAACGATTTCTTGAGCGCAAACAGAAAGGGGAAATAGACACGCCATGCATAAGATATTACTGAGTATCAAAATAATGAACCGACTCATCTTCAATCCTCCTATCTATATAGCCAATGGCATTTTCTGTATGTTTAATTTTATCTATCATTTCCGCTATTGAATCCACCGTAACAGGCGGTTGCCCTGTGCCTGTATAAGTCATCCTATCCCATGTTCTCCGTAATTGATGGGGAAACATGCCTAGTTTTTCCTTCACAAAGGCTTTATGTACAATATTATCGTCAGGTAAAACAAAGACTTTAATTCTCTCGCTATTAGACCAATATAAAGTACGCAAGCTAAATATCGTGCGTAATTCATGAATATCTTTTAATTGCCCTACTGTATTCGTATTAACAATCACTTCCGTAGCATTAAGAACCTGTACATTCAGTAACAGAGTAATGCATAGCAATAGAGTACTTATACTCAACCGATTTTGGGGCATATCCTTATTAATAAAATAAAATATCATTTTTCCTGCTCACTAAGCCTCGCTTTATTTCATTTGTAGTTAAATAAAACATACATCGCCTGTACACTTTGAGCTATTCAGTAATACTGAAATACTTTGCATAAGTATAGATACTTTTGCAAAAAAAACGGACAATAGCTTAAATTAATACAACGCCATTTCAGCATCACAAGCATTAGCCCAAGCATGAATACCGCCCGTTAAGTTAAATATCTTCTCAAAACCCTGCTGCACTAAATAATAAGCCACTTGCTCACTACGCATACCATGATGACAGATCACGACGATAGATTGTTTTTTATCCAACCTCTGAAAGCACTCCGGTATTTGATTCATCGGTATTAATTCGCTATTTTGCAAGCTGGCTATTTGATATTCAAAAGGTTCGCGCACATCCAGTAAAAAATACGCTTCTGAATTTTCTAATAATTGATGCTGTAAATAAATCGGTGATATTTGTTGCACTGTCATGTCAATCTAGCTCTTCGTTTATAAGTGATTAATAAAACGCTCTAAACGCTTTATTCCTTCAGTTATTGTAGCCATTGAACCGGTATAAGAAAAGCGTAAATAATGCTGGCTCTCATTTTGTCCAAAATCCTTACCTGGCGTAATGGCAAGGCCTTCAATCTCAAGTAACTGCTCAGCAAATTTCTGGCTGTCATTAGTAAATTGGCTCGCACCCGCATAAATATAAAAGGCTCCAGCTGGTTTAACAGGAATATTAAAACCTAAACGCAGTAAATTTTCATATAAAAAATCACGTTTTCTTGCGAAATCCTCTCGCCTTGACTCTAGTTCTTGCAAAGTTAAAGGATCAAAAGCCGCCAATGCCGCATATTGCGAATGGCTAGATGTGGAAATAAAAATATTTTGTGCTAATTTTTCAGTTGCTTGCACAAAATCCTCAGGCACAATAAGCCAGCCGATACGCCAGCCGGTCATACCAAAGTATTTAGAAAAACTATTGATAACAAAAACCTGATCACTAAATTCTAAGGCACTCGCCACGCCTTGTTCGTAAACTAAACCGTGATAAATCTCATCGGAAAAGAACAATCCCTGTTTATCAACCACAAAATCAATTGCTTTAGCTAGCTCAGTTGCTTGAATTATAGTGCCCGTTGGATTTGAAGGTGAGGCAATTAAAACGCCGCGCGTTTGCGCTTGCCAATGTTGCTGTAATAAATCGACTGACAACTGATAGGCCGTCTCCGCATATACGGGTACCTTTTTTACATGATTGGAAAATAAACGAATAAAATTTTGATTACAGGGATAGCAAGGATCAGATAAGATGATTTCATCACCTTGATTAATGCTCACACCCATAGCAAGCAAAAAAGCGCCCGAAGCGCCTGGCGTAATAAAAATACGCTCTACCGGCACGGTTACTTGATATTTTTGCTTATAAAAATCACTAATTTTCTGCCTTAGCTCGAGTAATCCAGCGGCGGGCGTATACTTAACATAGCCTTTTTTTAAATAATCGATTCCCGCTTGGGTAATTAACTCAGGCGTTGCAAAATCAGGCTCGCCAATTTCCATATGAATAATGTCACGCCCTTGCTCTTCTAACTGTTTTGCACGGCGCAGTAACTCCATGACATAGAAAGGAGTAATGGCTTCCATTCGCTTGGCTACTTGCATAAATCACCCTTAAAAGTGAGAGATAAAGCGCGAATAATAGCAATTTTTCTTGCTTAATTGTTAATATCCTGATAAAAATGCGCAGTTTTTTAAAATAATCAGGAGTTAATGGATGACTAGCAGCACTTCAGCTGAAAGTACGCCTTTCAATTTTACGCCATATCAAGAAAAGAAAGGCGAAGAATATATGAACCCGGCGCAAAAAGAGCATTTTCAAGGTATTCTAACGAATTGGAAAAATGACTTAATGCGCGAAGTGGATCGCACCGTTGATCATATGCGCGACGATGCCGCCAACTACCCTGACCCTAACGATCGCGCATCGCAAGAGTCTGAATTCAACCTCGAACTAAGAACCCGTGACAGAGAAAGAAAGTTACTTAAAAAAATTGGTGAATCACTAGCACTGCTCGACACCGATGATTACGGCTATTGTGAATCATGTGGTATAGACATTGGTGTACGTCGATTGGAAGCGCGTCCAACAGCAGAGCTTTGTATAGACTGCAAAACATTGGATGAAATTCGCGAAAAACAAATGAGCAAATAAGCTCTGCTGTTAGCTTTAGCCACAAAGACAAGGCAATACCGACATTAAACCCTTTAATTCACTGTATCCTTTGTGGCTATCCATTTTCGCAGTTGATTATTTAACCTTTTATCTCTGCGATTCTTAAGCTGTGAAGACTATAAACACCCTCTTAGAACAAGACAAGCATCACGTATGGCATCCTTATAGCGTCACTCAGTCAGAGACGCCTGTCTACCCCGTTAAGTCCGCTCAAGGCGTCACCATTACCCTAATGGACGGCACAACACTCATTGATGGCATGTCCTCTTGGTGGAGCGCAGTACACGGTTATAACCACCCGATATTAAATCAAGCTATTGAACAGCAATTACATAATATGGCACATATTATGTTCGGCGGTTTAACACACCAACCTGCAATTGAATTAGCGCAGCTATTAGTTGATATTACTCCAGCCTCCTTACAAACCGTTTTCTTTTCCGACTCGGGCTCTGTCGCTGTTGAAGTGGCAATGAAAATGGCTATTCAGTATTGGCATACAAAAAATCAAACGCAAAAAAAGAAAATGCTCACCATACGTCATGGTTATCACGGTGATACCTTTGGCGCAATGTCAGTCAGCGATCCTGATAATGGCATGCACAGTTTATTTAATAACACACTGATTAAACAACTCTTTGCTGATGCGCCAAACTGCGGCTTTTATGATACTTGTACCGATGAAGATATCGCTCCTTTAGCAAATCAACTAAAAACCCATCACCAAGAAATTGCAGCTATTATTTTAGAACCGATTGTTCAAGGCGCGGGAGGCATGCGCTTTTACTCGCCAGAGTATTTACGGCAAGTACGAGCATTATGCAACGAATATAATGTTCTGTTAATTTTAGATGAAATAGCGACTGGATTTGGCCGTACGGGCAAGCTATTCGCTTGTGAACATGCAAATATTGCGCCTGACATACTCTGCCTAGGCAAAGCATTAACGGGCGGCTATATGACCTTAGCAGCAACCTTAGCAACAAATGAAATTGCCGACAGTATTCGTCAAGGTGAACCGGGGGTATTTATGCATGGTCCCACTTTTATGGCTAATCCACTCGCCTGTGCAGTAGCATTAGCCAGCGTCAGCTTATTATTGGCATCGCCTTGGCAAGATAGAGTAAAAAACATAGCAACCTTATTACAGCAAGGCCTAAGCCTTTGTCAGCAATATGAGCATGTAAAAGAGGTGAGAGTATTGGGCGCAATTGGTGTTATAGAATTACACCAAGCGATAAATCTGCAAAGCTTACAACCTAAATTCGTGGAAGCAGGCGTGTGGGTACGCCCCTTTAATAAACTAATCTACCTGATGCCACCCTTTATTATCACTGATCAAGAGCTTGATCAGCTGATAACGGCTGTCGTAAAAGTCGTTTCTGAAATATATTAAGAGTCTGTAGCAATGGCTTCAAGCCACGAATATCGCGACTTGAAGTCGCTCCTACAAAACGAGATAATCCCAAGTATTGGGTACTATTCCTTACGCAATACGGAATGCATGAACACAGAGCGACCAGCGTTTTTCAAGTAGCAACACTGCGCGCTTTGTGATTATCTTCTCACTACCAGCCCAAAATCTAGCAGCGATGGGTATTTAGCTTATAAATTATGGTAACCCGTTTCTTCATGCAAGATAATATCTAGGCCTTGCACTTCTTCATCTTCAGAAACACGTAACCCCATGACCTTGTCCAGAACTTTTAAAATCAC
>Ga0105357_10001649_pt1 | contig 11945 bp, 6 predicted proteins | sample GOMGulsemesocosm_4_FD_83660 | JGI IMG/M metagenome (GOLD analysis project Ga0105357, IMG submission 83660) | Methane-oxidizing microbial communities from mesocosms in the Gulf of Mexico - GOM15B Gulf of Mexico | ecosystem: Environmental > Aquatic > Marine > Cold seeps | place: USA: Gulf of...
CCAGAGGCTAAATTTTACGGCTTAGCAGGAAAAATCTCTGTTGGCGGCCAAGATATCCGCCTACTTTGCCCAACAACTTTCATGAATCGCAGCGGCCAATCTGTTAGCGCCATGGCCAAATTCTATAAAATTGAACCTGCCGAAATTTTAGTTGCCCACGATGAGCTCGACCTTGACCCTGGCGTAGCCAGGTTAAAACAAGGCGGCGGCCATGGCGGACACAATGGCCTAAGAGACATCATTAAGGCGTTGGGCAATATCAAAGACTTTCCCCGGTTACGCCTAGGTATTGGGCACCCAGGGGTCGGGAAGGACGTCGCCAACTTTGTGTTAAAGCGCCCGAGTCAAACCGAACGCCAATGTATCGATGACTCAGTCTATAGCGCAAGTAAGGTGTTAACAGAACTGGCCTCTGGCGACTGGAACAAAGCCATGAAAGAGCTTCACACTGCAAAATAAACTCCTTGCTCGCAACGGCTCTTGGCGAGTAGGCCTCAATTGCGAGCTTATCACTTCAAATCGCCAGCAAACTAATTACTTAGTGCTAGACTTACCCTAAACCTTTGCCCACTGGAATGTTGGGCTGAATTAAGGATGTAGGATGCACTGTTTTAAATTTACCTTTAAAAATGTCTTGGTCGTCAATACAGTATTATTACTTTCTTCAATGAGCGGCGGCCTATTTGGGCAAGACCTAACACCAACAAAAATCGAACTCATTAGCCAAAGTACCGCAGGTATCGTGGGAAATGACGCATCAGCCCAAGCCGCCACGTCAAACACCGGCCGGTTCATCGCCTTTCAATCCGCAGCAGACAATCTAGTCAGCACCGACACCAACGCCAAGATCGATATTTTTCTGCGCGACCGCCAAGCTCAAACAACCATTAAAATCACTAACGCCATCGCAGGAGAGCCCGACGGAGATTCTTTCTCCCCAACTATCTCTGCGGATGGTCGATTTATCGCTTTTTCCTCTGACGCCAGTAACTTAGTCGCCGGAGACAGCAACCTTTTGCGCGATGCCTTTGTTTACGATCGACTCAGTAATTCGATAGAAAGAGTTAGCCTGTCCGACGCCGGTAGCCAAAGTGCCTCAGGCGTTGTTCAACAAGCCAACATTTCGGCCGACGGAAATTTCGTTACCTTTGCAGGCGGCGGGGATTTAGCCACACCCAGCACCCTTGGCAGCGAACAAATTTTGGTTCATGACAGAGCTCAAAGTAAGACCCTACTCGTGAGCCACACCCATTTCGATAACAATCTGGGAGGTGACATTCGCTCACGCCGCCCGTTTATTTCATCAAACGGCAGCCATATTATTTACATGTCTGGCGCCAGCAACTTAACTGCTGACGACAACAACTCAATCGATGACTATTTTGTTTACAATTTAGCGACCAAAACAACATCACTCGTCAGTCGGCAGAACGGCATAAACGGCAATCTAGCAACCGTCCTCTCCCAAGACTCACAACTCCGCCCCCAAATTACCGCGTCAGGGCTGCACGCCCTTATGCCTCTCAGAGCGGACAGCTTAGTCCCTGGAGACAACAACGCCGGAGTAAAAGATTTAGCAATACGCGACCTAAACTTACATCTAAACACCTTGATATCTGTTGCCAGTGACAATACCCAAACCAATAATACTGCTGCTGGCCCCTCAATAAGTGATGACGCTAACTTTATTTCTTTTTGGTCCAGTGGAGACAATCTAGTTTCCGGCGATACCAATAGCGTTGAAGACGTATTTTTACGAGACCGCCAACAGAACAAGACTTATCGAATCAACCTCAGTACCGCAGGACTAGAGGCCAACGGCGGCAGTGGCTCAGCCACAAATATGAGTAGAGATGGCCGCTACATCCTCTACACCAGCGAGGCGGATAACCTTTTGGGAAGCAGCGTCCCCGCGAACACTCAGCAGCTCTATTTCCTTGAAAACCCAGTTCACCCCGCCAATATCGCCAGTAACACCCCTCAATCCATACCCAGTTTACCCATGCTCTCACCATACTTATTGCTCTGCGCCCTGCTTGCCTCGAGCCTGAGAGCCTGTCGCCGAGAACATGCTTAGCCCAAAGCCTGGGACAAAACTTTATAGATATATGAGCCTCCTGTTGATTCATTCGTTTATCAACGAACAACAACAGGAATCGATCATGAAACCATTCGCCCTTTGCACTCTGACGGCAGCCATTGCCCTCACGGCCTGCGAACAACAACAGGCATCTTCCGTAACCGTAAGCCCACAAGAGGCGCCCATCACAGCGGAGTCGGCCAAACAGTTTTTGCTAAAAGCAAACGATAGCCTAGGCAAGTCAATCGAGGATTACAGTCGCGCATCTTGGATAGCCGCCACCTACATCAACGATGACAGCCAATACCTCGAAGCAGAAGCGGCCAAAAAATTCAGCCTACTCAGCGTTAAATTAGCGAAAGCGGCGCAGCAGTTTGACAATATCGAGCTCGACGCCGGTAGTCGAAGACAACTCGACAAACTGAAGCTGACCCTTACCTTTCCCTCCCCTGACGACGAAAAACAGGCTCAAAGACTCGCCGTGATCGGATCACAAATGCAAGGTATGTACGGCAAGGGGAAATACTGTAAAGGCGACAAGTGTTACAACCTGGGCGAGATGGGTCATTTATTCGCGACTAGCCGCGACCCCGAGCTATTAAAAGACCTATGGGCCGGATGGCGTACAGTGTCGCCACCCATGCGCCCACTCTATGAAGAGCAAGTGAGCATCGCTAACAAAGGCGCCTCCGACCTAGGTTACGACAACCTGAGCGTATTATGGCGCTCCAAATACGATATGGACCCCGATCAATTTGCAGCCGATGCCGACGCCCAATGGCTGAAAGTTAAACCTCTTTATGAATCATTGCAGTGCCATGTTAGAGCCAAGCTCAACGAACACTATGGTGACGACGTTGTGCCTGCTACAGGTAAAATCCCTGCGCATTTACTGGGTAATATGTGGGCACAAACTTGGGGTAACGTTTACGATCTAGTAAAACCTGAAGGCTCGGTGCAAAGCTACAACATGACCGATTTGATTCTGAAATCTGGCATGAGCGAGCAGGATATGGTTAAAACAGGTGAAGGGTTTTTCACCAGCTTAGGCTTTGAGCCTTTGCCAGAAAGTTTTTGGCAGCGATCTCAATTTACAAAACCCCAAGACCGCGACGTGGTATGTCACGCCAGCGCTTGGGACGTCGACAATGTTGACGACCTTCGAATCAAAATGTGCATTCAGAAAAACGGCGAAGACTTCCAGACGATTCACCACGAGCTAGGTCACAATTTCTATCAACGTGCCTACAACAAGCAGCCGCTTATATTTCGCGAAAGCGCTAACGACGGCTTCCATGAAGCACTTGGCGATGTCGTTGCCTTGTCTATCACGCCCAGTTACCTAGTTAAAATCGGCTTACTCGATAAAGAACCACCTGCAAGCGAAGATCTAGGTAAGCTGATGGAACAAGCCCTCGACAAAATCGCCTTCATTCCGTTTGGCTTGCTCGTCGACAAATGGCGCTGGCAGGTATTTAACGGTGAGATTAAGCCAAGCGAATACAACAAAGGCTGGTGGGACTTACGCGAGCAGTATCAAGGAATTACAGCTCCCGTCAGCCGCAGTGAAAGCGACTTCGACCCAGGCGCTAAATATCATGTACCGGGAAATACACCCTACACCCGTTATTTCTTAGCCTTTATTCAGCAATTTCAGTTTCACCGAGCTCTTTGTGAGAAATCAGGTTTTGAAGGTCCATTAAATCGCTGCTCTATTTATCAAAACAAAGATGCCGGCGACAGCTTAAAAGCTATGATGGAGATGGGATCAAGCAAGCCCTGGCCTGACGCTATGGAAGCGATAACAGGGCAACGTCAGTTAGACGCCTCTGCCATCGTTGACTACTTTGAGCCATTAAAGATATGGCTGGATGAAGAAAATAAAAACCGTCAGTGCGGTTGGTAATTTTCAAAGTTTAAGATAAAGGCTCTGTTACTTAGAGCCTTTATCTTCATTATCGTAAAGCGGTGATTCACACGAGCTCGAACTAAAGCACTAAGGCTCCGAAATCAGCAATCAAACCAAATGAATAACTTCCACAGCTCGCTTTAAAACGAGATCTTCAGCCCGACACGGCATCGCATAGAAAAAACCCTGCCCAAACGTCGCACCCAAAGAAACAACATAATCATTCGCCGCCGGGCTCTCTACACCCTCAACTACTAAGTCTTTATTCAAGTTTCTCGCCAAGTCGATAATTGAACTAACGATGTTTTGCTGGCCAATATCATTTTCAATATTTAATATAAGCCCCTGATCAACCTTAATTATATCGATCGGAAGGCGACTCAAGCATGAAAAAGATGAGTATCCACGCCCGAAATTGTCGATCGATATCTTACAACCTATGTCACGTAGAGCTTGTAACTTCTCGGCGGTTACCTCAGGTTCCTGCATTAACATATCTTCAGTAATTTCGAACTCCAAAAACTCCCTCTCCAAAGGGTAATCATTCAACAACTCAAGTATTTGTTCATTAAAACGCATTTGAAGAAACCAATTGGGAGACAAGTTGACGGCCACGGGAATCATATCCAAACCACAAACCTTCCAATGTCTTAGTTGTTCACACGCTTGTACTAATACAAATTTATCAACCTCGGCCATCAGCCCTGCGCGAGCCACCGGTTCAATAAAACTACCGGGCAACATCAAACCTTTCTCTGGGTTGTGCCAGCGAAGCAAAGCCTCAACACCGCAAAGCTGTACCCCCTCCAACTTAAATTTAGGTTGGTAATAGATAATGAACTCACCTTGGCTTAAAGACCGCTCAACCTCGGTTTTGAACTTTGATTCAAGTCTTACCTGTTGGCTTAACGAAGGAGAATAAAAAGCATAATCTTTTCCGCCTTGGTCTTTTACAGTATACATAGCACTATCGGCATTTTTGACCAGACTGCCCATATCGTCGCCAGAATCAGGGTATACGGAAACCCCTATGCTTAAGGACACATTCGCCTCATGCCCCTCAATAAAAAACGGCTGGTCTACACTGGTCAACAATTTTTGACAGATACTACCCAAATCTTGAGACTGGGAGAACTCACCGATCAGAACAATAAATTCATCCCCCCCAAGCCGCCCAACAATATCATGCTGGCGCAAAGAGCTAGTGAGGCGCTTAGATAGCTCAACTAGCAACGCGTCCCCAACATCATGTCCAAGATTATCGTTTACGGCCTTAAAGCCATCGACATCCATAAAAAGTAATGCAAACTTACCTTCTTTCTCTCTCTTTTTTAACGATATGCTCTGGCTTATTTTTTCGTATATCAAGTATCTATTGGGTAGATCCGTCAAGCTGTCATAAGTTGCCCGATGCTCCAAGTCCTGCTCCTGTTCAACTCGACGGCTGATATCGGTGAACACCAACATATACAAGTCATCAGCGCGCTCCCTTTGCTCCACCACAGACGCCTTAACCTCTACAGGAAAGTCTTCCCCCGCGGCACCCGCCATCCAAAGCCGGTCCGACCTACTGCCATCAAAAAGTAATTTAACCCAAAACCTTTTCGTTTCATCACGGGCTTTATTCGCAGGCTTCAAGTCACGTAAATTGAATACTCGACCTTCGGTATGGCTACCAAAGAGAGCTACGAAGGCTTTATTAAAAGACAGTAATGTCAGGTCTTTGTTAACAACACAAAAACCTTCAGCGATGTTCTCAAACCCCTGCGCGTAGACTCGAAGTTGATCACCGACCAACAATTTAGTTCGATACCTATCCCAAAATAAGTAAAATATAACCGAAATCAATAGCGCGGCCACTGAAAAATACAAAAAGTATGCCCACGACGTTAGCCATGCTGCCGGCTGTAATTCTATTCGCATTGATCTAATTTTTTCAGGTGCAACAGCGTTACGAACTTCAAACCAGTATTCGCCAGGACTTAAATAAGCGTAACTAACATAGTTAGCATCGGTATCGGTCCAGTGATCATCCCAATTTTTCAATCGATATTGAAAACCCTGAAGAAGACTAGGAAATTGCAGCAGGTTGGTAAAATGAATATCGACGGCATAATCACGATGACTTAACACTAAGTCTTCCACTTGCCCAAAATCAAAGCGCCGCTTCCGAGAATTGTCTAAAACACTGCTATAGCTAATTTTCGGAGCTGTATTCCTGACCGTAGTCAATTCAGGAGCATATTGGTATTTTAGAACTTTGCCTTTTTCCCCTAACAGCAAAGACTCGCCCTCAAACCCTAAAACATTAACCTGTCTAGCGGTCGGGAAACCGATATTTCGATCTGAAAAACGTAATACATACTCCTTTGGGTCAAAACTAAAAATCGTATCGCCACTAGCAGCACCCATCCAAAACTCACCATTGGGAGATACTTTTGGCCGGTTAATAATTTCACTGCCAAATATTGTGACAGGTTCAACATTACCAACACTCACCACATCATTGACGACATTGACTTTGGCTTTCAGAACTCCTCGCCCGCCAACCCACAAGGTCTTGTCTCGGAGCAGGCTCCACGAGCCATTTCTAACCACATTATTTTCGAACGGCAGCGAAACAAACTCTTTCGAACTTAAATTCAAATAATGAATTTTATTCTTACTGAAAGCCCAGATCCGCCCCGAATCATCGACCGAAAGCCCAGATAAAACACTGCTACCCAGGCTTTTTACTTTATAGGTATCAAAGGCTCCTCCCTGTAACTTTATCTTAACAATAGTTTTCCCATACAAAGCCCACAAACCATAAGTCCTAGAGTATATGAGCTCGGCATACATGCTATTTGAGATTAAATCCCTCTCTTTACTTATAATATTGTAACGATACGTTCCCTGTATGGTACTAATGAAGATATTGTCCTTATCATCGAATACTGCAGATTCAATTGCCCCTCCCTCCACCACAACCTCAAGCAATGAATTTAGCCGATCAACTTTTAGAATAGAATTGTTTGTTTGCAACCATAAAAAATTTGCGTCGACTCGCAATACATCTCTAGCACTTAAGCGCACATCGTTACTGACAAGGTTTATTTCTAAGGCTTGCTCTCGCAAAGGGTTCCAAAACTGAGGATTCGCATTCAAATAAATAAGACAGAGATTATTTTTCTGGTCAAAGTACACCATCCTGACCACTCTATCTCTGATACTGAGCTTGTTATTGGCTTCATTAAAATGGTATTTTATTTGTTTTCGATCAACGCCGATCTTAGCGAGGCCACCATCGACACCCGTCAGCCATACTTCACCTTGGTGCTCAACCATACGCAGAACCTCAAACGCTTTGTCATTCACACCTAAAGCTATGAGGTTAATAAGTTCGAGGTCTTGAGAAAACTCGAAAAGTTTATTGTCGATAGCGACTAACATTGTGTCATTTTCTGAAAGCAGGACAGCCCTCACTTGATGCGATTCTATATCTTCGAAAAACTCATAAGCCTCAATGCCAACTTTACCTTTAAGCACTTGTGCGGCGGGTTCGAAAACACCATTGTTGACGTCCATTAACAGCAAGCCTTGATGGGCGCTTGCCAACCACAAGCGGCTATAGCCGTCATAAGCCATGGATATAACAGACTCACCCAAGCCGTTATCACTAAGTTTTTGAGGCAGGTAGAACTTTTCAAAAGTACCCGACACTGGGTCAAAACGATTCACACCACGAGCCGTCGCGGCCCAAACGGTCTGATTATTATCGCTGTATACCCAGCGAACGTTGTTGTGGCTCAGTGAAGAAGCATCATCTTTATTATGTTGAAACACAATCAGCTCATAAGTGTTCAAATCGAGCTTGGCAAGCCCTGCCAGACTCGAAATCCACAGTTCATCGCCCACAATGATTAGCTGATGCGTCACTGCGTCCGTTAAGAAACTGCCTTTTTCGCTGTGAATACTAACAGTCTCTTCACCGTCATAACGCTTCAAACCACTAGCGGTGGCAAACCAGTAGTAGCCATTTTTATCTTGCACCATATCGTAAGCGTGGGAGGATAATTCTTTAAGATCCCTCTCAAAAAAATGCATAGTCCGTTGCTGGTGCTCAACGCCGTAGGCTGCTGAAGTTAATAAAAACAACAACGCTATTAGTCGCCTCATACCTCACCATTTATTTTGTTTTTTTGACTTTCTTAAAATAAAGTCTAGACACTATTCTAGTATTTTCTAACGTAAACAAACAAAGAAAGGGTAGAAATGAACAATAAACGATAATGAGGAGGGATTTTGCAGCTTTGAACGACACATCTGCCTTTTAATTAAAAAACCAAAAGGCAGAGGTGTTACAGAATTTATATTTACAAGGTCACAAACTAGCTATGTTTAAGAAGGTTTCCGAGAATTCTCTCCAAATCACGTAGAGAGTTACAACTGTGCAGACTTGAACAAAAGGGACGATAGTCAGCCATGATAGAGTCGCCGGTATCCCAACTATTGCTCGACTCTGGGTTTAACCACAACACACGACCTGCGCGCTGATACACTTTCTGCCAAATATCCGCGCGCCCATCAGCATTATTGTTTCGAGCATCGCCCAACATGATGACGGTCGTCTTACTATCGATATCCGCAAGAGTCTGAGTCTCGAAATCCTCCAGGGCTTTGGCATAACTGGTCGATTGGTTGGCCCACTTTGCCATGATGTCCCCAATGGCCGCTTCGACCTCTTGCTCTTTAAATAACGCGCTAACTTCTGCCATGTCAGATGAAAAAACAAAGGAACGAGTACGAGGCAATACGTCCTGCAAACTATATAAAAACAACAACAAAAACCTAGCAACACGACTGACCGAACCACTGACATCACATATCGCGACAATCTTAGGGCGATCGACCTTCGTTGAGCGCCATCGAGTGTGGAACATCACCCCATCGTATGCTGCATTCGCTGCAATGGTTTTACGCACATCCAGCATCCCGCGCTTTCGTATCTTGCGGCGCCTGCTGTGTAAGCTGGCCAGCTTTCGCGCAGCTTTCTGCACCAGCTGCGACATATGTTTTACATAATGAAAATCAACATTGGTAAGCTTTACAGATTGCAGCGTCGACTCTCGGAGTTGCGTGCCCTTGGCCTCTGCAAACAATAAATACTGCTGCTCAACATAATCTTTAACTTGATCAAGAAGCCTAGCTTGACCCCGTCTCAACGACAAGGCCAATTGGCGATCGCCAAGCTCTGAACTCTCATCTAGCTCAAGCAGCTCTTGATTGAGCTGCTCATTGCCCATCGAGTTCATGATTCGATAGGTAAACAAAGGTTTCTGCGTAAATATCTGCATTTGCTGCACGTTTTGTTCTGAGCCCGCCGTTGCGATGGCGATAGCCATCGCAGCAGAATCATCACTGAGCAGCATCTGCGACAAGCTCGACAAATCATCGATCGCATCCTGCTCTGAAGTAGAGCCTTCATCTGCCAAAGCGTCAGTATCAGAGCTAAGCTGTTGTAACTCCGATTCTTCAAAATCCTTAAGTTGATCCTCATCACTTTCCGAACTATCTGACGCCAATGTTTCGGTTGTTTCTGCAAACCGAAAAAATTGATCAAAATAATGGTCGTAAACTAATTTATGATCGGTAGTTTTCGCTAGAGCTAAGCCCAAACCTTCTCGCAAAATAGCCCTATCCGAAAAACCTAATAGCTCAGCCACCCGCAAGGCATCAAGGGTTTCTGCTGGGGAGACCGGCAAGCCTTGCTGACGTAAAGTGTAGACAAAGTCAGAAAATAATTTTTGCACAACAACCCCGGTTACTTATCAATAGCTGCCAAAATCTTTCGAACTTCGGGTTCAACTATTTCAACGTCGTCTTGATACTTCAATAGTAAGTTCAAGGTATCTTTGACCCACTGCGGATCAAGAGTCTCGACATTAAGAAGCAACAAGGCTCGAGCCCAATCAATGGTTTCACTAATGGCTGGTACTTTTTTGAGTGCCATCTGTCTAAGCTCATGAACAAAATCAACCAGCTGCTTGCGTAAGTTATCACTTACCTCGGGAACTTTTTTAGCAATGATATCGTTTTCAAGGCTAGACTCGGGGAATGGAATATACAAATGCAGACAACGTCGCTTCAAGGCATCCCCAAGTTCACGGGTATTGTTACTGGTCAAAAACACAATAGGTTTTGATTTTGCTTTTATCGTACCAATTTCTGGAATAGATACCTGATAGTCACTCAGTAACTCGAGCAAAAATGCTTCGATCTCTTGATCTGACTTATCTATTTCATCAATTAATAAAATAGCGCCATCTTCTTGCCGCAAAGCTTGAAGCAAAGGTCGGGGCTCTAAAAAATCATCGGAATAAAATATATCGCCAAAAGACTGCAGCCGCTCGATAGACTCATCCAAGCCTCGAGCACCACGCATCACATCACCAAGCTGATCTTTTAACACCTGGGTATAAAGTAACTGCTTGCCATATTTCCACTCGTACAATGCCTTGGCTTCATCCAAACCTTCATAACACTGCATTCGAATCAGAGGCGCACCGAGATACTCGGCAGTCATCTTTGCCAGCTCGGTCTTGCCCACACCCGGCGGTCCTTCAACCAATATAGGCTTTTGCAACTGACAGGCTAGATACACCGCTGTCGCAATAGAATCACTACAAACGTATCCTAGCTTGTCGAACTCTTGTTTTAGTACCGCCGGTGAAGCGACCTTATCAGCATGCTTTGCAATCACTTTATATCACTCTTTTTAATATCGTTGCGCCAAAGTATTCAGTTTATTTTACAGGCGGTGAATCAGGAGTAGAACTTCACATTTTCTTCTAATGCCGCTCTAACCGTACGAGTATTATTCGCAGGATGCTCTTTATCTTCGTAACCGAATGATATGCCGCATAATATCTGCATCTCCTCGCCTTCCTGGTCCAGCTCTTTGCGGACAATATCAGGATAGTAAGCTAAAGCACCCTGTACGCAGCAGCCAATACCGTGGGCTTCTAACGCTAAGACAAGAGTCTGCAGGTACATGCCAACATCCAAGGTATTCACGATACCAAAGGTTTTTGGCATAGCGACAAATGCTACATGGGGCGCGCCAAAAAAATCAAAGTTGCGCAACATTGCCATACCACGGCCCATTTTATCGCCGCGCTCAATACCCATGCTGTTGTATAAAGCAAACGCGCAATCAACTTGGCGCTGTCTAAACTCTTCAAAAAAGCCTAATGTGATCTCATAATCAGGCTCAGAGGGCGCACCGGAAGCTACCGCTTCGCTCAGGGTTTTACCGAAATCACGACAACGCTGGCCACTGATAACCGACAACTGCCAAGGCTGAGTGTTGCAATTAGAAGGGCTACGTTGGGCAGATTGAAAGATTGCCTTAAGTAGCTCTGGCTCAATTTCTTGATCGGTAAAACCACGGACGCTATAACGTCGATCTAAAATATCAAATAAGTCATTACTACTTTCAACTGTCACGGTATCCACCTTCCACTTCATTTTATGAGTCAATTTTATAGAACTTAATACACATTTCGTTATATTAGCGAGCCATTGTAGCCACATCGCTCTCCGCTGCGTAGCCTTTGTCGCCCAAACCGGCGCTATCCCAAACACTCTGTCACTTTCAGCCTAGTTAATGGTGCGATTCCCTTGTGGTTATAGGTGCCGCTAACACCGATAATGCCAAACACACAGAAAGTTCTAATAATAATTACCATAGCGACCCTGCCATGAAGAAGATATTTTTACTCACAACTAAAGCCATCACCGGGATTATATTAATTGGGGCCATAGCGGCCATCGTTATTTATAACCGCTGGAACCCCAGCCCGCCAGACGAGCAAGCCTTTGTGAATGGCAAGATTCTCACTTTAGACGCGAACAACAGCATCGCCCAAGCCGTCTATATAAAAGGCGATAAAATAATAGCGGTTGGAACTGACG
>Ga0105357_10001653_pt1 | contig 11930 bp, 7 predicted proteins | sample GOMGulsemesocosm_4_FD_83660 | JGI IMG/M metagenome (GOLD analysis project Ga0105357, IMG submission 83660) | Methane-oxidizing microbial communities from mesocosms in the Gulf of Mexico - GOM15B Gulf of Mexico | ecosystem: Environmental > Aquatic > Marine > Cold seeps | place: USA: Gulf of...
ATGAGGTGGCGGATTTCAACGAGACGCAAGACACTCAAGGGTATGTCGATCAATACGATGATACTGAATGAGGCTAGAATTCTGGGGGAAAGGTCAGGTGCAGTCGCTTATAATCGGTAGGTCCGCAAGGGCTCGCCATTTTCCCTAGAATCAATGGTCACCTGTTTGTCATTGTCAGCTGCTGCCCGTTATATCCTCCAGTAGTGAAGAGATCGATCATGTCCGCCACATCAAAAGTGCCACACTCCATGGTGTACATGCTTTAGGCCGCTATCTCCAAGCGCTCTATCAAGCAATAATATGGATAGTGAAAAACATAGGGTAATGACAATCGGCTTAATCAGCGGTCCAATACTTCTTGAACTTTCCTTTGCCCCAACGAGATAAATTTGGCAGCTCATCATAAGGTGATCCATCCCAGTAGAGGATAAAAGCTGAACTTTCACAGTTATAAACTTGTACGGCATCATACTTCAATTTCAAATCATGCTCTTCCCAAGCGCTGGTCTGTTTTCCTTTTTTTACAAGTTTCAAAGCTTGCCCCAAAAAATGGTATTTCTTTCCGGTCACCTCGTTCAACTTCCAATGCACAGGCTCTCTTTCCTCAATCAGAGTGAATTTTTCATTTTCGGTACCAACGGAAAAACGGCTACCAAAGTAAAGTGCCGGCATCACTCCAGGCTGTCGCGGCCCGAGATACCAGCCAATTTCATCTTCCTGACCATCTCCATTAAAATCTCCGCGCACAAAGTTGGAGAGCCCTTCACCGCAGTAAGGGTCCATCTGAAGGAAATGACCTGCTTTCTTATCCCCTGTCCACCAGGCGTTAAACTTATTTTCAAAGCCAGAAGGCAGCGCCATCAACTTCGGCCATACCTGCGGTATTGGCGGGGTCGGCCCCGGCGTGGCTGTAGGCTTAGCCACAAACCGAGCGATGGCCTCTTTGAGGTTTAGCTCCTGATCAAAATAACCCACACCGCCGTTTTTTGTATCCAGGACAAAGGTCCCTCTCTTTCTCTTAGTCCTCACCTTGATCTTGCCCGTACTCTTCACTCGAGACTTCCTTGTAACGTTATAAGAAACGGCGAGAACGAAGTGTTCACCCGAGCGTGTGAGGGCTCTCGGGCTCTTTATTGCATATTTTTCAGTATGTTCGGTAAACGAAGCAGGCGGCAAGCGATAGGTTAGCTTCCCTGATGTGTCATAGAACTGTACGTAAAATATGCCTGACTCAAAATGCAACAATCCGACCACTGACGCCTCTTGCGAAATCCACGAGGTGCCCAGCGCATAACTCGTATTTTCCAGTTTATCCAGCGACCAAAGTACCTCACCATTGGCACCAAGCACCATCACCCCGTATTTAAAAGAACCTTCCTGCGCTTGTAGGGGCTGAGGGTCGTCATAGGGATATTCAAAATCTGTAAAATCCACCATCGAAGCTGACCTAGTCTGCAAAAGCGCTGCCGACGCTAGACCGCTGTTGCCACCTGAATTAAGTGGCAAGTAAACTGACTGGTTAATTTCATCGTAACTAAAGACTTGGTGATCAACACTGACGCCCGCCGATTTAAAACGCTCGAGTGTATATTCCACTCTGGAGTCATCGTGAGATATAGCCTTCCTGTTTTTTTCTTGCCGCCCCAGCCACCACGACTTCACTGTCTTCCCTTGGGAATCCCTTAAGACAAGTTCTTTGCCCTGTTTCCAGCGCGGACATGATGCACAGGTCGTCATAACCTCATAGCCAGAAAGAACTTTATTCGGTTCTATTATCGACTCAGGCTCACCACTCGCCAAAATAGGGAACAAGCAGGCCACCATCAAGATTTCAATTATTCGTTTCATTTAATTTACAATACCTCACTGAGGGATGGCTTGTACTGATTCGTCCTGCTTCCACTATAAAAAAAGGGGGGAGGTAAAATAAAATTTATTCTTTCGCTTACCTTAAGCAAACAACTCTCAATTATATTAGCTTGATATAAACTTAGTCATCAAGCTTGACCTTTCTGTACCAGTAACCTTCCCGCATATAAATACGGTGTAGATATCGAAAACTCAAACAATCTTGATAAAGAAGATCCTTTTAATAATAAGTAATCTTCTGAGGTCTATACTGATCAATATAATGAGAATGACCAAGTATAGTGCTACGCTATTCGAGTGCGGCACACAAGCGTAGAGGCTGAACCTCAGAACCCTATCTATGTGAATCGACTAAAACATGGCCAAGCCGCAAGGAACAACCAAAGAGAATATAGGCCACAATGTGCGCCAGGCTTCGCTTGGAATAAACAGGAATATTATTAATGTCAAAATCCGCAAGCATTTTGGACAATCCTGCAGGCTGGTCTCGTAATGCCCAGTTTGACAACACATTCATCGGCGGCGTGGCACTGATTGCACTGCTATCCGGTCTAGCGGTCATCGTTAGGCCGTCACTATTCTGGCTTGTTCTTCTTGCCGATCTTTGGCTACTAGGCTATCACCATGTCGTAGCCACGTTTACCCGACTAGCCTTTGACAGAAATAGTCTGCGCGAATACCGATTTTTCGTATTTGCATTGCCGGTAATCGTGTTTTCAGTCACATTTGCCGCAGCCTGGACTGTTGGCATCTGGGTGATAGCAACGGTTTATCTCTACTGGCAATGGTTTCACTATACACGACAGAGCTGGGGTATAAGTCAGGTATACAGGGCGAAATCAGGTGGACGGATCAAAGATAGTGCCATTTTTTCGCAGCTTTGCTTTTATCTGGTTCCAGCCTGGGGAATACTCTACCGGTCTTGGCAGGCGCCCGATACGTTCTTATTCGTAGAACTTCAGGTGATACCAATCCCGGAACTACTGGTTGACTTGGTCGGTATTGCGGCGACCGCATCAATGATCGTCTGGTGTTACACGCGAATCAGGGCGTGGCGGGAGGGCCAGCTACCTTTAGCCCACACCTACTATATGCTTTCACACTTTCTCATTTTTCTTGTGGGATACAGAATTATCGATGACATTACTGTTGGCTGGCTGGTTATAAACGTATGGCATAATGCTCAATACGTTCTATTTGTTTGGCTGTTCAATGTAAATAAATTTAAAGCGGGCGTTGAACCCAAGGCGCCTTTTCTATCAACCATCTGCCAGCCACAAAACTTTATCCGATACTTTTTTGTCTGTATTGGAATCAGTACGTTAATCTATCTATCAACGTCCGTCGTGCTTTCACAGCTAGAACTGGTGGCGGGGCTGCCACTTGCCGTCATTTTTTATCAAGCCGTCAACTTCCATCACTACATAGTGGATTCTCGTATTTGGAAAGTTCGCAAAAAGACGATGCGAAAAACTCTTGAACTTGGAGGCAGTAATCCTTGACCTTCTTCTCAAGAGTGTCAAAACGAAACCACTCAAGGCCCTCTACATACGAGTATTTTATCTTCAGGCGTCAGTCAGGTCAGCTGCCGGAATTGGACGGACTGCGAGGGCTTGCAGTGCTTCTGGTGCTGTTTCGACATACCGTGCGGCCATTTTTATCGAGCGAGCAAGCGCTACTGCCCTTTGCTGATTGGGATATAGCTACTTTTATGATAAATGGATGGATGGGTGTAGATCTATTCTTTATATTGAGTGGGTTTCTGATTACCCACCATATTTTAAAAATTAGGGATCAACAAGGCGACCACTGGTCATGGGCACCCTATCTTAAAAAGCGAGCGCTGCGAATTATTCCTGCGTACTACGCGGTGCTCTTTTTAGCAGTGCTGGGTGTGTTTCCCTACTATGAGGTGGACAACAAATTAATAGGCCTTCGAGTTTTATATCACGTATTATTCCTGCAGGACTATCTTCCTGCAAATATAGTGGTGGCCTTCTGGTCTCTGGGTGTCGAAGAGAAATTCTACCTTTTGGCGCCGCTTCTTGTCGCTGCGCTATGTAAGGCACCCACCTTAAAACATCGTATTTACGGGATGCTTGCATTATTGTTGAGCAGTATTTTGGTACGCACATATACAGCGTTCGAAAACCCTGGAATAGACACGTATGAGTCATTCTTTCCTTTGCTTCGCAGCCCATTTCATCTCACATTAGACCCAATGTTAATAGGCATTCTACTGGCACTTATTTATTGGAAACGGGCTGAAGCACCCAGGCTTACTTCAACTAAAGTTGCCAAGCCCTTATTCTGGAGCGGAGCCATTGTGTTCATCCTGCTTTCAACAGTAGAAGGTTTGATGGCCCAAATAACCTGGTGGGATAAAACTTTGCAACCGACAGTAATTGCCCTGGGTTTTGGCGCGATGACATTTGGTTTGATTTTTGGCGGTGGCCCTGCCCGCTTATTTCGCTCAAGAGTATTGTTTTTCTTCGCTCGAATATCCTATAGCTTATACCTAGTTCATTTACCTCTGGTGCCAGTATCCATGAAAATTGCCCAGATGGCTGCGCCTCAGAGTGAAGTGTTTCCCTTATTCTTCGCTGTCTTTTTAAGCCTATCGGTAACCGCAGCGCTCGTTTTACATTATGTCGTGGAGAAACCATTTCTACTGTTTAAGGACCGTATTGGTCGGCAGCCAGTAGCTCGTAGCCCGAAAACCCTCTAGAAATCTTGCCTATAAATCAGTGCACTTCACAAATACGGGTCTACAATTAGGTAGACAAAAATTAATTGGGCCAAAGGAAAGCCGTGCAGCCGCTCAACCAACGTAAAAAAATGACACTGGGCCTTTCGCTCTGGGCTCTTTTAGTCGGCTTTGTCGTCCTTGTCCCTCAGCTTCCGCAATCTGTGGAGAAGGAAATCGAACTGCCCTTTATGCCTGCCGTCGAATACGATAAGGCCTTGATTTTCTTTGGATTTAGCGCTTGCCAAGGCGTGTGCCCCACCACCCTGTCAAGCCTGAGCGAAACGCTTAAAAACATCCAACAACCGCGTAAGCCTGCCGTGTATTTTATCGATATTGGTGAGAACAGCTCCCAAGAGCTGGCAAGCAACTATGCCAAACAATTCCACCCCAATTTCCAAGGGTTTCATCCTTCCCAGCTACAGCTGAAGCAGCTAAAAACCAATTTTGGACTAAATTTTAATATTGTAAATACCGAAGTTAACCACCGAGGGCGCACCTATTTGCTGGAAAGGCGCGGCGGCATTTGGTGGCTGATCAAAGTCTATAACCCCGGGACCTATTATCTTGGCACGCTAGCCGAAGAATTCATTAACATTTAGCCCACAGGAGTAAGCCATGCTGAATACACTTTTCGTCTGCTATAACAGAGACCTTTCTAACCATGTGAAGGAAAAGTTCGCGGAGGATTTTGTATCTGCAGACAAAATTTTATTGTGCATAGTCTTGGTATTTTCTGTAATTGTTGCATTCGGAACTTCCTGGCAGCACGGGCAGTTCAAGCTGGGCATGATCGGTGGAGCGTTGATTTCAACAGTGACCCTGATAACCTACCTCATGATGGCAGGCTCCGCGATGTCCCGCATAATAATGGCGACCGCGCTCGTTGCCCTGCTCGCGATAACGGTTCAACAATCGAATGGCCTGGGTGAGGGGCATTTTTTGTTTTTCCTGGGGTTTACTATTTTGATTCGCTACCGTGATTTCACGCCACTACTTCTGTTTGTTGGTTTGACTGTCGTGCATCATTTGACTCTGACTTATTGCCAAAGTATCGGCGCGGAGTTTCTGGGGCGATCGATACTGGTCTTCTCTTGGGGAGCGGAGACTGAATGGGGGCTACTATCACCCCTCGCTTATCACGTGTCTTTTGCGCTGACTGCCATGGCAATTTCAAGCTACTACATCTACGACGGAAATATGCGATTCGTTGAATCAAATGCAGTACTTGGCACAATCGAAGAAGCGGCCAGCGGTGACTTGTCGATAAGGGTTGACTCTCACATTAGAACAACCATGGCCGATAAAATTGACGCATTTCTCGTGCAACTTGGCGATGTATTTAAACAATTGGAAAAAATAACCTCATCGGTAATTTCTCACTCAAGTGAAACCAAACAGTCTTCATCCAAGCGCGCAGAGAACTCAAGAAACCAGCAAGATCAAGTTTTACTTGTTGCTTCAGCCGTTACAGAAATGGCAGCAGCCGCACAGGAAATTTCCAGAAACGCCGAACAAACGGCGGCAGCTGCTGGCATTAGTGTTGGCATTAGTGAAACCGGTGCAGCCACTGCCAATACCTGTCGAGAATCAGTCATTAGCCTTGCGGAGCAAGTTAAGAGTGCCAGCGATATCGTCGCTGAACTGGACGTCAACAGCCAACAGATTAGCACTATTGTTGCGACTATCAGTAGCATTGCCGAGCAGACGAACTTACTGGCATTAAACGCCGCCATCGAAGCGGCCAGAGCAGGTGAGCAGGGTCGCGGCTTTGCTGTGGTGGCCGACGAGGTTAGGGTTCTCTCTCAACGCACTCACAGTTCAACCGTTGAAATTTCGGCGATGATTGACTCTTTTCAGAAAACCCTTAAATCCGCGGTAGGCACGATGGACGGGTGCCACCAATTCGCGGAAACTACGGTAGAAAACTCGAGCGCTACGGTGCAGTGCTTCACTGATATCTCTGACGGAATTCGAGGGATATCCGCCTCCACAGACCAGATCGCCACAGCGGCAGAACAGCAAACCTCAGTGACCAATGAGATTGACAACAACACCAACCAGATTCAAGTATCTTCGGAAGACTTTTACCAAGAGGCGCAAGAAAGCGCACAGCATGCATTAGAACTTGAAACGCAGGCATTGACTTTAAACAAGTTACTCGAACAATTCCAACACTAACAACTACTCTATTAGCGACTAGAATCACAGAAACCTAAATATAAATTGCGCTGCGGCTTCGCTCGTAGCGGCAATTTTTGTTCGAATGTCAACCGAATGGGCAGTGATCCGTTTTAGCTTAAGGGTAATAAATGACGATTGGAGTTTAGTGTGGATAGAGCTGTACTGGCACTTTGCCATTCTGTTGGAATACATAAAAAAGACGATACTTGCCAGATTAAAGGTCAATTGACTGAAACTCTCGCCATCCGTGCCACAAACAGCTTTTCCGCGACCAGAGAATTGCTTCAGCGGCTCCAAACCCGCTCCTCCAATTTTTTTTATAGGCTAGCGCGGCGTTCGTCTCAAATGGGCTTAGGCATTTTTACTCTCTTATCAACAATATTAATTGCACTGCAGAGCTTGAATACGGCGGCACAAGATGACTACAAGGGGCAGGTTCAGGAGATGTATGTCGCCTACTACGGCCGCCCAGCCGACCCTACAGGCTTAGAATGGTGGTCGGGCAAGTTAAGCGATGCCTCTGGCAATCTCAGCGAAATTATCGAGTCCTTTGGCGCTTCTGACGAATACCAACAACGTTTTGCGAGTTTTTCTGATGAAGCTCTCGTCAATAATATCTTCCTACAGGTGCTTGGGCGCGATGCAGACCTGGCCGGCCTAGATTTTTATGTGGGTAAAATCAACAGTGGCGATATGACACTGGCCACCCTCGCCCTCAATGTAGCCAATGGTATCGAAGAGGGTGGCAGTGACGATGCGGTTTTTAGCAACAAGCTCGAAGTTGCCGATGCCTATACTCAGGCGGTGAATGAGGGGCAGTTTACTTATACCGATATCGACAGTGCAAAACGAATATTGGACGATGTTGACGCTAGCGAAGCCTCCCGAACAGCCGCGCTGTCCATTATAGACACTATCGTTGCCGCCGAGGCAGAAATTGAAACGTATTTTGTTGAGAATATAGAGCAGCAAGTATTACAGCACGCCTGCCTTAATTGTCACATAGATGGAGGTATTTCGGGCCACACTAATCTAGTTTTTAACAACACGGGCGTGACAGGTATTGGCGGCGAGCAAACCACCTACAATATCGCGGTGTTTACAGATTTTTTGGCGTCAGTTAACAATGATGAATCGGTAATTCTCAACAAAGTACAGGGAATCTCTCACGGCGGGGGCACTCAATTCAGTTCAAATACTAGCGAATATCAAGCACTGGATACCTTTCTAAGCCTTCTCACAGGCGAGGCCTCAAATGAAGTCGAATTATCTGAATTTTGGTCTGGCATTCAACTAGCGAATGCTAAACAAACTCTACGTCGAGCCGCGATCGTAATCGCAGGGCGATTGCCGAGCGAAGCAGAGTATGCCCAGGCCGAGTTGAGCAATGATGGCCTTCGCCAAGCCCTTGCCAGCTTGATGAAATTGGGAGAGGAAGGTTTTCACAATTTTCTTATTCGCTCGGCTAATGATCGCCTGCTAACGGATGCCTTTCTCGGAAGTTTAAGGTTTGAAGCTCTTGATATACGCGATGGATTTTATCCTGAGTTGACAAACACGAGTTACGACAACCTCGCTGAAGGTGGTACACAAAGTGATTTTTTTGAGTGGTCTAGTAAAGTAACTTATGGCGTGGCTCGTGCGCCCTTAGAACTTATCGCCTACGTGGTTGAGCAAGACCTTCCCTATACCGAAATTCTCAGTGCTGACTATATGATGGTAAACCCTCAATCAGCAGAAATATTTCGCTCTAATACCCATTTTGACAATGATGAACCTACCGCTTTTAAGCCAGGCAAAAATAATGGCCAGATATTTCGCGATGAACAATTGGTCTATGAGAACAATGATGAATTTGGTGTGCGGGTGAACGAACACAGTGGTTTTTTTGATAACTACCCACACTCAGGTGTACTGAATACTCAGGCATTTTTAAACCGCTACCCCACAACAGAAACCAATCGCAATAGAGCAAGAGCCCGCTGGACGCTCTATCACTTTCTTGACCTCGACATTGAAAAATCAGCCAGCCGAACAACAGACCCGGAAGCATTGGCCGACACCAACAATCCCACGATGAACAACTCGGCTTGCACAGTTTGTCATGCTATCCATGACCCAGTTGCGGGAATTTTTCAAAACTATGGTAACGAAGGGCGTTACCGGAGCAGCGCTGGGGGCAATGACGCCTTGCCTCGAACTTATAAAAAAACTGATTTGTACCAAAGTGGCGACACCTGGTATGCCGACATGCGCAGCCCTGGTATCAACGAAAAAGAAGCCCAAGATAATACCAACAGCATGCAATGGCTGGCGCAAGAAATTATTGAAGACTCTCGTTTTCCCGCCGCAACAGTTAAATTTTGGTGGTCTGGTTTGATGGCGCAAGACGCTCTGGATGCACCAGAAAACAGCAATGACGCTAACTTCTCGGCAATGCTTAATGCCTATGAAGCACAGCAAGAAGCAATAGATCAGTTAGCAAGTGACTTTTCTGAGAATTATCAAGTGAAAACGCTCTTGATTGATATGGTAATGAGCCCGTGGTTCAGGGCAAGTACAAGCCAATTAGCTAGCAATATAGATAGCGAACAAAAAATTGCTTTAGATAATATCGGCGCTGGGCGCCTACTAACCCCCCGTGAGCTGGAAAACAAGACTTACCACATTTTGGGTTTTCGATGGGGCGAAGCAGAGTCTTGGCGTGCACCTGAAGGCAGCACAACACACCTTAGAGATACATTCCGCATTGACTATGGCGGCATTGATTCCAACGGCATTACCGAGCGCATGCGTCAGATGACGGCCATCATGTCAAATACTGCGCAGGCACACGCACTTGCCATGGCTTGCCCTGCGGTAGTATTAGATTTTAATCGCGACGAAGCGGAGAAGATATTATTTACCGGCATTGATCGCATGGTCACCCCCGCTACCAGTGATGGTCCAAATTTATTAAAAGCAAAACTTCAAACGCTACACGCCTTGTTGCTGGGTGAAGAATTAGCGCTAGACAGTGTTGAACTAACCGAGAGTTACAACTTGCTCGTGACTCTGTGGCAAGACCGGCAGGCTCGCAACGTTTCCAAACAGGCCTGGAATGTAAGCGACGAATCCATCTGCAAATTCCCTCAAGGCGGTGAAAGTTATAGCATCTCATCCGATGAGGCTGCAGACCCGAATTACATGCTTGGTACGTGGATTACAATGCTGGTTTATTTCATGACGGATTTTTCCTACTTGCATGAATAAAGCGCTATTGAATAGAGACTATATGAATCACTCTACTGATATTCCTGCCAATGCGGAATTTCACAATTGGAAAAAATAATGAAACGTCGTGAGCTACTAAAAATGATGGCCATTTCAGCTAGCAGTGTAGGAATACCACTGTTATCTAAACCACTGTTCGCTCAATCGAGTCAATACACCGGGCCCCTATTTTTAACTTTGCAGGTATCAGGCGCTTGGGATGTATCAAGTTTCTGTGACCCAAAAGCGAATATCTCAGGCGCCCCCGAAATTAACCGCTGGTCGCAAACGGCGGACATTAGACAAGCGGGTAATATTCCCTACGCGCCCTTTGGCAATAATATCGCTTTGTTTGAGAAGCACTACAAAGACATGCTTGTTATCAATGGTGTAGACACTCAAACCAATGCCCATAGCGTTGGCGTCTTACACAACTGGAGCGGTCGAAATGCAGCGGGCTACCCTTCATTGCCCGCTTTGTTTTCAGCGACCTATGCCCCCAACTTACCTTTGTCTTATATTAATTTTGGTGGTTACGCCAATAGTGCAGGCTTAGTGCGTTACAGTCGATTAAACGGTATTGATAACCTAGGTGAATTACTTATTCCCAATGTGGCCAGCGTCGACAAAAGTAAGAGCTATCGAAATGTGAGTGACATGGAAAAAATTGTCGCGCTGCAGCAGCAGCGCCTGAGCAGGCTCAGCAGTAATGAAACCCTGCTGCCTCGTCTGCGAAATAATGCCACCGCCTACGCCGGCGCACTCGACAGTGGTGCTGATTTGGAAGCCTTCGCCAACACCTTACTCGCCGTCGATTCGTTTCAAGAAGATGTAGAAGTGGGCGGCACAGGAAGTAGTGACCTATTCACCCAAATACAACTCAGTGTGCTTGCTTTTGCCTCAGGTGTTGGCTGTAGTGGCGACCTATATGTTAAGGGTTTTGATACACACAACGACCACGATCAAGATCACGAGCCGCGCTTGGCTCACCTAGCCGACGCAATTGATTACTTGTGGAGCTATGCAGAAGAACAAGGCATAGCCGATCGTCTAACTTTGATGATAGCGTCAGATTTTGCCAGAACCCCCTATTACAATAGTACCGAGGGAAAAGACCACTGGCCCATTGGCAGTGTCATCTGCATGAAAAAGCAAGCCTCGTGGGGGAATAGGGTGGTGGGTTCAACAGACAGCGCACAAGCCGCCCTAGCACTTAACCCCAGCACCTTAACGCCGGACGAAAATGGGGTATTCATTCAGCCCGGCCATATACACAAAGCACTGCGAACAGAGCTTGGCTTGGATGACCTAGGCTTAGCGTTCCCTTTTGAGCAAACGGATAATTTGGATATTTTCAACCCAGCACTGTAGTGTGAGCTTTAGAATTGGCCGGGTATCCCGAAGCCTCAAATCATAAAATCTTACCGCTCAATTCCCGCCATAAAGGTCGCAATGGCCCTATCAAGCTGGCCTTATGGTTCGCCAGGCGAGTGGAATGATATTTCGGGACAAAACCAGTTAGCCTATGTTATCGATCTCGGTACCTTTGATGCACTCTAGCGCTAAGCAAGCAGCATAATGTCAGGCCGTGGGGGACAGCTACCCGCGGGCTACAAATTAAGTTATATTAATAAGTCTGGGAGTGTTGCTGCTTCCTATACTCAGTTAACTAACGTAGGTAGCGAAATCGCTGCGAAGGCTGGTCGTAAATATGCCAAATACTAACGATGTGGTGAAGCAAGTGTTCACTCGACTGATGCTTTTGGCACTTACTTTAATCTCTTTGAACGTTGCGGCCGTTGACCCCGTAAAAATAAGCACCAATAAGCACCAATAAGCACCAATAAGCACCAATAAGCACCAATAAGCACCAAAAGTA
>Ga0105357_10001654_pt1 | contig 11927 bp, 8 predicted proteins | sample GOMGulsemesocosm_4_FD_83660 | JGI IMG/M metagenome (GOLD analysis project Ga0105357, IMG submission 83660) | Methane-oxidizing microbial communities from mesocosms in the Gulf of Mexico - GOM15B Gulf of Mexico | ecosystem: Environmental > Aquatic > Marine > Cold seeps | place: USA: Gulf of...
CTGGGTTCATCGCGCCAGGCCTGCAGGGCATTTTCAATGTCCTCGAGCAGGTCATCAGCCTCTTCAAGGAAAAATGGCAAGGCGTCGGGGTCGTGTACTTCACCGGCCATACGGCTGGCCAGCTCATCGACACTCACGCCTTGCTGCGGCACTGGCTCTGCAATATCGCTGGGGCCTTCAGTGGGTATTTCTACTGCAACCAGGGCCTGCAGCTGGGCAAGTAGCTCGTCCGGAGCGGGGCTCACGGGCTGACCGATAGCCACCGTATCCATCATATTGAGCAATAATTCGTGGGCCGTCTTACAGACACGCAAAGCATCCTCATTTAGCCCCTGCCCGCCATCAGCAAGTGCACCCAGAACACAGGTAAATTCATCACACCAGGCCGTCAAGGCGGATACACCCGAGTCTTCAGCCGCCGCGCCCAGCTCCATTAGCTCATTGACAAGGGCTTCGATATCTTGCCGGCTAAAGCTTGCCTGTCCAGACCACTGCTCCAGCAAAGTATCGGCAAGCAGAACATTGTCTAAACCGGTGACCATCAATTGCTGCACGCGCGCAAGGCCCGTGGGTGCCAAACTGCGCCCTCTCTGCCCTTGCCACTGTGTTCGAGCAAGCTCAACACGGGCACGGTACTCTTGTAGAACAGCCTTATCTTCACCCTCCCCTGCGTCAAGGCGCACCAGGGTATTGCGCAGCTGCTCAACACCCACCATTAGCAGGGCAATGATACTGCTGTTAACACTCTGACCTCGCGCAAACAACTCGGTGAGAAAGTCCTCAAAGCTTTTCGCCACTGCCTGAACAGTGCTGATGCCGGCCATTCCCGCGCTGGCTTGCAAGGTGTGTAATGCACGTTGCACGTCGGCCGGTGCCAGGCGCGAGCCTTGATCGGGCTGTTGAAAATCGTCCAGAAAGTTGGCCAGGGTATCGATATAAGCGCTCGCTTCACCGACGAAAATCTCTACCACCGGTTGTATTTCAGCACTCTCCTCACGTTCTGCCAGCGCTTCAGTTTCTTCTAGCACAACAGAATCCAGCAGGCCGCTATCGAGACCCTCCAGACTTTCAATTTCAACCGCCTGCTCTTCTCGCTGCGGCATAACAACGGGTTCGCCCTTCGCCAGAGCCTCCGCTGCCGCAATAAGGCTGGAACAGTAAGGTGACAAATGTTGCGTATCGCGCTCAAAATCGTCGACCAGAGAGGGGATAAAAGCCAGTGATATATCGAGTAACTCAGCGGTTTCAGGAACGGTAGACCCCGAGTTATCGAGAATCTTATTGAGCATATTCTCAATCGCCCAGGCCAGATCACCAATAACATGGGCCCTCACCATCCGGCCACTGCCCTTCAGCGTATGGAAGCCTCTGCGCAGCTCGTTGAGCGTCTTGTGGTCAGCCTGGTCTAAAAGCCAGATTGGGTAGTGGGTTTCAAGTTCACTCAATACTTCCTGGGCCTCTTCGATAAAGATTTCTTTGATCTCAGGATCAATGGCATCTTCGTCTTCTTCCTCGGTATCGATCGCTGGCAGGTCGACATCAAGCTCTATCTCGTCACTAGCAGCATCGGCATTCTTGGCCTCAAGGCTTTGCCCCGCTGTGGCTTCCGTCTCAAGTTCAACGGCAAAGCCCAGCTTTTCCATCGCCTGTGCCGTGCGGCGCAACATGTCGCGCTGTTCGGCTTCACGCCCCTTATCAATGGCTTCAAGGTAGTATTCAAAGCCGGTAATCGCATCGGCAAGCGCATCGAGTTCAGACCACTCTGGGGGCTGCTCACTGTGCAACAGGTGCTGGCTAATATAGTTGCCGAGCTGCTCGACAATCAGCGCCACCCGCTTCAGGCCAATGACTTCAACGGCCCCAAAAATATGCTCAAACTGCTGGGGAATTTCGAGCAGAAACTGGCCGTCCCACTGGGAGGCGATGTAACCGACAATAGATTCTTTGATACTTTCAAAATTGTTGCGCACTTCGCGAATCAGCGAACGCTGGGCATCGTCCACCACGTAGGCAGTCTCACTCAAGAGGTCACTGGCGAGGGGGGCATCGGCATAATTCAAAGCCCAGGCCTGCAAGCTGTCCTGAATACTCTGCAAGCGTGTACTCACCGTTGGCAGCTCGCCACTCGGATCAGCCAGAGCAAGTAGCTCTGCCACTTCTGACAAGCTCTGGGATAGTTTAATTTGACCCATCACCAGCAAGGTCGTCGCCAGCCTGTCGGTCGAGAATTTGATGGCAGCCAGCGCGCTTTGATCGGCCTGCTCTGTCCTTTCAAAAGCGTCAACTCCAGCCACTAATGCTGCAATTTCTGCCGACAAGGTCTCACTCAGGGCTGTAACAACGGAGCCATCGAGTCGTGTCTGCAAAGTACCGTCGAGCTCGGTCAATGCCAAAGTGGGAAAAGCCTGATCCAGCGCAAACTCTTCCTTTAGTGCCTTCAGGGCAGCACTGTCATCCGCTGCAAGCGCCAGGTAATAGAGCAGGTTGCGCAGCAAATCCTCGTGCTGCGAGCCAGACTCTTCGGCGCTGAGCAGGCGGCCCATCGCTTTATCCAGCTCCCAGAGCAGATGGCGAGTCGCCGCACTTTGGCTAATCGTATTTTCCACCAGCGCGGTGAAAAAGGCACTCGCTACACGCCACAGGGGCGCTAACGAATCGTCATTAAAAAGACCCTGCAGTCGTCGCAATACAGCAACAATTTTTTGCTGATTAGCGGCGATATCCCGCTGCTTTAAATAACCCAACAAAGCGTATTGATAGACTTTCTGTAGTTTGCCGAGCATCTCTTTATCGAACGCTGTCGGTGCCAGATCAGGCAAGGCGACCTTCGGCATAAACAGGGCGCTTGAAGAAATCAGCGCTTCAGCCCTCACTGCGCGCAACTCATTGACCTGTTCCATCAACTGCGCCAGCGTATCGTCGCCGCCAGCGAGTAGATCACGGACATAATGAGGCAGGGCCAGCATGGTCAACTCAAGCGTTTCACAGGCCTCGGCGACGTCCACCGAAGGCTCGCCCAGCAACATGTGCAGCACCGCCTCCATCTCATTGGCCAGCAACACCGCGCCATAGCACTCAGCCATGGTCAGCGAGCCACTCACCTGGTGCAGATAACCCAGGGCAAAGCTCAACTGCGAGACATCGTCTGGCTCTGCCTGAAAAGCGAGCAGCGCCTCTCGCGCCAGGCCAAGGCTGGTTTCAAGCTCCTCGACGAGCCACTCCAGGCCCCTGAGGCTATGTGTCATTTTCATGGTCATCACTTTCCAGCTGGCATCCCTTGCGGCAATAATTTCTCAAAGGCCTGAATGCCCGGGTAAGCCACTCGGCTTAAACCCTCTGGCTGCCAGTCATTGAGCTCCCCTGGGCCGACTATTAAATAGCCCCCCGGCTTGAGTTTTTCAACAAAGCTATTTAATAAATCTCGACGTCGCCAGTTTTTTAAATAGATCAGCACGTTCTGACAAAAAATAACATCCACAGGACTGACGAGGCCCGGGCACTGTTGGTCAAACATATTGCTCACGAAAAAGCCGACTCTTTTTTTTAATTCTGCTTTAACTTCCATCGCGCTGCCTGGCACCGCGTTAAAGTAATTATTGCGCAAGACCTCGGGCACACTTTCAAGATGCCTATTGGGGTAAACCCCTCGTCGGGCCGTCTGAATGGCTTCAGCGCTAACATCAATACCGACAATGCTAAAGGCCGGTGCTTGATCAACCGCTCGGTAACTCTCAAAGGCCGCCATCCCCAGGGAATACACCTCTTCCCCAGTGGAACAACCAATACTGCAGACGCTGTAGCGCTGCCCGGCTTGCCCCGACTGGAGGTGGGATCTCAGGCGCGTTTTGAAGAATTCATGAGAGGCCTGATGGCGGAAAAACTGGCTTTCTTTAACCAGTAAGCGATCCAGTAGTACACCCCACTCCCGAGTACCGGCACCTGGCTGAGAGACCTCGCGAAAGTAATCATCAACATCGTCAAAACCGAGTTCGTTCACTCTGCGAACGATTTGCCCTCTGACAAAGTCATCCCGGTGGGCCGCTATGCGCACCCCCGTTTTATTTTCGAGCATCTCCGCCCAGAGACGATACTGTCTGTCGCTCAACGGCACATCACTGGCCTCAGTTGAGCCAGTGCCAGCACTGTCGGGGGAGAGCCCTCGCGGGTCTTTTATCATAATACGGACTTACTTTAGATGCGGCCGTCATCCTCAAAGTCGATATCGAACTCGCCCAGATCGATGCCCGCCAACTCCGCTTCCAGGTCGGAGACCGCGGTCTTTTTCAAGACCTCAGACTCACCTTCGAGCTCGGCAAATTCATCGCTAGCAGAAAAGTCGGCGACATCATCGATGGCACTCTCGGAGTAGGCATCAATTTCATCCATTGCCGCGCTGCTGCTGGCCAACACGTCGGCAACATGGGCCGGTGTTTTCGGCAGCGCAGGCTCACGGGCAGGCGCTGCTTGTGACGCAGGGGCAGCGGCAACACGACTGGCCGCACCAAAGCTCTCATCCAGCCCAGGTTCACGCGATCCGAGCTGATCGTCGCTGAAGCTGTCATCGGCAAAATCGGCACTACTGCCCTGATAATTACTCACCAGATAATCGACGGGTAATTTAAAGCCTGAAACCGACTCGCGCAATTCAACCGCCATATCGGTCAGCTTGCCAACCGACGACGCTGTGCGGCTGGTGCCGTCGAGGGTCTGAGTGGTGATGTCCTGAATCACGTTCATGGTTTTGGAAACGTGACCCGCCGTGGTTGACTGGTGACGCGCTGCGGTTGAAATATCCTGAATTAACTCGGCGAGACTGGTCGATACCGTCTCAATTTCGCTCAGTGCAACGCCCGCATTTTGGGTCAGGGATGCCCCGGCGACCACCTCTGCCGTGGTTTGCTCCATCGAGGAAACCGCTTCATTGGTATCCGTTTGAATGGTTTTCACCAGTGCCGCGATCTGCTTGGTCGCACCGGCAGAGCGCTCCGCAAGACGCTGTACTTCGTCGGCAACCACCGCAAAGCCTCGTCCCGCATCACCGGCCATCGACGCCTGAATGGCGGCATTAAGGGATAGAATATTGGTTTGATCGGCAATGTCGTTAATCAGCGAAACAATATCGCCAATTTCCTGAGAACTTTCACCGAGGCGCTTAATTCTTTTCGCTGTATCTTGAATTTGCTCGCGAATGCGATCCATACCACTGATGGTACTGCGCACCACCTCAGCACCGTTACTGGCAATGGATACCGAACGGTCGGCAACGCCCGCTGACTCGACCGCATTGGCCGACACCTGATCAATGGTAATCGCCATTTCATTAATGGCCGCCGATGCCGCCGCAATTTCCTGGGCCTGATGCTCGGACAGATCCGTCAACTGCACGACAGTCGAACGGGAATCATTGGCAGAAGAAGAGACGTTTTCAGCCGTATCCACAATGCGTGCCACCAGCTCGCGAAGCTGGATAATGGCGAAGTTAATCGCATCGGCGATGGCACCGGTAAAGTCTTCCGTGACCGTGACCTCTGCACGCAGATCACCCTCACCCAAACCTTCGAGCTCATTCAGCAGGCGTAAAATGGCCTCCTGGTTGTCCTGATTATCACCCGCCGTCTCTTTTAACTTGCTCCTCGTGCTGACGAAGGACATTAAGCTCAGTATCCCGATACAAATAATAAGTATCACGCCCGCCACCGCAGCCACGGTGTTATTGACGTAGCGACTGTCGTCGAGACTGGCTTTACCCAGCCCTTCGGCGAGTAGCGCGCTTTGCTCGACGAGCAACGGTATTTTCTCGCGAATGTCGATCAGTGCCTGGCGGGCTTCGGCAAGTGCCGGCGCAGCCGAATAAATACCTTCAATCGAATTGCTGACAAAGCCAAAGCGTTCAACCGCTGCGGCGACGTGTGGCAGGGCGCGCTGGGTGGTTATTTTACTCACGCCAATACGGCCATTGCCCTTCGTCATACCGGTGAGGACATCGCCAAATTTTCTCGCATCGGTATTAAATTGCTCGGCGGCGGCGGCCACCTCTGCAGCATCACCGGCCAGCATTCTATCGATATTCCTACCGATACGTTCCACTCGCCATTTTTGTGCCTGAGCCACAGCAATTTGGTCAGCCGGCGCACCAGCGAGTAATAAACTATCGGCTATTTGGCTCAGATCAAATTGCAATTTAGGCAGGCTTTGATCCAGGGTTCTGGCAACTTCAGTGAGGAAAAGACTTCTTTCCTGCCGCTGTAGAACCAAATTGGCACTGGTCTCGATGCCTACCCAAACCTCATTAAAACTACTTGCCTGATTGGCTTCAAGGTTAAGCGACTCGCGCAGGCCTATCACGCTATCGATTGCAGCCCGCAATTGCGTAAAGGCCTCGGCGTTACCGTCTGCGGCTGCACCCGATAAGTCCGCGATGCGATAAGCCAGCACTCTGACCTCTGAGGCCGCCTGTAAACTTGAACTCTCCTTTTCAACACGAGACGCCAAACTGACAAAGAAGAAGCCCAAATAAACGATCAGCACTACCATAACGACCACAAGCCCAACGACGGGCAAACTGGTTTTTGGCTTTCCTTGAATCATTGTTCTAACTCCTGGGTAACTTTATTGATTGGCTATTGCTTAGATAAACTCAACTCGATGAAAGGGCAACATCTTGAAACAGCGGATTTTCGATAAGGGCATCGGGACTCAGCAACAAGGTGGGAGCACCGTCATCCGTCCGATAAAAACCCTGTACAAAGGGCCTTAAAGTCTCGTGAACGTCTCGATTACCGGTCTCATGAGACTCCTTACTAAAATACCGCATACCGTTAACGGCATCGACAACAAGGCCGACAAAAGTGTCCTGCCTGTCCAGCACCACTAAGCGCTGCAATCCGTGGGCAACCGATAATTGCCCACCGAGAAACTGGGCAAAATCGATCACGGGTAATAATTTGCCACGTAGGTTCGACACACCCAACACCCAGGGCTTGACCCCGGGCATAGGCGTACAATCCTGAATTTCTATCAACTCGGCTACCTGGTCAAGAGGTACCCCCCAATCATGGCCCAGTACCGAAAAGCAGATCACCGGCGTCAGCGGCACGTAATCCGTCTGCGCAGGCAGCGGCCTGGAACCCGCGACAAAGCACTGATTCAGTTGATTCATAAGCGGTAGTATATTTTCGACGGACATTGCTAGACCCAGATCAGTGGCGAACAAATTCTGCTATCGCCTGCACCAGGTCTTTCTCCACCACCGGCTTGGTGAGATAAGCGCGCGCACCCTGGCGCGAACCCCAGACTCGATCGGTTTCCTGATTCTTCATGGTCACCATAATCACCGGAATATGTGCGGTGCCACTGGCCTTGGTCAGCTGGCGCGTCGCCTGGAAACCATTCAGGCCAGGCATCACAATATCCATTAAAACCACGTCTGGCTGTTCATCCGTAGCCACTCTAACGCCATCCTCGCCCGACTCGGCCGTCAATACCGAGTGCCCATTTTTTTCGAGCATTTCTTTTAGCTTGAAAATCTCGGTCTGGGAGTCATCTACTACAAGCACCTTGGCCATAATTTTTTCCATCAACCCTCTACCGAGGTATCTTCCATTGTTTTGTTGGCAACTATCCTTTCCAGCACTTCAAACAATTCATTCTTACTAAAAGGTTTTGTCAGGTATTCATCGGCACCGACAATACGGCCCTTGGCTTTATCGAACAAACCATCTTTACTCGACAACATAATGACCGGCGTATGCTTAAATTCATTGTTATTTTTTATCAGGGCGCAGGTTTGATAGCCGTCGAGGCGCGGCATCATAATATCGACAAAAATAACGTCCGGAGCCACATCGACAATTTTTGCCAGCGAGTCAAAGCCATCAATAGCCGTCACCACCTCGCAACCAGCCTTGGATAAGATCGTCTCCGCCGTGCGCCTTATCGTGTTGCTGTCGTCCACAATCATCACTTTCAACGCTGCAAAATTGACCGACATACCGCCTCCTTCCCCAGTTGTATAACAACAAATCTACAGGTGTATTTTTAAGGCGAATTTTTAACACAATAAAACGCTATTAGCCATCAGCGCCGATGCTCTAAATTGATTTGCTAGACGAGCTTCGCAAATAAAAGGGCTTGTCAGCACCATCGCCCATCATTTATAAGCTAGGCCCCTACAACGTGAATCGGCAGTCAACCCTATGAATATTTCTCTTGGCGTGGTGATGGACCCCATTGATGGAATCAATGTCAAAAAAGATACCACCCTAACATTGCTGCTGGCAGCCCAGGCTCAGGGCTGGTCACTTTTTTATATGGAAATGAGCGACCTCGCCCTCGTTGACGGCACCGCCATTGCCAAACAGCGCAGCCTTACAGTCTACGACGATCCCGAACACTGGTTCGACCTCGGCGAGCCGATCGACCGCCCCATGGCTGAGCTGGATTGCATTTTGATGCGCAAAGATCCGCCCTTCGACAGTGAGTTTATTTATGCCACCTATATTCTCGAAGCTGCGGAGCGTGAAGGCGCGCTCGTGGTCAATAAACCCCAGAGCCTGCGCGACTGCAACGAGAAGATATTTGCCACCCAGTTCCCCGACTGCACGCCCCCCTTACTAGTCAGCCGCGATCCAGCCCGGCTGAGGGCTTTCCATCAGGAACATGGCGATGTGATCTACAAACCCCTCGACGGCATGGGAGGCACAGGTATTTTTCGCGCCCGCCAGGACGACCCCAATGTCAGCGTGATTATTGAAACCCTCAGTGAATTGGGCAGCAGAACCATTATGGTGCAACGCTATATTCCAGAAATCACTGAGGGCGATAAGCGCATTCTGGTGATCGACGGTGAACCCGTGCCCTTCTGCCTGGCCCGCGTACCCGCAAAAGGTGAAACACGTGGCAATCTTGCCGCCGGTGGTCGTGGTATTGTTCAGCCTCTGAACGAGCGTGACCTGGAGATCGTTGCCCAGGTCGCGCCCGCTCTGCGTGAGAAGGGTTTTTTGTTTGCCGGCCTCGACGTGATCGGCAACTATTTAACGGAAATAAATGTCACCAGCCCCACTTGCGCCCGCGAGATCGATCGCGAACAAAACACCCAAATTGGCGCTCGACTAATGGCCGCTATTAGCCAACGGCTCAAGCTAGCTAACGGATAAAAAAAACAGGAAGTCGTAATCTCGTCATTAACGGATACTCATTTTCAACTGACTGACCCTAATGACGGTAGTGATCGTCTGGGGTTTGCGCTGTTTCTTGCCATCGCCATTCACTCCATTGTGATTTTTGGTATCGGCTTCGCGTTTATGCAGCGCTCTGCAGCCCCACCCAGCCTTGAAGTCACACTGGCGCAGCGACCCACAGACCAGGAAAATGATGAGGCCACGCTATTGGCCCAGGCCAATCAACGGGGCAGCGGTGAATTGCTTGAGCGCCGCGAGGTTACCACCGACAAACAATCGCCCTATGACGACAGCGTGCTACGCGACACCCAGCCCGCGCCACAGCCCCTGCCTCCACAGCAGCAGGGCGAGCGCAGCCAGCAAAACCTCATCACCACGCTTAGCGAGAGCCACGCCATTGACGATAGTCTGTCTGAGCAAGGCCAGCAGCAAAATAGTCAGCGCGATACACCCCAGGTCATGCCCTTGGACGCTGTCAGTAGCCTTCACGCCCGGCTCGATCAACAAAAGCAGGCCTATAACAAAATACCCAAAACTCTGCGCTTAACCTCCGCCAATACCAAAGCCGCCGACCACGCCGCCTACCTCAATTACTGGATAGAAAAAGTCGAGAAAACGGGCAATCTTTACTACCCTGAGCGCGCACGGCTGGGCAAGCTTTATGGCGACATACTCATGGTTGTCACGCTATTACCCGATGGCTCCGTAGAAAACATCGAGATTGTATCGAGTTCAGGCCACCCCACCCTCGACCAAGCCGCCATCACCACCGTGAAATTGGCCGCCCCTTTTGCCGCCTTTCCCCAGCGCATGTCCGAGTGGAATAAAATGGAAATTACGCGCACCTGGCGCTACATGCCCGGCAATCGCGTCGTCACCTCAGCCCACTAAAACGCCGGGGCAGCCCTCAGCCGCAACTTGAAATTTCAGAATTTTCGCCCAATACTGAGACCTATGGAAACTCTTATCCCAAATCAAGCTCAGCCTCCCTCGGCAGATAGTGATGGAACGAATTTGCGCGGCCAGTTATTAATTGCGATGCCGGGCTTGCTCGACCCTAATTTCCTGCATTCCGTGGTGTATATTTGCCAACACTCTGAAGAAGGCGCGATGGGCATTACCATCAATCGTCCCCTTGGCCTGCCTCTAAGCCAGGTCTTCAAACAACTCGACCTCGAATATTCACCACCCAACGGCACCCAAACCCTGCTTTGTGGAGGCCCTGTTGAGGGGCAGCAGGGTTTTGTACTACACCGACCCGCTGAAAAACGCTGGCAGGCAACAGCCGCCATTAGTGACGATATTTGCCTCACCACCTCGCGGGATATTATTGATGACATGGCCGGCGACCAGGGCCCCGACGACGCTTTAGTTGCCCTTGGCTACGCCGGCTGGACAAGCGGCCAACTCGAGCAGGAGCTGCTCGAAAATGCCTGGCTGACCGTTCCACCCGACTCCGATTTACTGTCACAGCTATTGTTTGACGCACCGCTTGATGAACGTGCCGATCTTGCTGCCGCCAGTCTTGGCATCAACCTCAACCAGCTCAGTAACAGCGCGGGGCATGCCTAAGTTGAACACCAGTAAACCCAGCTGCGTCATGGCCTTTGACTTTGGTACTCGCCAAATTGGTCTCGCCGTTGGCCAAACCCTCACCGCCTCCGGGCGACCATTGGCTGTACTTAAAGCCCGGGATGGGCAGCCGAGCTGGCAACAAATAGCCGATCATATTCAACAGTGGCAGCCCGACACGCTCATCGTCGGCCTGCCTTTGAATATGGATGGTAGTGAAAGCCCCTTTTGCCAAAGGGCGAGGAAATTTGCACGTCGCCTGCAGGGCCGCATGGTACTTCCCGTTAAGATGATGGACGAACGGCTATCGACGGCAGAGGCAAAATCAAGAAGCGACCGCCCCAGCAGCTACCGAGAAAACCCGGTAGACAGTGAGGCGGCCTGTTTAATTCTAGAGACCTGGTTACAAAGCCCCGAGCTTGGGCTCTTGCCTTGAAGTAGTTTTACTGAAACAGCTGGTAAGACTCACCGTCATCATCATCTTCTGCCACCATTAAGCCATCGGCCACTTCCTCAAGCTGCTCGACATCCGTTCCCGATTCCAACTTGATCATCAGGCGCAGATCATTTTTCGAATCGGCTGATGCCAACGCATCCTCATAGGTAATCACACCCTGCTCATACAGCTCAAAGAGCGCCTGATCGAAGGTGCACATACCCAGCTCTTTCGAACGCGACATCAGCTCTTTGATCTTATGCACTTCACCCTTGCGAATCATGTCGGAAACCAGGGGGGTATTAATCAGAATTTCAACCACCGCTCGGCGACCCGTGCCATCGGCCGTGGGTAATAATTGCTGAGCGAGTAAAGCTCGCAAGTTAAGCGACAGATCCATCCATAACTGGTCATGACGATCCGCCGGGAAAAAATGCTGGATACGATCCAGGGCCTGGTTGGCATTATTGGCATGTAAAGTCGCCAACACCAGGTGGCCCGTTTCTGCAAAGCTAATGGCGTGATCCATGGTTTCACGGGTACGTATCTCACCGATAAGAATCACGTCGGGGGCCTGACGCAGGGTGTTTTTCAAGGCCACGTCAAAGGACTCTGTATCAATACCCACTTCGCGCTGCGTAATGATGCAACCGGCATGTTGATGGACAAATTCGATCGGATCTTCAATCGAAATAATATGCCCCTTGGTATTGCGATTACGATAACCAATCATCGCCGCC
>Ga0105357_10001657_pt1 | contig 11913 bp, 8 predicted proteins | sample GOMGulsemesocosm_4_FD_83660 | JGI IMG/M metagenome (GOLD analysis project Ga0105357, IMG submission 83660) | Methane-oxidizing microbial communities from mesocosms in the Gulf of Mexico - GOM15B Gulf of Mexico | ecosystem: Environmental > Aquatic > Marine > Cold seeps | place: USA: Gulf of...
TCGCCGCTGTCTCCGATCGCCTTGAAAGGCGATCCGCCAGCGATGTCCACATCGACAATCGTGTCCCACATCATGCGCGTACCGACATGCTCGGCCTGCTTCTGCATCTGCTCCATCAGCCAGGGGCCCTGGACGACATCGGCGAAGCCGGGATAATTTTCGACATCGGTGGTGATGGTCAGCTGGCCGCCCGGCTGCAGCCCCTGCACCACGATCGGTTCCATCATCGCGCGCGCCGCATAGATGGCAGCCGAATAGCCCGCAGGGCCCGAGCCGATGATGAGCATCTTGGTGCGATGGGTAGCCATGTCGTCAATTTCCGTCAGTCTGAAGGGGTGTTCGCGGCTATATGGGAAGCCGCAGCCGCAGAGTCACGCCACGAAGCGGGCGATCAGCGCCTCGCGCAGCGCGTCATCCACACCTATCGCGGCCTCGAGATAGGTGTCGAAGCTGCCGTGGCGCTCGGTCGCGATCTCGAGATAGCGGTCGAGATATTCCTCGCGCACACCGAGCAGGTCCTTGGCTGCGCCTTCGTCGAGCTTGCGGCCCAGCCGCGCCTCGATCCCGGGCAGCGATTGCCGCGCGAGGACATCGTAGGTCGGGCTGTCGTTGGTGCGCAGGAATTCGCGGCGCTGGTCTTCCTCGGCCACGCCGAGGATGTGCAGCAGCATGGTCGCCGCCACGCCGGTGCGGTCCTTGCCGGCATAGCAATGGACGAGGCTGGCACCCTCGCGCTGTGCAAGGATGGTGAGATAGCGGCCGAACATGTCGATCATCGCCGGGTTGTCGGGCATGCGCGTGTACACCGCGAGCATGCGTTCGCGCGCGAAATCGGCGGCGCTGGTGTCGGGGCCGATATCCATGTGCGGCGGGCTGGAAGTGGTCTCGCCTTCGTAGAACAGCACCTGCCCGTCGAACCCCTCGACCCGGCGGCAGGGATTGGCCGCGCGCTCGCTTTCGCCGCGCAGGTCGATGATCGTGTGGATGCCCAGCGGGGCAATCGCGGCGAGATCGTCGTCGGTCGCCTCGACATGGTGGCCCGAGCGGAACAGCAGACCGGTGCGCACCTGGCCGCCCCCGCGCGTGCGCCAGCCGCCGTAATCGCGGAAATTGTGGATGCCCTGCGTCTCGAGAAATGGTTCGCGAATCATGCGCGCGACGGTGGCAGCGCGGCAGGACATGCGCAATCGCGGCGATCGGCGCCGCGCTCAGGCCTCGCTCAGATCGCGCAGGAAATTGGCGGTCCATTCCTGCACATTGTCGTCGCGCACGGTGGCGATCAGCTTCTGGTAGCGCGCCTTGCGTTCTTCCAGCGTCATGTCGAGCGCGGTCTGGATCGCATGCGCGATATCGTCGGGGCTGTGCGGATTGACCAGCACCGCATCGGGCATCTGCGCCGCCGCGCCGGCGAAGCGCGAAAGGATCAGCACGCCGGGATCCTCGGGGTCCTGCGCCGCGATATATTCCTTTGCGACGAGGTTCATCCCGTCGCGCAAGGGAGTGACCAGCCCGATCTTGGCGGCGCGGAAGAAGCCGAACAGTTCCTCATGGCTGTAGCCGCGATTGACGTAGCGGATCGGGACCATGTCGACCTCGCTGCGCGCGCCGTTGATCCGGCCGCATTTCTGTTCGAGCTCGGCGCGGATCGCCTGGTAGCTGTCGACATCCTCGCGGCTGGGCGGCGCGATCTGGATGAAGACAAGGTCCTGCACCCGCTCGGGATGCTTGTCGAAGAAGCGCCCGATCCCGTCGATGCGCTCGGGAATGCCTTTGGAATAATCGAGCCGGTCGACCCCGATCATGGCGGTGCGTCGGCGCGACGAGCTGAGCAGTCGTTGCTGCGCCTGCCGCGCTTCGCCGGCACTGCCCAGCTGCGAGAAGTGGTCCCAGTCGATCCCGATCGGATAGGCGCGCGCGATCGTGGTGCGCCCCTCGAAACTGACGGTGCCCTTCGCGCCGTCGACTTCGGCGCCCAGCTCGTGCTCGCAGTAATGCAGGAAGCTCTCGAGCCATTCCTGCGTCTGGAAGCCGATCACGTCGTAATAGAGCAGCGTGCGGACCAGCCGCTCATGATAGGGCAGCGATACGAACAGCCGCGTCGGCGGCCAGGGGATGTGCAGGAAGAAGCCGATCCGGTTCTTGACCCCGCGCGAACGCAGCCGTTCGCCCAGCGGGATCAGGTGATAATCGTGAACCCATACGACATCATCGGGTTCGATCAGCGGCGCAACCTGGTCGGCAAAGCGTTCGTTGACGCGTTCGTAGCCCTTGCCCGTCTCGCGTTCATATTGCGCGAGGTCGAGGCGGTAATGGAACAGCGGCCACAGCGTCGAATTGGCATAGCCGTTGTAATATTCGTCGATATCGCGCTGCGACAGATCGATCGTCGCGGTGGTCACGCCGTCATTGGTCTGCGTGTCGATATGCCCGGTGCGCCCGCTTTCGCTTTCCTGCCCCGACCAGCCGAACCACAACCCCTTGCGATCGCTGAGCGCCGCATGCAGCGCGCCGGCAAGGCCGCCCTGCGCGCCCGCTGCGCCGCGCGCCTTGGGCACTGCAACGCGGTTGGAGATGACGACGAGTCGGGGTTGATCGGTCAGCGTACTTCGCTCCACGGTTTGCTCAGCAGGCCGGCACAGTTGATGATACCGACCAGTGAATAGGTTTGCGGGAAATTGCCCCACAATTCATCGGTCTCGTAGTCGAGATCCTCGCTCAGCATGCCCGATGCGGTGGTGTGGCTGAGCATGGCCTCGAACATCTCGCGCGCCTCCTCGCGGCGGTCGACCAGCGCAAGCGCCTCGATCAGCCAGAAGGTGCAGACGTTGAACGCGGTTTCGGGTGCACCGAAGTCGTCCTCTGCAGCGTAGCGCAGCATGTGATCGCCGCGCCGCAGATCGCGCTCGACCGCGGCGAAGGTCTTGAGGAAGCGTTCGTCGTCGGGCGTAAGATAGCGCAATTCGACCAGTTGCAACAGGCTGGCGTCGAGATAGTCGCTTTCGAAGCTGGCGCCGTAATGCTCGCCCTCCTCGCTCCACGCATTCTCGTCGATCTTGGCGCGGATCGCGTCGGCGCGCTGTTTCCAGTGGACCACGCGGTCGCCCTTGCCCAGCGTCGCGGCGACATTGGCCAGCCGGTCGCAGGCGGCCCAGCACATCACCGCCGAATAGGTGTGCACTTCCTGCCGCGTGCGGAACTCCCACAGCCCGGCATCGGGCTGGTCGTGCTTCGCCCAAGCGGCTTCGCCGACTTCTTCCAGATGTTCGAAATCGCGTTCGTCCGCCATTCGCAGCAGTCGCGTGTCGAAAAACGCCTGCGCGGTCGGCATGACGATCTGGCCGTAGCAATCGTGCTGCACCTGCTTGTAGGCGGCATTGCCCACGCGCACCGGGCCCATGCCGCGATAACCGGCAAGATGCTCGGCCTCGAATTCGTGAAGCTCGTCCGCGCCCATCACCGAATAGAGCGGCTGGATCTGCCCACCGCGCGCCTGGTCGACGATGTTGCGCAGATAGGCGAGATATTTCTCGAGCACGTCGAGCGCGCCCAGCCGGTTGAGCGCCTGGACGGTATAATAGCTGTCGCGGATCCAGCAGTAGCGATAGTCCCAGTTGCGCTGGCTGTTGGCAGCCTCGGGGATCGAGGTGGTCAGCGCGGCGACGATGGCGCCGGTTTCCTCATGCTGGCACAGCTTGAGCGCGATCGCGGCGCGGATCACCTCTTCCTGCCATTCGAGCGGGATATGCAGCCCGCGCACCCAGTGCTGCCAGTAGCGCGCGGTCATCGCCTCCATCCGCCGCACTTCGCTGCGGATATTGCCATCGAAGGGCTCGTCGGGGCCAAGGAAGAAATGCTGGTCGCTTTCGACCCGGTAGCTGCGCCCCTCGAGGACGTAACCCACCGGCGCATCGGTCGACAGGCGCAGCGCCTGCGGGCCGATCATGTAGCGGATGTGATTGGTGCCGTTGGTCGTTTCGGCAAGCGAGGCGCCGTAGCCGTTCATCGGCGCGAGGACGATCCGCAGCCGCGGCGCGCCAGCCACGGGGCGCACGATGCGCGCATAGGCAACCGGGCGGTACATCCGGCCCGAACGTTCGAAGCGCGGCGCGAAATCGTGGATCTCGACCGCGCTGCCATCGTCGGCCTCGAGCCGGGTGACCAGGATCGCGGTGTTGCGTTCGTAACGCTGGCTGCTGCGCGCCTGCCCTTCCAGCTCGAACCGCCAGATGCCGCGATCGCGCGCATTGTCGTTGAGCAACGAACAGAAGACCGGATCGCCGTCGACGCGCGGGACACAGCCCCAGACGAAGGCCCCCTCGCTATCGACCAGCGTGCTGACCTGGCAGTTGCCGATCGGGGAGAGCTCAAGGTCCGACTGCATCATATCTCCAACCAATGGTGCACTGCAGCAACGCTGTCGAGTCCGTATCGTGCCTGCCGGCTCGGACGTTCGCCCACGGCGATCCCGAAACCGCCATGTTCGCCCGCGCCTGCAAACCCGTCTTCGTCGGTCACATCGTCGCCGATGAACACCGGGACGGCGCCCGCGAAAGGGGCGACTTCCATGAAGGCCGACACAGCCGCCGCCTTGGTTGCGCCGGGGCGCACCAGTTCGGCCACGCCCTTGCCGCTGGTGACGCACAATTCGCGCGAGGCGGCGAATTCCTCTGCGAAGGCCAGGGTCGCCTCGCGCTTTTCGGGTGCGCCGCGGAAATGCAGCGCGCCGCCATGCGTCTTGGTTTCGTAGAACAGGCCATGCGCTTCGGCGAAGGCGCGCAATTCGTCCACCGAGGCTTGGGACAGGCCGCGTGGCTCGTCACCGAGACGCGTGCCATCGGCGAGGAAGCGCGAGGCGCCGTGCGACCCGGCCCGGCAGATCGCCGGTTCGCCTAGGTGCCCGGTCAGATCGTCGAGCGCGCGCCCGCTGACCAGCGCCAGCCGGCCTTCCAGGCGGTCGCGCAGCGCGTGCAGCCGGTCCAGCAGCCCCTCGGGCACGTGGATGTCGCCCGGGCGCGGCGCGATCTCCACCAGCGTGCCATCGAAATCGAGGAACAGTGCAGCGGGGCCGCGGTCAAGCAGCTGCGCCAGCGGCGGCGGGGGCGGAAGCGTTGTCGAGCCGTCCATCGCGCGCTGCCCTAGCGTTTCGGCGCGCGCGGTCCAACGGGGGAATTCACGAAATCGTATCCTCGGCGCGGGGCACGAGGATGAGCGTGTTGTCCTCCACCCGCCACGAACCGAGCCGCGCCAGCACATTCATCCCGATGACGTTGAAATCGCCGAAGCTTTCCGCGATCGCCGCATCGGTCCCGCTGGCGCTGACATTGCCGAAGGTCAGGCTGTCGATCGTCGCGACATGCGCTTGCACCGTGCCGTTGGCAGTGCCCAGCATGATCGGAATGCCGCCGCGGCGCGGCTCGAGACCCGCGCGCTCGGCAAGCGGCGCGGAAATTGCGGTGAGCGTCGCGCCCGTATCGATCATGAAATTGCCCGGCACGCCGTTGACCTCGGCGCGGACCCAGAAATGCCCGTCGGCTGATAGCGGGATCTGCGTTTCGCCGCCCTCCACCACCTGTTCGGGCAGGCCGATCTGCGGCACCGCGACATCGAAGCGCGGGTCGAACCGCGACAGCTGCAGCACCACCGTGAGCAGGATCGCGCCCAGCGCCACCGAGCTGGCCAGCCGCAGCACCCGGCCAAGCGCCGAGCGCTTGGCGATGATCGCGCCGATCCAGCCGAGCACCATGGCCGCGACGGCGGCGATAAGCAGTTCCGAACGCGGGATTGCGCGCAGCGTGTCAGCGGCGGCGCTGAAGACGGGTTCGAGTTCCATGCGGCACATATAGGAACGCGCCGGTGTCGCGTCCATGAACTCGGCGCGTCAGGGCGCCTCGCGCTGGTCGGTCGCCCGGGCGAGGATCACCGAGAAGCGGTCCTGCTCATCGGTCCAGCGTTCGAGCGGGGTCCAGCCACCGGCAAGCAACAGCAGGCTGGCGGTACGCGGGGTGAACTTGTGGCTGTTCTCGGTGTGGATGGTCTCGCCCTCCTCCATCGCGAAGCGCTGGCCCGAGACCTCGAAAGCGACGGCCCGCGTGGCAACGAGATGCATCTCGATGCGCGCCAGATCGTCATTCCAGCGCGCTTCGTGGGCAAAGGCATCGGCGGGCATGGTGCCGCCGAGTTCGCGGTTGATCCGGGTGACGAGGTTCAGGTTAAACGCCGCGGTGACGCCGGCGGCATCGTCATAGGCGGCTTCGAGGACGGCACGGTCCTTGATCAGGTCCATGCCGATCAGCAGCAGCGGGCTGGCGCCTTCGTCCGCGCCCAGCGTCGCGCGCATCGACCGCAGCAGGTCGACTGCCGTGCGCGGGACCATGTTGCCGATCGTCGACCCGGGGAAGAAGCCGAGCTTGCCCAGCGTATCCACTTCGCCGGGCAGGGTCACGCGGCGCATGAAGTCGGCCTCGACCGGGTGGACCGGCAGGCCTGGGAACTTGGCCCCCAGCGCGGCCGCGCTTTCGCGCAGGAAATCGCCCGAAATGTCGAGCGGGACGTAAGCGGCGGGATCGATCGCCTCGAGCAGCAACGGCGTCTTGACCGAGCTGCCCGAACCGAATTCGACCACCGCGCGTCCGGGCCCGATCAGCTCGGCAAACTCTGCCCCGCGCGCGCCGAGGATTTCGGTTTCGGAGCGGGTGGGATAATATTCTTCTACCTGCGTGATCTTCTCAAACAGGCGCGAGCCTTCCGCGTCGTAGAACCAGCGCGCGGGGATCGCCTTGGGATCATGGCGCAGCCCGGCCAGCACATCCTCGCGAAGCGCCCGGTCGACGCCGTCCTCGTCGCGGTCGACGAGCGCGATCCCCTTGTCGGTAGCCATCAGATGTCCTTTGCCAGCCGCAGTCCGGTGAACTGCCAGCGCTGATGCGGGTAGAAGAAATTGCGGTAGCTGGCACGCGAATGGCCGCGCGCCGTGGCGCAGCTGGCGCCCTTGAGCACGAACTGCCCGCTCATGAACTTACCGTTGTATTCGCCCACGGCGCCTGCAGCCGGCTTGAAGCGCGGATAGGGCAGATAGGCCGAGCGGGTGAACTGCCAGCAATCGCCGAACAGGCCTTCGCTGCCGCGGGGCAGCGGCGTCGCGGCGTCGTCGAGCTGGTTCCCGCCGCACGGATCGTGCGCCTGCGCCTGCCCTTCCTGCCCGCGCGCGATCGCTTCCCATTCGAATTCGGTGGGCAGCCGCTGGCCCGCCCAGCTGGCGAAGGCATCGGCCTCGAAATAGGAGATATGCGTGACCGGTGCATCAGGGTCGCGCGGCTGCCAGCCGGAATGGGTGAAATGCTCGCCTTCGCGCCAGTAGAGCGGCGCCCCGACGGCGTGTTCGCGCACCCACGCCCAGCCGTCGGACAGCCACAGGCTGGCGGTGTCGTAGCCGCCATCGGCGATGAAGGCATCCCATTCGCCGTTGGTCACCAGCCGCGACGACAGCGCGAAGGGTTCGAGCAGAACGCGGTGCGCGGGGCCTTCGTTGTCGAAGGAAAACCCGTCCGCCTGGTGGCCGATGCGCGCGATCCCGCCGGGATGTTCGTGCCACTCCTGCGGCTGCGCTTGGGCAGCGGCTGCGGGTGCGTCCCACACCGCGGCGCCCAGCGGGTTCTGGAACAGGCCGTGCTTGATATCGGTGAGCAGCAGTTCCTGGTGCTGCTGTTCGTGGCTGAGGCCCAGCTCGATCAGCGGCCCCAGGTCCTCGCGCGCGAACAGCGGCTCCATCGCGGCATCGACATGCGCGCGCCAGGCAAGGATTTCCTCCAGCGTCGGCCGCGACAGCATGCCGCGCGAAAAACGGTGGATGCGTTCGCCTTCGGCTTCGTAATAGGAATTGAACACGAACGGCCAGCGTTCGTCGAACAGCGTGTACCCTTCCAGCCGGTCGCGCAGGAGGAAGGTTTCCCAGAACCATGTGGTGTGCGCCAGGTGCCACTTGGCAGGGCTGGCGTCTTCCATCGACTGGATCGTCGCATCGGCATCGGACAGCGGCGCGGCGAGCGCTTCGCTGAGCGAGCGGACGGTATCGTAGCGTGCGTCGAGGCTTTCCCCGGTGGATGGGCGCGAACTGGGCTGCAACTGGGACATCGCCGGTCCCCCCTAGGTAGCAGTCACCGGACGCTGGCGACCATGATCCATCATGGCCGAAATCCATTTCGGTTTAAAGGCCGTGGGTATAAAACCGTGTCCGTACAATCGCCTGTCGCGCATTCCCGAACAATGCCGCGCGGCCGGGGCGGTTCCCCGCCGGCCGCGCGGAGCGGCGGTTTCAGGCGGCGTCGGCCTGCCGGATCCCGTGTTCCTCGTTGAGCATTTCCGCGATCAGGAAGGCCAGTTCGAGCGACTGCGCGGCGTTCAGGCGCGGATCGCAATGCGTGTGATACCGGTCCTTCAGCGCCTCGTCGGTGATAGCCACCGCGCCGCCGACGCATTCGGTCACGTCCTGCCCGGTCATCTCGATATGGATACCGCCCGGATGCGTGCCTTCGGCGCGGTGCACGGCGAAGAAACCCTTCACTTCGGACAGGATCCGGTCGAAGGGCCGCGTCTTGTAGCCGCTGTCCGACTTGACGACATTGCCGTGCATCGGGTCGCAGCTCCACACGACGGGATGGCCTTCCGCCTTCACCGCGCGCACCAGCCGCGGCAGGCCGTCCTCGACCTTGTCATGGCCGAACCGGCTGATCAGCGTGATACGGCCGGGTTCGCGTGCCGGATTGAGCGTGTCGAGCAGCTTGAGCAGCGCATCGGTTTCCAGGCTCGGCCCGCACTTCATCCCGAGCGGATTGCCGATGCCGCGCGCGAATTCGATATGCGCGCTGTTTTCGAAGCGCGTGCGGTCGCCGATCCACACCATATGCGCCGAGCAATCGTACCAGTCGCCGGTCAGGCTGTCGCGGCGGGTCAGCGCCTGCTCGTAGGGCAGCAGCAGCGCTTCGTGGCTGGTGTAGAAGCTGGTGCGCTGCAATTGCGGGAGCACTTGCGGATCGACCCCGCAGGCCTCCATGAAATCGAGCGCTTCGCCGATCCGGTCGGCAATGTCGGAAAACTTGTCCGCCCACGGGCTGCGGCCCATGAATTCGAGCGTCCACTGGTGCACCTGCCGCAGATTGGCATAGCCGCCGGTGGCGAAGGCGCGCAGCAGGTTGAGCGTGGCAGCCGCCTGCGAATAGGCGCGGACCATCCGCTGCGGGTCGTTGGTGCGCGTCGCGGCGTCGAATTCGATGCCGTTGATGTTGTCGCCGAAATAGCTCGGCAGCGTGACATCGCCCTGCGTTTCGGTGTTCGAGCTGCGCGGTTTGGCAAACTGCCCCGCCATGCGCCCAACCTTCACCACCGGCTTCTTGCTGGCAAAGGTCATCACCACCGCCATCTGCAGCAGCACCCGGAAGGTGTCGCGGATGTTGTTGGGGTGAAATTCGGCGAAGCTTTCGGCGCAATCGCCGCCCTGCAGCAGGAAGGCGCGGCCCTCGGCGACTTCGGCGAGATCGGCCTTGAGCGCGCGCGCTTCGCCCGCAAACACGAGCGGCGGATGCGTTTCGAGGGTGGTGGTCGCAGCCTCGAGCGCGGCCTTGTCGAGATAGTCGGGCAAATGCCTTGCCTCGTATCCCTGCCAGCTATCGGGTGCCCAATTGGTCGCCATGGTATCTTCCGGTTGCGGCGCCGGGAATGGCGCCTGATTGCCCGTCTGTAGCAGACGAGCGCCCATCATGTCGCAAGCAGCATTTGCTTGGCCAGCGTAAAAGGGCGATTGCAGTAAGCGGAATCAGCGCCCTTCGCCGGCGCTGGCTGGTCTGCTGGCGGTGGCCAGTTCCTGTCCCTCGGGCAGCACTGCGAGGCGCCAGCCCGCGCGCGAACCGAAGTATTTCTGCGCCAGCGCCTGCAACACCCCCGGATCGGTCTGCGTGTAATCGGCCAGCAGGAAGCGCAGGTCGGCAATGCTGCGCGGGTCCACGGTCGCGCCTTCGAGCTGGTAGAGCCAGAACAGGTTCCCGGTCGATGCGCGGCTGACATACTGCCGCAGCGGTTCGACCACGCGGTTGTATTCATCCTCGCCTACCGGCGTGCTGGCCAGTTCCTGCGCAATGCGTTCGGCCTCGGCGAAGAACACCGGCACGTCCTCGGGTCGCAGCTGCGCGAGCGCGGCGATGCGCCCACCGCTGTCGACATCGCTGGGCCAGTCGGACCGCACGACGGGCGAATAGCTGGCGCCAGCATGTTCGCGCATCGCTTCCATCAGCCGGTTGTTGAACAGCGACACCAACACTTCGAGACGGCGCGATTCGCGCAGCCCGTCGACCCCGGCCCCACTGGGCCAGGCGATGACCGCGGCGGCCTGATTGGCATCGCCGCGATGGCGGCGGATGACCGTCTCGCCCGCGTCGGGGAAGTCGATCGCGCGTTCGAGAACCTCTGCGGGCGCGGTCACGCGCTGGTCGAGCGCGCCGAACGTCTTGCGCAGCGCTTCGATCGTGGCGGCCTTGTCGAATTCGCCGAACACCAGCACTTCGACCGGCCCCTGCTCAAGCAGCGGTTCCCACACTTCGCGGAAGCCCGCGGGTGTCGCGGCATCGAACATCGCGGGCGTGGGGGTCTGAAAACGCGGGTCCTGATCGCGCAGCAGATATTCGAGGTCGCGCTGCAGCACGCCGTTCGGATTGGCGCCATAGCTTTCGTAAGCGAGCTTGCCCGCCGCTTTCGCCCTGATCACCGGGTTGGGATCCCAGCCGGGCATCGCCAGCTTCGCAGCGAAAAGATAAAGCTGTTCTTCCAGATCCTGTTCGCGGGTCTGCGCGTAGAAACTGAAGGCGCCGTCGCCGGTCTGGAAGTCGAAGCCGAACTTGCGCCCCGTGGCGAGCACGTCGAGCTCTTCCTGCCCCAGCTCGCCGATGCCCGAGCCGATCAGCGCGGCATAGCCGAGGTTGGCATAGACCGCCTCGTCGGGCGCGAAGGCGCGATAGCCCGTGCCGAACCGCACCTTCACTGCAACGCGGCCGGGTTCGGCATCGTTCGCCCACAGGATCGCCTTGACGCCATTGGCGAATTCGACCTGCTCGATGTCGAGCACGCCGATCGGCGCCTGCGCCACCACTTCACCCGGTTCGCCCACAGCGGGCAGATCGTCGAACGCGATTGCCTGCGCAGTTATGCGGGCCTCGGCATCGGCGGCAATGGTTTCGCCCAGCGCGGCACGGATCGCCGCTTCGCTCGCCTCGCCGGCTTCGGGCGTGACGTAGGCGGCGCGGATCACATCGCCCGCAAACAGCGCGCGGGTATGCTCGAGCACGCGTTCGGGGGTGATCGTCTCGCGCATCGAGTTGAACACCATCAGCACGGTTTCTGGCGCGGCGACCGCCTCGCGGATATCGACCGCGTTGACGATGTCGTCGGCCAGCCGCGGTCCCGGCAGCACCCGGCGCTGTTCGACCTGGCTGGTGAAGACGATCTCGAACTCGGCCAGCTCGCGGTCGATCTCTTCCTGCGACGGCGGGGTCGCCAGCGCGTCGGCAATGACCCCGCGTATATCGTCGAGCGCGGATTTCCAGTCGCCGGTGAGCGGCGCGAAATTGACGAAGGTCATGTCGGCGGAGCGGCTGACATCGTCCTGCGACACCTGGGCATAGAGATAGCTGCCACCGGCCCGGGCGCGCGATTCGAGCCGCCGGTTGATCAGCGCCTGCGCCAGCGCGTCGCGCAGCAGGCCTTCATTGTAGGCAACGGTGTCCTGCACCGGGCGCCAGGGCCGCATCACTGCATAAGTGAAGCTGCGCGGCGGGTCGGGTTCGACCACCACGCCGATTTCGCCCACCGGATTGGTCGGGTCGGCGCCCGCGGGGGCGACCGGATCGCCGAAATCGGGCGCGGGCACCA
>Ga0105357_10001672_pt1 | contig 11869 bp, 10 predicted proteins | sample GOMGulsemesocosm_4_FD_83660 | JGI IMG/M metagenome (GOLD analysis project Ga0105357, IMG submission 83660) | Methane-oxidizing microbial communities from mesocosms in the Gulf of Mexico - GOM15B Gulf of Mexico | ecosystem: Environmental > Aquatic > Marine > Cold seeps | place: USA: Gulf of...
ACCAGCGAGTGGTCATTCTGTTGTGAGTCAGCCATGCATTCGTCCCTTGAGTCGGTTATGCCTCGATTCTAGCACCCGATAGGTGACAGTTGTCTGCTGCACCGACCACGCCAAGCGCTGTCTGCCCTCCAGCTTCCGCTTCGCCGACAGGTGGTGCTATGATGTTGCGATTCCGCATTTAGAAACCCTTGGAGAAACGCATGAGCGATTTGATTGTGCATGTCACTGACGGCAGCTTCGAAGATGAAGTGCTCAAGTCCGACACCCCCGTTCTGGTGGATTACTGGGCAGAGTGGTGTGGTCCCTGCAAAATGATTGCCCCGGTTCTGGACGAAATTTCCAAGGACTACAACGGCAAACTGAAGATCTGTAAGCTGAACATCGACGAAAACACCGACACACCGCCCAAGTACGGCGTGCGCGGCATCCCGACCCTGATGCTGTTCAAGGACGGTAACGTCGAGGCCACCAAGGTCGGCGCTCTGTCTAAATCACAGCTGGCCGCCTTCCTCGACAGTAACATCTGATACCTTGAGCCCCGGCCATTACGGTCCGGGGCTGACTTTTTCCGGCAAAACCTAGACGCCACGCCTCAGCGGTGCTAGATTTGCTTTCCAACTCCTGGTCGCCCCCTGCGACAGTGGCTTATCGTTACCACAGCCAAACCCATCGCCCCATTCCAATATGGCGGCCGAAACCCAACCCTTTCCTGCCGATACTACTATTGCTCACCGACCCTATGAACCTGACTGAACTCAAACAAAAACCTATTACCGAACTGCTTGAAATCGCCAACAACATGGCCCTGGAAAATATGGGTCGCTCGCGCAAACAGGATGTGATTTTTGCCATTCTGAAAAAGCACGCGAAAAGTGGCGAGGATATCCATGGCGATGGTGTGCTGGAAATCCTGCAGGACGGTTTTGGTTTCCTTCGCTCCGCTGACTCGTCCTATCTGGCCGGCCCCGACGACATCTACGTTTCGCCCAGCCAGATCCGCCGTTTCAACCTGCGTACCGGTGACACCATTGCCGGCAAGATTCGCCCACCGAAAGATGGCGAGCGCTATTTTGCCCTGCTGAAGGTCGACTCGATCAACTTTGATCGCCCGGAAAACACCAAAAACAAGATCCTGTTCGAAAACCTTACCCCCCTGTTTCCTGATGAGCGCCTGGTCATGGAAGCCGGCAACGGCTCCACCGAAGACCTGATGGCGCGCATCATTGATCTGTGCGCACCCATCGGCAAAGGCCAGCGAGGCCTGCTGGTCGCCCCGCCAAAGGCCGGTAAGACCCTGATGTTGCAAAACATCGCCTCGAACATTGCCCGTAACAACCCCGAGTGCCACCTGATCGTACTGCTGATCGACGAGCGTCCGGAAGAAGTGACCGAGATGCAGCGCACCGTGCGCGGCGAAGTGGTGGCTTCTACCTTCGACGAGCCGCCAAGCCGTCACGTGCAGGTAGCCGAGATGGTCATCGAGAAGGCCAAACGCCTGGTCGAGCACAAGAAAGACGTCATCATCCTGCTCGATTCCATCACCCGTCTTGCCCGTGCTTACAACACCGTGATCCCCAGCTCCGGCAAGGTGCTCACCGGTGGTGTTGACGCGCACGCTCTTGAGAAGCCCAAGCGCTTCTTCGGCGCCGCGCGCAACATCGAAGAAGGCGGTAGTTTAACCATCATCGCCACCGCGCTGGTGGATACCGGCTCGAAGATGGACGAGGTGATCTACGAGGAGTTCAAAGGTACTGGCAACATGGAGATCCACCTGGATCGCAAGATTGCCGAGCGCCGCACTTTCCCGGCGATCAACATCAACCGCTCCGGTACCCGCCGTGAAGAGCTGCTGACCAGCGAAGACGAACTGCAACGCATGTGGATTCTGCGCAAGATTCTGCACTCGATGGACGAAGTCGCTGCGATCGAATTCCTGCTGGATCGTCTGAAAGATACCAAGACCAACGACGAGTTCTTCCAGTCGATGAAGCGCAGCAAGAACTAAGCTGCAGGCAACAAGCTGCAAGCGGCCCCGCGTTGCTCGCAGCTTGTTGCACTTTAGGCCACCCGACAGGCTACGCTGTCGGCATAATGTGCTTCTGACCAAACACCCCAGGCTGCCGCATCCTCGCACTGCTTGCAGCTTGCCGCTTGAGGCTTGAAGCTGCCATGCAATACTCCGATTTACGTGATTTCATCAAAGGCCTGGAACAGCGCGGCGAACTCAAGCGCATCCAGACACCTGTCTCCCCCGTGCTGGAAATGACCGAAATCTGCGACCGCACCCTGCGCAAGGGAGGCCCCGCACTGCTGTTTGAAAACCCTACAGGCTTTGAGATGCCGGTACTCGGCAACCTTTTCGGCACGCCGGAACGCGTGGCCATGGGCATGGGTGCCGACCAGATCAGCGAGCTGCGCGAAATCGGCAAGCTGCTGGCCTTTCTAAAGGAACCCGATCCACCGAAAGGGCTTAAGGATGCCTGGTCGAAGCTGCCGATCTTTAAGCAGGTGATCAACATGGCGCCCAAGGTTGTGCGCGACGCTCCCTGCCAGGCCACCGTTTTTGAAGGCGACGACGTTGATCTGGGTAGAATTCCAGTGCAAACCTGCTGGCCCGGCGACGCTGGCCCCTTGATTACCTGGGGCCTGGTGATCACCAAGGGTCCGCACAAGGAGCGCCAGAACCTCGGCATTTACCGCCAGCAGGTGATCGGCCGCAACAAGGTAATCATGCGCTGGCTCAGCCACCGCGGCGGCGCCCTGGACTTCAAGGAATGGCAGGAAAAGCACCCCGGCCAACCCTTCCCCGTTGCCGTGGCGCTTGGCGCTGATCCGGCAACCATTCTGGGCGCAGTTACCCCCGTGCCCGACAGCCTCTCGGAATACGCTTTTGCTGGACTCCTGCGCGGCCAGCGCACTGAACTGGTGAAGTGCCGAGGCAGCGACCTGCAGGTGCCCGCCAGTGCCGAGATCGTGCTGGAAGGAGTGATCCATCCCGGCGAAATGGCCGATGAGGGCCCCTTTGGTGACCACACCGGTTATTACAATGAGGTTGATCGCTTCCCGGTGTTTACCATCGAGCGCATTACCCAGCGCGAGAAGCCCATCTACCACAGCACCTACACCGGCCGGCCGCCGGATGAACCTGCAGTCCTTGGCGTCGCGCTGAATGAGGTGTTTGTGCCGCTACTGCAAAAGCAGTTCAGTGAAATCACCGATTTCTACCTACCGCCCGAGGGCTGCTCGTACCGCATGGCCGTGGTGTCGATGAAGAAGCAGTACCCAGGGCATGCCAAGCGCGTGATGCTGGGCGTATGGAGCTTCCTGCGGCAGTTTATGTACACCAAGTTTGTCATCGTGGTCGATGACGACATCAACATTCGCGACTGGAACGACATTATCTGGGCAATCACCACCCGCATGGACCCCAAGCGCGATACGGTGATGATCGACAACACCCCGATCGACTACCTCGACTTTGCCTCGCCGGTCTCAGGCCTGGGCAGCAAAATGGGGCTCGACGCCACCAACAAGTGGCCGGGAGAAACGGCGCGCGAGTGGGGCACCGCAATTCATCAGGACCAAAGTGTGATCCAAAGAGTTGATGCACTCTGGGCAGAGCTGGGCATTGATTGATGAGAGTAACCTTGCAGCCTTCGGGGCTGACCCTGAACACAGAACCCGGCGAACGTATTCTAGATGCGGCAAGGCGCCTGGGATTTGATGCACCACAAAGCTGCCGCAACGGCAACTGTCATGTCTGCGAAGCCTCCTTGCTGAGCGGCCGCGTTAGGCTGGCCGACGGCACGCAGGTCAGCAGTGGCGAGATATACACCTGCGTGGCAACGCCGGAGAGCGACTGCGAACTGCAGTGGGAGAACATTCTGGCGCCGGGCGAGCTGCCCGTGCGCGAACTGGCCTGCCAGGTCAGCGAGTGTGTCGATATTGGCGCGGACGTCTGGCGGGTGCGCCTGCGGCTGCCGGCCGGCAAGCCCCTGCGCTATCACGCGGGACAGTATCTGTTGCTGGAGCGTGAAGGCGCGGAGCCTGCGGCTTTCTCGATCGCCTCCGCGCCTCAGGAAGATCGCTCTCTGGAGCTGCACATTCTTACCCGCGACCCGCTGACCCAAGCGGTGATCGACTACCTGCAAACCCACCGCATCGCGCGCATCCAGGCCCCCTTTGGTGACGCCTGCACACGCCAACTGCCACAGCAGCCGCTGGTACTGATTGCCGCCGGTACGGGTCTGGCGCAAATGCAGAGCCTGATCGAGTTCTGCCTGGCCGAGGGCTTCAGCCAGCCTATTCATCTTTACTGGGGCGTACGCCACAGCGAAGATTTTTATCAGGCGCCACACTGGGAGCGCTGGCAGGCTGCACCGAATCTGTATCTGCACAAGGTGGTCAGTGACGAGGCACAGTGGCCGGGGCGGGATGGCCTGCTGCACCAGGCGGTGTGCGAAGATATTGCCGATCTGGCGGATTACCGCTTTTTCGTCAGCGGCTCACCGCCCATGGTCTACGCCACCCTGGATGCGCTGGTGGCCGCCGGCATGCCGGCAGAGCAGATGCATGCCGATGCTTTCGCCTACGCACCGCGCGAACCGATCAGCGACTGATCAACCGCTCGGCAGCGGCAGCGCCGGCAGGCTCTCTTCCATCAGCACGAAACCTTCGTCGATGATAGCGCGCGAGGCCTGTACCTCGCCCATGCGATCCAGCAAGCGTGCCAGCTCGGCACAGGTCTGAATGTCACGCTTGCTGGCGAAGCTGGCTTCAAGGTAATCCCGCGCCTTGCCCCACAGGCTGTTGCGTTGCGCCAACCGGCCCAGCGCCAGCAATAGGGTGGCGTTATTCGGGTGGGACTGCAGCCACAGCTCTGCGGTGCTCAACTGGCGGGCCGAATCCCGCCCCTGCACCAGCCCGTATAGATGCACCAAGCGATCGTTGTAACTCGCCTGCAGGGCGGTACGCAGCGCTTCTTCCGCCAACTGCTCGCGCCCCTTGGCGCGCAACTGTAAACAGTAAGCTTCCACCACTACAGGGTCCTCGCGCATGCGCCGCGGCATGCGCTCCCAGGCAGCAATCACCAGGCTGGCCGGATCGGCATCGGCCGCCGCAGCACGCTGCCCTGCCTGTTGCAGTAGCGCACTGTGGACCTGGTATTCCAGCGCGTCCTGCTCTTGCGGGGTGAGCACCTGCTGCTTTTGCAACTCGGGCAGCAGTTCCAGCAGGCGCGCCCAATCTTCCAGACGCAGATAAACCTGGCTCATCAACTTGAGCGCATAAAGGTGCTTGGGATGATCTTTGCGCAGACGCGTCAGCGTCGCCAGTGCTTGCTCCAACTGGCCTCGCCCCATCTGCAGCTGTGCCTGAGTCACCGCAATGGCCACATCGGCCTTGGGCGTGCTTTCGTAGGCTTCACGCAGCAGGTTGTCGCACTCGGCGTAATCCCCCATCTCCTGGGCTGCTCGCGCGGCGGCCAGGTAGTTTATCAGGGGCAGCTCGGCATGTGGCGCAGACTTCTTCAGCAACCGCAGCGCGGCCTTCCAGTGGCCTTCGGCAAACTCCAGCAAACCGCGGGTGGCAATCACGTTGGCGCGCTGCTGCAAATTGCGCCGAGACCAAGGGTTGATGCGACGGCCCGAGGCGTTCAACACCCGCACCAGTGCCCGCACCAGCAGCACCAGCAACCAAAGCGCCAACAGGAAACCCAGACCAACCCAGATACTGGTTTCAATGGAAAAATTACGCCAGGCGATCAGCAGGTAACCCGGATCTTCTGCCACGGCCATGCCCAATAGCGCAGCCACCAGCACTACGGCGAGGATCGCGATGTAGCTTTTACTCATCAGCGGCCTCCGGCTGCTGGGCAGCGCTGGAGGAGCGGCGAGCCTGAATGTAGGCGGCCAGGCTTTGTTGCAGCGGCGCCAGTTCAGGCGGATTCAGGCTGACCGCTTCGTCGTGCAAGGCCTGCAATTGCTTTTGCATGCCCTGCACCTTCGGGTTCTTCAGCTCAAAGTACTGCTGCAGCATCTTGTCTGCCCGATTCAGGCTGGCCTGATAGACCTGCTCTTCTCCGCGCAGCGCGGCCCATTGGGCCTGCTCCAGTGTCAGCTGCAGGGTGCGCTGGACGCGCTGCATCTCTGCCTCATCCAGCAGCGGGGTAATCACCTTGCCGCGCTGAAAATCAACTCGCACATAACGTTCCAGACGCATCAACACCCGATCCCAGCGATCGCGACGCTGCAGGCGGTCGGCATATTCTTCTTCGGTGGTTACTTCATCGGGATCAAATTCGGGCACTGGTAACAGCACCAACCGCTCGACCTGATCGCGCAGCGCCGCCAGACGCAGGAACACGCCTGGGCGATCCAGCTCGGGCAGAGCTTCAAGTTCGGCCTGATACTGCGCCAGCTGTTCGCGCACGCCATACAATCCGCTATCGGGCATGGACTTGAGTATGCCGTCGACCGTCGTCAGCAGCTCACGCGCAGCACTGACATCCTGGACTGCCAGCAAGCGCAGCGATGCCAGACGCAGCAAATACTGCGCCTCGGCAAGTTTCCAGTCTTCCCGGCCATCGCCTTGCAGGATATCCAGACGCTCGCCAATGGCCTGCTGGCTACGCTGCATTTCAGCGACCAAGCGTTGCATGGACTGCCAATCGGCACCTTGCGGCACGCCTTCCAAGCGGTCATCCAAGCGGTCATCCAAGCGTTGCTGACGCTGCTCGCCGCCGGCTTGCAACTGTTCCAGCAACTGTTTCAATTGCGCTTGTTGTTGCTGCCATTGCCAACCGCTGAACGCAAGTGCGCCCAAAGCAATCAGTAACGCCAGCCAAACCAGACCGCGGCCGCCGCTTCTGGCGTTGGGCACACCGGGTTGACGTGGCGGCGCGGCAGACTTGGCCTTTTTCGCAGAAGCGGCTGGCTTAGCCTCAGCGGTGGGTTTTCCGCCATCGACTGGCGAACTGGCCGCCGCGGGAGAGGGATCGGGCTTATTGGCCCCCACGCTGCTCGCCGACGCATCCTGCGTGCTGCTTCTGTCAGTGTTCTTGTTTGGTTCGATTGGTTCCACGCGTATCCCCTTTAATCCTTCAGCGGGTGGGCTTGCACCGCCGCAAATATGGCTGCGTCATCCGCACCCCCGCAGATTACTACATCGTCACAGCCAAGGTCTGCGGCCAGCGCCGCAACCCGCGCACTGGGCACCCAGCATCGCCAATGGCGCTGCTGCGACCAATGGGCCCCGGCGCTCTCGCGCCAATGCGTCAGCGCCTGGGTGCTGAGCACCACTATTCCGTCGACACCAGTGGCAGCAACCGCTGCCAATTTGATCGCCAGATCCGGCGGCGGTTCACGTCGATACAATTCAAGGTAGTCTACCTGACCGCCTGCGGCACACACCTGCTCGGCCAGGTGCTCACGGCCACCCACCCCGCGCCAGATCATTACCTTCAGGTCAGCGTGGGAAAAATGCGACTGCCACAGCGGCAGGCGCATCAGTGCTTCGCTGTCCTGACCATCACCGGGAAACTGCACCGGCAACGCGTAGTCGCTCAGCGGTGCGGCACTGGCGGGCCCAACGGCCAGCCAGTCGATGCCGACCGGCGCCTGCGGCCAATAACGGTCCAGCAACTCGAGCCCCAGGGTCGCGGCCAGACGACTGACCACAATGACCACCTGATAGCGATCCAGCTCCAGCATCAAGCGACGTTGCGTGTCCGTTTCCTGTAACGGAACCAGCGCTAGCAGCGGCAGGCTTTCACACGCCACCCCCAACTCGCACAATCGCTGTGCCAGGCGCTGATTATCGTCCGGCTGCCGGGTCAGCAGAATGCGGCTCACCGAGGCGGCTCACCAGCATAGACGGCATCCAGAATCGCCTGGGCCCCCTGGCTCAGCAGATCTTCAGCGACGGCGATACCCAGGCTTTCCGGATCCGCCTCACTACCTCGGGCCTCGGCGCGCAGCATGGTGGTCCCGTCCGGGTCACCGACCAGGCCACGAAGCCACAGGCTGCCGTTTGCGCGCTCGGCGTAACAGGCAATCGGCACCTGGCAGCCACCATTCAGGCGGGTGTTCAGGGCACGTTCAGCGCGCACGCGCAGCGCGCTATCTTCATCGTTCATCTGCGCCAGCAGCGCATGCAGCTGAGTATCGCTAGTGCGACATTCGATACCTACCGCGCCCTGCCCGCCGGCAGGCAGGCTTTCCTCCGGTGGCATTGCGTAACGGATACGCGAATCAAAGCCGAGACGCATGAGGCCTGCGGCGGCGAGGATAATGGCGTCGTACTCGCCGGCATCCAGCTTGGCCAGCCGAGTGTTGACGTTGCCGCGCAGAAAGCGCACTTGCAGATCCGGGCGACGGGCCATCAACTGCGCCTGACGGCGCAGGCTGGAGGTGCCGACGATGCTGCCGGCAGGCATGCTGTCGACCCGGTCGTACTGGTTGGAGACAAAGGCGTCGCGCGGATCTTCACGCTCGCAGATGGCGTAGAGTCCCAGACCCTCCGGAAACTGCATGGGCACATCCTTCATCGAGTGCACGGCCAAGTCGGCTTCGTCGTTAAGGATGGCGGTTTCCAGCTCCTTTACGAACAAGCCCTTGCCGCCGATTTTTGCCAGCGGCGAGTCAAGCAACTGGTCGCCACGGCTGACCATAGGCACCAGGCTGACTTGGATGGAGGGATCGAGTTGTTCGAGGCGCGCCTTGACGTATTCGGCCTGCCACAGGGCCAAAGCGCTCTTGCGGGTGGCAATTCGCAGATGTCGAGTCATGGGATTCTCATTTAAAACCAGCCTGCATGATACGCCATGCCCCTGCCGGCATCCATGCGGGCGGCTGCCGCACTCGACTCACAAGCGATCCATCAAGCGGCGCACCCCCGGCACGTGACGTCGACTGACGGTCAGGGTTTCGCCCTCCAGATCCTTGAGGCAAAGCTCAAAGTGGCCCATGGAGGTGCGTTGCAGACATTCAATACGACTGCGCGCGACCAATGCATTCCGGTGAATGCGGACAAACTCGTCGCCAAACTCTTCCTCAAGCGACTTCAGCGGCTCGTCCAGCAGAACCTCACCATGCAGATGGCGCAGGGTGACGTATTTGTGATCGGCAATAAAATAGAGCACATCTTCAATCGGGATCAGTTCGATCCCCTTGCGGGTACGCGCGCTGATGTGGCTGCGCGCCTGGCCGGTCTCGGCCTGATTGCCGGCCTTGCCGAGGCTGGCCAGCTGCATGCGGTTGGGCCGCTGCGCCTTGGCCAGCGCACTGGCCAGATCTTCGCTGCGTACCGGCTTGAGCAGATAGCCCACGGCGCTGACGGCAAAGGCGTCGAGCGCATACTCCCCGTGCGCCGTACAGAACACCACCGCCGGCGCGTCGCTGTCTTCACAGAGCTTGGCTGCGGTCTGCAGGCCATCGAGGCCTGGCATCCGAATGTCCAGCAGGATAATGTCCGGCCGTTGCTCCTCAACCAGGCGCAGCGCTTCGTGACCATTGCTGGCCATCTCCGGCAGCGCCTTGTAACCGGGCAAAGCGGCGACTAGGCGGGCCAGCCGCTCGCGTGCCAAGGGTTCATCGTCAGCGATCAGTACTTTCATGCCTCAATGACTTCTCTGCTGTAGTGAAGGCGTTTGCCTACAAGGATAGACCAGCCTGCTGAAGAAGCATGCGCCTTCACGCCACAGCTCCACGCGCGCCTGCTCGGCGAACAGAGCCTGCAGACGTGCGCGAATATTTTCCATGGCCATGCGGGCGCCCTGATGGTTCTCCGTTTGCTCAGGACAGGTGTTACGCACCAGAAGTTCAACCTGCTGTTCACTATAGCGCGCAGTAATTTCAATTTCGCCGCCATCCAGGCGTGGTTGCAGTCCATGCAGGATGGCGTTTTCCAGTAGTGGCTGCAGCGTCAGTAGCGGCATGGGCGTGCTGTCAGGCAGCGCCTCAACCTGCCAGCTGACGCGCATCCGCTCACCCAGGCGGTATTGTTCAATACGCAGGTAGCCTTCACACAGGCGTCGTTCTTCGCCCCAGGTTGCCAAAGCGTCCGCGCTGCCGAGATTGGCGCGAAACAGGTCGGACAAATCCAGCACAGACTGCTCCGCCTTGTGCGGATCAGAGCCAATTAGGCTGACGATGCTGTTCAGGCTGTTGAATAGAAAGTGCGGTCGAATACGCGATTGCAGCGCCTGCAATCGCGCGCGCAACTCTGCCTGGTTCTGCCGCTGCCACTGTTGCTGCAGATAAAAATAGCGCAGCAGCAGACTGGTCATGATCAAGGCGATCACGCCGTGGCGCAGCAACTGCTCGATTTGCCAGTGCAGCGCGCCCGTCATGCCGCGATAGACAATCCAGTCACCCAGCACGGTGAAGGCCAGCGTCAGCCCCACCACCACCGCAAAGCAAACGGCGATCGCCAGCCCAAGCGGGCGGCGCTGCATCCAATTGCGCAAATGGCACAGGAGCGCCGCAGAAAGCAGAACGATCCACTGTACAAACAACGAGGCCATCGCCAGCCCTAACCAGTTGAAACCCTCGGTCACCGGCTGCGCCAGTACCCAGACCAGAACCACCAGTTGTGCCAGCACCACTAGGGTGAAAACAGCAACTGACGAGCACAGGTCAGGGAGGAAAAAATCCTCACCGGCGTAGGGCTGTTTAAGCAACGACCAGAATCCATTCTTCATTGCGCAAGTGTCCGCCAGCCGGGCGCCATCGTGCAAGCGTGAAATGGTATGCTATGGGCTTTTACTCGCAGCGGAACAGTCCGACACATGAGCCAAGACCAGACAACCAATCAATCCTGGGGTGGCCGGTTCAGCGAACCGGTTGATGCCTTCGTCGCCCGCTTCACCGCCTCGGTGGATTTCGACAAGCGCCTCTACAAGCACGACATTCAGGGCTCCATCGCCCACGCCACCATGCTGGCCAAGGTCGGCGTACTGAGCGACGCCGAGCGCGACACCATCATCGAAGGTCTGCGCGCCATCCAGACTGAAATCGAAGCCGGCGAGTTCGCCTGGAGCGTCGAGCTGGAAGACGTGCACATGAACATCGAAGCACGCCTGACCGACCGCATCGGCATCACCGGCAAAAAGCTGCATACCGGCCGGTCTCGCAACGACCAGGTGGCTACCGACATCCGCCTTTGGCTGCGTGACGAGATCGACGTCATCCTTGCCGAGCTGGAGCGCCTGCAAACCGGCCTTCTGGACCAGGCCGAGCGCCACAACGCGGTGATCATGCCCGGGTTCACGCACCTGCAAACCGCTCAACCGGTCACCTTCGGCCATCATCTGCTGGCCTGGTTTGAAATGCTCCAGCGCGACCGCGAGCGCCTGCTCGACTGCCGCAAGCGGGTCAATCGCATGCCGCTGGGCAGCGCCGCATTGGCTGGCACCACTTACCCGATTGACCGCAGCATCACCTGCGAGCTGTTGGGCTTCGATGCCATTTCCGGCAACTCGCTGGATGGCGTATCCGACCGCGACTTCGCCATCGAATTCTGCGCTGCTGCGGCCCTGGCGATGATGCACCTGTCGCGCTTTTCCGAAGAGCTGGTGCTCTGGACCAGTGCGCAGTTCAACTTCATCGAGCTGCCCGACCGCTTCTGCACCGGCTCCTCGATCATGCCGCAGAAGAAGAACCCTGATGTGCCCGAGCTGGTGCGTGGCAAGTCCGGCCGTGTTTACGGTCACCTAATGGGCTTGCTGACGCTGATGAAGAGCCAGCCACTGGCCTACAACAAGGACAACCAGGAAGACAAGGAACCGCTGTTCGACGCCGTCGACACACTGCGCGACTGCCTGCGCGCCTTTGCCGACATGATCCCCGCGATTCAGCCGCGCGAAGAGGTG
>Ga0105357_10001676_pt1 | contig 11858 bp, 10 predicted proteins | sample GOMGulsemesocosm_4_FD_83660 | JGI IMG/M metagenome (GOLD analysis project Ga0105357, IMG submission 83660) | Methane-oxidizing microbial communities from mesocosms in the Gulf of Mexico - GOM15B Gulf of Mexico | ecosystem: Environmental > Aquatic > Marine > Cold seeps | place: USA: Gulf of...
GCTGCATTTATGCAGTCCATCCGCACCGCGGGGCAAAAGAAGCTAGCCATGTTCTTGAGCCCTATGGCCACTACTTTAGTGCGCTACCTATTTGGGGTGCCCATTGCGATCGTATATCTATCTATGGTGATGGAGGGAAACATTAAGGGCTCTTTACCTGCTTTTTTAAGCCTGCCCGAATTTTACATCTACGCGTCTTTAGCCAGTATCGCTCAGATACTGGCGACATTTTTTTTAGTAAAAGCAATGGCATTGCGAAATTTTGCCGTCGCGACAATACTTTCCAAAACAGAAGTTGTCCAAACAGCGATTTTTGGCGTAATTTTCTTTAGTGCCTTGCTCTCTTGGTACGCTTGGCTGGCGGTCCTGCTTGCGGCACTTGGCATTGTGGTTTTAAGCGCGCCGGTGAGGGGGGCTCGAATTGAGGCGCAAGGAATAGTCTATGGTTTGTTGTCAGGCGTATGCTTTGCGTTCACCGCACTCTGGTTGCGGCAGGCAAGTATTAGTTTGGGTTTCTCCGTCATACAAAATGCCGCTTTAACCTTAGCTTACACTGTCATTGTGCAAACAATTGTATGTTTGATCTACATTGCGCTGAAAGAAATGACTCAGTTTGTTCTGATCAGGCAACAGCTCCCTTTAGCTATTTTTGTGGGTTCCACTAGTGCTCTAGGCTCTATTGGTTGGTATACCGCAATGACCTATGAGAATGCCGCACTAGTAAGATCCTTAGGACAAATTGAGATTTTATTTTCAGTAGTGATTACCCATTTCATTTTTAGTGAGAAAATCTCCCTAAAAGAATATTTTGGTTTGACGGCTATTGCTTCCAGTGTTTTGATATTATTGTTGGCGGTTTAATAAGAGCGGGCTGTTTGGCCCGCACTTGGCTAGATACCGTTAAGCGTTAAATAATTAATAGGCTGCGGTAAACCTGCTGCGATGGTGTTTCGCATTCTCTGCCTCATCAATCATAGCGACGGCGAAATCTTCCATAGAAATTTTCGAAATACCCTCTTGGTCGACTATAAGTTCGTCTGAACCTAGACGAAATTTACCCGTGCGAATGCCTGGAACTAACATAGCGGGCGGGCTGAAATATACCCAGTTGGCCTTGTGGTCGGCCTTACACATTTCGTGTTGTGCAAAACAGGCTTTTGCAATCCCAGTGACCGATTGAGGGAGGAAACCTGGTGCCGTTAGTACTGTTGTATCTTCTTGACTCGGCATATTTAAACTCGCAGCGCCTCCTACCACTATTACTCTAAGGTTTGACAGGGCCGCTCCTTGTAAAATGGCCTGGGTAATATTGACTAGCTGATCCTCGTCGCCACTGGGGGGCCGAATCGCACTAACAATCAAGTCTTGGCCTGCGGATAATTGGGCGACGGCTCCGGCATTACTGACTTCACAAACACTGTGGCTTGCGCCTTGGGGTAATGCTCGAATCTGCTCTGGGCGACGAACTATGGCCGTAACTTTATGTCCACGAGTGAGTGCTTCAGTCACTATTCGGCTACCTACTTCTCCTGCAGCGCCAAAAACGGTAATTTTCATTTTTTTCTCCTGGTGAATAAGACGATGAACTTTCTAATTTGTTGGATTTGTAATGCCTCAGTATCAGTTGGCTTTACTTTGGCTTAAGGCCATAACAGCGGGGCTATAACTTGCATGTTGTGTCATCCAAACACTGATGAAAACGATGAATACGCCGAACACTTGTAAACCACTCAAACTTTGGTTGAGAAACCACCATCCGATTACCACGGCACTTAGCGGACTTAGGAAGCCAAGCGTAGAGACCAGCGAAGGCTCCAGGCGGGCAATGCCTCGAAACCAAATGACATAGGTTAAAGCCGCGCCAATGAGACCAAGGTAAAGAAAACCGAGTAGGTTGCTTTGACTCAGGCTGGGTAAAGGGGGCTCGAGCAACATTGCCGCCGGCAGTAATAACAGCCCACCAGCCACAAGCTGCCAGCCGGTAAATGTAAGTAGCGACACGGGGGCTTGCCAGCGACGGCTCAATACCGTGCCACAGGCCATTGAGATTGCGCCAAGGAAGCCTGCACTTAGACCAATAGGGTCGAATGTCGCCTGTTCCGTAAGAATCAGAAAAGCTATACCGATGATTCCCGTGAAGCCCGCAAACACGGCGAGCGCTCGTACTGGTGATTTCAGTAGTAAGCTAGAGAGCACTATGACGATTAAGGGTTGAACTGCACCCACGGTCGCGGCAACGCCGCCGGGAAGACGGTAGGCTGCAACAAATAGCAAGGCCCAGAAGATGGAGAAATTAAGGGCACCGAGGACGAATACTTTTGGCCACCAAGCGCCAGTGGGGAATTGTCGTACCACTAATAAAATCAGTAGGCCAACGGGCAGTGCGCGCAACATGGCAACCGTCAGGGGGTAGTTTGGGGGCAAGTACTCTGTGGTCACCCAATAGGTGCTTCCCCAGATTATAGGTGCTATCGCTGTGATCAGTATGTCTGTATTCCGTGTCATAATCTTCTCAAGTCATTTATCTTGACGTCAAGATAACACACTTTGTCTTGACGTCAAGATAAAATCTTGTGATCATCACTTAACTTCATTTATGGCAGATAACTCGTGGACAAAATAGATAAAATTGTAGAGCAGTGGACAAAGGCTAGGCCGGATCTAGAGCTTAGCCCAATGAAGCTTATAGGGCGCTTTATAAGACTCAACCAACATCTCAATCAAGGCATGGCAAAAACTTTTGCGGCCCATGGGCTTAATCTGGCGAGTTTTGATGTCTTGGCCACGCTGCGGCGCGCAGGTGTCCCTTATGCACTTTCACCCAATGATTTACTAGCAACTATGATGGTGACTTCTGGCACCATGACCAATCGAGTTGACCAGTTGTCTAAAGCGGGTTTTGTTGAGCGAAAGCAAAACCCTAGTGATGCTCGGAGTGTCATCATATCCTTAACTGAGAAGGGCTTTACTGTTATTGACGCAGCAGTTACCGATCATGTAGCCACCCAAGCCAGATTAACGTCGGCTTTGTCGGTAGATGAGCAGGAGCAATTGAACGGCTTGCTAAAGAAGTTTTTGACTGATTTTGAAAGCTAAAAAACTCACTACGAAAAATGATACTCAAGCTAATTTATTGAACTATAATATTCATATACCTCTTTAAATGTTGACGCCTTTGTTATGGCTAAATGTTGATTTTTAATTCTTCGCCAAAGAGGCCTCTATGAATTTAAATCGTCGTCTATTTCAGTATGTTTTTTATAGTTTTGGGGTTTTATGCCTAATTGTAGTTGCCGTTTATGGCTTGCTTTTTTATGGCTACACCAATCACAACTCTCCAGTTTACAATGCCGTAGTAGCACTACCCGATAACTATTCAAATCAGAGTTTTTCATCTTACACCGGCCCACACCCCAAAGATCTTATTCGCCCTAAAGATGATTTTTCTTATCCCATTGAAGCCGGACAGATAGGCCCGGTAGCACCGCTGTGGTCAGGTCCTTTACATTATCCCTTTGCCTGCATGACAGAGCGTTCCCATTTAGGTCAACCCTTGGTAGACAATGAACAGGGCGTTGGCATTCCAGTATTTGATTTAGATGCAGCTGGAAGGAGAACAGATAAAATTCGTGGCTACAGTAAAGATTGTTTAATGGCTACGCGGGTTGTTTATTATGGTCAAAACACCGATACAGGTTTGTTTGAATTAATTGCAAAGATCCCGCAGGCTAAGCGCCTGAGGCAAAAAGGTGAGGTCTTGCGCTTTCGTGTCGAAGTGGGGACTATTAATCGTTATATCTACTTGATGTTTATGCCCGCGGGCCCGGAGGACACCCTTGCGCAGGCAGACACAAGCCTGTGGAATCAGCAATTAATTTATCAGTTCCGAGGTGGCGTTGGTATTGGTAAACGCCAGGGGCGTCTGTCTGTCGCCGGCATGCTAAAACGGCGATCGGAAGAGCTGAAACAGGGCTATGCCCTTGTTTATTCCACAGCGAATCAAACCTCAAATCACTACAATATGTGGGTTGCAGAAGAGGTGGCTTTTCGGCTTAAGCGCAATTTTGTGGCGCGCTTTGGTGAACCCGAGTTTACCATCGGGATTGGAGGGTCTGGTGGGGCTATCCAGCAATTTTTAATTGCGCAGAATCACCCCGGTATTTTGGATGGGATAATTCCACTCTATGCCTATCCCGACATGGTCTCGCAAATCACTTATGCCTACGATTGTGAATTGCTAGAGTATTACTTCGATAAAGAAGGTAAAGACAATTCGCTTTGGCACGATTGGTCCTTAAGGCAAAAAATTCAGGGTTTAAACGCTCGAAAAATTCCTCCTGAACGATTTAAATACGCGATAGTCGCGGCGCGTTTAATACACGGTATACAGCCCTATCAACCTGAGGGCAGTAGTGAGTGTATAAACGGCTGGCGCGGCCTTACGCCGCTGACCAATAACCCTCGTTTTGTGCATTTTTCTGAGTATTACAAAGAGGACGTTCGCAAGCAAACTCATTGGACACACTGGGATGACTTGAAACAGTTTTATGGTACTGATGATACGGGTTTTGCCAACCAGACATGGGGTAATGTGGGCATCCAATACGGCTTACAGGCTATGGTTTCAGGCGACCTGAAACCTAGTGATTTCCTACATCTAAATGCTTCTGTTGGCAGCTGGAAACCTGCGGCGCAGCAAAGCCCAGAACGCTTTGGCTTCTTGAGTGATAATCGTTATTTTTGGAAACTATCACCCTGGAGCCACCATAATATTACTGCTGGGTCGCTGAAGCATCCCGCGAGTCGCCTGGAGGCAAGTGATGAAGCAATTCGAGGAGCCTTCCAGTCGGGCCATGTGTTTCTAGGGAATATCGATATCCCCATCATCGACCTTCGTCATTATCTGGAGGATGAGCTGGATATGCATCATTTCTCGGCTTCTTTTTCCACGCGTAGCCGTCTGGTAGATGCCCGAGGTAAGCACGAGAACCATATCATCTGGGTGACGCGAAAACCGCACACCCCAGTAAATGAAGCTTTTCAGTTAATGACAGATTGGCTTCGTGATGAAGGGCCTACTGCGGCCGTAGATACCTGCTTCACAGAGCGAGGGGCCGTTTTGGCGTCTGGAGAGGGGGTTTGGGATGGCAGTTGGAATAACAAGCCCCAGGGGGCTTGTATGAAGCAATATCCGATCTATAGCGATTCGCGGCAGGTGGCGGGAGCCAATATCCGCGGCACCGTGTTTAAGTGCCAGCGGCAAAGCGTGAGCGATGCCATCGCCAATGGCGTGTATGGCCAAGTGGATATGGACGACCATGTCGCGCAGCTTGAGAAAATATTCCCCAAGGGCGTCTGTGACTTTAGCAAGCCAGACTTGGCGTTTAGCGCACTTCCTTAAATCGGTTTATGGTCTGAGCAACTCAATGAGAGGGGGGCTTTAGGCCAAGTCGTCTAGATATTGGTATTGAACTGAATGTATGGCTTTTCGGCCGGGTAAACCTGAACTCTCCTAAGCGTAAATCTATTGCTGTAATTAAATTCGAATTTGGCGTATGTTTACGCTGGATATTAAATACTGACCCTTCATTCATCTTTGTAGCACTGCGCAAACTCTCCTTTTATGTAGGTAGTGGAATTGCTAAACCGAAAAACCTTATCGGGATCACAGAGATGTTGCAAACTGAAAAGTGAAACGAAAATAATGAGAATAATAAACAAATCTCTGCTCGCGGTGCTCGCGGGCTTGTGTGTGGCTTCAAGCCTCAACGCAGAAGTATCAAAAGACAGTGCCCACGCGAAGAAAAGCTTAGAGATATACCGGGAAATTATCTCGATACCCACCGTAGCGGGGCGAGGCAATGTGCCCAAAATGGCTAACTATCTAGCCTCACAGTTAGACGAGGCGGGGTTTAGCCAAAGCGACATACAAGTTGTTCCCCATGGCGAAACAGCCGCATTAATTGTTCGCTATCGCGGTGACGGTTCTGCCAAAAAGAAACCTATCTTGCTCATTGCTCACATGGACGTTGTTGAAGCCCTGCCAGAGGATTGGGAACGCCCGCCCTTTAAGCTGACTCAGGACGACACCTTCTTCTACGGAAGGGGCACAGAGGATAACAAGCTGGGCGTGACGATGCTCACCTCAACCTTTATAAAGCTTAAAAAGTCTGGTTTTGTCCCAAACCGTGATTTGATCATCGCATTTTCGGGCGATGAAGAAACCAGCATGTCTACAACCAGAATGCTGGCCGGCAATAAAGAACTTCTCGAAGCCGAATATGTGCTAAATAGTGATGCGGGTGGTGGGCAGCTGGGTAAAGATGGCAAGGCCTTATCTTACACTGTACAAGCGGCCGAAAAAACCTACGCTAGCTTTCAGTTAACCGTTCGCAACCCAGGCGGTCACAGCTCCCGACCGAAGCCGGATAATGCCATTTACGATCTAGCGGCCGCATTAAACAATCTGCAAGCTTTTCGCTTTCCTGTGCGCTCCGCGGATATGACCCGTGCTTACTTTCGCGCTACGGGGATGCAATTGGGTGGAGAGTTGGGAGCCGCGATGATTCAGTTCGCCGACAATCCAGAAAATCAGCAAGCCTCAGACCGTCTGGCGATTGAATCTTCCTATGTCGGTACCACTAGAACTACTTGTGTACCGACATTATTAAGCGGTGGGCATGCAGAAAATGCCTTACCTCAGTCGGCGAGTGTAACAGTTAATTGCCGAATTTTCCCCGGTGTGTCAGTGGCCGATGTGAAAGCCACTCTAGAGAAGGTTGTGGATAATGCCGCAATCGAGTTTGCCGTGTTAGACCAGCCTATCGAGAGCCCTATATCAGCGCTGCGAGATGATGTCATGGCCGCCGTGACTAAAGCTGTGCACAAACGTCATCCAAGTGTTGCCGTTTTCGGTTTCATGAGTTCGGGCGCAACCGACGGTATGCACTTTCGCTCAGCCGGTCTACCGACATGGGCCGCGTCAAGTATCTTCATGGATCCCGATGATAACTTCGCGCATGGGCTGAATGAACGACTCCCCATAAAAACCTTTTACGAAGGTTTGGAGCACTGGGAAATTATCTTGAAAGAGCTTGCTGGCAAATAGGGGTTCACTAAATTCTAATGGGTGCTATGTTAATTTGCTGGTGTAGCATCCAAACACCCATGGACATCGAATACGATTTATTCGCAACTTTCTTTAATACCCAGAACAGGTTGGCACAACCATGATCAAAGTACTGTTAATTTGCCTTATAGCTCTGTGTCCGACGATCGTCATCGCCGATTCCGACGATAAAATAGTCGTGGCACATCGAGGGGCGAGTGGATATCTACCCGAACATACACTCGCAGCCAAGGCCATGGCCTATGCAATGGGTGCAGATTATATTGAGCAAGACGTGGTGATGAGCAAAGACGATCAGCTGCTTGTGCTTCATGATCATTATCTCGATCGGGTAAGCGACGTCATGACGGTATTTCCCAAGCGTTTTAGAGAAGTAAATGGGCAAAAACGTTGGTTTGCAATTGACTTCACATTAGCTGAGATCCGGCAGCTGCGTATCAGTGAGGGTTTTTCAATATCTCCTGGTGCCGATGATGATTCTTCGGGAGAATTGAAAGCCAATTACTCCCAGCGTTTCCCCTTATTTAAATCCCGCTTCAGAGTGTCTACGCTTGAAGAGGAAATCGAACTCATTCAGGGACTCAATAAAAGCACGGGTAGAAACGTGGGCATCTATCCAGAAATAAAATCTCCTTGGTTTCATCGCCATGAAGGCAAAGACATAAGCCAAGCCGTATTGCTTGCGCTCAAGAAATACGGCTATACCAACAAAGGCGATAGAGTATATCTGCAAAGCTTCGACCCAATAGAGCTGCAGCGAATTCACAAGACCCTAATGCCTGCACTTAAGATGGACTTGAAACTGGTTCAGTTGATCGCCATGACTGACTGGAATGAAACTATGGTGTATGAAAATGGGCGTGCAAAAGCTTATGACTACAGCTGGATGTTTGAAGCTGACGGAATGAAAACCATCAGCGAATACGCCGACGGTGTTGGCCCTTGGATGTCGATGATAGTAAAGCCTGATTCTACTCCAGAAAAACTCAACATTAGCGCACTGGTAGAGCGGGCGCACGCCGTGGACCTAAAGGTGCATCCCTACACATTTCGCGCTGACCCAGAAGCCTTACCTCAATATGTCGCTGGCTTCGACGACTTGCTGGAGTTATTTTTGTATCAACTGAATGTTGATGGGGTATTTAGTGATTTTCCAGACAGGGCCGTTGACTTTGTGCGCGCTAAACGAGCTTTATAGTGCCTCAGATTCGCTGTCAATCCATCGCAAAGTAAAGCGAGCGCCACCCAGTGGCGATTCGCTTGCGCTTACTTCACCATGATGCCATTGCATAATTCTTCGCACAATCGTGAGCCCCAAACCAAAACCAGAAGTTTGCCCCTCAGTAGGATTTCGCAAGCGAACAAATGACTCAAATACTGCTTTTCTAGATGCCTCGGGGATGCCTACGCCATCGTCATCAACTGTAATCACAAAATGGTGGTCCACTTTATCGAGAGCAATGTTTAGGGTGGTACGAGAGTGGCGAAGTCCGTTCTGAATCAGATTTAGTACAGCGCGTTCCATTAGGTGCCAATCGCAATTGAAACGTGTTTGGCACCCTAAGTTAAGCACTTGCACTTGTACTTGAACTTCATTCGAAGAGTCATGCGTTGTTAATCGCTGTACAATTTGCTGGGTCAAGCTTTGCATGTCACCTCGCTTCCAATCGAGGGTGGGGTTTGACTGATCGAAATTAGCGTAGTTCAATAGCTGGTTGACCAGTTCGTCCATTTCCGTAATGTCTTCTTTTATGCCACCTAAGCGAGATTTTATCTGGTTCAAGTCTTTGCTGTCAGCTGCCATCGCTAAGGCAAATTTCATTCTCGCGAGGGGGGTTCTCAGTTCATGGGAGACAGCGTTAGTCATTTCTTTTTGAATGTTGAGCAAGTACAAGATTCTGTCCGCCATCCGATTAAATGCAGAGGCCAAGCTGTATGCGGCAGATTGTGGCGGTAGTGATACTCGTGATTCGGCCAGTTCGGTGCCGAGTGTTTGGGTGTGTTTTTCCAGTTTTGAAAGGTCTCTAGATAAAGGCCAAATCCAACCGAAAATGGCCACTGCAATGGCAAGATAGAAAATAAACCCTAAGGTCATTTCAAACCAAGGCGCAGGCGGGGGGCTCTGTTCTATTGAGAGTACCAGAGCTTGTCCATCCAGTTTTTGATAAAGATAGCTCTTCCCGTCCTCGTCATCAAAAGCCACTTGCTCGCCAGAAGAAATTCTTTCCAATAAAGCGGAGTTAGCGAAGTCTTGAATTTTCAGGATTTGCACATTGCTGAATGTTTCTGCTGGCTGGTAGTATTCCCACAGGCGATCTAAACCCCAACCAAGGGTCACGATAGACAGTACGATCAGGAAGTAGAGAGAGAAAAAGGCGCGGCTCAATGTATTTCCTTATATCCAAGCGTCGTGAACAAATAGATAGCCTTTTCCCCAAATAGTTTTTATACGGCGGGGGTTGTCCAAATTGTCGCCAAGTTTTTTTCGAAGCTGAGAAATTCGAACGTCAATGGTGCGATCAAGTCCATCGTAGGCCCGTCCGCAAAGCGCCTGAAAAAGATCTTCTCTAGAAATGACTAAACCCGCTTTACTGGCAAGCAGGGCTAATAAGTCGAACTCGTGACTTGATACATGTACGGGTTCGTCGGCCAACTTGACCGAGCGCGAGGCCTGATGAATAGAGAGTGTGCCGAGTGTAATATCTTTTGGCTTGGCTTCATCGTGGGACTGTTCGCAGCGTCTTAGTAAAGCTTTAATTCGTGCGAGTAATACTCTCGGCTCGACAGGTTTAATAACATAATCGTCGGCGCCGAATTCCAAACCTAAGATTTGATCCGCGTCGTCGTTACGCGCAGTGAGTATTAAAATTGGGCCTGTAAAGTTAGGGCGACTTTCTCGGCAAATAGTTAGGCCGTCTTTCCCCGGCAGCATGACATCAAGCACCAAGATATCAGGCGCGAAGGTCTGTAGAGCATCTGCAACTCTGTCGCCATTTTCTTCTATATCTACCTCGAAATCATTCGCTTCTAAATAATCTTTCATCAGCGATGCTAGGCGTCGATCGTCTTCTGCTATTAAAATTCGTCGCATTAAAAAAAGTTCCAGGGTTTACGGCGTCGCTGTCTATATTGGGCCTGGGCCCTAATCACCTGATAGACCTCACTCGCCAATAGCGTATTGTCTTGTTGTTTTCTGAGCTGAAATGTCAAGCTGTGATCAGTATCAAGCTGATACTGAAATTCACCGCGAGTCTGTTCTTGCCAGCATCTCAAAGGGCTGGCAATTTCTTTATCAAATAAACAGAGTAATAAAGGTGATTCCTGAGCCCATTTGATGTCGATGAGGCTGTCACACACGGGTTCTTTGCTAGACAGCACACAAAGTTTGGGCGTGAGTTCAAGGCTTGTGGGCGTTAGTGCTGTGTCTGCTCCTGCCAATGTGGCGTGGATAAGGGCGCTGACAAAAACGAGAGTTGCTTTGTAGTTAGAAATGGTAAATTCCCCCAACAAAAAATTGTAGAACATAATCTTCGTCTACAAGAGGGCTATTACTAATGGCAGAGCTTAATTGTTCATATTGAATGCTGCTACTGAGCTGCCAGCGCCGATTTAGAGTTTTATTCCAAGCCAGGCGCACAAATGGGTTAAACCCACTGTTCGCCTCATAGGCAAAGGGTGTTTTACCTGCTTCGTCGGTGGTAACCCCATAGTAGTAATTCAGCAGCGATTCGCTTTTCCAAGTGAAGCCAGCACTCGCACTAAAGGCCTGATCATTGAATATTTGTTGTGAGCCGAATGCAAATCTAAGTTCTTTTCCCTGATGTACTTTAGTGAGGTCCTGTAATAGCTGAACCTGCCATTGAAGATTTTTCCAGCCGCTACTCAGTTCGATTCCAGCAAGGCCCGCTAAACGTCTTTTGTGCAAATCATCAATGTCTATTTGTTCATCTTTTGCAGGCTCATCGTTGGGCAGTAAAGAGCTGGTAAATTCGATGGCGCCGTCTACAAAGAAATTATTAATATCATCGCGGAGGAAAAAACCACTATCTCGCCCAGGTGTGAAAATAGCATTGAGCATGAACTGTTCAGAATCGATTATCGTGTAGCCGAATTCTAAGTTTTCGATAAAGAAGCGCTCGCCATAGTAGCTGACCTGCGGAACAAGCACCAAGGGAATGTCAGAGCTATCCGCAAGGGGATTTGTGCGCTTCCCGACCCCTAGAGCGAGTTTAAACTCCCATTCGCCTACCGCTATACAGCCAGCGTCATCGGCGGTACACCCGGTGTTCGCTGAGGCCTGTAGGCTCCCTATAATTAGCAGCGCAGGTATTAGCCTGCGCATTAAGCGTTGGCACGAGGCCTTAACGCTCCATTGTTTTCCCATGGTATCTATTTATCCGGCTTTAATGACGCAAGAGTCTATTCTGACTAAAACGCTGGGTAAATTCCCGTTTCATTTTGTTAGAGATTGTAAGTAAGTGTAGATTTCTACAGAGTCTTACAAATGCGAGCACTTTTCTTACAGTCTTAGGCCCGAAGCTCCGTTATGGTATTGGCAGGATTAAAACATGGGAAGAACAGATATGAAATTAGTAAGGGCGTTTGGAGGTGTATTTGTTTTTGGCGCTGTTGTGCTGCAGGGCTGTGGTTCGGGCGGCTCTGATAGCCAAGAAGAAGTGATAAATACCGATTATAGTCAACTTAAAGCGGCTACATTACAAACGGAGCC
>Ga0105357_10001680_pt1 | contig 11849 bp, 11 predicted proteins | sample GOMGulsemesocosm_4_FD_83660 | JGI IMG/M metagenome (GOLD analysis project Ga0105357, IMG submission 83660) | Methane-oxidizing microbial communities from mesocosms in the Gulf of Mexico - GOM15B Gulf of Mexico | ecosystem: Environmental > Aquatic > Marine > Cold seeps | place: USA: Gulf of...
GATAGTAGCCTGTTATTTAGTAACTATTCACCTCTCCATGAGGGAGCCGTCATTCTGTAGGTTTCTTATACAGAATCTTGGGCATTAATCCTGAGATCCTCAATTAATAGACTATGAGGATGATAGCAGGTGAACAGTTACGTTATTTTAAGGCATTCATCGGTAATGATAAATAATGTACACCATTTTCAGCCGCTGGTGGTAAATGCCCTGCTCTGATATTAACTTGAACTGAAGGTAAAATAAGCTTAGGCATAGCCAGTACTTTATCTCTTTCATTTCTAAAACGGATAAAATCTTCTTTTGATGTATTATTTTTTATATGAATATTTTCAAACTTTTGTTCTTCAACCGTACTTTGCCATGAATAAACATCTCGTCCTTCAGGCATATAGTCATGTCCTGTATACAATTTTGTTTGTGATGGTAATGATAGTATTTTCTGAATTGAGTCAAAAAGCATTTCTGCATTTCCACCTGGGAAATCACACCTTGCCGTACCAAAGTCAGGCATAAATAATGTGTCGCCAATAAATGCGTCATCATTAATAATGAAAGTAACACAGCCAGGTGTATGCCCAGGGGTATGCATTACTTTTATATCAAATTCACCTAAGGTTAAAATATCGCCATCATCAAGTAATTGATCAAATTGGCTACCATCGGTTGTGAAGCTTTTTTCAAAATTAAAAACGGGTGCGAATATCTTTTGAACATTAATAATCTGTTTGCCTATCGCTGTTTTTCCACCTAGCTTTTCTTGTAAATAAGGCGCTGCGGTAATATGGTCTGCATGAGCATGCGTTTCTAAAATCCAACGACATTGCCACTCATTTTCATTAACGGTAGCAATAATAGAGTCAGCCAAAGTTGTTGATGTTTTACCTGAAGACTGATCAAAATTGAGTACTGAATCTATAATTGCACATTCTTTGGCTAAACCATCTGCAATTAAATAGGTAGCTGTGTTAGTTACTTCATCAAAAAAACATTTTATGATCAATTCATTCATTGAGTTAATTCCTATATTGGTTAAATATTTACCAAATTATATGCACCTCATACAGGGTGCATATACTCGTAGGCTTGTTTTAAGTCATATTGGTAATTTTGTAATGACTTTTATAGCGATTTCTTACTGAAATACCAATCAGTATAGTCATATCCTTGTGCTTTACGCTCATTTGCTTCAGCAACTGTTTTAGGTGGAGGAACAATAACCTGCTCGCCTGCTTTCCACCCTTCCGGTGTTGCTACGCCATGCTCATCTGATGTTTGTAATGCCGTTAATAATCTTAAAAATTCAGGAATAGAACGACCATTTGACATAGGATAATATATCATTGCACGTAATACGCCATCTGGGTCAATCAAAAATGTTGAACGAACCGCTGATGTATCACTTGCTCCTGGTTGAATCATGCCGTATGCATTTGCAACGTTCATTGATAAATCATCAATAATAGGAAATTGAATTTCCACATCAAAATTATCTTTTATACTTTTAACCCATGCAATGTGTGAAAAAATAGAATCAATTGATAAACCTAATAACTCACAATTTTTTTCTTGAAAATCACTATAATGATTTGCAAAAGCCATAAACTCAGTACTACAAACGGGTGTAAAATCCGCAGGGTGAGAAAATAATATTAACCATTTTCCTTTATAGTCACTCAATGATTTAACACCATGAGTTGTATTCGTTGTAAAATCTGGTGCTGCTTCATTTAATCTTGGAAAAGCAATCACATTAGCTTCATTACTTGTTGTACTGTTTGTTTCGTTATTCATAATTTCACCTTATCATTATATTTGATTTTTCTAAATTAGTTAAACTTAATTTACAAATTAATTATAGAACAATATAAAAAACATTAAAGCGATTAAAATCGATTTATGTAAACGCTTTATACGATTAAGTTATGTATAAAAAAAGCTTTTAGTTATTCACTAAAAGCTTTTTATTTATATCAAGTTTTCATAAATCTTGAGTAATTGATAACTCGATATTATTAACCAAACTGGTTAGAAGTATTTTTAGCTCCACCTGCTTTAAGTGCATTTTCACCAGCAAAGTATTCTTTGTGATCATCACCCATGTCAGAGCCTGACATGTTTTGGTGTTTAACACAGGCAATCCCTTGACGTATTTCTTTACGTTGTACACCAGCAACATAACCAAGCATAGCTGCATCACCAAAGTATTCTTTCGCTAAATTATCGACAGACAATGCCGTTGTATGGTAAGTAGGAAGTGTAATTAAGTGATGGAATATTCCAGCTTCACGTGACGTGTCAGCTTGGAAAGAACGTATTTTATCATCTGCTTTTGCAGATAATTCAGTTTCGTCATATTCAGCTTTCATTAAATCAGCTCGAACATAAGCAGATAAATCTTCACCAGCAGCTTCCATTGCATCAAACTGTTGTTGACGGAAGTTTAATGTCCAGTTGAATGATGGACTATTGTTATATACAAGCTTAGCATTCGGAATTTCTTTACGAACGTCATTCATCATTGCAGTGATGTCAGCAACGTTTGGTGTAGCTGTTTCAATCCAAAGAAGATCAGCACCCGCTTTAATTGCTTCAATACTATCGAATACACAACGCTCTTCACCCGTACCTTGACGAAATTGGTATAAGCCAGAAGGTAAACGCTTAGGACGAACTAATTTACCGTCACGGTTAAAGCATACATCGCCTTCAGCCATGTCAGCTACGTCAATTTCTTCAACGTCTAAGAAAGAGTTATAAATGTCACCTTGATCACCTGGTTCTTTAACAACAGCGATTTCTTTAGTAAGGCCAGCACCTTCAGAGTCAGTACGTGAAACAATAATACCGTTGTCGATACCTAGTTCTAAGAAAGCGTGACGTAATGCACGAATTTTAGAATGGAAGTCAGCGTGAGGAACCGTTACTTTACCATCTTGGTGACCACATTGCTTTTCATCAGCAACTTGGTTTTCGATTTGAAGTGCACAAGCACCCGCTTCAATCATTTGCTTAGCCATTAAGTAAGTTGCTTCAGCATTACCAAAACCTGCATCAATATCAGCAATAATTGGCACAACGTGAGTTACGTGGTTATCAATTTTGTCTTGGATAGCAGGTTTGTCAGTATCGCTAGCTGCGTCTAATTCACGGAATAAACCACCTAATTCACGTGCATCTGCTTGACGTAAGAAGGTGTAAAGTTCTTCAACTAAAGAAGCTACAGACGTTTTTTCGTGCATAGATTGATCAGGAAGAGGACCAAATTCACTACGAAGTGCAGCAACCATCCAACCTGAAAGATATAAATAACGACGATCTGTTTTACCATCAAAATGTTTCTTGATTGAAATCATTTTTTGTTGGCCAACAAAACCATGCCAGCAACCTAAAGACTGTGTGTACTTAGAGCTGTCAGCATCATAAGCTGCCATGTCAGCACGCATGATATCTGCGGTGTACTGAGCAATTTCTAAACCCGTTTTGAATTTGTTTTGTGCACGCATACGAGCAACCGACTCAGGATTAATGGCATCCCATGAACTACCTGCTTGTTCTTTTATTGCTTTAACAGCTTCAATTGCACTTTGATAATTTGACATATATATCTCCAAGGTCTTGTGTGGTAATTAAGATATAACTAATACTAATACTAATTGAATTGATTAGCCATATCGAATAACAAAAGTGTAAAGCACTTAAGTATCATTTATGAAATGAATACAACTTATTCTTACCATTCACGTAGAAAATACACCGTTTGTTTTGAAAATTCTTGAACTAATATATCAATTTGATCCAGTCCGATATATAGTACCATTATAATTAAAATCTATGTTTTTCAAAAGAGCCATTAAGACTATGAATATATCCAAAATTGATTTGAATTTGCTTATCTATTTAGATGTTTTACTTAGAGAGAAAAATGTTACTCGTGCCGCTAGCCAGTTAAATATAACGCAACCAGCAATGAGCAATGGCTTAAAACGCTTACGAACCTTATTTAATGACCCTATTTTAGTTAGAACTTCTGACGGTATGGTGCCTACTGAACGGGCAAGAGTGCTTGCTCCTGCTATTAGAAAAATTTTACTCGAATTAGAAGAAGCCTTGCAAGGTGATGAAGACTTCAATGAACGAAGTAGTCAACGTGTTTTTAGATTGATGGCTAGTGACTATGCTGCATCCACACTTATTCCCAAACTTTTAAAATTACTAAACAAAGTAGCACCTAACGTCACTATTGATATTATGACACCGAGTGATGTCACGTTTCATGATGTAGAGGCAGGCAAAATTGATATGGCGATAAATCGCTTTGAAGAGCTACCGCAGTCATTTCATCAAAAATCTGTTTGGCGTGATTCTTTTTCATGTTTACTAAGCGCTAATAACCCTATTGTAAGTAAATTCAATTTAAACTCATATTTATCAGCAAAACATGTCTGGGTTTCAAAAACAGGGTTTGGTGTTGGCGTTGGTATGAACCCCAATGATGTTCAAAAGCTGGGTTGGGTTGATGAAGCTTTATCGCGATTAGGAAAGAAACGAGATATAAAAGTATTTACCCGAAATTATCATGTTGCTATGCAGCTTGCATTTGAAGATAACCTAATAGCTACATTACCAACTAAAGCTGCTTTATTACATGAAGATGACAGTAATTATGTCATCGTTAAACCGCCTTTCGAGATCCCTGATATGGAATTGAAAATGATTTGGAGCCCTTTACTGCATCATGATACTAGTCATATTTGGTTTAGAAAGTTAGTTATTGAAGCCGCCAATGAAATTCAACAAACATAATATAACGATATGAAAAATGCTCTGTATACATTAGCTTACATTGGATTATGCCTTTTTTTGGGTAAACTTATTAATTACACAGTTTCTGGTTTACCTGCAAGCTTATATGGCATGGTAATTTATTGTATTTTATTACAAATGAATTTTATTTCTGTTATAAAAATTACAAAAGCTAATCAATGGATTATACGAAATATGGGGGTATGTTTTGTACCTGCAGGGGTTGGCATAATTAATCATTTTGATTTAATTAGAAATCATGGTTTCGCGCTAATTAGTATCATTTTTTTTTCTACTTTTGCCTTATTAACTTTTATTGGGTTAGTTTCTGAGCGTATATTTGATCATAAAAACACAATAAAAAGTAGTCGGTAATAATATGATGACTAATTTTATATTATTACTTTTTACTATTGCGCTTTATCAGTTCGTTTCAAGGTGCCAAAATAAATGGCAATTTATTTGGTTAAACCCTATGTTCATCAGTATTATCATACTTATTCCATTGTTGATATTTATCAATGTTAGCTATGATTCTTATACTGAATCGATACAAGTATTAAACCTACTATTAGAGCCAGCTATTGTCGCTCTTGGTTTTCCTTTATATCAACAATTGAAACAGATTAAGCTTCATTGGAAAAAAATTATTTCATTATTAAGCTTAGGCGTTATTCTTGTTATATCCATTAGCTTTATTTCCGCTACTCTATTAATAAACAAAGAAAATATTGCTATTGCATTATCATTAAAATCAGTCACGACACCCATCGGTATAACATTAACAGAGCAATTATATGGTGATAGTACCATTACTGCTTTTGCTATCATGATAGCGGGATTATTGGGGGCTTTATTAGGCCCTGCATGGCTAAATTTTATTCATGTGCGCTCAGCAATTGCTCAAGGAATCGCTATTGGTGCTGCCAGTCATGTCATTGGTACCGCAGTATTAGCCAAAATAAGCGCAGAACATGCTGCATATAGCTCTATGGCATTGATATCTACTGCATTATTAACGGCTATTATTAGCCCTGTGCTAATACCTGCTTTAATTCATTATATGTATCCTTAAATTCTGAGTTATAATTTATGTGTATGTAAAAACAAATAGTATTCACAGAGTAAATAATGGCTATAGATCACTATTATAAAAATTTTTTTACTGCTTAAAAATAATCATTTATTAAATTATCCCTAAGTATCAATATGTTATATTGTATACAAATAAGTTTTATTATTATATTTTTAATATCTCCTATTTAATGAAATTAACACCTATTGCCAACACCTTCATTTATCAATACGATGCTAATAATTATTATGTTGTAACTGTTCACCTGCTGTCATCCTCATAGTCTATTAATTGAGGATCTCAGGATTAATGCTCAAGATTCTGTATAAGAAACCTACAGAATGACGACTCCCTCATGGATAGGTGAATAGTTACATTATGTTTAACATTAAAGGCTATTGATATAGCAACAGGAAAGACACGATGAATGAATCAAGTAATCAAAGAAAAATGATTGAAAAATTAAGTGTTGATCAATACCTATATGATTTTATTGAACAAGAAGCCTTGGTTGATACAAACATTTCATCCGCTCATTTTTGGCAACAATTTTCAAAAATCATTACCGATTTAAGTCCTATAAATGCAAAGCTTCTGTCTACTCGTGATGTTATGCAAAGTAGGATCGACGAATGGCATCAGCAGAACTTTGGCAATAACTTTAGCTTTAATGCATACAAAGAATTTCTTACAGAAATAAACTACCTTGTCCCAAATGTTGAGGACTTCTCAATAACAACTGAAAATATAGACGCTGAATTAGCAACAATTGCAGGGCCACAATTAGTTGTGCCTATCATGAATGCTCGTTTCGCTCTTAATGCCGTTAATGCACGTTGGGGAAGTTTATATGATGCACTTTATGGCACTGATGTTATTGATGATGCCGAAGGTGCTGAAAAGGGTAAACAATACAACCCAGTAAGAGGCAACAAAGTTATTGCTTTTGCTAAAAACTTTTTAGACCAAGCAATTCCATTAGCAACAGGAAGTCATTCTAATGCTATTTCTTATCATTTGAATGAACAGCAATTAATGGTTAGTTTAGAGAATGGTCAACAAGCCCCTTTAAAAGTGCCAAATGCATTTGTTGGCTTCACTGGCAGTATTAATCAACCTAAAACCATTGTTCTTAAGCATAACGAATTACATTTAGAACTTGTTTTTGACAACGATAGCTCCATTGGCAAAACAGATGCCGCAGGGTTAAGCGATATTATTCTAGAATCAGCCCTTACCACCATCATGGACTGTGAAGATTCTGTTGCCGCAGTTGATGGAGCAGATAAAGTGCTCGCCTACAGAAACTGGCTTGGCTTAATGCAAGGTACTTTAAGTACGAAAATTAACAAAAATGGCAACCAATTTACTCGAACAATGAATAATGATCGATGCTATCAAACTATTACAGGTGAAAATATTGAGCTTAAAGGTCGTAGCTTAATGTTTGTGAGAAATGTTGGCCACTTAATGACAAATAATGCCATTCTTGATGAATTTGGTAATGAAATTCCTGAAGGAATTTTAGATGCGATGATCACTTCACTTGTCGCATTGCACGATATAAAAAGTAGAAACCAATATAAAAACAGTAATAAAAACTCTATTTACATTGTGAAACCTAAAATGCATGGCCCTGAAGAAGTAAAATTTGCTGACACTTTATTTGCACGCGTTGAAGATGCTTTATCTTTACCTCGTAATACTATAAAGATGGGTATTATGGATGAAGAAAGACGTACTAGTGTCAACCTTAAAAACTGTATTTATGCAGCAAAAGAAAGAGTCGTTTTTATTAATACAGGCTTTTTAGATAGAACAGGTGATGAAATTCATACGTCTATGGAAGCTGGCATAATGGCAAGAAAAGCTGATATTAAACAGACACCTTGGATTGGTGCTTATGAAGATAATAATGTCGATATTGGTTTGGCATGCGGCTTTAGTAAAAAAGCACAAATTGGTAAAGGTATGTGGCCAATTCCTGATCAAATGGCCAATATGGTTGCCACTAAAATCAACCATGTAGAGGCTGGTGCCAATACAGCTTGGGTTCCTTCTCCTACAGCTGCAACATTACATGCTTTACATTATCATCGTGTTAATGTTTTTGATTTACAAAATAAATTAAAAACAAGAAAAAGCGCAAGTTTAGATGATATTTTAACCATTCCATTAGCTAAAAATACAAACTGGTCTGAGGCAGAAATAACAGCTGAACTTGATAATAATGCTCAAGGCATTTTAGGTTATGTTGTTCGTTGGATTGATCAAGGCGTTGGTTGCTCAAAAGTACCTGACATAAATGATGTAGGGCTAATGGAAGATAGAGCAACTTTGCGCATTTCTAGCCAACATATTGCTAATTGGTTACGCCATAATGTTTGTTCAAAAAAACAAGTGCAAGCTAGTTTAGAGAAAATGGCGAGCATTGTTGATGAACAAAATAAAAGTGATCCTAGCTATCAAGCAATGTCTGAAAACTTTGAGCAAAGTATTGCATTTAAAGCAGCATCTGCTTTAGTTTTTGAAGGCACTAAACAGCCAAGTGGGTATACTGAGCCATTATTGCATGCATTTAGACTAGAAAGAAAACAAGAATTATTAAGACTATAGCTCAAAAAGTCTCAGTAACATTTTCTTTAGGTGATTTTATGGCAACAATACTTGTTTTACGCAGTAACGTTATAAGCATGTAAGGAAAATGATGCATATCCCGAGTAAGTTTAAACAAAAAAATGATAATCAGCTAAAAAATATAATAAAAGAATATTCATTTGCTACATTAGTGACATATTCTCAATCTGGCATTGACGCTACACACTTGCCCGTGATTCTTAGAAACATTGAAGGTAAAGATGTAATTCAAGCGCACATAGCGAAAGCCAATAAATTGTGGCAGTCTGTTAAAAGTGGCTCAAAAGTTCTGCTCATTTTCAATGGACCTAATTGTTATATATCACCAAACTACTACCCAACTAAAAAAGATTCAGGTAAAGCTGTACCAACATGGAATTATGTAGCTGTTCATGTAAAAGGAAATATATCTTTTATTCATGATGAACAATGGCTTCGTAACATGATTGATAGTTTGACTGATATGCACGAGTCTAATCAGGAAGTTCCGTGGTCAATTTCAGATGCACCCGATAGTTATATAAAAAAAATGCTATCTGCAATTGTAGGGATAGAAATATCAATTGATTCAATCGACGGACAATGGAAGTTAAGCCAGAACCAGCCTGATATCAATAAGCTTGGCGTTGTACAGGCGCTTCAAAACAGTAGCGATACTGATGCATTAAAAATATCAGAACTAGTGAAGGGCTTGATGTAGAACATGTCTAACCTATTCAGAAAGGAATAGAAAAATCAGTATACGAGTTCAACACTTTAGTAAAATAACACAATGATTATTCATTCAACCACGTAGACCATTTGATTTTAAGCTAAAAATAATACAAATAATGCTTTAAAAAATTTTAAAGCATTATCCTTTTAACTTTAACTTAACTAAAACTGATAACTTTTTGCTTTACTAATTAATTGCACTGAAGTGATTTTATCTATCGAGCAAGCACTGATGTCTTTTTTGTTAAAAACATAAATTTGATCTTTGTATCGACGACCATCTTTATCACCACCTGATTTCAAAATCAAACTAACGTGTTCATTTTTTGGTAGTGCTTTTAAACCATTACCGTATAAACATAGCGTTTCAGCTAATGATGCTGTTAATGATTGATAATAACTTGCTCGTTGCTTCTCCTGCGCTACAACTTGGTTTTGTTGCTCAGTTCTAATTTTAGCCACTTGTTCATCAATAGATTTACGATTTTTTTCAAATGCTAATTTTTTCTTTTCGAGCTGTTTTAACTCTTTTTTTAGCTCTTTTTTCACTTTTACTTCAGCACGCTTTGATTGATACTCTAAGTCTCGCGCCTCTCGCGCTAAGTCTCTCATTTCATATTTCAAATCACGCTGTTTATCGCGTAAATTTCGATACTTTTCACGGCTTGAATCTTCATGTTCTATAGCAATCTCAAAATTAGTTGAAGCAATCGCTAAAGCTTTCTCAACTGTTATTTCAATACTTCGTTCAAAATCATCGCCATCATCATCAAAAGATATTTTTGATATTGGTGCAATGGGCGCAAGGGTTGGCATAGCAAAATTTACATTAAAGTTCCCCCAACGATTTGAACGTGAATTACTACTTATGGTAAAAACGACGCCTTGATCATATAAATACAAGCTACTAACGTTATTAACTTTACCGTCTTTTTTCCTACCTTCACCATTAGTTGCTGAAGTAATAATGTCATTCATTATATTGAGCTGTTTATGCATGCCTTTATAATTGTCTCCAGCATTAGCGCCTAATGCAATTAAGGCACAACTCACCGTTGATAAAACTAATGATAATTTTTTCATTCTTTATTCCTCTATATTTAAATTTGCAGGATTTATTTGATAGCTTAACTTTTCAGGCTTATACTTTTCAGACTCAAGTGGTTGCGCTGAATTTTTATAAGATACTCGATTAAGCTTTCGCTCTAATTGTTGATATTTAATCTTTTGCGTTAAATTTTCATCTTTACGTTGATCGTTGATAAAACGAATAAAATCATTCATATCTTCTTTGCGCTCTTGACGAGTAGCACCAATAACATAAGTAGCAAGCTGCAAATTACTATCTTGCTGTTTTGTGGTAAAGTCAGTGGCATAATTTGCTAACATCACTTGTTGTTCCGCCGCAAATTCTCTTAATTTCAAGTCAACAAGTGCTGAAACTATCGCCTCATTTTTTACTTTATTATCACCCGAAAAACTTAACAATATGCCTTCTGGTTTAATATTCAATTCAACTTTAAAAAGAACCAAAGCTATAGCTAATACCGAAAAGGCCATTGACATTGCAGGTAACACTTCCCACTTCCACCATGGTTGGTGATCACTTTTAAAAGCAGCTCCTCTATCCCAATTTGGTACAGATTGCTGATGTTCAAGTTGTGTTTGATGTTGAAGTGAATGAGCTACATCTGCTCTTTCTTGCCATTGTTTATCTTTTAACGTTGGTTGTTGGGGTTGACCATCAAGCCAATCAATAAAGGCTTTTTCATCATTCCATTTATCATGTTCAGACATAACTACTCCCCAATTTATCTTTTAACTTATCTAATGCACTATATAACCGTGATTTTGCAGTATTCGTTGATATCCCAAGTTGCTGAGAAATATCCTCAAAAGTACATTGTTGAAAAAATTTCAATTCAACCACCAACTTTTGATTCATTGGCAATATTTGCATTGCTTTAAGTAGCTTGTTCGTTTCTTGCTTTACTGAGTGCTGTTGTTCAGGGCAAGCCTCATTACTTTCATCAATTTGTTCTGGTACATCATCTAATGATTGTGTTGGTTTTTTACGACGGTAATATTCAATACATCGGTAATGTGCAATTCTAAATAACCAACCTTTGAAGGGACTATCTCCTCGAAAAGAGCTTAAACCACGAAAAACAGCAACAAAAATATCTTGCATCAAATCAAAAGCATCATCTCGATTACTCACCATACGTAAACAATAATTATATAAATTTTTTTCATAACGTTTAACTAATACAATCCATGCTGACTTCTTACCCTTTAGCGCATGTTTTATTAGTGTTTCGTCGCTGCGTTCAAACACAAAGTACCCTTTATTATTGTTGTTATAGAAAATTGATTATGTTGTTATTATTAATGTCGTTCATCAACAAGAAATAGTTTGAAATTAATTTAGAAATCTACTTTGAAAAAATAGATCTATACCCGATCCACCTGAAGAGGCATGATTCCGTGGGAACGGGTATAGAACGGTTAGGTTTTAAAGTTTTAAAGCTTTAAGAATAAACCTTAAAGCCTTTTAACTTTTAACTTTTAACTTTTAACTTTAGAGTTTAACGATCAACTTTCCTTTGTTTTTCCC
>Ga0105357_10001685_pt1 | contig 11831 bp, 11 predicted proteins | sample GOMGulsemesocosm_4_FD_83660 | JGI IMG/M metagenome (GOLD analysis project Ga0105357, IMG submission 83660) | Methane-oxidizing microbial communities from mesocosms in the Gulf of Mexico - GOM15B Gulf of Mexico | ecosystem: Environmental > Aquatic > Marine > Cold seeps | place: USA: Gulf of...
AGTTGATCTAAATTGTCTACTTCAAATATGCGACCACCTCGACAAGGAAATACGGCGAAATGATAACCTTGATACTCAAATAAGCTTCTACCCTCAATTTTTAAAGGTGCGACTATCGGTAGCTCACGTTCATCAAGTTCAAAGGAAAAATCATGTTCTTCCTGAATATCTGCCAATTTCCAACGTTGTGGACGATAAAACTTAGTGACATATTTAGTCAAATTTTCATCATGAAATTGATACACTCGATTTTCATAACTATTCAGTGGTAATAAACCACTATCAACAGTAAAGCCAGCGCTTTCTAAGCCGTCAATAATGGTATCAGGCGATAACGATTTAAAATCAAATTGTGCCATTATAGTTCACTTAACGTTTATTGAAAAAACGGCTTTCATGCTCTATGCTAATGTCATCTTGTGGTGATACTTGCTCAACACTAAAAGTGATATCAGTCATATAACTTTTGAGTTCATAGGGATCAACAGAAATACTAATCGGTAAAGTATAAACTGTTGCTGCTTTTACAAATACTTCTTGTTTACCATGCCATTGAGGGCTATCTAAGCCTTTTATTGATAGCTTGTAAGTATTGTCAGCTTGCGACATATTTAGAATTTTTAAAGTATATACGTTTTCAATATCACCATTAAAGTTTTCTTTTGCTAGCTCAGTTCTATCGCGAATAATGTCTAATGAAAGGGGTACTCGGTTAACAATTTCTAAAACCAACATAGTACTCATTATCATTAATACGATAGCATAGCCTATTAGTTTGGCACGAATAAAATGAACTTTTTTACCGTCAAGTTCATGCTCTGTAGTATAGCGGATTAGGCCTTGGTCGTATTTCATTCTGGTCATTACACTAGCGCAGGCATCCACACAAGATCCACAATTAATACATTCGTATTGCAAGCCATTTCTAATATCTATACCAGTAGGGCACACTTCAACACATAAATTACAATCTATACAATCGCCTAAGTTCATGGCTTTATGGTCTTGTTTACGACCACGGGCCCCTCGGTTCTCACCTCTATCTGTGTCATAGGCAACAGTTAAAGTATCTTTATCAAACATTGCTGACTGAAAGCGCGCATAAGGGCACATATGTAAACAGACAACTTCACGCATCCAGCCGGCGTTGCCATAGGTAGCAAAAGTAAAGAATGCTAAAATTATCGCCATAGTAACTGAGGTGTTTAGGGTTATTATATTGATGAATAGCTCGCCCATAGGTGAGAAGTAACCCGCAAAAGTCATAGCAGTAAATAATGAAACCAGCAACCAACTGGCATGCTTAAGTGTTTTCTTCCATAATTTTTGGCCACTCATTTTATGTTGATCTAGCTTTTTACGTTGGTTAGCTGAACCTTCAATTTTGTCCTCAAACCAAATAAATATAAATGTCCATACAGTTTGCGGGCACATGTAACCACACCAGACCCGACCTAAAAAGGTGGTAACAAAAAATAACAGAAAAGCACCAAAGATAAACAACCAGGCTAGTAAGGTTAAATCTTGTGGCCATAATGTTAAACTCCACAAGGTAAAGCGTTGTTCGCTAATATCAAATAACACTGCCTGATGGCCGTTAAACTGTAACCAAGGAAGAAGGGCAAAAAAGGCAAAATAGACTAAATTCATGCGTTGTCTTAGCTTTTGAAAAAAGCCTGAGTTTTTGCGAACATATATTTGATCACCGGGTTTGTAGCGTTCTCGGCTATTTTTGGCGGGATGTATTTTTACATTTTTAACAGGTATTTTAACTGTATTTTTTGGTGATGGTTTTTCGTTAGCGCTCACGATGAATCCTTAAAAGACAGAAGATGCTAATTAGTATTGAAAAAAACATTATGTTATTGTTATTGCAAAACAGAATAACATATTAGATCATACTAATATATGAGGTTTTATGAAAAATTTATTGATCTTAATCATTGCGGTAGCATTATTTTTACATTTTTATCCTCAGCCTGAAGTAACCAAGTTCTATGCAGAACAAAAAAAAATGTTGTTGGATGGATTTTCAAAATTTAGTGATACTAAAGTACGTTTGAAAGCAGATAAAATATTTATTGATTTAAAACCTAAATTGAAACAATTTTCTTCTGAAGAAATAGAGTATTTAAAAGACATCACCCAGTCTAGAGAAAATGTTAAAAACTTTTTTGAAGAGTATTGTAAGAATAAAAAACGTAGTATTATTTTTCATGCTACTAATCAAGTAGAAGTGTGTAAAACCATTAGTCAATACGGATCAATGTTATAAAAAATTATCACTTTTATTTAGCTTTAACATTGTCATGCCCAAAGTATATTAAATGAAACACTGATTTTTTGCTAAACAATGACTCCATAGCAGCTAAATATCATCAGTAACTCTTAAATTAAGGAAAGGTTATGTCTACAAATAATAGTAAATTTGAAAATAAAGAAGGTCAGAAAGTTCCGGCAGTAACATTCCCTATTCGTGTCAGTGACGATTGGAGTAGCCGTGATACTCAGGAAATTTTTGCAGGAAAAACAGTAGTAGTTTTTTCTTTACCAGGTGCTTTTACCCCGACTTGCTCGTCATCACACTTACCTCGTTATAATGAATTAGCAGGAAAATTTGCTGCTAATGGCGTTGACGAAATTGTATGTTTTTCGGTTAATGATACTTTTGTCATGAATGCATGGGCAAAAGATCAAGCCGCTGAAAATATAAGTTTTATTCCTGATGGAAATGGCGACTTTACAGATGGCATGGGTTTATTAGTAGAAAAAAATGACTTAGGCTTTGGTAAGCGTAGTTGGCGCTATTCAATGTTAGTGAAAGACGGTGTTGTTGACAAAATGTTCATTGAACCTGATTTACCAGGCGACCCGTTTGAAGTGTCTGATGCTGACACCATGCTTAACTACATCAACCCAGAAGCAGTACAAAAAACACAGGTTAGTTTGTTTACTAAACCAGGTTGCCCACATTGTGCCAGAGCAAAAGATTTGCTTAAACAACAAGGCTTACAATTTGAAGAGTTGACTGTGGGAGATGAAATTAGTATTTCAGCCATGCGCGCTATCGCCAATGCTGATACGGTTCCGCAAGTTTTTATTGATGGCAAACACATCGGTGGGGCAGATGGCTTAGCTAAATACTTTGCTTAAAAGCTAATAACACTTCATATTCAGTATGTTATATTTGATATTTATCGGCACCTCTCTTATTTATTAGGCGACAATTGACTTATAGTTGAATAAGGGGTGCTTTTTTCATTGTTTGATCATTAAACTCGATTCTTAAAGTGAGTGGGTTTGATATCAATTCTTTATCAATTAAGCGCCTAGTTAATTTAATTGGTATAATCTAATTACTCTCTTTCAGTATAGAATTACTTTATGGACAATCAGCCTTACAACGCACTACATGGCATCACTTTAAAAGCCATCGTCACGGAGCTTGAAGCATACTTCGGTTTTGAAACTTTAGGAAAACAAATTAACATTAATTGTTTTACTAAAGATCCCAGTATCAAATCTAGTTTAAAATTTCTTAGAAAAACTCCTTGGGCGCGTGAAAAAGTAGAGCAGCTTTATATAAAAAATAAACATCGCTTATCGAGTGAATCTACCTAAAATAGATAAATAATCTTAAATAAGTGCTTAAATACTGGAATTAATAAGAGAAATACCCAATGATATTGCCTATATTTTTATTTTATAGCACTAGTAAAACATCATGACCTCTCCTAACCACTATATTCTTACATGGCAATGTCCAGATAATACCGGCGTATTAGCAAAAGTTTCGCAAAGTTTATTTGAACATGGAGCCTTTATTACTGAAACATCACAATATAGTGATCCCTATACTGAAATCTTTTTTTCTCGTATTGCCTTCGATGACCGCAATTTAACGGTTTCTGCTAGCGAGTTTGTTCAAGCGCTAGATACGTTAGCTAAACCGTTATCTATGGAATATAAATTACGTAATATGGCTGATGTACCCAATGTGGTTATTGCCGTATCAAAAGATGATCATTGCTTAGTATCATTGTTAACTAAATGGAAATCAGGTGCCTTGCCAATAAATATTGTTGCAGTGGTGTCAAATCATCAAAATTGTAAGGCTTTAGTTGATTGGCATGGTGTACCTTTTCATCACTTCCCTATCACTACTGAAAGTAAAGCTGAACAAGAAGCAAAAATACTTAGGTTAATGAAAGAGACGAAAACAGACTTATTAGTGTTAGCACGCTATATGCAGATTTTATCAGATGATTTATGCCAACAATTATCGGGGCGCGCTATTAATATCCATCATTCTTTTTTACCTAGCTTTAAAGGTGCTCGCCCCTATCATCAAGCGCATACTCGAGGCGTTAAAGTTATTGGTGCAACGGCGCATTATGTGACCGCAAATTTAGATGAAGGCCCTATTATTGCACAGGAAGTAAAGTCAATAAATCATACATTTACCATTAAGCAAATGGTGCATATGGGACACGACTTGGAAGCGACAGCATTAAGTCATGCGGTAAGAATTCATGCTGAGCAACGTGTGTGTTTAAATGGTGGTAAAACGGTAATACTTGCTTGATTTGCAAACTCGCCCTTTGGGGACGCCTAAATTATTCATTACTTTTTAGTTGTTAATGGCGTAAAATAGCGTCATTAATAGTTAAAAAAGTATCAAGTTCATGTCTCGTTCTAAAAAATCTAGAAAACCTAGCTCTGCGCCCACAGCTAAACCTAAGTTAAGTAAAGTTGAATTAGCCAATGTTGAAAAAAGGCTACGCAAAAAGAACGGTAAAAAACCCGGCCATCGTCAACAAGAAGCAATGTTGATTAAAAATCCTGATAAACAGTCTGATAAGCATAAAGATCCTCGTATTGGCAATAAAACGCCGATAGACCTCGGAGGGGCGGTGGTTAAAGCTAAGAAAAAACCAATTAAAATGACAAAAATTAAACATGAACCTTTAACGGCGATACCTGTAGTGAACGCAGAGGCAGAACAAGACGCTGTGCAGGTATGGATAAATTTTGCTCAAGAGTTGGAAAGTATTGAAGCTGATGAGCGTTTACAAACTATTTTGGCAAAACAAGAAGAAGCGTTAGCCTTAACCGAGCAAGAAGTTGATTACTTTAATGAGATGATGAGTCGCCATCAGAAATTAAGTGAAAAACTGGCTGAAAATGAAGAATCTGAAGAAGATACAAATATGGATGATGCTAGCTCAGAAGACGATTTATGGGACAAGCTAGATAACTCTCAATTACCCGGTGATTTTGATAAATTCGAATAAGGCTCGCTAATATGGATGTTTACTGGTTTTACGCCATTATATTAGCTGTAGTTATTATAACCGCTTTATCTTTTTATGCGGGTAAATTATTACGACAACTTGCGATTCAAAAAAAATTGCAGCAGCAAGCAGAACTCACTCGTGTGCAAGCACTTGCCTCTCAAGATTTTAAAGTGCTTACTAGCGTGCACATAATTACCCAAGCTATGAAAGAAGAGCAGTGTGACTTTAGTGAAGGCTGTTGGCGGATATCTATTTTACTGGCTTCGTTGAAAATGAGTTGCGAGCTAGAGCTGCAATTTCCTGCTATATTTAAGTTATATAACCAGATTAAGCATCTTTCTATTCTTGATGGACGAAAACAGTTAGCTAAGTCGCAGCGTATGAAGCAAGATTTTCAACGAATGACCATAGAAGCGCAATTACACAATGAAATTGTTAAAGAACTTGATCTACTTCAACAATTCACCGTTGAAAGAATGGGTATACTAAAAGCATAGCTTGGTTTGTAGTTCTGGTGTTTATTAATTAAGGGAGTATTTTTTTAATAAATTGAGGCGTCTTGATCAAGAATCGCTCAGGCACCCTGAACTAAACATATTCAAGTGACGTGGGTATAGAATAATTAAATTTTAGATTCTCGATTGAAATATTTTGGGAATGACTCCTAATTTTTTGAGGTGTGTATTATGACTGAACAATTAAAAGTACAACTAACTGAACGAATTGTTGAGTTACAACAACGTGTTAGTGCAATTCATCACGATTTTGCTGATGGCCGAAATGCTGACTGGGCAGAACAAGCGGGTGAGCGTGAAAATGAAGAAGTGCTCAATGCACTTGAGTCCGAGGCTAAAATTGAAATTCAGCACCTATCTAATGCAATCACGCGTATGGAAAACGGTAGTTATGGCATTTGCCAAACTTGCGGCGAAGAAATTGCAAAGCAACGATTACAGGTTCAGCCAGCAGCAACAGACTGTATTCAATGTGCTGATTAGATCGTTTAAAATCAATAAACCCCGTAACCTTCATTAATCCTAGAAAACTTGTTATATCTATTGTAGGGGGTGATTTATTGCCCCTTATAGAAATCAACAAATCAGAATAAATGCCTCTAAACCAGCCCTTAGCGGAAGTTTAATATGATTTTCTCAAACATTCTCAAACTCGTCTATTAAAGTAGCTTGGGTATAGAACCTTCAACGTTTAAAAATTGAAAGGCTTGCGCTTAATCAATACTGTTAAATATTCGTTGTGTATAATGCCCATTCGTTATTTAAATGTTGCCTGAATTTAAGGTGTGAGCAAGATGCAAGTTAGTCAATTTTTCGATCCTCAATTACTCAGTAAATATAATACTAGTGGTCCACGGTATACTTCATATCCCACGGCATTAGAGTTTCATGATGACTTTAAGCATCGCGACTTTGTGCAAGCAATAGAAGACTCGCCGAATCGTGAATTATCTTTGTATGTGCACATACCTTTTTGTCATACACTTTGTTACTACTGTGGTTGTAACAAAGTCATCACCCGTCATCGTGATAAAGCGGATACCTACCTTGAATATTTAGCGCAAGAAATTGCCTTGCAAGCGCCTTTATTTACAGAATATACCGTAAAACAATTACACTGGGGTGGAGGCACACCAAGCTTTTTAACGCATAAACAAATCACTAAATTAGTTAATTTATTAAAAGAAAAATTTAGCTTTTCTGATGAGTTAGAAATGAGTATTGAAATAGATCCGCGCGAAATTGAAATGAATTTAGCTGAACATTTGTTTTCACTCGGATTTAATCGTTTAAGCCTAGGTGTACAAGATTTAGATTTAAAAGTGCAAGAAGCCATTAACCGGGTGCAATCAACACAATTTATTGGTGATTTTATCGGTCATGCCAAAGCGGTTGGCTTTAAGTCAATTAATATCGATTTAATCTATGGTTTACCTCACCAAACGTTAGAAAATTTTGCCAAAACGCTAGACAAAGCCCATGAATGGGATGTGGATAGAATTTCACTGTTTAGTTATGCACATATTCCTAACCGCTTTGCTGCTCAACGTAAATTGCGTGATGAATGGTTACCAAATACCCAAGAGAAATTTGCATTAATGAAACTTGCCATTGAAACGTTATGTGGTTATGGCTATGACTTTATTGGTATGGATCATTTCGCTAAACCTAACGACGAACTGTCAATTGCCCAAGGTAACGGCACGTTACATCGAAACTTCCAAGGGTACACAACCAAAGGTGGATGTGATTTACTAGGTCTTGGCGTGTCATCAATTAGCGCTATTGGTCATAGTTTTAGTCAAAATATTAAAGATCTAAAAACCTATTATAAAGCAATTGACACCCAACAACATGCGCAAGTAAAGGGGGTAAGCTTGTCACAAGATGATATCATTCGTGGCGAAGTTATTCGTGAATTAATGTGTAATTTATTTTTAGATAAAAATAAATTTAATAAAAAATATAATATTGATTTTAATAGCTATTTTAGTAATGATCTCCCCTTGCTTGATACTTTTATCGATGATGGGCTAGTTGTTAATACCATAGACAGTATTCAAGTGGCGCAAAAAGCTCGCTTACTTATTCGTATAGTTTGTATGAGCTTTGATGCTTATATGAAAAAGCATGTTAATCAGCAACGTTTCTCACGGGTAATTTAATCAATAAAGAAGATACGGGTTACGAAACTAGCAACTCGCGACTTAAATTAAATAACCCCTAAACTAAATTCACATTCAGCGCTCATAAATGCTAATTCAGTGCCATTTTTCGTTGGCACTTCTTTAGCTAAATCAATCCATTGATAATAGACATTACGGTGTATCTTAGCCAATAAATTTTGACGAACGATAACGTATAACTCTCCTGCCTCATTCGAGGATAATGGATGCTGTGCATCTAAAACAAACTCATCGCCAATATTATTTTTAACGCACATGATGGTTTGTGATTGGTCTTGCCAGTGCCACTCAGTTAGAACAAAAGGCGCATCATCAACGGTAATTTTAATTTTTTCTACTGGCGATACCAAAAAATATTGATCACCTTCCATTTTAAGGACAGAAGCGAGTAATCTAACCAAATTGGCTCGTTTGAAAATAGTGCCCATATAGAACCAGTCTCCATTGGTTTTTATTTGAAGATCCATTTCGCCACAATACTCAGGATTCCAATCCTCAACGGGTGGTATTTTGTTTTTTGATGTAATGCCTGATGTAATACCTTTAGTGGAAAGTTGGCTAGTGATTGCTGCTAGTGACATAAAAGGTGGCCTGCGTAAAATAAAGGTATATCCATTTATTTTAGATTAACTCTACACTTAAAGACATGTTTTGCATTAGGTTGGGTATATGCTGATGTGATGTTGAAAAATCAGTCCACTTGAGGCAGTATTTAGCCAATTTTATTGAAACTATTTTTGCACGACTTATTTTACTCACAAAGAATTAAATAATACAGAGCAATAATGACCCACTGTTTAAGGAACCTAAATGAAACCGAAAACTAAACCAGCTAATCCTAATTTTTCTTCAGGCCCATGCACAAAGCGTCCAAATTATGATCTTGCTTCACTTAAAACTGATAGCTTAGGGCGCTCTCATCGGAGTTCTATTGGTAAAGCTCGTTTACAAAAAGCAATTACTGAAACTTCACGTTTATTAGCGTTACCCGAAGGTTACAAAGTAGGGATTGTACCGGGTTCAGATACTGGCGCTATGGAAATGGCCATGTGGTCATTACTAGGTCAGCGTCCTGTTGATGTGTTTGCATGGGAGTCGTTTGGATCTGGTTGGGGTTCAGATGTTATTAAGCAATTAAAATTAGATAATGCCCGTATATTTACCGGAGAATACGGTGAGCTACCTGACTTTTCAGAAGCCAATGCCGATCATGACATTATCTTCACTTGGAATGGCACAACTTCAGGGGTTAAAGTTGAAAATGTAGATTGGATCAGTGACCAACGTACGGGTTTAACTATTTGTGATGCTACTAGTGCGGTATTTGCCATGAATATTAATTGGAATAAAATTGATGTTGCTACTTTTAGTTGGCAAAAAGTACTCGGTGGAGAAGGTGCTCATGGTATGTTAATTTTAAGCCCAAGCGCTATAGAACGATTAGAGTCTTATACGCCACCTTGGCCGATACCTAAAATATTTGGTTTGACCAAAAAGGGAAAGTTAATTGATGGGATTTTCCAAGGAGCCACAATAAATACACCGTCTATGTTATGTGTTGAAGATTATCTTGATGCGCTCAACTGGGTTGATAAAATTGGTGGATTATCTGCGGCAATTGAAAAAAGCCAAGGAAATCTACAAGTATTAGCCGAATTTGTCGCCCAAAATGACTGGATAAATTTCTTAGCTAAAACACCTGAAACTTGTTCAAATACCAGTGTATGCTTTGAATTAAAAGCTGACGCTGCACAAGTAAAGGTTATTATTAAACTACTTGATGATGAAAATGTTGCTTTTGATATAGGCGCTTATCGCGATGCTCCCGCTGGTTTAAGAATTTGGTGTGGCGCAACAGTTGAAAGGTCAGACTTAATTGCTTTACTCCCTTGGCTAACCTGGGCATATCAACAAGCTACCTCACTATCTAATTTAAAAAGTGTTAAGTAGATCAGTTTTTTATTATATTTAATTTTGGTAAAACAGTGTGTTACATCGGATTAAGCCCTAATTTCAACGTAATTTTCACTAGAATGTTGAATTTTGTTTACAATTCTAAAGGATAGATTATAATGATATTGAGCTGCTAAAGCTCGATAAGGGCAAACCTAGTGAAAGCTAGGGACGCAAAGTTACCGGTCTAACGGGAAACCTACGACAGCGGGACTGCCAAATTTAGAGGTAGTGGGGGCTCTTCTATTTTAACAGCTTTCTGTCTGTTTCCTCGGTATATTTTGCGTGGCTTCCCTTATTTTATATTAAACGTTAACTCTACAGTTTAATAATTTAAGTTTCTAATAAATTCCAAGAAAACTTCAAAAGAAGTGAATAATAGCCTTAAATGTGTCTTTGTTTACTTATTAAAAAGCTTATTAAAAAACTTACTAAGAAACTCATTATTAGGTTACTAGCAAATTACTAGTAACCTATTGTGATTTCTCTGCTCTATTTGAATCTAAGAATGGTTATAATGAAACTTAATCCCGGACAGAATGAAGCTGTTAAATATGTTAGTGGCCCTTGCCTTGTACTTGCCGGCGCTGGCTCAGGTAAAACTGGTGTTATTTGTCAAAAAATTGCGTACCTTATACAAAAGTGTGATTACAAGGCGCGCAATATAGCTGCGGTGACTTTCACCAATAAAGCTGCGCGTGAAATGAAAGAACGCATAGTCAAAATGCTAGGCAAAGACTTAACGCGTGGTTTAACCATTTCGACCTTTCATTCGTTGGGGTTGGATATTGTTCGTAGAGAAATTAAAGTGCTAGGTTATAAACCGGGCTTTACCTTATTTGATGATCAAGATTCACTGGCGTTAATGAAAGAGTTGACCATGGACGAACTTGATGGAGATAAGGACTTACTTAGCAAATTGCAACGTATGATTTCTAACTGGAAGAATGATCTGTTTTTACCTGATGCAGCACTCAAAATAGCGGGTGATGCTGATACGCATGAGTTTGCTGAATTTTATCAGCGTTATCATCAGCATATGAAAGCCTATAATGCGCTTGATTTTGATGATCTTATTCTTATTCCTACCTTATTAATGAAAAATTATGAGGAAGTACGCAAACGTTGGCAAAATAAAATTCGATATTTATTAGTCGATGAATATCAAGATACCAATGCGAGTCAATACGAATTAATAAAACAAATTGCGGGAGAACGCGCTCGTTTAACAGTAGTAGGCGATGATGATCAGTCTATTTACTCTTGGCGTGGTGCGAAGCCAGAAAATTTAATTTTGCTCGGTAATGATTTTCCGCAACTTAAACTGATTAAACTAGAACAAAATTATCGCTCAAGTGGTCGTATTCTAAAGTGTGCCAATATTTTAATTGCTAATAATCCTCACGTTTATGATAAAGCCTTATTTAGTAATTTGGCTTATGGTGTTGAGCTTAGAGTTGTTCAAACGAAAAATGAAGATGATGAAGTATTGCGAATTATTGGTGAATTAATTGGTCATCGCTTTATGAACCGCAGTAGTTATAAAGACTATGCTATTTTATATCGGGGTAATCATCAGTCACGCTTACTTGAAAAAGCCCTGATGACTAACCGAATTCCTTATAAAATTAGCGGTGGAACGTCTTTCTTCTCACGTTCAGAAATTAAAGACGTAATGGCCTATTTACGTGTGCTTGTTAACCCAGATGATGACAATGCTTTTTTGCGTATTGTTAATGTACCAAAGCGTGAACTAGGTCCTGCAACCTTAGAAAAGCTAGGTAATTATGCCAATATGCGTAAAATAAGTATGTTTGCTGCTAGTTTTGAATTAGGGCTAGAGCAAACGCTGTCGGGTCGTGGGTTAATGAAGCTGCAAG
>Ga0105357_10001687_pt1 | contig 11820 bp, 13 predicted proteins | sample GOMGulsemesocosm_4_FD_83660 | JGI IMG/M metagenome (GOLD analysis project Ga0105357, IMG submission 83660) | Methane-oxidizing microbial communities from mesocosms in the Gulf of Mexico - GOM15B Gulf of Mexico | ecosystem: Environmental > Aquatic > Marine > Cold seeps | place: USA: Gulf of...
CGATAAAACGGTATAAATTAACAGGCCTAATCCTACCGAACCTAATACACCGACTTTTATATTATCAATAAAGCCGATTATATTTTCGCCAATTTGAATACCTTGATCACCCAGCGGTGCTAGAAATTGGAATAAGAACGGTTCAATTTCATTATGCGCACCCATCGCTTTTAACACTGAAAAGCTCAATGCCAATAACGGTACGATAGATAACAAGGTGGTATATACCAAACTCATTGCTCTTAAACTGAGTTGGCCAGCGATTAAGTCCATAATGGATACGTATATAATACGTAATGTTTTCAGCAACAGCTTTTGAATTGACGATAGCCCCGTTTCGTCTGGCCACAACAAAGTGGTGATTCTAGTTTCCAAGTTAAGTTTATTTTTTTGCACTTGTTAGCTCCACGGCTTCCGCAATATATGTCCTTTTTTATCTCAAATATCCTACAGGCTTCGCTTTTCGTAAACAACACGGGTATCATTCACGCAAATTCACTTTCCATTGTAAACGTCATGCCAGATCAAGAGTCCATCGTACTAAACAGAGACGTTAATGCCATCGTCATCCCAGCGGGCATTCATGTCAGGCTTAAAAAAGATGATGTCGTTACCATCATGCAGTCACTGGGCGGTTCTTTTACCGTATCAAGTGAATCTGGCATTATTGCGCGTATTTCAGCGATTGATGCCGATGTATTAGGTAAAGAGGTTGAAGTTATTCATGCCTATGAAACGGGCACTGACCCCGAGTCAATTCGTGAAGCCTCTTGGGCTTTCATGAAAACCGTATACGACCCGGAAATACCCGTGAATGTGGTTGACCTTGGTTTAATTTACGACTGCACTGTCCGCGCACTAACTGACGGTCTTAATCATGTTCACGTTACGATGACCCTTACCGCACCAGGCTGTGGCATGGGCCCTGTTATTCAAGCTGATATTGAATCGGGTATTAAACATATGGAAGGGGTTGAAACGGTTGATGTGGAAGTTGTTTTAGACCCACCTTGGAATCAAAATATGATGTCTGAAGCCGCTAAGCTCCAATTGGGTATGCTTTAGAGTTTTAAGGGACTATTTGAGAGCCTCGTTTGGCTCACCCTCATGTTGACAGAAAGTGCTTACTTTATTGCCTTTATTTTTGGGCTGTTGGGATCAACCCATTGTGTTCCCATGTGCGGGGGCATTGTAGGTATATTAAGTCAGCAAACAAACCATTCTACGCATCAAGCCATTACAAAGACATTGTCTTACAATGCGGGGCGGATTCTTAGCTATAGCTTTATTGGCCTTTTAGCTGGAGGAATAAGCCAGGCAGCCTTCTCGCCCATGGAGACAGGGTCGCTGATGTTATTTTCAAAATACTTAACCGCTATTTTTATGCTCGCCTTTGGTTTCTACCTTTTAGGTTGGTTAAATTTTCTCAGCTACTTAGAACGTTTTGGTCAACGTTTATGGAAACACGTGTCACCACTGAGCCGTCAGCTATTACCGATTCAAAGTAAACGTGATGCTTTTTTTCTAGGTGTTATTTGGGGTTGGCTACCGTGTGGGCTCGTCTATTCTGCACTGGCTTGGAGTCTTGCTAGCGCAAACTTCTTTAGTGGTGCCATTATTATGCTGTGCTTTGGCCTAGGGACCTTGCCGATGTTAATGACGATGGGCGTTGCTTCGGAAAAATTAGTCCAGTTCACACGCTCAGTGCTCATCCGCCGTAGTGTTGGTGGCTTAATTATTATTTTTGCTCTGTTTAAATTAATGAACCCAATGAGCACGCATATCCACTGATTTATTTGGCCGCCTTGTCATCAACGTTGGTATTGGCATCCTCGTCCACCTCTTCTATATTCTCTTCTTCATGCAAAATACTGTGTGCTGGCCCCTCTAAATCATCGAACTGCCCAGACCTAACAGCCCATAAAAAAATAGCCGCAATCAAGGCAATCAAAATGACTGACACGGGTATTAAAAAATATAAGCTATCCAAAACGTAACCTCTGTGTTTGTTTGCCTTTATTCACAGTGGGTAAAACAAAGCGTAAGCGAAAAGAGTTCAAAACTACCACTAACGAACTAACCGACATGCCCAATGCTGCTTGCCAAGGCTCTACGTGTCCAGCCATCGCTAATGGCAATGCACCAATGTTATAGACCAGCGCCCAAATCATATTTTGTTTAATGATTGCACCCGTCTTCTTTGATAGCTGAAACACATGTTTAAGACTTTCCATATCATTATTCATTAGTAATACGTCCGATGATGCGCGTGCCAGCTGGCTTGCTCCAGAAACAGAAATAGAGACATCTGCCTTCGCCAAAACAGGCGCGTCATTAACGCCATCACCCACCATAGCCACTTGTTCACCATCGAGTTGTAAACGGTCTATTTCTTTTAGCTTATCACTAGGAGACGCATCCGATTTAATGTTTTCAATACCCACTTTTTTTGCTAACCAGTTCACCGGTGTTTGCTTATCACCACTGAGTAAACTTACTTTTTTTCCTTGCTCTTTCAACCAACTGACCGTTGAGCCTGCACCACTTCTTATATCATCGTGTATTTCAAATACAGCTAAAACCTGTGATTCATCCGCTAAGTAAACTTGTGTCACACTGATGTTATTTATATCGAACATCAGTCCGAGCGATTTGCTAATGTAGTACTCGGAACCTAAGTAATAGTTTATTCCGTCTACACGCCCTTTTAAACCCGCGCCATTCGTTTGTTCCACCTCTACTACTTGATAATTAACCATCGCCGTTTCACGCTTAAATGCACGGGCAATTGGGTGATCTGAAAAACTCTCCAAACTGATCGCAATATCTAATACTTTTTGCTGATCTTGATCGGCAAATGCAGTGCTCTTAGATACTGTCATATTGCCTTTCGTGAGTGTGCCTGTTTTATCAAAAATGACCCTGCCAACGTTGGCTAGTTTTTCTAAGGCCATACCATTTGTGATGATAATACCCCGGTCAAATAATGCGCTCATTGCCGCCGTATAAGCCGTTGGTGTCGCTAGTGATAATGCACAAGGGCAGGTCACCACCAAAACTGACAATGCGGTTGAAAACCAATCTTCATGGCCTTGCCAATAGCCAAACATAGCGGTACTTGCTGTGACTAAAATAACCATTGAAACGAATATACTGGCAAAACGATCCGCCGCCTCTACCCAAGCAGGCTTTTGTGCATGAGCCTGTTCAATTAAACGTGCAATTGTCGATAAAGTGCTATCTTTTCCGACACAGCTCACCCGCGCCATTAACGTGTTATCGAGATTGTGACTGCCACCCAACAAGCTATCATTGACCCTTTTATATATGGGCTCGCTTTCACCTGTTAAAATTGATTCATCAACCTGTGACTCCCCCTCTAAAACAAGCGCATCTGCCGGGATCACTTCTCCTGGATTTATCTGTATTTGATCTCCTAAGAGCAACGATTTTGCGGCAACACTGCGCACACAATTATCTTCACTCACACGTTTAGCTACCATCGGTACAGCTTGAGTAATACGCTCACTTGAACTCATGGCGTACCAACGAGTAAGAAACTCTACGTAACGTGCCAACATGAGAAATAAAACGAACATGCAAACCGATTCGTAGTAGGTATCACCATACCCCTTATATGTATTAAAAAGACTAGCTAAAAAACCTAGACCTATGCCAAGTGCAACCGGCACATCCATGCCCGGCATTTTATTTTTCATATCTCGAAAGGCCGCTTGTAAAAAAGGTTTCGCTGAAAACAGCACCACGGGGAGCGTTAACAAGGCACTGACCCATTTTAAAAACTGAAGCATATTTAGGTCCATTTCATTTGGACCTGCAATATAGATACCTAGGGTAATCATCATGACCTGCATGCCACAAAAGACAGCAACGCCAATTCTACTGAGGAAATCTTTACGCTCTTTTTGTAAGCTAGAGAACTGCTTGCTCGCATCAAAAGGGACCGCTTGATAGCCTATTGCTCGAATAGCCGCTAGTACATCATTAATATGAATGCTCTGCTTGGTGGTTTTAAGTAGGGCTCGCCGAGTTGCATAATTAATTTTAAAAGAAACAACTCCTTGTAATTTTTGAACCTGTCGTTCGAGCAACCAAATACAAGCAGAACAAGTAATTCCTTCGATAATGAGTGATGTTTCTATGACTTCATCACTGGAAAACTCAGTCTCTAGTTGCTCAACCACATCCTGATCAAGCACATCCATGAACGAATCAGTCGATACTGGGTAAGCTGTCCGTTTTTGATAATAGCTAGCTAAACCATTGCTGATAATAGCTTGTGCAACAGCTTCGCAACCCGGGCAACACATTTTCCTCCACTGCCCGTCAAAATCAATACCCCAAGGCTTTTCGCTTGGCACCGTAAGGCCGCAATGAAAACAGACTGCATTATTTTCTAATTTAGTGTCAATTGTCATAATCTAAGCAGTGGCTTTAATGTACAAATGAGGTAATATAAACATACTTTAAATTTTAATATTTTAGACTGAATGAGTTCATTGGCTAAAAATTTATTTCGCGATCTGACAGTTTCTTGCAGTGACTGTGGTTTGGGTGAATTATGCATTCCTCACGGCTTAGCACAACAAGATATTGATCGACTCGACGACTCCGTTAGCCATACGAAGTTGTTACATGCTGGCGACATTCTTTACCATCAAAATACCGCTTTCAAGTCTTTATACGCACTAAAATCTGGCTCTGTCAAAATCATCACCAAGAATGACGAGTCTGGCGAAGATATTATGGGTGTTTACCTACCTGGTGAGATTATTGGCTTTGATGGCGTTGCCACGGATAAATACCAATGCTCTATCCATGCACTTGAAACCAGTAATGTTTGTGAAATAGACCTCGATAGTTTACAAGAAAATATTCCTCATATTTTTAAACAGTTACTCAAGCATGCCAGCAAATCTATTAATCACAGTAATAACGCTAACTCCGTTAGCAAAGCAAGCGCTGAGAGACGCATTGTATCTCTACTCTTAGACTTGTCGGACCGCTATCGCCTTCGAGGCTATTTTTATACTGAGTTCAACCTTTACTTATCCCGTAGTGAAATCGGCAGTTTACTGAACCTATCTCCTGAAACTGTCAGCAGAGGGATTCGTAAACTTGAACGTGAAAAACTAATCACCCTGCAAAATAAGCGCCGAATCAAAATCAACGACCTTGATAGCCTGAAAAACCTAATTACACCTATCTAAGTTGTTACCTAAATTGTAAAGTTTTAATTAGCTCACTTGGCACAATATTACATATAACCAAATAAAACTGATGCACATCAAGTTTGCATAAGTTTGTCTGTCTTTGTTGCGGTACAGCACCTATAATTAGCTTTTAATTCTTAATGACAGAGACCCTCGTATGAGTACACTTATCTACAACGATACTGTCGTTCGACAGTTTTCGATAATGACCGTTGTTTGGGGCATTGTTGGCATGCTTGTCGGCGTCATCATCGCTGCACAATTAGTTTGGCCTGCCTTAAATTTTGACCTTCCTTGGTTAACCTACAGTCGACTTAGACCATTACATACCAATGCAGTTATTTTTGCATTCGGTGGCTCTGGCTTAATGGCCACCTCTTTGTATGTTGTACAAAGGACTTGTCAAGTACGTTTATTTGGTACCGCGTTAGCTAGCTTTGTCTTTTGGGGCTGGACACTTATCATCGTGCTCGCTGCGATTACTCTCCCAATGGGTTATACACAAAGCTCTGAATATGCTGAATTAATTTGGCCTATTGATATCTTACTGGCTATCGTCTGGGTGTCGTACGGTATCGTCTTCTTTGGCACCATCATGAAGCGTAAAACTCCGCACATCTATGTTGCCAATTGGTTCTTTGGTGCATTTATCATTACCGTGGCCATACTGCATATTGTACGTTCCTTGGCTATCCCTGTAAGCCTTACCGAGTCTTACCCTATTTATTCTGGTGCAACCGACGCGATGGTTCAATGGTGGTATGGGCATAATGCTGTTGGCTTTTTCTTAACAGCTGGGTTCTTAGGCATGATGTATTATTTCGTCCCTAAGCAAGCCGAACGTCCTATTTACTCATACCGTTTGTCTATTGTGCACTTTTGGGCGCTTATTTCGATTTATATGTGGGCTGGGCCTCATCACCTTCATTACACCGCCCTACCCGACTGGATTCAATCCGTTGGTGCTGCATTTTCCATCGTTTTATTAGCACCTTCTTGGGGCGGCATGATCAATGGCATCATGACCCTATCTGGCGCTTGGCAAAAACTTCGCCATGACCCTATTCTAAAATTCCTAATCGTTTCATTATCCTTCTATGGCATGTCTACCTTTGAAGGCCCAATGATGGCGATTAAATCTGTAAATGCTCTTTCTCACTATACAGAATGGACCATCGGGCACGTTCACTCGGGTGCTCTGGGTTGGGTTGCAATGATCACCATTGGCTCACTGTATTATTTGATTCCAAAGTTATTTGGTAAGCAAGATATGTTCAGCATGAAGTTGGTTGAAACACACTTCTGGATAGCTACCATCGGTATCGTCCTTTACGTAGCCTCCATGTGGATTGCAGGTGTTATGCAAGGGTTAATGTGGGGCGCTATCAATGATGACGGCACACTAACTTATAGCTTCGTAGAGTCTTTATTGCGTATGCAACCTTTTTACCTCATTCGCTTCCTTGGTGGTGCAATGTTCTTAGGTGGCATGTTTATCATGGCCTACAATGTGTACAAAACAATTAAAGGCGCCGAGCCTTCTAACATCCTTGTACCCCAACAAGTTTAACTGGAGCAGATTAAAATGAGTCACGAAAAAGTTGAAACTAATATTGGGTTAATGATGATTTTAATCGTCCTCGTTATTTCAGTGGGTGGATTAATTGAGATTGTCCCTTTGTTCTTTATGAAGCAAACAACTGAGCCTGTATCTGGGTTAATGCCATATAATTCTTTACAGTTGGCTGGTCGAGACGTTTATGTACGTGAAGGTTGCTATGGTTGCCATTCACAAATGATTCGTCCATTCCGCGCTGAAACAGAACGTTATGGTCATTACTCGTTAGCAGGTGAGTTCATTTACGATAGGCCTTTCCAATGGGGCTCAAAAAGAACAGGCCCAGACTTACAGCGCGTAGGTGGCCGTTATAGTGATAACTGGCATCGTTTACACCTAACAAACCCACGATTAGTTGTACCAGAATCAAACATGCCGGGGTACCCATGGCTTAAAGAAAGCGTGGTAGATGGTGAACTAATTGCAGACAAAATGCGCGCTCTTCGCATTCTAAACACACCTTATACGGATGAAGATATTGCCAATGCGCCCGCATCTGTAGAAGGAAAGACCGAGATGGATGCAATTATTGCTTATTTACAAGTTCTCGGGACCCACGTCAGTACAAGGAGATAAGTATGTTTGAACTGAATACGCTACGCTCTATTTTAACACTAGCGCTATTTGTACTTTTTATAGCTATTTGGGTTTGGGCTTGGAGCAAAGACCGCAAAAAAGAATTTAAAGACGCCGCCAACATACCATTTCAAGGCGACGAGATAAGCGCAACATTACAAGAGGATAAGAAATGAGTGTTTTTTGGTCTATCGTTGTAACGATTGTCATTCTATTAAATATTATTGGTTGCTACCTACTTATTAGATGGGTTGCTAAACCAAATAAAGGTGAGGCTAAACAGGGCGAAGCAACGGGCCATGTTTGGGATGATGACCTAATGGAGCTTAACAACCCCATGCCCCGCTGGTGGTTATACATGTTTTATATAAGTATCGTTTGGGGTCTTATTTACCTGTTACTCTACCCTGGACTCGCTAATTACCCAGGGTTATTGGAGTGGACATCTGCTAAAAAATACGATGCAGAAGTTAGTGCAGCAAATGACACTTATGGGCCAGTTTTTAGCCAGTACGCTAAAACACCTATCGTAGAACTCAGTGAAAACGAGGACGCTAATACGGTCGGCCAACGTTTATTTGTTAACTATTGCGCTCAGTGCCATGGTTCAGATGCGGGTGGCTCAAGAGGTTTCCCTAATCTAACAGATAACGACTGGATCTGGGGTGGCACACCCGCTGATATCAAGCATACTATTTCAAATGGACGAATCGCTGCTATGCCTGCATGGGAGTCTGTATTAAAACCATTGCAAATTGGTTACCTTGCAGATCATCTGATGAGCCTAACAGGGAGAAAGCATAAAGCAACCGATGCTCAACGTGGTAAAGCCATTTTTGCAAGTTACTGTGCTACTTGTCATCAGGCCGATGCAACTGGCAACCCTTTGCTTGGCGCACCCAATCTGGCTGATAAAACTTGGTTGTATGGTGCATCACGTAACAAAATAATTGAATCTATCACTAAGGGTCGCACAGGCCAAATGCCAGCAAATATGGCGTTTTTAGGTGAAGACAAAGTACATATTCTAACTGCTTACGTATACAGCCTATCTAGTCACTAAACTCATAATGGACTTAGATAAAAAGCGAATCATTATTGGAGCACTATGGCCATCCTTCTGGATGGCCAGTGTTCTTAGTGGTATTATTTTTAGTGCCATTGACCCATTGATTATCGCATCACAAATTGGTTTTAATCATATTTCATATTTAGCTGCTTATTCATTGGGCTTTATTTTTTTCTGGCTTGTTTGCGCATGGAGCGGCTTTTTCTCAATCATCTTTTCCCGTAGCGTTATTAGAAAAAAATGAGTACTACTAAAAATGACTCTATAGAGTCATCGCTTTTTGAGAAGCGAAAAAAACTTTACCCCCGTGAAGTTCATGGCATATTTGCAAACCTGCGAATCCTCGGCATCACTATTTTACTCGGTACCTATTATCTGCTTCCGTGGGTTAATTTAAATGGCCATCAAATTGTACTTTTTGATTTACCAGAGCGTAAATTTTACATTTTGCATTGGATTTTTTGGCCGCAAGACTTTATCTACCTTGCCCTACTACTAATTTGTGCTGCATTTGCACTATTTCTGTTCACCGCCCTAGCGGGTCGTTTATGGTGTGGATACGCCTGCCCCCAAACCGTATGGACTGAAGTATTTTTATGGATCGAGCGAAAAGTTGAAGGAACACGCTCACAACAAATGAAGCTAGACAAGCAAGATAGTAGTTTCACTAAATTTCGCATAAAAGCCACAAAACATACTATCTGGATCATATTCTCATTGTATACGGGCTTCACGTTTGTCGGCTTCTTTACCCCAATTAGAGATTTGGCAGAAGGCATCATCTCTTTTAATTTAGGACCATGGGAAACCTTCTGGTTTCTATTTTATAGCTTTGCAACCTATGGTAATGCCGGCTGGTTAAGAGAACAGGTATGTATGTATATGTGTCCATACGCTCGTTTTCAAAGCGCCATGCTAGACAAAGACACGCTAGTCATCTCTTATGACGCCCTAAGAGGAGAACCGAGAGGCGGAAGAAAAAAAGGCGATGATCTTGAAGCAAAAAAATTAGGAAGTTGCATTGACTGTACCCTATGCGTACAGGTTTGTCCCACCGGCATTGATATTCGTAATGGGCTCCAATATGAATGTATAGGCTGCGCTGCCTGCATCGATGTCTGCGATGATGTTATGGATAAAATGAATTATCCGCGTGGCCTCGTTAAATACACCACCGAGAACAGCATGGAAGGGAAGCAAACAACTTTCCTACGCCCAAGAATTATCATTTACAGCTTGTTGCTCATCGGTATTTTAACAGGTGTTATTTATTCGATTGAAACCCGTGAGTCTGTTGAACTGAATATACTCCGAGACAGAAATGCGCTGTATCGTGAAAATTTTGAAGGCACCATTAGTAATAGCTACACCATTAAAGTATTAAATATGGACATTATTGACCATGAGTACGTCTTAAGCGTCACTGGCATTGATGGTATTAATGCATCCATCAAAGACCCTGTCAGTGTAAAAGCAGGCCAAGTTCTAGAGATGCCACTACAATTATCTGCTGAACCAGAAGCACTTCATACAACATCTATCAATATTACATTAACCTTGCAAGCAACCGATGATGTTAATGTATCAACAGAATCTGAAGGCCGCTTCATTGGCCCATTAGACCCCTAATCATGAAAAATCTATCTGAAGACAATATACCTTGGTATAAACAATTCTGGCCTTGGTTTTTAATACTTCTCCCTTTAACGGTTGTTATCGCTAGTGTTATTACATTTATCATTGCTCAAGGGAACCCACCTTCATTAGTAAGCACTAACTACTATAAGGAAGGCCTCGCAATAAATGCGAGTAGACAACTCGAAGTAAATGCTAAGAAATTAGGGCTTTCTGCCACCGTTAGCACTAATAGCACAGCTATTACAGTCCATCTAAATGGCCCACAGAGTCAGCAGACTCAGTTATTAGTTGAACTAAGGCATGCAACTCTTGAGCAATACGATCAGTCTCTCAGCCTAGTTAAAATTGCAGATGGCATATACCAAGCTCCTTTTAACCTGCCTAAACAAGGTAAATGGTACATATCCATAAAAGACCCTAGTAACGCATGGGAAATTAAAAAAACGTCCACTTTAAATAACAAATAAACTCTCCACTTTCCTTCCACAACTCCTTCTTTCATCTCACCAAACCAATCTTTAGTAGTATTTAAATTTGCTTGCCAATAAATCGTCAATTTAATGTCGATAATTAAACTTTCGAAGATAAAGTATATTTATCTTGTTGTTTTATAAAATGTTTTATTTTTTGGCATAGTTATCGCTTTATATTTTTCAAACTAATAATAACGGATACCTTATGGTTATCTCAACGGACCAAATTATTATGGAATTGAAAAAAACCAATACTGGAATACCAAACGACCCAATGGCGCTAAAACAGCTTAAACAGTCAAATAACTTAAACCATCTAATTAGCGCGCTTCAAACGACCATCGACTTAAATGAATTGTTACCTATTTTTGGTACCGAGTTATCCAAAGTTGTCGATCACAGTGGGTTTATTTTCGAAAATAATGAGCTAAATATATCTATCCAAAACGGTGTTCGCACCAATCATAGCTGTGAATATAGCCTAACCATTGATAACACATCCCTTGGGAAGCTTACCTTTATGCGCCGTAAAAGGTTCGTTGAAAGTGAGCTTGAAACTATTGAAATGTTTCTAAGTGCTTTATTGTACCCTTTGAGAAATACGCTGCTATATAGCCGAGCCATTCAATCTGCACACACCGACCCCTTAACAGGCGTATTAAATCGCTCAACTTTACAATCAGTTTTTCAAAAAGAAGTTTCCTTAACCAAGCGTCATCATTCTGATTTATCGTTGGTAACACTAGATATTGACTTCTTCAAAGTGGTTAACGATATACATGGTCATGCGGCTGGGGACAAAGCCCTACAAGAAATAACGCAATGTATTGAACATACTGCACGTGAAAGTGACCATGTTTTCAGGCTTGGCGGAGAAGAGTTTGCTGTACTACTAAACGCTACAAACTTGAAAGGTGCCGAGTTATTAGCTGAAAGGCTACGTAATGCTGTTCAGTCACTCAACATTAAACATGCCGACGATAAATTTAATGTTACCGTCAGCATGGGTATTACACAATATTGTGAAAACGAATCACTTGAAATGATAATGGATCGTTCGGACAAAGCGCTGTACAAAGCAAAAAGGACAGGCCGCAATAAAGTCGTTAGTGCTTAATCTGCCGTTAAGTGCTTAAGCGCCTCGACTTCTTTTTTATCTAAAAACTGGTGCTGACCAGCAGGTAAGCCAGGCGGCAAAAACACACTTCCATA
>Ga0105357_10001691_pt1 | contig 11801 bp, 14 predicted proteins | sample GOMGulsemesocosm_4_FD_83660 | JGI IMG/M metagenome (GOLD analysis project Ga0105357, IMG submission 83660) | Methane-oxidizing microbial communities from mesocosms in the Gulf of Mexico - GOM15B Gulf of Mexico | ecosystem: Environmental > Aquatic > Marine > Cold seeps | place: USA: Gulf of...
GGTAGGTGAAGTAGACATCTTCCAGATGGGTGAAATGCGACAGGTTCGGATCCTGGCAGTTGGGCATGTGCGACTGCACGTCGACGATGATCGCATCCTGCAATTCGATGGTGTAGTAGTGCTCCTGGGTTCCGGTAGCAGAGGTGCGGTACCATTCCAGACGGCAGTTGCTCAGGCGCTCGCCCGAGGTCAGAGCGTTGAAGATCAATGGTGAGGACTTGTCGAATACCTTGGTGATCATCAGCGGCTTGTGCACGCGCTGACCGGTAGGCTGACCGGACTGCGGATCGCGCGGAATGATGACCTGGTGATCGAACGCCTGGACCAGAATCTGGTCCTCATGGCCTTCCTGGAAGATGTTACCGACCGAATCTTCGGTAAAGGTGCCGGCGGTGATCAGACCTTGCTTGGTGCCTTCGAGGGACATATACGCGGGTGTTGGCATGGGAGCTCTCCTTGCGGGTTGTGGACGCTTGACGTCCTGGAGCTCTCATACTTACAAAACCCGTGCCGAAACTACTTTATTTATATATATCAATGACATGAGAGATCTTAACGGAACGCCTCAAGGCAAAGCGTGAGTCAGTTCACGTTATAGTGCGCAAGGTGTTGCGCACCTTCGCGCAGGAAACTGCCAGATTGCCTGCAGGCCACGAAGCGAGGCGGTTCCCGCGCTTCTAGCGCCTCCTGGACGACCTCCATTGCGCCAAAACCTGCCAGGCTATGATTATTCCCAGGGCTTGCCGCGGGTTCTTTCAACCTTCGCCACTCGGTTATGCATCGCCGCCTTCGCCAGCATATGCGCACTGACGGGGGCGGTAATGAACAGGAACAGGGTTATCAGCAGCTCGTGCAGGCTGATGCCGTCACGACCGGCGCTGAAATAGATCAGGGAACCGATCACCAGAGAGCCTACACCCAGCGTCGTGGCCTTGGTGGGCCCGTGCAGGCGCATGAAAAAATCCGGCAGCTTCCACAGTCCTATGGAGCCGACCAGCGCAAAGATACTGCCGAGCATCAACAATCCGGCCACGATCCATTCGATGGCCGTGGCACTTTGTATGGCTGTTAGCATTCCCGCCCCCTATTCAATGATATCGCCGCGCAGCAGATGCTTGGCGATGGCAACGGTGCCAACGAAGCCCATGACCGCTATCAATAACGCAGCCTCGAAAAACAGATCCGAATTCAGATAGATACCCAGCAGCACAATCAGCGCAATCGCGTTGATGTACAGGGTATCCAGCGCCAGTATGCGATCAGGCATGTCGGGGCCTTTGAACAGGCGCAGCATATTCAGCACCATCGCCACCGACATGATGGCCAGGCATAACAGAACTACGGCTGAGAGCATTCGAACACCTCCATCAGCGGTCGCTCGTACCGTTGTTTGATTGTTTCAATCAGCGCCTGCTCGTCATCGACGGTCAACGCATGCACCAGCAGCAAGCGACGATCATCGCTGATATCAGCCGATACCGTTCCGGGCGTCAGCGATATGGTGCTGGCCAGCAGACTGATCGCGAAGTCATCGGTCAGCTCCAGCGGATACTCGACAAACCCCGGCTGCAGCTTGCTGTTGGACCCGACCACCAGCTTGGCCACCTCGATATTGGCCACGGCAATATCAAAGAGAACGCGCAGCGTGAACCTCAGCAGCACCAATGGTCGACGCAACTTTGGCGGATTGGGCCAGAACACATCGGTGAGCTGGGGTATGCCCCAGGCGAGCACCGCGCCCAACAACCAGGTGCCGACCGAGAAGCTGTTCATGATCAGTAGCCAGACCAGCAGCAGTACCAGACTCAAATAGGGATGGGGAAACACACCGCCGCGCGACATCATGGCTGGTCTCCCACAGTTACCGGCAGGGCCGACATGACCTGGTCGATATAAATTGAAGGCGCCAGCAACTGCGCTGCCGTGGCATCCAGATAGCCGAGCATCGGCTTGGCCATGATGACCAGAAGCGGACTGCCAAGCAGAAGCAGCAGCGCTGCCACCAAGCGCATCCGGTCCAGCGGTTCGGCAATTGCCGGTGCCGCATCGTAGCGCCAGAACAGTGTGGTGCCGGCGCGGCTCATTGCTACCAGTACCACCAGGCTGCCACCGAGTAACGCCGGGTAAAGCAATGCCGCATTCAGCCCCGTCCCCGCCGAAACCAGCAGCATCGCCTTGCCGAGAAAGCCCGAGAGCGGAGGCATGCCGATGACCGAGATCGCCGCAATGAAAAACAGCGCGCTGAGCAGTTTGCTGTGCTCCATTTGAGGCCCCGGTATCAGCCGGGCACCAAACCGTGGCCCGCGCAGACGGCTGATAATGCCCGCCAGCAGAAACAGTGCACCGCTGATCCAGGTGGTATGAACCAGATAGTAGAGGCTTGCCGCCAGTGCTTCTTGAGTACCCAGCGCGATGCCGGCCAGCAGCGTACCGACCGACACAATAATCAGATAGGAAATTAGCCCGTTCAGGCTGGCTGCCGCCAGTGCCCCGATCGCACCCAGGGCAATGGTGACCAGCGCAGTAGGCCAGATCCACACGCTTGCCAGGTAGGCCAACTCCCCCGCCTCAGCGCCAAAAATCAGTGTGTATACCCGCAGTATCGAATACAGCCCGACCTTCGTCATGATCGCAAACAGCGCTGCCACCGGCGCAGTGGCGGCCGCGTAAGCTTTGGGTAGCCAGAAGTACAACGGAAAGATCGCCGATTTCAGGCCGAAGACGATCAACAGCAGCATGCCCGCCGCGCCGGCGACCGGCGCGGCGGACGGACCCAGCGTGGCGACTCGCTGCGCCATGTCGGCCATGTTCAGCGTGCCCGTAATGCCGTACAACGTGCCCGCGGCAATCAGGAACAGGGCCGAGCCGAACAGGTTGAGCACAACGTAATGCAGGCCCGCACGCACCCGGGCAGAACCTGCACCGTGCAGCAGCAACGCATAGGACGCGATCAGCAGGATCTCGAAGAACACGAACAGGTTGAACAGATCGCCTGTCAGGAATGCGCCCGTGATTCCCATCAGCTGAAACTGGAAAATCGCGTGGAAGTTGCGGCCCATACCATCGTCGCCACGTGCCGCATAGATAATTACACCACTCGCGAGCACGGCGGCGATACCCAGCATCAACGCAGCCAGCCGGTCAACAACCAGCACAATGCCGAAGGGCGGGGCCCAGTTGCCCAACGCGTAGACGGTGAACCCTGCTTCAGCCTGACTCATCAGCATCCAGGCAAGCGGCAGTTGGGCCAGGGTGGCAAGCACCGACAGGCTGCGTTTGAGATTCATGCTGCTGCGCGCCATCAACAGAAGCAGTGCACCAACGAACATCGGTAACAGAACAGGCAATACCGGCAAGTGATCCATCAACGGTCTCCCTTGCCATCGACGTGATCACTCTCTAGCTCACCCTGCGCCCGCAACGCCAGCACCAACACATAGGCGGTCATCGCAAAACCGATGACAATGGCGGTCAGCACCAGCGCCTGGGGCAGCGGGTCGGCGTACTCCTCGGACCGCCCGAGAATCGCCGGCATGCCCGTTGCCAGACGGCCCATGGCAAACAGGAATAGATTCACTGCATAGCTAAGCAAAGTGAGCCCGAGTACGACCGGAAAGGTGCGTGCCCGCAACATCAGGTAGACGCCGCAACTGGTGAGCACACCCAGGATAATCGCATAGAGTATTTCCATCAGTCTGCCTCCTCCATGCCGCGACCAGTCGACAGCTTACCCATATTGGTTAGTATCAACAGCGTTGCGCCAATCACTGTCAGGTAGACCCCCAGATCAAACAGCAGCGCCGAAGCAAGTTCGACCTTGCCGACCAGCGGGATAGGCACGTATTCGAAGGTGCTGGTGAGGAACGGATAACCGAATACCAGACTACCCAGACCCGTGAGTCCGGCGATGATTACGCCCGCCCCGGCGAGGTGGTGATAATCAATCCGCCACCGCGCGGCCGTCCACGCCACGCCACTGGCGAAGTACTGCAGGATCAGCGCCACCGCGGTAATCAGACCCGCTATGAATCCGCCGCCGGGCAAGTTGTGGCCACGGAGGAAGATATAAACCGAAACCATGAGCGCCAAAGGCAGGATGACCCGCGACAAATTGACCAGCATCAGCGGGTGGGCATCCTGTGCCCAGGGGCGACCATTGGCATCGGTGTCCGGGGTGAGCAGGCGCAGGCCGTCGATCAGGGCATAGATCGCGATGCCAGCGATGGCCAGAACAGTCACCTCGCCCAAGGTATCGTAGCCGCGGAAATCAACCAGAATCACGTTCACCACGTTGGTACCGCCGCCCCCGGTCTTGCTGTTGGCCAGGAAAAAGCCGGCAATGCTTTCATAGGGGCGGGTCAGCACGGCAATGGCCAGACCCGAGACCAGCAGACCGGAGAATACCGCTACTGTCAGATCTCGCACCTGCCGCAAACTGGAAGACTCGACCGGTGTGCGCCGTGGCAGAAAGAACAAAGCGAGCATCAGCAATATGATCGTCACCACCTCGACCGACAGCTGTGTCAGCGCCAGGTCCGGTGCGGAAAAGCGGGCAAAGGTCAACGCGACGAACAGACCGACCACGCTGATCATTACCAGCGCTACCAGGCGCTGACGGTGCCAGAATACAGTAGCGAGCGCCGCCACTATCAGCATCAACGCACCAGCCAGGGTCACGCCGTCAATCGGCGTCAGGGCAACCTCGCCCCTTAGCTGCGGAAGCTGGAATAACCAGAATCCACTGGCCACCAGCGCGGCAATCAGCATCCAGGCCAGATAGCGCTGCAACGACGCGTTCTCCAGCAACAAGGTAAACTGGCCGGCGCCACGCACCAGCGCTTGTACCGCGCTTTCGAAAGCCAGCTTGGCGTCGACCTGGGGCAGCCCTTCATACCAGCGAAACAACCCGCTACGTCCGGCATAAACCAGGATGCCGCCAACCAGCGCAACCACACTCATCATCAGCGGCAGATTCAAGCCGTGCCAGATCGCCAGACTGTAGTACGGCAAGTCGCCACCCACTGTGGCACTCGCGGCAACCGCCAATAGTGAAGCGACGGTGAAAGCAGGCGCAAGGCCGACCAGCAGACACAACGCGACCAGTACCTCGACGGGCACCTTCATGTAACGCGGCGGCTCATGGGGCGGGTATTTGGGCAGGTTGAACGGCTCGCCGTTGAAGAATACATCGTGAATGAAGCGCAGCGAGTAGGCGACGGAGAACACACCAGCCAGCGTCGCAACCAGCGGGATGACCCAGCTGAAGTTGCCAAACTGGGTCTGCTGCAACGTTTCGGTAAAGAACATCTCCTTGCTCAGGAAGCCGTTCAGCAACGGTACACCGGCCATGGCCGAGGCCGCCACCATTGCCAGCGTGGCGGTGTGCGGCATGAATTTCCACAGGCCATTGATACGGCGCATGTCCCGCGTGCCGGTCTCGTGATCGATGATGCCCGCGGCCATGAACAACGAGGCCTTGAAGGTCGCATGGTTGATGATGTGGAACACCGCGGCTACCGCCGCCAGCTTGGTATCCAGGCCGAACAGCAAGGTGATCAGACCCAGGTGGCTGATGGTCGAATAGGCCAGCAACCCCTTGAGGTCATGTTTGAATAACGCGGTAAATGCGCCGAGCAGCAGCGTGATCATGCCGGTGATGCTGACCAGGAAGAACCACAGGTCGGTATCGGCAAGGGCCGGATACATGCGCGCCAGCAGGAATACGCCCGCCTTGACCATGGTCGCCGAGTGCAGATAGGCCGAAACGGGCGTAGGGGCAGCCATCGCGTGGGGCAGCCAGAAATGGAAAGGAAACTGTGCTGACTTGGTAAACACCCCCAGCAGCACCAATACCAGCACCACCGGATACAGGCTGTGGGCTCGAATCAGATCGCCTGCGGCCAGCACTGCCGACAACTCGTAACTGCCGACGATATGCCCCAGCATCAGCACGCCGGCGAGCAGGGCCAGGCCGCCGCCACCTGTCACTGCCAGAGCCATGCGCGCGCCCTTGCGGGCATCGGTGGAATGTGACCAGTAGCCGATGAGCAGGAAGGATGACAGGCTGGTCATCTCCCAGAAGAACATCATCAGGAGCAGATTTTCCGACAGTACCACGCCGAGCATCGCGGCCATGAACAACAGCAGATAGGCGAAGAAGCGGCCCATCGGATCGCTTTTTGACAGGTAGTAGCGCGCGTAGAGGATAACCAGCAGACCGATGCCCTGAATCAGCAACGCAAACAGAAAGCCCAGACCATCAAGGCGGAAGCTCAGGTTCAGACCGATGCGCTCGAGCCAGGGCCAGCCCTGGACCAGCACCTCGCCAGCAAACACCCCATCGGACAGGCGCCAGAGCAGAAACAGACCAACAGTCGGGGGCAACATGGTGGCCAGGGCGCATAGCGAGCGACCGTAACGGACCGTCAGCAGGGGTAACAGACATCCCAGGAGGGGCAGCAATACAATCAGCGCCAGGGTCATGCAGGACTTACTCCATCAATGGCCTTTAGGCTTCTTTAATCTTGTCGGTCGGGACATGAGACCCGCGAAAACCACTCATTATCCACACACAACCATGCACTGTCATGAATTCGGACGACCAATGAACCAACCCGGTAGTCAGCCCGCAACGCGCAAGCTGGTGGATTACCGAAGCAGTTAATCTACAGGATCCGGGCCCATCAGGGCATATCGCCGGGTTCCGGCAACCCTGGGAAGGAAAGCGATGAGCCGATTGTATAAATAAGAAGAGATCGCGACGGGGTAGTAGCATTTTGAATCATATTGCCGAGCGCCCCAGTCTCCGCTGAGCCCAATTGCCGGCATTGGGAGGCCGCTCCCAGCGCCGGCTCGTGGTATTAGCAGTTACTTGACCACCCGCGTTTGTCCATTGATTGTCTGAACCCGAACCTGGTCGCCGGGACGGAAGGTCACCTCTGGCGTCACTTCCTGCACGTACGCGCGCATGCTGCCGTCGTCCTCACGTACAGTGATTTCCACGCCCTGTTTGCGGGTAATCCCCTCCTCCGCTGCGGCGCCAGCCATACCACCGGCGACCGCGCCAATCACGGTGGCAATAGCGCTGCCGCGGCCACCGCCTACCCCGCTCCCGGCAACGCCGCCGATAGCAGCACCGGCCGCGGGTCCGATGACAGTTTTCGAGCCCTCGATCTGGACTGGACGCACCGACTCCACGACACCGGTACGGATAATCTGAGGCCTTCTGGCTTCATCACGGCTGTAGGATTCGCCTGTCAGCGAAGAGGCGCACCCGGACAGAATCAGCAGGCTACCGAGCAAAAGGGTTACTACAAAAGATCGTTTCATGGGTCTACTCCGAATAAAGTTGCCTGACAATTGGACGCTCAAAACGCAAGATCGTTGCGTAGGTACCAGCACCAACCCCGGCCGGTGCGTAAAGCAGCCGTTCACGCTTCAGGTCGAGGTCGAAAAACAGAAACAGGCGCGTTATAATCGCGCCCGAATTTTTAATGGATCGCCGAATACTGGCGATCACGCTCAGTATCTGAGATTCGTCGTAGCCAGGCCAGCACAATAACAACTCCGGGCAGGTTGCCGAACATCGTCATGTCCGGAGGTTTTTCCATGCCCGTGCTTCACGCAGCCTGGCTGTACTACCTGAGTAACCAAGCCCTGGTTATCAATGGGTTAGCCCTGTTCTATGCACTGTCCGGTAGCTGGCTGGTTTTTGCTGCCCAATGGCGCTCGGTCCGTGGCGACCTGCGGATGACAGCCGGCATTGCAAGCGAGCTGAATCAGCGCGAAGCGACCCACAATGGGCGCCTCAATCGCATGTTTGCCTGCGTCGGCCTGGGGTGCCTGGCACTGGCGCTGCTACTGACCCTGCTCAGCACTCTGGTCTGACGCCGGCGCGGCCGCAGGCGATGCTTCGCTGGCGGCTGCGCTCGCCGCTGCACACGCTGCTGCGCTCGCACTGATAACCGGGTTGGCGTACTGCAGCAGCCACCAGTGCTGCGCCTTTTCAGAGCAGCCTGCGAGACGCGATTCGAAACGGGCCTTTTCCCTTGCCAGTAGCGCGCTATCAAATCTCGCGCGCCAGTGCTCGATGCTGTCTGCCACGCCCGGGGCAGCCAGCGCCTCGGGCAATCGCTCAACGGCCATGTAGTTGCTGGGCTGCAATTTATAGTTCTGCAGAATTTGTCGATCCGCTTCCCGCGCCACCGCTCGGGCGTCCGGATACTCCCCTGTCAGGGGCTGCCCGAAGGCGACATGCACATGCCCCTTGTAACCAGTCAGGCCCTTGGCGATCGAGCGGTCATCCTCACCCGGCTCTTTCACGTAAGCGCCGGTGCGCGCACGCTGCTCCAGCTCGTGCGCTTTCATTTGGTCACACGGGTCCCACTCATAGGCGATCGATACCGGAACAATGTTCAGACTGCGGACAATGTCGGCAAAATCCTCACCCTTGCGGCTCATGCACAGCATCTTGATGATCGCCGTATCGGTCTCGTCCAGACCATCCTTGGCGCGTCCTTCGGCTTGCGCTATCCAGATGGAATGGCCAGAGGCGATGGAATGATTGATATAGGCTGACAGGGTCTGGTAGACGCCGAGTTTCTCGCGGCGCCCGGTGACTGACCGATGCACGATGAAACTCTTGTTCAGACGCATCAGGTCACTGACAAACGGGCGCTGCAACAGATTATCTCCGATGGCAATACGCGGGGTGGGATGCCCGGCGTGGTACAACGCGTAGTTGACGAATGCCGGGTCCATGACGATGTCGCGATGGTTGGCCAGAAACAGATGCGGACGATCCTTGGCCAGATGCTCGAGCCCGCTGTAACTGACAGCTGCAACGCTGCTCTCGATCAGCCGATCGAGATAGGGCTCGATGCGATGTTGCAGCGTGTCTACGCTATCGATCTCCCGGGCTTCGCGGCGCAGGCCGGCGCCAACCAGACGCTTGACGACACCGGGCAGCCAACGATGCAGCCGCGGGAAATGGTGACCGGCAAGAATCCGCAGTAACTCCTCATCCTGCGTCAGACGTTGCAATACCGCGGGGACCTCGGCATCGCTGTAGGGTCTTATCGCGTCGAACTCGAGCATGTCGTCCTCATTTTGACTTGATTCAGCCGCGCATTATGCGGCGCGATGAGCTGTTTCGCCAGATTGATGATATGGCTACACTGCGGATACATGAATAAGGAGAGACCCAGGATGCAGGCAATCGAAGAAGCCGCTTTGCAATGTCCGCACTGTGATGAACCCATAACCCTGGTGCTCGACCTCTCCGGCGGTACCCAATCCTATGTCGAGGACTGCCAGGTGTGCTGCCAGCCTATTGTCGTCAGCCTCTGGATAGACCACGGCGAAGACGATTATCACGTGGACCTGCGTCGGGAGCAGGACTGATCCATGCTGTGCGCCTACCGACCGCTGGATATGTCCGAAGCCCAGTTGCTCAGGCAGATACTCACCGACCACCGGATCAACTGCCACGTCAGCGGCGAGTATCTGCAGGGCGGGATGGGCGAGCTCCCAGCCATGGACCTGTTGGGTCTATGGGTCGAGCCCGCGGACCTTGGGCTGGCCCGGGAACTGATCCGCGACTGGCAGCAGGCGATACCGATCATGCCCGAGCTGGATGATCTATGAGCGGACGCCTGGCGCAATTCAGTGCGCCCGTGAAAGACACCCCTAGGGACTGGAAGCCGCAATGGAATGTAGCGCCTGGCCAGCAGGTGCTGATCCTGCGCAAGAGCAGTGGCACGGTTGCCTGCGATTCTGTTCTCTGGAACCTCACGCCCAGTTGGCTGCGCCAGCTCGACCGGGCGGCCTTCAGCGCCCAGGCCGAATATCTACACGAGAAGCCCATGTTTGCCCAGGCATTCAGCCAGCGGCGCTGCATCATTCCAGTGGATGGTTTCTTTATCTGGCACGCCCAGGGCAAGCGCAAACAGCCCTGGTACCTGCGCAGGCAGCAGGGGGGCCTGGCCATTGCCGGGCTATGGGAACGCTATACGCTGGACGACGGTACGTTCTGGGATAGCTGCGCACTGGTAACTGCCCCAGCCAAGGGTCTGCCAGCACGCATCTCAGCGCGCATGCCGGTCACGCTCAACAGTTCGGAACAGGCGGTCTGGCTGGCCTCGGCCACTGCAGTCAGCGCCCTGCAGCCACTGCTGCTGAATGCTGACTCCAAGGTCGCGATGATGCATCCGGTGAGCCCGGCGATGAGCAGCCCGGCAACCGCCGGCGCACAGTGCTGTGCGCCCACCGGACGGGCCGTCACCCTCGATTGAGACTGCAGCAACGACGCAGAACGATCAGACCTTGAACTGATTGATCAGACGGCGCTGTTGTTCGGCCAGTCGTGTCAGCCCGGCGCTGGCTTGCGAGGCTTCTTCAGCGCCGCCAGCCACCGACTTGGCCACCTGGTCGATCGTCGCGACGTTACGATTGACGTCTTCGGCTACTGCGCTTTGCTCTTCGGCTGCGCTGGCAATCTGCGTGTTCATCTCGGTGATGATCGATACCGCCTGGGTAATCGATGTCAACGCCGCGTCAGCCTCCTCCGCTTGCAGAACACTTTCCTCGGTGCGCGAACGACTCTGCTCCATGACCTTCACGGTATCGCGAGTTCCCTTCTGCAGCTGCTCGATCATTGTCTGGATTTCTTCGGTGGAGCTTTGGGTTTTCTGGGCCAGATTGCGCACCTCATCGGCTACTACAGCAAAGCCGCGCCCCTGCTCACCGGCCCGCGCAGCCTCAATGGCGGCATTGAGCGCCAACAGGTTGGTCTGTTCTGCAATACCGCGAATGGTCGCCAGAATTCCGGTGATATTCTCGCTATCGCGGGCCAGCGATTGGACGCTGGCGACCGCCTTATTGATATCTTCCGCCAGAATCACGGTTGCGGCCGCGCTGGCCTTGACCACATCGCGGCCGTGGGCTGCCGAGCCGTCGGCATTGCGCGCAGCTTCCGCTGCCTGGGCCGCATTCCGCGCGACGTCCTGGGCGGTCGCCGTCATTTCCGTCACTGCCGTTGCCACCAGGTCGATTTCGCTTAACTGCCGCTGGATGCCATCGTTGGTGCGCATGGCAATATCTGCGGTGTTTTCCGAAGCGTCGGTAACCTGCGCCACTGAACCCACTACCTCCTTGATCATCGCTTGCAGCTTGTCGAGGAAACGATTGAAACCGATGGCCATCCCACCCAGCTCGTCCTTGCGGTCCACACTCAGCCGCTTGGTCAGGTCGCCCTCACCGCGGGCAATGTCATCAAGCATTGCAACCAACCGGCGCGCAGGCCGCGACAGACTCAACCCCAGCAACACCATCACCGCCAGCCCGGCCAGGGCAATCACTACACCAATGGTAATCAGCGTTGCGGTGTCGCTCGCCTGGCGAGCCTTGAGTTCTTGCGTCAGCGCCGTAACGTCCTGCATGACGGCATCCAGCGGCAGGGTAATCATCAGGGTCCAGCGCGCACCGGTCTGACCAATGGGCACCGGCATGATCAGCTCGATGTGTCCGCCGGCCTCGTCTATATCGTAAACCAGCTCATCGCCAAGAGCGCTGAGGTTGGCGATCTCACTGGCATCCAGAATCTGGCTGGCTGGATCTCCCGGGCGCGCGTCGTCACCGGTATACGCCACCAGACGACCGTTACTACTGATCAAGGCCTGATTGCCAAGCCCGTTGAAAAGGGCCGCGTTACTCTGCTGCAGGGTCTGCTGAATGAAGTCCAGCGACAGGTCGACGCCGACGATACCGCGGAACTCGCCTTCGAAAATGATCGGCACAGTGAA
>Ga0105357_10001696_pt1 | contig 11785 bp, 13 predicted proteins | sample GOMGulsemesocosm_4_FD_83660 | JGI IMG/M metagenome (GOLD analysis project Ga0105357, IMG submission 83660) | Methane-oxidizing microbial communities from mesocosms in the Gulf of Mexico - GOM15B Gulf of Mexico | ecosystem: Environmental > Aquatic > Marine > Cold seeps | place: USA: Gulf of...
CTTCCTCGCTCACACAAGCGCATGCCTAATCGTTTTTCTAGTTCAGATAAATAATTAGAGATAGTGGAGTTGGCAAGATTGAGCTGAGCTTCAGCGGCTGTTACGCCTTTGGCATCCACTACGGTTTTAAAAATTCGCAGCAACTTAATATCAATATCTGCAAGTTGCCCGCTTAATGCAGCTTTTTTAAATCCCATTTGAGCTCTCGTTAATATATTTGTATTTTCAATTGTAACACCATTAAAAGCATTATATAAACAATAGTAAAAAAGGATTATAACTGCAGCAAATTTGCTGCTTACAAAAAATCAAAACAGCAGTGTTCAGTCACATTGGAGAAAATAATGACACAAGCATTAATCGATCAACTGTCAGATACTCGTCTTTTAAAGTCTCAAGCCTATATTGGCGGGGATTGGGTAGATGCAAACAGTGGCGCTACATTTGATGTCGTAGATCCCGCTACGCAAATGGTGATTGCAAACGTTGCCGACCTAGGCGCTGAACAAACCTCACAAGCGATTGAAATTGCAGATAAAGCAATGCGAGAATGGCGCGCACAACCGGCAAAGTTACGCTGCGAAGTACTAGAGCGCTGGCACCAGCTAATTATTGAAAATACAGAAGACCTAGCCATTATAATGAGTGCCGAGCAAGGTAAAACTTTAATTGAATCACGCGGTGAAATTGGATATAGCGCGTCATTTATTAAATGGTTTGCTGAAGAAGGTAAACGTATTTACGGTGATGTTATCCCGCATGCTCAAAATGATCGCCGTGCAATTACGATCAAACAGGCTATCGGTGTAGTTGCCGCTATCACTCCTTGGAATTTTCCAAGTGCGATGATCACGCGAAAAGTAGGACCAGCATTAGCCGTTGGTTGCTCTGTGGTTTTAAAGCCAGCGGCTGAAACGCCATTATCGGCATTGGCCTTAGCGGAGCTTGCACAAAGAGCGGGGTTACCTGCTGGTTTACTTAATATAGTGCCTGGTGCAGATGCTGTCGCTATTGGTGGTGAGCTTACGTCTAACCCTAAAGTTAAAAAGCTTACCTTTACCGGTTCTACTCCGGTAGGAAAACTGCTAATGGGGCAATGTGCTAGTACTGTTAAACGCACTTCAATGGAGCTTGGCGGTAATGCGCCAGTCATCATATTTGATGATGCCGACCTTGATCTGGTGATGCCGGGTATTATAAATGCAAAATTTAGAAACAGCGGACAAACCTGTATTAGCGCCAATAGAATTTTTGTTCAAAAAGGTATTCGACAAGCGTTTATTGAAAGGCTGAGCGCTGCTGCTAGCACTTTTAATTTTGGCTCATACACTAAAACAGAGAGTACGCACGGCCCTTTAATTACGCAGACAGCAGTTAATAATGTTGATGCTAAAGTCAAAAAAGCGGTATCAGAAGGTGCGAAAGTCGTGTGCGGTGCAGATCCAAAAGATAGCCAGGGATATTTCTATCCAGCAACCATTCTCACTGACTTAAACGATAGCATGAATATTTTTAACGAAGAAATATTTGGTCCCGTTGCCGCTATTTTTGATTTTGACACTGAGCAACAGGCGATAGACATGTCAAATGATACGCCTTTTGGCTTAGCAGCTTATATCTATACGGAAAGCATGCGTCGCTCGTGGCGTGTATCAGAAGCGCTTGAATATGGCATGGTTGGCATCAACGAAACGGCCATCAGCGCTGAGATCGTGCCTTTTGGTGGCGTTAAAGAGTCAGGCCAAGGTCGCGAAGGATCTAAATACGGATTAGATGACTACCTAGAAATTAAATATATATGCTTTGGATCAATCGACAAATAAGTATGCGTAAAGCAAGCAAATGTAGCTAGGATTTCAGGAATAGACTAATGACAAATAACGACTTACAACAACGCAAGAACAAGGTAATAGCACGCGGCCAAGGGAACCTTTATCCGGTCTATGTTGAACGTGCGCAAGGCTCTGAATTATGGGATGTAGAGGGCAGGCGCTATATTGATTTCGGTGCCGGTATTGCGGTGTGTAATACTGGGCATTCTCACCCTAAAGTAGTGGCAGCAGCCAGTGAGCAACTAGAAAAATTTAGCCATACATGCGTGATGGTTAATCCTTATGAAGTGGCCGTTGAACTGGCAGAGAAATTAGTAAACATCGCTCCGGGCTCTAGTGAAAAGAAAGCCATTTTTGTTTCAACGGGCGCTGAAGCGGTTGAAAACTGTGTGAAAATAGCAAGAGCTCATACCGGCCGTCGTGGTGTTATCGCTTTTAATGGTGGATTTCATGGTCGAACTAACCTCACCATGGCACTGACCGGCAAAATCACTCCTTACAAATATTTGTTTGGACCGTTTCCCGGAGATATTTTTCATGCCCCTTATCCTATAGATTTGCATGACATAAGCATTAAACAATCTCTGACAGCGTTAGAGAACTTGTTTAAAGTGGATATAGCACCTAGCGATGTCGCCGCTATCATTATTGAACCTGTTCAAGGTGAGGGCGGGTTTTATGCGGCTCCTGCTGAATTTTTACAGCAATTGCGTAATATATGTGACAAACATGGCATTGTGCTAATTGCCGATGAAATCCAAACAGGTTTTGCCCGTACAGGTAAAATGTTCTCCTTTGAACACTCAGGCGTAGAAGCGGATTTAATGACCATGGCAAAAGGGATTGCAGGCGGCTTTCCAATTGCAGCCGTTGTTGGTAAATCTGCAATGATGGACGCACCATTGCCTGGCGGATTAGGCGGAACTTATGGAGGCTCTCCCGTTGCCTGTGCTGCTGCACTGGCTGTATTGGATGTAATAAAAGAAGAAAATCTCATTGAGCGTTCAGTCGCTGTTGGAGAGCTATTTAATAAACGCCTTAGTGATTTGCAAAATCAATATCCTAAGCTGATCAGTGAAGTGCGTAATCAAGGTGCCATGATAGCAATAGAATTGATGCTAGATGGTGATAAAGAGCAAGCAAATACACAGCTAACGCAGGCAATTATTGCCGGTGCTGCAGACTTTGGTTTAGTTTTGTTGGCTTGTGGTTTTCATGCAAACGTTATCCGTTTTTTACCGGTGCTTACGATATCAGATGAAATGGCCAATGAAGGTTTAGATAAATTTGAAGCGTTATTTAAGTCAATTGTAAGCTAATCGTAAAAGGGCAGCTATATCACATGGCTGCTCTTTTACTGTATTTCAGTGACCCTTATAAGCATGGGCACTGTTAAACTTAGTAGCCGGGAATTCCGACACAGCCATATAAAAAAATGGCTGTACTTAAAAGCATTAAACGTTTCACATTAATTCCTCGTATTTGTTAATAAAGGTTCTTTGCAAGCTCACTCGCATTCCAGGTCCTCACTTTGTGAGGCGTTGTATTGCTGATTTATCTCTTTCCTAGCGTATCTCGACTAGATTCCAGGTATGCCGAAAAAACCGTCTGTATCGGGGATACCTACACATGCTGTCATCGCCAAGCATATGACGGCTAATACAATAAAACGCATCTTTGATTGCTCCTAAAGAAAATTAATAATTATACGGGTTGTAGATAGAGATAGTTATTGTTTATTCAACTAAGCATGGCGCAATCATTGGCTAAATCTTTTAAAATAACACTTTTAAATACTAAAGTAGAAGCGGCAAATGTTCGAGCAACTTGTTAATCAACTAATTTACATATTTTCTGTCTCTGGCGTAATTGTGTTTTCTATCTCTGGGGCGCTCATTGCTGCCTCAAAAGGCATGGATATTCTCGGTTTTATATTAATGGGGGCTGTAACAGGTGTCGGCGGAGGAACGCTGAGAGACCTATTATTAGATATCCCCGTTTTTTGGGTACAAGAGCCATTAACTATCTACCTATGTATAGGCTCATCTGCTCTGACTTACATTGCAAATAAGTTATTTGTTAAGCGAGATTTTTGGATCGTTTGGATGGATGCCATCGGTCTCTCTATTTTTGCAGTAATGGGCACGCAAGTAGCACTTAATCATGAAGCACCGCTAATCGTTGCTGTTGTTATGGGGGTTATGTCTGCAACTTTTGGCGGGATAATGCGCGATGTACTCTGCGCAGACACACTTATGTTAATGCGTCCTGAAATGTATATTAGCTGTGCGTTGTTTGCATCTGTTGTCTACACAGTGTTATTTACTTTAGATGTAGCTGATCTTTTTATTGTCATAGTATCCTTTCTAGCCGGACTGAGTTTACGGGCTGTAGCTATTATCTTTAAACTTAAATTGCCGCAATTTAATAATGATCCTCTCTAGTTTTTTAAAACAGCCGTTAGAAAGCGATTGTTTTCAGAATTTGGCTGATTTATCTTTTGCTGAAAATATATGATGATTAACCTGAACCTTAAAAAATCCAGCAAACGTGTGATTTATTAGAGGAAAACTAGTACCAAGGCTGCTCGCCTAACTGTTAGTACTTAATGTTTTCTTTTACACATGTTAAGGAGGTACAGATGAAAAATTCACTAAATTTTTGGGGCGCGGTTCTCTTTATTAATATAATTTTACCGGTTAGCGCTAGTATGCCAATTTTTGAACGCAGTTATAAAGATGGTGTTTTAGAAGGACAGCGCCTGTCACAGGCGACCACGGCTTGGGATACAGTAGACAGAATCAACCGGCGTTCAGAGCTGCAGGTGGTCTACACATGTAGCCGTCTTGCTAGTGGCATGATGGAAGAAGACGCCAGTCCTTATAGAAATCTATTAAAAATGGTTTATCACCGAGATGCAGGGCCTATTACCAATTTAGATCGTAGAGACGATTTTTACTTTGCCATAGGTGCTGCACAATCTCATCTAGTAGATGGAGCAGCAATGCATTCTGCAATAAAAGGCATCCCGCCTGAGCAAGCAATGAAAGAAATATCTGCTCAAATTTATGCAAATCTTTGTCAGCCCCTTCTCGCATCTAATTAATTCACCTACTTTAATCGGGCGTTCACATTGTTAATTTAGTCAATAAACGCCCGTTCTTTCTCGTTAAATTACACGCTTTCATTCATCAATCCCTATACTTCACCCTTAGGTCTGACACGAAAAACTGTTCCAGAGAATTAGTTCGCCTTAAAAGACCGAGAAAACTGTTTCAAATCTGCTTATTCTCGCTATTATCGGCCAAGTCCTGCAGGCCCCTAAATGTACATTTAATAGGAAAAGCCGTAATATCGTGATATTCTCATTTACAGGAATAAATCCCAAATATGAGACAAGGTGTTTTTTTGGATATTGATAATGCGCTTGCCAATAATATCAAAACGTTGCGGCTCGCTAAAAATTATTCGTTAGAAGAGTTAGCAAATCAGTCAAAAATAAGTCGTGCAAGCATATCTAGAATTGAAAATGCAGAGGTTAGTCCAACAGCGCAAGTGCTAGTAAAGCTATGCCATGCGTTGGGTATTAGCTTATCTTCATTAATCTCTATGTCGGAAAACAATAGCGCTGTCTATATTAAACACGCTGATCAAGTTGAATGGCAGGACAGGGAACTAGGCTTTATTCGTCGCTGTGTGTCCCCGCCTTTATGGGGCTACAAAGCAGAGATAATACACTGTCAACTGAATGTCGGGGCATGCATAGAGTATGAATTTATAGCAGGTCAGGTAAAAGAACATCATTTGCTCATGGAAGAGGGCTGCTTAGAGTTAAAGTTAGCAGGTGAAGTGTTCACATTATTACCAGGAGACAGCCTTCGCTATCAGTTGTCTAGTGAAAGCCATTTCACCTCTTTAGGCCCTTTAAAAGCGAAATATAAACTGGTACTCGTCAAGGCGTGAAAATGAGAAAAGTAGACATTGAAATAATTACTCCGCAGACCTTTCAAAGTGCATTAACGGGGCTGTCTGTTATTCTGGAACAATGTGTCCAGCTGCAGGCAAGTATTGGCTTTGTTCTCCCATTTAGTATTGAAGAAGCTACACGTTACTGGCTTGATAATGTGCTGGAGAAAATCAAGACAGAGAACATTGTTTTATTTATTGCCAGAATTGATGACCTTGTTGTCGGTACTGTGCAATTAGATATTGGCATGCCAGATAACCAACAGCATAGAGCTGATGTTGCAAAACTTCTGGTTCACCCTTTATATCAACGCAAGGGGATTGCTAAAGTTTTGATGTTAGCGCTAGAGAAAGAGGCATTATTGCGAGCCAGAACATTGTTAGTATTAGATACCAAAACGGGGGATAGTGCAGAACCATTATACCTTTCCTTGAAATACCAGCTGGCAGGCGTCATTCCAAACTTCGCTAAAAACCCAGCACATGACGGTTATGCCTCCACGAGTATTATGTACAAAAAAATAAGTTGGTAATATAAATTAACTATATATCTTACCTTATTGATAATAAATGGTTTGTAGAGAAACAAAAATGACACCGGCCGTAGATTTTGTAAAAGAGAGTAATATTGAACATCAATTACATGAATATTCCCATGAAGCCACAGGTCAAGCATATGGTTTAGAAGCGGCACAAAAACTGAATATTGATCACAGCCAAGTATTTAAAACATTAGTGGTCATGCTCGAAACTAAAGAGCTAGCGGTTGCCGTAATTCCTGTCGCCAAAATGCTAAACCTAAAGAATACAGCGAAAGGGCTTAAAGCAAAGAAAGCCTCGATGGCTAATAAGGTCATAGTAGAAAAAAGTACAGGTTACGTATTAGGAGGAGTGAGCCCGATAGCTCAAAAGAGGAAGTTACGCACACTCATTGACGTCTCAGCAAAGGAACAGAAAACGATATTCGTGAGTGGTGGTAAAAGAGGGCTTGAAATTGAGTTATGCCCTCAGGACTTACTTAAGGCGACAGAGGCGGTTTTTTTAGACCTCTGTCAGTAGTTTAATTCGGGGTAGGGGGAACAAAGTAACGACTCAAGCCAATAAAGATTTAGCGAAAGAAGAACCGAATACTGTATTCGTTTTAAATGGTGCGACCATTGACGATATCTAGCCTCCTTTCTTGTTGGTTTTTAACTACTTGGCGATCGGCATAGATTTTATGGCAAAATATGCCGCAAAATACTGCAGCCATAAAAAGCACAATGGTTGCAGCGGGCGCGCTGTCAAAATAGAAACTTGTGTAAATGCCTAGTATTGAAGAACTTATGGCAACACAAAGTGATACTACCACCATATAGCCAAACCTTTTGCTGACCAGTAGCGCGCACGCACCGGGAATGATAAGCAAAGAGATGGATAAGATCATGCCAACACTTTGCAAAGCTGCAACAACAGACAATGCCAGCAAAACTTGAATGCCATAGTGCCAAAACCTCACATTAATACCTAATACTTGCGCCTGTTGAGGGTCGAATATTATAAGTACCAAATCACGGCCACGTATTAAAAGAATGAGTAAAACAAAGACACAGATCATACCTGTCTCAATCATACTGCTGATGCTTATACCCAAGACATCGCCAAGCAATACATGCGTTAAATGTAGTTCAGAGTTTGCCTGGTGAAATAAAATAATACCCATGGCGAACATTCCAGAGAAAACAATCCCCATGACGGTATCTTCACGAATCCGGCAGTTTTCTTTGATATATCCTGTCGTTAAAGCGCAGCACAAACCTGCTATAAATGCTCCTATTGCCAGAGGTATGGCAAACAAGTGAGCAACGACAATACCCGGCAAAACAGCATGGGCAATAGCATCCCCCATAAGAGACCATCCTTTCAATACAATGTAACAAGATAATATAGCCATTGGGATACTGATCAGTGCCACGATAATGAAGGCTTTATTCATAAAAGAAAATTGAAAAGGCAGCATTAAAGTATCAAGCATAATGGTTACTCAAAGCTTCTTTGCGCCTTTTGGTATTACTGAGCACACCTTGCTTAGGGGCAAAAATAAAAGCCAATAAAAAGCACAGTGTTTGTAGACAAACGATAATAGCCCCAGTGACGCCATCAATGAAATAACTGAGGTAAGTGCCTAATAAAGCGCTAAATAAACCAATACAAATACTGATTATGATTATGTGATTAAATTTATCACTAAGCAGATAAGCGGTTGCACCGGGAGTTACCACAACGGCTATCACTAGTAATGCACCGACTGTTTGCATGGCGGCCAATGTCGTAGCACTGAGACAGGCAAAAAATAGAACTTGTAATTTTATTGGTCTGATACCTGCCATCCATGCCTGTTGCTCGTCAAAGAAAACTAATAATAAATCTTTCCAGTAAATTGTGAGAAAGAGTAGGGTGCCTATACTAATGATGACCATTTGCAACGCATCCCAGGGAGCTATTGCTAAAATATTTCCCATTAGTATACGTTGTAAGTCCACTGTACTTGGTGAAAGGGATAACAAAAATAAACCGAGAGCAAAAAATGTGGTAAAGATTAAACCGATAGCCACATCTTCTTTGAGCAAGCTGCGACGTTTTATAAATAGAATTGAAACAGCTGCAAACCCACCCGATAGAAAAGCTCCAATTGAGAAAGGGAGGCCTGCCATATAGGCAATAGCAACGCCTGGAACTGTTGCATGAGAAAGAGCGTCAGCAATTAAAGACCAGCCACGTAACATTAAAAAAGCGGACAGAAACGCACAGACAACCCCTATTAATGCGCTGACTAACATAGCATTGACCATATATTCATAGGCGAAAGGTTCGAGTAAGTATTCCACTATTGTTGAGCCCGCTGCAGGTTTGTAGAACCTGCTAGAGTCTGTGACCCTTTTTCCCCATACAACACAACAGGGCGCTCATCGTCTGTAATAACCGTGACTTCACGCGCATCACTGTCTTGATGCAAGCTTTGCGCACTGAGAACAAAGTGGCGCAATACTCCGCCAAAGGCTTTTTGTAAATTATCGGCAGTGAAAACATCTTTAATTCGACCACAAGCTAACAATGTCTGATTAATCAATACTGCACTATCACAAAACTCAGGTACGCTACCTAAGTTGTGTGTTGATATTAATATGACCTTACCTTCACTTGCCAATTCTTTTAATAGCCGAATGATCTGCTCTTCTGTGGTGACATCCACACCTGTAAATGGCTCATCGAGTAAAATAACACTGCTGTTCTGTGCGAGAGAGCGTGCTAAGAAAACTCTTTTTCGCTGCCCACCAGATAGCTCTCCTATTTGTCGATGTTTAAAGTCCGTCATATTGACACGCGCTAGCGCTTTATCAACGGCTTGAATATCCTTATCTTTGGGCATTCGAAAAATATTCATATGGCCAAACCGCCCCATCATGACTACATCCTTGACCAGTACCGGAAAGTTCCAATCGATATCTTCGCTTTGAGGAACATACGCAATTAGATTATTTTTTAAGGCACTCTTTACAGGTTTTCCCATAATAGATACATCGCCTTGATAACAGGGGACAAAGCCCATAATAGCTTTAAAAAGTGTCGATTTCCCACTGCCATTAATTCCGACCAAGGCTGTAATTGAGCCTAAGGAGATGTCAAAGCTGATATCTTTGATTGCGTTGTGGCCATTTTTGTAAACAACACTGATATTATTAACACTAATACCAACATTAGTTTGAATATCACTCATGACTCAACCCTTTAACAATCGTCTTCATAGTGACGACAAGTAAATCAATATAGGTAGGAACAGGACCATTAGGCCCGCTTAATGAGTCGACATAAAGGACCCCACTATAAAGACTCGCTGTTTCACGCGCTATTTGTCTTGCTGGTTTATCTGAAACAGTACTTTCACTAAAGACAGCTTTGATGTTGTGCTTATTAACGCCATCGATTACTTTTTGCATTTGCTTAGGAGAGCCTTGTGAGTCAGCATTAATAGGCCATATGAATAACTCTTTTAGACCTAAATCTTTGGCGAGATAACTAAACGCGCCTTCACTCGTGACCAGCCAGCGTTGGTCTTTATCTAAGGCTTCAATTTGTTTCTTGAAAGGCTTAACAAGCGCGGTGATTTTTGAAGAGTACGCTGTAGCATTTTCTTTGTAGTATTGAGCATGAGCAGGATCCACAGCAGACAGCGCTTTCTCTATATTGGCGATATAGATCAGTGCGTTTTTGGCTGACATCCAAGCGTGAGGGTTGGGTTTTCCGTCATATTCACCACCGCTAATACTTAACGGTGTAATTCCTTGTGTTAGTAGCACTTTAGGTATGCCATCAATGTTCTGATAAAATTTATTAAACCAAAGTTCTAAATTCATGCCGTGCCACAAGATCAAATCAGCACCACGCGTTTTAATGATGTCTTTAGGAGTCGGTTGATAGTTATGAATCTCAGCACCCGCCTTAGTAATAGAGAGGACTTGTGCTTTATCGCCCGCGACTACTTTTGCCATATCTGCGAAGATGGTAAAAGTAGTGACTACTTTTAAGGTTTTCGCTTGAAGAGCAAAACAATAAAACATCAGCATAATAGGGAGTAATATACGAAAAATTGTATTTGATTTTTTACTGCGCATTCTTATTTAATATCCATATAATTGTTAACTTAATACAAATGAGAATACGTATCACTTGCATTGATGTCAACGCCTATTTGGGGTTTTCAAGCTCGAGTGCAACTTTTTTTCATACAATGATTCACTTATCATAAGATGCATCTCATGTATTAATTATGCTCAACAAATTATCTTTCGTTGAATGGAAATTGTGGGATTTGAATGTCAGCAATGAGATTGCATGAACCAATTAATACTAAAGTAACAATCCGGCATTAATATAATGTGTGCAAAGGGGATGGGTTAACACTGAGCTTTAATCAATATAGATCAAATACAATGGGATATTGCTATGAGTTCATTTAAACTAACTAAAATAGATACTTACTAAAGGAGTAGCGAATAAGACCCAGAATCTTCCCTGTAGATCACTAAGTGGTCAAATACGCGAAAGAATGCGAAGTGAATGGCGAGTCCTTTACGAGCGTTCTGACAAAGGAACTAGATGAAACAAGCTTTCATCTCTGTTGATCGGTTAGCTTTCTTTTAAGCGTAAGTACCCTTCGGGGCGTCTGGGACTTGTTCGCTACTTCCCTAAACATGTAATTTAAGTAGAGTCATTCATGCAACCTATGATCGAGTTTATTACAAGTAGTGCTTGGGATTTAATAGCACTGCTGTGGTTTTTATCCTGCTTTAAGGGCTACTTGTATTATGCAAGAGTAAAAAGCTACAACACGCCTTGCCTTGCGAGTGTGATGCACAAATACAGGTTTGAATGGATGCGTCACATGATTGAACGAGAAGTCAGAATTGCCGATGAGGCCACAATCGCCAATTTAGAACGAAGCGTTTCATTTTTAGCTTCGACGACGATCTTGATCATTGCAGGCCTTATCACTTTGCTGGGTTCATCAGAGGCAGTAACTAAGGTATTGTCCAATATTCCTATGATTTCAAATGAAGTGAATAGCTGGACTTTTAAGATCATTTTGTTGATTGTTATCTTTCTCTATGCCTTCTTTAAATTTACTTGGAGTTTACGTCAATACAGCTTTTTATCGGTGATGGTGATCAGTGCACCAACTCCAGCAGACAATTTTTCGACAGACAAAAAGAATAAACATGCAGAAGTATTAGCACTCATGTGCTCTAAAGCTGCGGGCAATTTCAATCTAGGCTTAAGGACTTACTATTTTTCTGTTTCAGTGCTGGCCTGGTTTATCAGCCCCTTGCTGTTTATGTTCAGCAGCACATTGGTTGCATTTGTACTTTATCGCAGAGAGTTTCGCTCTGAAACCTTAAAAAATATGATGATGAGTTTAGGGGATAGAGAATCGGAAAGTGAAAGGTAAA
>Ga0105357_10001697_pt1 | contig 11777 bp, 13 predicted proteins | sample GOMGulsemesocosm_4_FD_83660 | JGI IMG/M metagenome (GOLD analysis project Ga0105357, IMG submission 83660) | Methane-oxidizing microbial communities from mesocosms in the Gulf of Mexico - GOM15B Gulf of Mexico | ecosystem: Environmental > Aquatic > Marine > Cold seeps | place: USA: Gulf of...
CGGTGGCTGATCAATATGAAACCGTTTTGGTTTGTCTGGACAGCAACCACACGCATGATCATGTGCGGGCCGAGCTAGAGGCCTATGCGCCAATGACCTCGGTTAACAGCTATTGCGTGGTCTTTGATACATTGATCGAGGATATGGCCGAAGATGAGTATCCTAACCGGTCATGGGGTAAAGGCGACAATCCCAAAACCGCGGTTTGGGACTATCTTAAAACCCACCCAGAGTTCGAGATCGACAAATCCATCCCAGACAAACTGTTGATCACGGTTGCTCACGATGGCTTTTTGCGCCGAGTTTCATAACTGACGAGTAAATTTCTTCGACCGGCGTTTGGCAGCTCGCCAAGCGTCGGCGGAGGAAATAGTTCCGTCGAGAACTGCTCCATATTCTTGTCCCAGAATCGCATCATAAATCTGCGTTGCTGTCAGTACGGTATTGACACCATCTTTTTCCGCAGAAAGTCTGAAACTGCTGATTTGACCGCGTGCACGCTTGATCCGCTCCGTAAGTGTACGTTTAGGCTTGGGTGGCAATGTTCGCGCTGCTGCAAGTTGCTTCTGGGTTCCCGTTCGGTCAGCATAGTCGTTCAGGGCCTTCTCGATGCGCGTCTTTTTTTCGGGTTTTTGCCGCCCCGCATTTATAGCGAAGTGGTACCACTCAGTAAGATTTGGGGCCTTATTCGAAAATCCACCCCTCTCGCGAAGCGTTTCAAGTGTCGCAAAATAGACCATCTGGATGGTCGTGGCATGGTCAATAATGTCGTCATAGGAGTCCGTTCGGTTCTCGGCCTCAAACTGCTTGGCGATTTTCTCGCCTAAGGTCCCGGGTTTAGAAGTGACCTGCGACCCGCCGTTGCTGGCTGGGCTATAACCGTTAATCGAAAACTGATGATGTGAGTGCAAAAATTTTCCACCCACAAAATTGCAACGATATTGAAAGTTCACATCCGGGATTACGCTATCAAAGTAGATATTTGGCTCTGGTGCAATCCGGTCCAAGTATTTTCGCGACACACATCCGTGATAGATGTTAGGAGCAGGGTTCAATTGAGCTAGTTTACAGTTCAACAGTGTATCAATGTCATTCTGTGGGTCGTACGAAAACGGTTTTCCGTATGTCTCTTGACGGTAAAACCGGATGCCACCGGACTTTGGCCCAGAGTTCTGTACAGGCCATCCGTAAGTAGCTTTGACCCAGCTAATACCATCTGGAGTTTGCTCGTCAAGAATTCGGCGGAGAAATTGGAACTGATTTGACAGTATCGAATCATCATCGCCAATGAAAATGACATAGTCACCCGAACTTGCGTTTAGAGAGCGGTTAAAATTCTCGCGCATCGACATTCGGCGATCTGAAGGCAGGTAAATTAGACGTGGGTCCGTTTCCGCCTCGACGACTTCACGGGTATTGTCGTCACTTGCATTGTCGGCGACGATCACTTCAATTTCGTCATCTTCAATATTCAATGCTGTCCGGATCGATGCACCCAAGTACATCGCTCGTTCGCGCGTGGGGATAATAATACTGATTTTCATAGCTATCTCTCAAAGTCGATAAGTGCGTTGATGTCAGTGGAGTTTACAGTTGGCAAGTTAGTTCTGTTCAACAGCGCTGGTTGGATAGTAACAACGGCTTAGAGGTAATCCGCCCTGAGCCGTTTTTTGTTGTGTCCGATCCGTGTTCCGCTTTGTGCTCCATCTTGCAATCGCACCGGATAATTCTTGATTGGCCAAGGGCTATTTTTGTGCGTCGCGCGACCAGGATCGTTCGTATTTTGAATTCGCTTCGAGGTCCTACTAGCGCGCTTCGGTGCATTTTGGCAGACGCGTAGTAACGCCCTCATCTTCGGCTATGACGGCGGTGTCCTTGCCTGCCACCTCAAGCAATACCTCGCTGGCGGCTGGAAGAACATCCAGGCGCCCGGTTCTTTTCGATGGCATGATGTTAGGTCATAAACGACAGCCTCTGGGCGGCTACAATCTGTCTGCCGTTCGACGCATCAGCCGCGGGATGCACATTTCCTGTGGCACGTTCTATGGCGCTACGTCGCCTTTTGAAAAAGAAACGGCCATCGGGCTAAGCATTGACACCTGCGGGCGAGGAGAACCTTGAACTTGCCAGGCAAATGGAAAAGGCCTCATCCCAATTGCGGACCCAGATCTTCGCGCGACCAAAGCCCGTCTGACAAGTGGCGCGTTGCGATAGCCCCATCATTGGCAACGGATCTGATGACGCCGGACCTGACTGATTTCGCCCCCAGCGGACGCATCTAACATCATTTTGTTACTCGACGCAGCTTTTGGGTTGTGCTGGCAAAATGTGAAGATTTTCACCCATTGATGTTCCCGGCATTTTGTGAGCCACCCCTTGCAATTGCAAGGGACGCAATTGCAAGGGGTGAACAGATAGTCAGAGTAGTAGTTCGGCCAGTTTTGCAGGGAGAGACAGGGTGGGGAAATGCCCGGCTGGCAAAGTGTGGATTTGCTCCACTTCCCAATTACCCAGCATTTCTTCCTGCAACTTCGGAGACACCATTTTGTCCAAGGAAGTGCGGAAATAGACCTTTGGCACGCGACCGAAATTTTTGTCAGTTACAGCTACCTTGGCCATAAAAGGCTCTGTTGCTTGCGGGAGGTCTTTGACATAGGGCAGCGCGACCTGAATGTCCTTCTCGGTCACATCATGAAACGCCTTGCTGCGCCATGTGGCCTCGGATGCTGTTGCATAGCTTTGGTCCTCGGCAAAGGTGAGTTCTGGCAAGAATTCACCATCCGGATCGCGTTGCATGGCCTCAAGAATGCTGTCGCCGTTCTCCAGTAGGAATGCAGCTACGTAGTACAGCTTTTCGATTTTGTCAGGCACCTGCTCGGCGGCCTGCGAGATGATCGCTCCAGCCAAACTGTGTCCGACCAGTTTAACCTTTCCATCGGCGTGGTTGATGGCATCAACCACGGTCTGCACATAACGGCTCATCGTCACCAGTGACAGGTCTTGCTCGTTTTCCGGGCTGCCAGGCAGGGCAACTGCCGTCACTTTATGACCGTTTTGCTCCAATGCTGGGCGGGTTTCATTCCAGCTCCATGCGCCTTCCCAAGCGCCGTGTACCAGGATGTAATGTGTCATTTTATATTCCTTCGAGGGGGGTAAGAAATTTCGTCGGCAATGACGAAGAGATTGAAGGGGATTAGTCGAAGTATTGGGGGCTCAGGATAGCCTGTTTCGTCCGGGGCCATCTCTGTAGGACCATCGGCCTAGTTGGTGGCTGTCTGGGATGGGATCAGGCGGAAGGAGATCACCTTGGCGAGAACCTCGGTTGAGCCGTTGCTGATCTTGGTCGATGATACACTCTCCGCCAGCGAGAAGCTTCGTCCGGCGACAATACGCCTTGTCTCGATTCCTGGGGTTTCGATGAGAACAACGCCCTCGGCCACAATGCCTACTGTTGCCACATCACTCTCGACAACAATGCTGTCGGCTGCGGGAATGCTGGCTTCGTGAATGTCGACCTGATTGATGTCGGTATCGCTCAGATTAAAGGTCGGCAGAGTGCGGCGGTCGATGGCTTCGGTGGGTGTCTGCTCAAAGACAATGAACGGCTCGCCTTCTTGTTCCAGGTTGAAGTCAATAAAGATGGCTTCTTCAGTGGCCGATGCATTGTCGAAACGAAGGATGCGCTGATCAACGGGTTCAAAAAAGGCATCGCCTTCGTTCAGAACCTGCGGTTTCTCACCTTCAATCTGATAAATGATCGAACCCTTGGCGACATAGCCAACAGCTGGCGCGCTGTGTGTATGGACCGGAGCTACCTGACCAGGCAAAAAATGGAATTCGCCGACTTCCACTTGGACAACGTGGCGTGTTTCAAAATTGGCAGTCAGCAGTTTGACTGAACTGCTTTGTGTTTCAGCTGACGGCGCAGTTGCGAGAAGCCCCGCCGTGGCAAGAGCAGCAATGGCGGTGAGCGTGCGGTTCTTGGTGAAGAAAGTGTTCATTTTCAAGGTCCTATTGGGGCGATCAGGAGGATTCCCGAAGCTCATGTTTCTTGGGTCAGAGAGAGATATCTCTCTGAGTGGGGGCGAGTTGCGTTGTTGGCTTCCCCGAGTGTGACCCGGTTGCCGGGTGTCTCAGGATCAGCAGTTAATTGACTTGCATTTTGCAAGATGTGATCTATCTAACTTTACAACTTGTAAAACGCAAGATGTTTTTCTAAAATGTTCACATGACGAAAAAAACAAAAATCAGACAGACAGGGTGCCCCGTCGCCTTTGGTCTGGATATCTTCGGTGATCGGTGGACGCTGCTGGTCATTCGCGAAATCATGCTGCGCGGCAAACGGACCTACAGCGAGTTCATGGAGATGGAAGAGGAGATTGCGACCAACATCTTGATCGACCGGCTGAAATCTCTGGAAGCGGAGGGGCTGGTAGATAAGACGCGTGACCCAGAAAACCGACGCAGCTTTCTGTATTCATTGACCAAAAAAGGCCGCGATCTGGCACCGGTACTATTGGAGATCATCATTTGGAGTGGTGAGCACGACAAACGTTCATTTGCACTGACCGGTGTTCTCGAAGAAATTGAAGCCGATCGCGAGGGATTTGAGCAGGGCCTAAGATTGGAAGGTATAAGCTGAGGCCAGCAGCGTAAGCGGCCCCTCGTTGTCCGCTTCGCAGTAATTTAGGTAAACCGCAACGAATGATCGCAATGCTGTCCTTTATAGCCAAGAACTGCGGTCCCTTCCTGAAGTTGCCAGCCTGAAGGTCATGTGACCTTTGGATATTGTTGCGAAATATACAGGATTGATACCGTTCGCATGTGTCGCATCGCTCTGAGTTTTCTCAAACGTCCCTATGCTTCTCGGCGTTCTTTTTCTGGCCAGAATTCATCCACTACGACATATGCCAGAATGACGAAAAATGCTGCGCTTGCGATTTGTATGACGCGCGTCACGCTTTTGACGTCTGCTTCGTCTGAAAATGGCGCGATTGAGCCGCCATAGATAATCAAAGCCGTTGTAATTGCCGAGCCCGCTGCGGGAGCGAAACGGTGGCCGGATTTCCCGAATGTGCCAAGAGACAGACAAAGCAAGAAGCATAGCAGGGCAGGGGTCACCAAGCTTGGGGCAAGAACATTGATCTCAAAACACAGGATCGCAACCCCAGCTCCCAACATGTTTGCCGTTAGCATGGCCTTGGCAACGCTCTTTCCTGCTGCGGGCATCGCGGCAAGTTGCTGACTGAGCAAGGCGACAAAAAACAAAACCAAAAGGGCCGTGGCGCCGGACAAAAAGAACACAAAAGCAAATGGAACGGTTACCAGGGACATTCTCAGCATTCTACGGCCAGTGTCGAATTCCGCTGCTGGTTGTTTGGTCTTTTGTTGTGCGACCTGTGGCTTGGCCGGTAGGACAGTGAACATCAAACCCGAGGTGAAACCTGCAATCAACAGGTTCACCGGAACCCAGCCCGCAAGCACAAGAGCCAAGTCCTTCGACTGCAGGACCAGATTTGGCACCATCATGGCCGCCATCAGCGCAAGAACACCGGGCAACAGTCCTGCGCCGGACAGGGACCAGGCAAAAGACATCACTATCGCAATGCAAACTGCGGCCAGATAGACAACTTGATATGGTACGAGGATCGAAGATAGGTACCAGGAAAACATCATTACGGCGAGCGCAAAGGCAAACAGGGTCCCTGACGCTCTTAATGTCAGTCCGACAGGTGCTTGCAAAAAGAGCGCCGTAAAAACCGCGCCAATAGAGGCCAGCGGCCAGCCCAAAGCCAACCCAAGTGTAAACACCCCCGTCGTTCCGAGGGTCAGGCGAATAACAGACCGCTGGTCTTCAGTAAGCATAAGACAAGACGGACACCGCGCGAATATATACACGCCCTATCGCGTTCATCACTGTATTGTCACTGAGATACATGATGATATCTGCCTGCCCATTCAGCTGAAACCTGAGGTCATCATCCAGGCTCCCCGCTTCATAGCCTGGCAGTACGATCCGCACAGGAAAGCGTTCGGGTTCTCGCAGGAAACCTTTGGACGTGGGGGCACTGGCCAATTGGCCTACTTCGTCACCGCCACTGATCGAGACAGCGCCGCTGAAACTCTCAACAACGCCGCGAACAACCCTGCCGGGATGCATATCAAGCACGACATCAACCGGGGAGCCGACCTTTGCGAGCCCCATATTGTTTTCCGTCAGATAGGCTTCGACCCAAACATCCGTAGCATCGAGAAACGTCAGAAGCTCGCGCCCGGCGTGGGCATAGGTTCCCGGAGCGATCAATATATTGGAAATGACCCCTTCGGCAGGGGACTTCAACTCGGTCCACTCTAGGTTCAACTCTGCTTCGGCCAGCGCAGCGAGAGCACGTTGGATTTTAGGGTTTTCCTGCCCTTTTTCACCAAGTTGCTGTTTTGCGCGTTCCAGATCCGCCGCGGCATTTTCCAGATTGGCCTCGGATTTGGCCAACTCTCCGCGTGCGTCATCTGCGCGCACAAGTGAAATCAGGCCTTTCTTTTCTAACGCAAACACCCGCTCCACCTGCAGACGTATTGTGTCGAGATCGCTTTGCGCCCGGGTCAAACTTGCCTGAGCAGCGCTGACCTGCGCCGAAGAGGCCCCAACGTCCTGAGTCGCGGTTTCCAGATCCGCTTGGGCACGGGCCTTGCCAATCTCGTACGGTCTGCGGTCGATGCGCGCCAAAACAGTCCCGGCAGACACCACTTGGCCATTCTCGACCAGGACCTCGGTCACCGTGCCTGACACCTGTGGTACGATGTAAGTGACGACGGCCTTAACCCTGGCGTTTCCAGTAAATGGTGTCCGTCGATCTGCCGTAATATACCAAGCTAGGAACAGAAACAGTATGGCCAGCGTCGTCCAGATGGCACGTTTCATTCCGCGTCTCCCGCAACGGCCTCGCTGGCGTCAGGCTCAGCCTCTATCCAGAGGACAAACAACTCATAGAAAACGGCCAATAACACCGGGCCAATGAATATGCCGACCAGACCATAGGCCATCATCCCGCCTAAAACACCGATCAAGATGACGAGCATCGGTGTATCTAAGCCCTTGGAAATAAAGACCGGACGCAGAAAGCTGTCCATAATGCTTACCGGAACAGCCAGCACTGTAAGCGCAAGCGCCGCACCGCCCGACATTGTGCTCCACGCGTAGATGATCACGGGCAACAGGACGAGGCCAGGGCCGATCTGAATGATCGACAGGATCAGGCTGATCAAGGCAAGCGTGGAGGCCGACGAAATCCCAAACATCTTTAATAGGATCCAGACTACAACAGCTTGGATGGCCGCAACTCCAATGACTCCTTTTGTCACGTTCCTCACCGTGGCACCCGCCAAGTCAACGAACTCGCCGCCACGCGGAGCAAAGACGCGGTTGCCAAATTTCTGCAGGCCCAGCACGAGATTTGGGCCCGGTATAAACAACACACCCATAATGATCACCGAAAGCGCCATTCCCAACAGACCAAGACCAATTCCCAGAACTTTGCCAAAGACTGTTTTGGCGACGTCCAGAATCTGTGGTGCATATTTGGCTAGGGCCCCATCCAAGTTTCTTTCGAACATCGACCAGATGCCAGCAGCTTTGGCGCCAACAACCGGAATATCCTTAAGCCCTTCGGGTGGTGGTGGAACTTTTAGTCCCCCCGAGGCAGCTTTGTCGGCAAATTCCGACCAAAGCTCGGTTGCGCCAAACACGGCAGAAGCCACAGGTCCCAATGTGAACGCCAAGCCAACAAGGGCCAGTACAGTCGCCGCCAGTTTTTTTCGGCCGCCGAGCTTGCTCTGAAGCCAATCATATAACGGGTATAACGCCACACATAGAATGAGCGCCCAGATCACCGCACTTGCCAATGGGGCCACCATCAAGAAGGCGCTGTAAACGAATAGCCCCAAGAAAATCATTCGAATTGCCAAGTCTACAAACTTCGCATTTTGCGTGCGTTCCATCCCAAGTCCCTTAAATTAATGACGTCCAATTTTAGTGTAGGATCCAATCGTCAGATATTTTACATGTGTCTTCACTGTTCTTCGCTTTCACCTTCATCACTTTGAGATAGAATTGAATTCGCTATTGTCGTTACTGCGGTCACAAAAACTCCGAGGCCAACGACAATGTAGAACATGGTGAAAATCTTACCCGCCGCGGTCTCAGGGGAGAAATCACCGAAGCCCACCGTCGAAATCGTTACGACGGAAAAGTATATGGAATCCAACCAACTCCACCCTTCGACATAGCGATAGAAAACCGAGGCCCAAAGCACGATCGCTATCGTAAAGGCCAGAATACTCTTTACACGGCCATCCTTTAGCGCCACGCGCAATCCACGAAATAGTTGCTTCAGAGAATGCAATTCTTCCTCCTATGTTCGCAATTTCGAACTACTATAGATGCAATTTTTCACTCCTCCTAAAGAATAAATCGCGACCAAAAATGCACAGTGGGCACGTAGATGAATTTCTGTTTCAATTGAAACGCTGGGCTATGCGGGTTTGATGCGGCCTACCTTGCACCGGCAACCTTTTTTGCGTTTACATGATCTGTAATAGTAGAGGGAATAAATGGTCGCGTTCGAACGGATGGTTCGGGGGCTTTACGCTGGGTCCGGATCTACGTCGGTCAAGTTCCTCTATGTGCTGATACTGTATGATGCGGTAACAATCTTGTTCTTCGTTGGGTCACTACTAAATTGTCATTTTTGGACTGATTTCTTCTCCAAACTGCTTCAGAGACCATTATACCGAGCCATAACGTGCCGTAGTGGTCGTGTCGGCATGTGCGTCAAAGGCCAATCTCAGCGATGTGGCGCGCCAATGTTGCCTGAGCAGTCAATCATCTGCATCGAAAGAAGTGACGCGACACTGACACAGGTCATCGTGAACGCTGTTTCTGCGTTTGGCGTCATCGGAGCAGGTTGCCGGTACCAGCGTCATGTCGGAACCTGCAGCGCAAAATTTGCACTGCAGTGGTGTATAGATTGGGGGCAGTAACGGGCTACTCACTACAAAATCGGGACAACTTCATGGCCTCCGAGATCATCCGAAAGCAATGTCCTCACTCAATTTGAACCTGTTGGTGAACTTCGACCACATTACCTTCCGGGTCCTGAAAAAACACCTGGTGCCATTCTTTGGCAAACGAAGTCCCATAGTCCGAAAACGGAACATCATTGTCTTTTAGTAGGGTGAGAAAGGCTTGGATATCATCGGTGCGAAACGCGATGTGGCCGCGGTCGACTGGATTGATGACTTGACCATTGGTAAAGGCGACATCAAGCCGACGTTCTGCGAGGTGCATTTGCATTTGACCGTCGGTGGCAAACCGAATTTGGCCGTCATAGCCTTGTGTTGCATTGGCGTCGGTGCGCGGAAAGTCTTCTTGCGGGACGTCATTGAGGCCCAGCAGGTTGGTGTAGAAGTCGTGCAGCTTGTCGACGTCATGTGATACAAAGTTGATGTGGTGAAATTCTAGTTTCATGTCGAATAGTGCCTCTATGCCTGAAAATTTTCGCTAAAGTATCGGGTGAGTATCGCGTCGGCCAGATGAAATCGTAGCGAGCAGCCGGCATGCCATGCCAGAGGACCGCCCCGTTTGAGCGGTCAATATTGAAGGCCAGTGAATGTTCACCTCGCCCTTCGAATTGCCAGACGCTCGCAGCTCTTCGCTTGGCGTGCAACTCAACTGGTCAAGCCCCGTATGGAAAATTGGCCATGTAAGTTATTGGTATCAAGGGGGGTCTTGGTGGCGGTACAGGGACCTGAACCCTGGACACGCGGATTATGATTCCGTGTCATCGAGATTTCTAATCTATGTCCACAACATTCCACGACTGTCCAGTGGCGCCTATACCCTCACCAAAAATCCTTTTTTATATACCAAGAATTGTTGTCTATACCTGTCCATAGGCATCTATGCCAGTCTAGTGAAAATTGTCCCCCATGAGTCCCCCAAGGAGGCGGGAATATGAAAATTGAGCTGACTAACCTGTATCTTAAGAGACTAGTGCCCCCTGAAACGGGCCGGATAGAAGTGTCAGACACAAAGCGCCCCGGTCTGCGACTTCGGTTGTCAGCATCTGGCAATGCAACGTGGATGTACGAAAAGCGGGTTAAAGACGGAGCGAAGCGAAAGCACACTCTGGGCACGTGGCCCAAGCCTGTCAGCTTGTCAGAAGCAAGAGTGCAGGCACTTGAGTTAGAGGCGGAAGCTTCAAGGGGGATTGATCGTGTTGCATTGGTAAAAGTGAAGCAACTTTCTGATGAAGCTACAAAGGCAGGTCTTTCTACCGTTAGTGAGGTCATCAATATTTACGATGAACTGCACCTTGCAAGCCTTCGCACCCAAAACGAGCGCAAGCGTCAACTTGAACAATCACTGGCCAAGCACTTGAACAAGTCGATCACAGAACTGACACGTAAAGACATTCAGGCGGCAGTTGATGCGAAAGCCGCAGAAGGGCGAAAGGCATATGCAAACCGGATCAGAGCAGCGCTGGTGGCATTCACCAAATGGGCGTGGGTTCGCGGATACGCCAATGAGGACGTAGGTGCCGGAATCGCCAAAGCAACTCGTGAAACGGCACGAGAGCGCGTTCTGAGTATCTCAGAGATAAGGGGCATTTGGTCAGCGGCGTTCCAAATGAGCGAATTGTGGGGGGCGATAATCCGCCTGATGTTGCTTACATGCCAGCGCCGTGGGGAAGTATTCAATCTTCGCTGGGATGAGGTGGATCTAGACCGTCGCCGGATTACAAAGCCCGGCTCCCGGACCAAAAACGGCAAACCACATGTAACCCACTTGTCGCCGCCTGCTTTGTCAGAACTGCAATTCTTGCACGAGAACCGCAAAGATACTGACCTAATTTTCACAACAACCGGCTCAACGCCGGTGTCAGGTATTGGGAAGGCGAAAGCCCGCTTGGACGCTTTCTTAGGCGAGGATTTCGAGCCATGGAGGTTGCACGATATACGTACAGCGTTTGCGACATCGATGGCAGAGTCTGGCATACCTGAAACAGTCGCGAATCGTGTCCTGAACCATTCTGCCAGCGGCTCTGCACCGAGCGCTGTGGCGCGGGTCTACAATCAGGCGGAACTACTGCCCCAGCGGGCTGACGCACTGGACCGTTGGGCAATGATGGTGACTCAAGAGCGAGGACAGGTGGTGACATTGGGAGTCACTAGATGACCAAAATACCTGAACTGATTTCAGTCCGCGATGCATTCCTTAAAATTGAGGAGTCGGTTGACAGCGCGCTGCCACGCATGCCCGTTTTTTCATCAATTCATCAATTCATCAATTCATCAATTCATCAATTCATCAATTCATCAATTCATCAATTCCTTGCCGCTGAATCAGTAGAACGTCCGGATAGCATTGGTGTCGAAGATGAGAGATTTCCAATCGGCTTTGTTTGGCAACAAAGCGTTGATATTGCCTGGGCAGTTTGCGCCAGCGTCAACGAAATGTATGTGGCACTGCCCTGTGGACTATACGAACAGGTGCTAACAAAGGAATTCGGGAATCCGCTGAATAGTGGCGGACTCTCCAACAAGTACTTTGACCTTATTTCGAGAAGAACAATCACCGAATTTTTCGCTGTGAAAGCCCTAGGCTCAGGACTTCGGTAACAGGGGTGGTTCAGTCAAGCCATTTCTTGCAAACGATTTGATCCGCCAGGGCGGGTCGTTCATGTTTCTTGCCGCCCCTAAATTCTGTCGCAGGTGCCACG
>Ga0105357_10001699_pt1 | contig 11765 bp, 9 predicted proteins | sample GOMGulsemesocosm_4_FD_83660 | JGI IMG/M metagenome (GOLD analysis project Ga0105357, IMG submission 83660) | Methane-oxidizing microbial communities from mesocosms in the Gulf of Mexico - GOM15B Gulf of Mexico | ecosystem: Environmental > Aquatic > Marine > Cold seeps | place: USA: Gulf of...
CTTATGCCCTGCTATTCCAGGACGAGTAGATTATATACACTACCTTGCAGATTTACTTAAACAATCAAAAAACAGAACAGACTTTCCTAAACATGTTCACGTGCTTGATATAGGAACAGGTGCCAGCTGTATTTACCCTATTTTAGGCCAAAAAGAATATAACTGGAACTTTACTGCTTCTGATATAGATCCTATTTCAATTAAAGTTGCCAATACAAATATTTCAGCAAATAAAGGTTTGTCTCTTAAAGTAAAATGCCGAATACAACCAAATGCTAACCATTTTTTTACAGACATCATTAAAAAAAATGAGTTTTATCATTTAACCATGTGTAATCCTCCTTTTTATAAATCAATTCATGATGCAAACAAATCAAATTTGAAAAAACAGAACAACTTAAATAAAAACAAAGATGTTAAAGTTAGAAGTGTAAAGCTAAACTTTGGTGGTCAAAAAGCTGAATTATGGTGTAAAGGTGGTGAATTGAGCTTTATTAATAGCATGATAGAAGAGAGTACACTTTATCAAAAACAAGTATTGTGGTTTACCTGTTTAGTGTCTAAAAAAGAGCATATTTCTCGAATTAAACAAGCACTCAAAAAAGCAAATGCGTGCCAAGTTAAAGTAATTAAAATGGCACAAGGGCAAAAAACAAGTCGTTTTATTGCTTGGAGTTATTTTGATCTAAATAGCTAATTAAGTATTAGCTTTCATCATGCTTTCAGGCATAAGAATGGCGATAACTGTTCCTTTTGCACATATTACATTATTTGCTGACAATGTAATTTCAACAATTATTTTTCGTGCTTTAACTTCAGAGAAAGTTCCCACTAATTCAAGCTCTACACCTTGAGGCGTTGGCGCTAAATAGCTGACATTTAGTGCTCCTGTCACAAAACGTAATGGCGGTAGCGTACCCATTTCTCTATTTTCAACTTTATGTGCCATTGCTGCCGCACTACCTGTGCCATGACAATCAATCAATGAGGCAATCATGCCACCATAAACAAAACCAGGTACTGCTGTATACTTTATATCTGGTATACAGCGAGCTACAGTAGTACTAGCAATTACATTTTTTTCATCAATGTTTTGCCAAAAACTTTTTAATTGATGACCTTCTTTATTATTTTTACCACAGCCATAGCAATGACTTAATTCTTCAGGATAACAATCTTGAAATGCTTTTTTATTCATAACGGTTTCCTCGTTAACATTTAAATACGTGCCTATGTAGACTAAACAGGAAGTCGTCATTCCCTAGGTATTTTGTCGGAAATCCAAGCTTAAAGACCAAGCTTAAAGACAATGGATCTTCAACAAGTAACCTCGAAGATGACGTTTAAAAAAACTCCTGAGCCAAGTGCATAGGCATGTTGAAATATGTTTAAACTTTAAATTGATTGGTTAATGACTGTAAATCATTAACATAGTTATCTAATTGACCAGCTTTAATATTAATTTGATTAATAAGCTCATTACTTTCTTGTCCACCGCTAACAATACTATTAACGCTAATATCTAAAGAAGCAGTTACATCACTTTGCTCTTTTACACTTGTCGATATTTGTAATGATATATCACTAATATTATCACTAGCCGAAATTATTTCAGAAATAAATTCAACTGAACTTTGCATAGTATTAGTTGTATTCTCGCCTTTAAGCTTACTATTTTCTACAACTGAAACAGCTAAACTACTACCCTCTTGTAAATCAATGATCATTTGACTAATTTCTTCAATACTTTGCTGTGTTCTACTAGCCAAAGCACGTACTTCATCGGCTACCACAGCAAAACCACGACCATGTTCCCCTGCTCTTGCAGCTTCAATGGCAGCATTAAGGGCAAGTAAATTTGTTTGATCTGCGATTGATTTGATCACATCAACAACATTAACCATATTGCCGACAGTATTTGACAGTTCACCAATAACTTGACTAGTATTATCTAAATCAGTTGACAATTCATTCACAGATAACATTGATTTATTAATCACTAAACCAACCTCATTTGCTTGTTCTTTTGCCTGAAATGCCGAGGTTGAAGATTGCTCAGACGTGCTTGATATATCTTTCGTACTTGCTGCCATTTCAGTAATAGCCGTCGCTAACATATCTATTTCAGTGTATTGTTTTTCAAACAATGTATTTGCATTAGTAACATTAGACTTTACTGAAACAGACGTATCACTGATGATCTGAGTTGTACTAATAATTTCTTGAACCATCCCTTGAGTTTTATCAATAAAGTAATTAATTTGTGCTGACAATTCGCCTATTTCATCGTGAGTTTCAATATTTATTCTTTTAGTTAAGTCACCATCGCCCTGTGCTAAATCTGTCACAGCTACAATAACTTTCTTTAGCGGGCTTGTTACGATAAGGCCAATAAGAAAGTATAAAATAAGTACTAATAATATATTAACAAGTATGACACCAATCACTATTTGAATGAATGCAGCACTTACTTTTTCGTCAATGGCTTGTTGATCAATGCTAAGCATTAAGCTACCAACTACATTTTCTTCTCCATATTCAACAGAAACTAAAGAGTGTTTAGATTCTTTCCCTTTTATACCTTGGTTTTGTTTAGAAAACTTAACTTCTCCATCAGTATTGGTTATTTCAATAGAATAAACATAAGGTGTTTTTAACTCTGACGAACCTATTTTTACAATTTGCTCAGATAAGTCCATCCAAATGGCTGCAGGTAAATTAAGTTTTAACCGCTCAGAAACTAGAGTAATACTATTATTCGCTTCAACACGTAAAGATGACTTAACTATCTGATAGTCATATGTGCCTTTAGCAATTAAGACAAGTGTTACTAGAATGGTTGATATTATTGTTAACCTAAGCTTAATACTTAAATTGATACCTATCATTTTTTATTCCTTTTGATGATTATACTCGTTAGAGAGGTTTTCCACTGAGCACTTCATATAATATATAAAATCCGAGTTAAATATTCAACTCGGTATTTTATTGATTAATAAAGGATATTTTTTAACATTATTTCAAGCATTCAATTAAGATAGTGGTCGTAAGTCTTCAATAACTTTCCCGTCATCAGGTAAAGAGCCTAATGAGACAAACTCAACTGTTCCTGATAATTTCGTTACTTTCTTTAAAATAGCACTAATATCACTAATCATTGCTTCTTTTGATTCTGACAAAGCTTTAGTCATATCAATTTCACATTGTAAGTTCATTTGATCATTATGATTAACACGTATAACTGATAAACGAACCTTAGCAATATTTGAAAATTCTTTGCGTACTTTTTCAACTTGCTCAGGATGAACAAACATGCCCTTTATTTTGGTTGTTTGATCTGCACGACCTAGCCAACCTTTAATGCGCATATTGGTTCGACCGCAATTACTTATACCTTCTTTTACTGCTGACAAGTCACCTGTAGCAAAACGTATTAATGGATAATCAACATTAAAACTAGTAACAACAACTTCACCTATTTCACCCGTAGCAACCGGCTCTAATGTACCTGGACGAACAATTTCAACGATAAGGTCTTCGGCAATAATAAAACCATCATGATTACTACTTTCATAACCAATTAAACCAATATCTGCAGATGCATATGCTTGGGATGTATCAATACCTGCCGCATTAAATTCAGCACGAAGTATTTCTGGTAATGCTTCTCCACTCACTAAAGCTTTTGTGATACTTGACATATTGCGACCATGTTCAGCGGCTTTATCAAGTAAAATTTTCAAAAAGGAAGGCGTTCCACAATATCCTTGAGGCTTTAAATGTTCTATTACATCTAATTGCTGTTCTGTTTGCCCTGGACCTGCAGGAATAACAACACAGCCACATGCACGCGCACCAGAGTCCATAATAAATCCACCCGGTGTTAAATGGTACGATAAACAATTTTGTACTAAATCATTACCTCTAAACCCTGCTGCATAGAAAGCTTGCCCCATGCGCCACCAATCATCACTGGTGTTTTCAGGATCATAAATAGGGCCGGGTGATTGAAAAATCCGTCCTAATTTAGCTGTAGCTGCATTTAAACCACCTAATGGAGCACTTTTTTCTTGTAAGCTGATTAAATCAGATTTTCGCGTTATCGGTAATTGAGCTAATAACTCTCTTGATGTTATTTTATCTGCATCAATATGCTTAAGTATATTTTGATAATGCTGACACTCTTGTTTTGCATAAGTAATAAATGCTGGTAAACGTTCAAGTAAAGCACTTTCTCGTGCTTGAGGATTTTGTTTTTCTTTATCGTGAAAATATGTATTCATAATAACTCTAATTGATTGCTGATTCTGCTTTATGCTTGGTTTATAACCAACGTTTACGGCGTTTATATGATTTTAGATTTTTGAAACTCTTACGTTCTTCATTACCACCACCTAAGTAGAACTCTTTAACATCTTCATTGTTAAGTAATTCATCTTGAGTACCATCAAGCACTATTTTTCCTGACTCCATGATGTAACCATAATTAGCAGCTTTTAGAGCATAATTAGCATTTTGTTCGACAAGCAGCATGGTGATCCCTTGATCTTGATTGATTTTTTTAAGGATACCAAAAACTTCTTTTACTAATAAAGGAGATAACCCCATAGAAGGCTCATCTAAACAAATCATTTTAGGACGAGCCATTAGTGCCCTACCAATCGCAAGCATTTGTTGCTCGCCTCCTGATAAATACCCAGCCAACCCTGTTCTTGCTTTCAAACGAGGAAAATAATTAAAGACCATTTCTATATCTTGGTTTATATTAGAGTCATTACGTGTAAACGCCCCTAACTTTAAATTTTCAATTGATGTCATATCTTCAATAATGCGTCGACCTTCCATTACTTGGAATAATCCACTTCTAACAACATCTTCCGCATTTTTTTTATCAATGCGCTCACCCATAAAGGTAATATCACCTTTAGTGACTTCGCCATCTTCGGTTTTTAATAAACCAGAAATAGCTTTTAATGTAGTTGACTTACCGGCACCATTTGGACCAAGTAACGTTACTACGTCACCTTCAGGCACTTCTAAACTTACACCTCGAAGTACTTGAATTACTTCGTCATAAACCACTTCAATATTATTTACGGTTAATATTGGTGATGCAGGTTGAATTTTTTTTGCCACTTGTGTCATAAATACTCCGTCAATATTTCACTTTTTATTTTGATAAGAAAGCTTGCTATCTAATAATAGTCAATAGACAACAAGCTTTTATAAGTAAACCTTTTTAATTAAAGGTTACTAGAGATTAATAACCTAACCAGCTATCACGACGTTCTAAAGTAACTGTAGTAACTTTACTAACATCAACTTTAGTTCCATTATAATTGGCTTTATAAATGTTTACATTATTGATACCACGGTGATCTTCAGCAGTCCATGTTGCAGGTAAACATACACCTTCTAGACCTTTTGGTACCCAATTTGTACGTGCATACATTCCTTTTTTGATGTTTTCACCAGTAAGACCACCATTGCTGTCAGCCCACTCCATCGCTTCTTTCATATAGAAAGCTGAACAAATACCACGTATATAGTGATGAACTCGAGTTTTTTCACCTGATTTATCAGACATTTTAGATATTTCACGTACTAATTTCATTCCTGGAGCATCGTCTGTCCAAAATGGTGTCATAGTTGGAAAAATATAGTTGTGTAAACCAGAACCAGCAGCATCAAAAAAGTTTTGATCCGCGCCCCAAATATTAGTCATTAATTGTAGTTCTGTACCTACAGTGTTACATGATTTTAGTAATGAAAGCGTAGAACCACCTAAGTTTGCTAAATAACCATAATTTGAACCTGAATCTTTCAAGCTTAAACATTGCGCTTTAAAATCACCTGGTTTCATTGAAACAACAACTGGTGACATTACCTCAAAACCAAGTTCTTTTGCATAATCAGCACATGCAGCTTTTGGTGCATTAGGGTAAGGATGGTTAGCACCAATATGAGTAAATTTAGGTTTACCTTTACCACCTTTACTTTTCCAATCGTCAGCAGCCCATTGTACTAAACCACGACAAACATCTGAGTAAGATGCGCCATAGAAGAAGTTATAAGGTGCTGGCTTTTTCGTATGTGGATTTTTACCAGTAGGATCGGTCAAATGTCCAGAATATGAACCTGAAAACACTGGCGTTTTATCGCGAGCCACAAAAGAGATCAATGCTTCAGTATCAGCAGTTCCCCAACCTTGCATGGCAATCATCTTTTTACGAGATTTCCATTTTTTATACGCAGCAATAGCTTGTGGCACTTTATAAGCATAATCAATAGTTTTAGATTCTATTTGAGTACCATTAATACCATTATGCGCTTTCATATAAGAAAGAGCATCTCTAACACCTGTAGCGTATTTTGCGCCAACGAAGGCTGTAGGGCCCGAGAAATCACCTAAATGACCAACAAAAACTGAATCTTTTGCTGTTGCTTGAGTACTCGCACCAAGTGCACAACATGCGATAATAGAACTTACTAATAATTTCTTCTGCATTTTATTCTGCATTGTTATTTCCTTCTTTTTAAATGGCTATATTGCCAATGACTTGTTGTAATTTTAATTTGCTTTTATTCTTCTATTTTTCTTTCTTCTTTTGTACTTACTTACATCCAATAACATTCTCTTAGTTTAATTAATAAAGCTTAATTAATAAGAAAATGGATAGAATTTCCAATAGTTTTTAATTTGCGCCCAACGATGAGCCATGCCATCTGGCTCAAAAATCAAAAACAATATAATAACTAAACCAATAGCCATTTCTTTAATATACGATAAGCCATCAATAACCATAGGGATATTTCCCCATTCAGTTTCTTTCATTAAATCAACACCACTGGTTAGAACTTCAGGTAAAAAAACCATAAAGACAACACCCATTAAGGTACCTTTAATAGAGCCTAAACCACCAATGATAATCATCGCTAAAAACTGAACTGACATAAAAAGAGTAAAGCCTTCAGCAGATACATAGCCTAAATAATGAGCATACAAAGCACCACCAATACCCGCATAGAATGAAGACACACCAAATGATAGAAGGCGATACTTATTCAATTTAATACCCATGATTTCAGCTGAAAGGTAATGATCACGAACAGCAATAAATGCACGCCCTTCTCTACTACGCATTAAGTTACAGCCCCATATATACATGAAGACTAAAGCAAAAAGTGCAACATAGAAAAAACTCTCATCCGTATCAAAGGCAAAACCAAACATTGAGATAGGATCAGCTGAAGAACCTGCTGAACCACCTGAAAACCAATCAGCTCTCGCAAAAAAATCTTCTAAAATAAATTGCGCTGCCAATGTTGCTATTGCTAAATATAAGCCTTTAATTCTTGATGCTGGTAATCCAAAGATCATACCTACACCCATTGTCATAAAGCCTGCAATAGGAATACAAAGAATAACAGGGATTCCAAAGGATATATTTAACCAAGCAGAGGCAAAAGCACCGAAGCCAAAGAAGGCTCCATGTCCCAAAGAAATTTGCCCGGTATAGCCCACTAAAATATTCAAACCTAAAGCTGCTATCCCAAGATAAGATATTTGGATAAATAAGGTTAAATAGTACGCATCAAAATATAAAGGTGCACCACATAGAATAGCTATACCAAGTATTGCCATTCTTCTAATAGTTTTAGTTTCAAAAATTGTATTATCTTGTTTATAGCTAGTACGGAAATCACCGCACGGTCGCATACTTAAACTAGACATAAAAAACTCCTAAGTAATAATTTTTATAAGCCGAACTTGTTTCATTTCGGGTATTCAAACTCATTGTTCAAATAAGCTATAAAATTGTTGGTTTATATTCTTTCAATATCTTTTGTGCCAAATAAACCATAAGGTTTGAACCACAAAATAATAAGTAATACATAAAATGGTGCTATGTCGTACATATTGCCAATATGTAAATATTGACTATCAAAAAACTCTGCTACATTTTCTAGTACGCCAATAATCAAACCACCAACAATCGCGCCTACAATGGAATCTAAACCGCCAAGAATTACCGCAGGAAACACTTTAATTCCCATAATGGCAAGTGAATTTGAAACACCATTAACCATACCTATAACAACACCGGCAGTGGCTGATACCGTAGCGGCAATAGCCCAACTCATAGCAAAAACTTGTTTCACAGATATACCTAAGCTTTGTGCAATTTGCTGATCAAATGCAGTTGCTCGCATCGCTAAACCATATTTCGAATGTTTAAAGAACAAGTAGAATGCAACCATAATAATTAAAGCGATTACGGTACTCATCAAATAGGCCATTTCAATATTTAGACCAAATATTTGAATGCTTTGGTTATCAAATACTTGAGGGTAACTTTGTGGTGAAACACCAAATATCCATTTCATTAATGCTTGAAAGAATATTGATAAACCAATAGTGACCATAATCACCGATATAATAGGCTCTCCTATCATGGGTCTTAAAACAATCATTTGCAGTAAAATGCCAAATAAAGCCATAAAAGCCAAAGTTAATAGAAAGCCAATAAAGAAAGGTAACTCAAAATAGATTAGAAATGCCCAACAAACCCATGCGCCAATAAGTAAAAACTCACCTTGAGCAAAGTTAACTATTTGCGTCGACTTATAAACAAGTACAAAACACATACCTACTACGCCATACAGCAAACCAACGATTAAGCCATTAATAATAAGCTGAATTAATAATTCGAAATTCATGATGCTTCCCCTTGGGTTTTGCTATCTGTAGATGTTTTTGTTGATAATAATGAAGCAACTTTAAGTTGAGTTTGTATCCGTGTTTTAGTGCCATCTTGGAACACAATAACAGTATCAATATCAACTACTTCTTTATCATCATATATAGATGAAATGATATCACCATATTTATCTGCAATAACACCACGCCTAACTTTACGTGTACGCGTTAACTCACCGTCATCAGCATCAAGCTCTTTATAAAGCAAGATAAACTTACGTATTTTCTGTGATTCAGGTAAGCTTTCATTAACGCGAGTAATTTCTTCTGATATTTTGTCATAAACTTCAGGTAAAGAAGACAGGTTTGTATAGTTTGTAAATGCTAAACCTTGCTGCTCAGCCCATTTAGATAAAATACTAAACCGAATACAAACAATTGCAGAAAGATAAGGTTTATCTTTACCTAAAATAACTGCTTCACCAATGAATGATGAGAATTTAAGTTTGTTTTCAATATATTGAGGTGAATACTGAGCACCATTGCTAGTGCAGGCTAAATCTTTAATACGGTCAATAACCACTAAGTGCCCTGAAGGTTTAAAGTAACCTGCATCACCTGTATGCATCCAGCCCTCTTTAACATCTTCATCATAAGCTTTTTGATTATTAAGGTAGCCTGTAAACATGCCCACTGTTTTGGCGATAATTTCACCAACACCTTGTTTATCAGTATTAATAACTTTAATTTCAGCTGAATCAAAAGCAAAACCAACACTGTCATAATCAATATCATCTTCATTATGAATAGTATAAGCACCACACATTTCTGTTTGACCATAAAGCTGGCGAAGTGGAACACCAATTGTTTGGAAAAACTTAAATGTATCAGGGCCCATCGCAGCGCCACCTGTTGCTGCTGATTTGAGGAAAGTAAACCCTAATCGATCTTTTAAAGCATTCATTAATAATGTGTCTGCTAACCAAGAACGTTCACCTTTTTCTTGTGCTTTTTCTGCTAAACCCATAGCAAAGTTAAATACTTTTTGCTTAAGTGGTGTTGAGTCCATCATTCTTGCTTGAACATCAGCTAAAATACCTTCCCACACTCTTGGTGCAAGTAAGACAAAACTTGGGCCTATTTCACGCAAATCTGACATCAGTGTTTCTTGTTCTTCAACAAAGTTAACAATTTGACGAGCAATTAGCGCCTGACCTACTGCATAAACTTGCTCCATAATCCATGGAAGTGGAAGCACAGACACATAGTTATCACCTGCATTTCTAGGGTCTGCACGAAGGTAAGAGCTACAGTGTTTAACAAAATCACCACCATTTAATAGTGCGATTTTAGGCTTTGAAGTCGTTCCTGATGTAGTACAATAAATAGAAATATCTGCTGGGTTAGTGTCATCAACCAATTTGTCATATAAATCAGGACTAATTGTTTCAATTTCCTGACCTTTTTTATATAAGTCTTCGATACTAATTAAACGTTTATCATCATATTTACGCATCCCTCTAGGATCGCAATAAACAATATATTTAACTTTTGGTATTTCATCACCAAGTTCTAATAATTTATCACATTGTTCTTCATCTTCAGCAATAACAACAGTTGCGCTACTACTATCAAGTAAGTAAACAACTTCATCATGCATTGAATCTTGGTAAATACCAATAGAAAAACAACGCATAGAATGAGCTGCAACTTCACCCCAAACCCATTCAGGTCGGTTATCACCTAACAATGCAATTGCATCACCAGAACTAACTCCCATATCAAGTAAGGCTAGTGACATCCATTTAACACGGTTATTATAATCATCCCATGTAAATTCATTCCAAATACCAAACTCTTTTTCTCTCATTGATACTTCATTAGGCCAATTAATTGCATTATGGCGTAATATTTTAGGAAACGTATCTAACGCTCCCATTTCAAATCTTTTTTGATTTTCAACATTGGTTGAACCATCTACTGGTAAAGCCATTAGCTCACCTCCTCTAATTCAACATCGTCATCTTCAAGACCTAAGTAGGCACGTTTAACGTAAGGATCTGCCATTACTTCATCTGGTAAACCACAAATAAGTTTTTTACCAAAATCGAGCACCATAACTTCATGGGAAATATCCATGACTACACCCATATCATGCTCTATCATGACAACTGTTATGCCAAATTCTTCATTGAGATCTAAGATATAACGAGCCATATCTTCTTTTTCTTCTAAATTCATACCTGCCATAGGTTCATCAAGTAGAATCAATTCAGGCTTTAATGCCATTGCGCGTGCTAGCTCAACTCTTTTGCGTAAACCATAAGACAATGTTCCAGCAATTGACTTTCTAATATGCGATATTTCAAGAAAATCAATAACTTCTTCAACTTGACGTCGATGCGCTAGCTCTTCTTGTTGAGCATTAGATGCCCAATATAACGGGCCTGTTAACCAGTTGTTTTTTAATAAATGATGTCGGCCTACCATAATGTTGTCAAGTACTGACATATGGCCGAATAAAGCTAAGTTTTGAAATGTACGCCCCATGCCTAAATCCGCTCTATCATTTGGACGTAAGTTAGTGACATCTTTATCATTAAAATTGATAGTACCGCTGTTTGGACGATAACGACCAGAAATACAATTAAGCATGGAGGTTTTACCCGCACCATTTGGGCCGATAATTGAAAATACAGATCCTTTCTTAACCTCAAAACTAACATCCGTAAGTGCTTTTACACCACCGAAAGCTAAAGAGATTTGATCTATTTTGAGTATTGACTCAGTCATACTCACACTCCTAAATTAGTAAAAATATGAAAATATTATTGATTTAAATTTATAAAACATAGACTTTAAAAAAGAAAGGGGGGTTTAGCCCCCTTCCAAAACGTAACAACAAAATGGGAAGTGTTACGTGTACAAAGTTCTACTTAAACTAAAGTACGTATTTTAATGACATTTGTACGAAGTTTGAATCAACGTCTTGATCATCTCTTGAGAAATTACCAACTTCAAAACCTAATGCTAATTGTTTCGTTAAGTTTTTAAATACGTTAAC
>Ga0105357_10001702_pt1 | contig 11754 bp, 10 predicted proteins | sample GOMGulsemesocosm_4_FD_83660 | JGI IMG/M metagenome (GOLD analysis project Ga0105357, IMG submission 83660) | Methane-oxidizing microbial communities from mesocosms in the Gulf of Mexico - GOM15B Gulf of Mexico | ecosystem: Environmental > Aquatic > Marine > Cold seeps | place: USA: Gulf of...
ATGATCTATTAGAGAAACCATGGCGTTCAATGAATAAGGCTGAGGTGATTAGTGATGTGTTAGCACCGTGTCAGGGATTTATTAGTTCCATGCAAACTCGTGATATAGGTTTGTCTGTTGTTGGTTTAGGTGGTGGACGAACGAGTAATGATCAAATAATAGATCATAGTGTTGGCTTTGATTATATTTTACCTATTGGTACTTATGTCAATAAGGGGGATGTATTAGCAAGAACACACGCATCTACAAAAGAAGGTGCAGAAATTGCTAGTCAACAATATATTAAGGCACTTGAATTTGCAGAAATTCCAGTAACTGAGCAAAAAATCATTTATCACTTTGAATAATACTTGTTTATATTCAATGATTTACTTGTTTTACTACATAAAACAAACAATCATTCAACGCGATCTTTTTATCAGAGGTTGCTTTGAATAGTCGTAAGTTTTGTTTACATACTAATTGATTTTCACGAATGTAAAAGTACTCATTAATAACATTATCACCGTGTTTATTGAGTAAGTGTAAGTTTTCAAGACCATTGCCATCAATCCAACCGATCATTTCATCTTGATTAGCACCACCAAAGTTGAAACAATTTATGTTTTGTTTAAGGGTAATACCGCTATAACCTTCGTCATGCTCAGCAAAAGATAGGTTGACGCCTTTTCTAACTCGTAACCTTAGAGATAAGTAAATTACTTCAATGTTTTTTTCTTGTTGTATGTAACTAATGTCTTCACAGTTTGCGACTTGACATATTCCTGCATATGCTATTTCATGAGCTTGCTCATCAAAACGCCCACCACACTCTATTGTGATAAATGGACAGTCGAAATCTTGTTCCATCAGTGAACCCATCTGTAAATCAGAGAGAATTAATGTTTGACAAAAAAATGAAGCTAGTGCAAGTGTCTCTATCGTGATTATGGGGCTAATAGCAAAAGAAGGACCGGGATTAGGTGTATTGTGAAGATCGATTACCACCGCAGGATTTACCTCTCGAATGGCTTGCGCAATCAATTTTGCTCTTTCGTAACAGCCTCGGTGCTTTGCTATTTGAATTTTATAGGACTCTTTCTTACCAAAACATTGATTGATGTCTGTACTGCCATCAATAAATTGTTGAGACAATAATGGTTTGATACAAGCAGCTTCTACAGAGCAAATAATAAAACGTAAATTGGTCTTAGGTAATCTTTGCGTTTCACGCGTAGTAAGCCAACGGTGTAATGCAATTAATCCTGAGGGCTCATTCCCTTGTAAAAGTGTTGTGATTACAATACACTTTTTTGTATCTAATCCGGTAATATCAATTACGGTTGGGCCCGTCATTGATAATAAAAATTGCTCATAATCGGCATGTAAATCTTGCCAATTAGGATCTTGTAGATAGTTGATCTCGCTAAAATCTATTTCCATATTTTCCTTACACGAGTTGAATTAAAGGATTAAATAACTTTTTTAGCATGTCATACCTTTAGCTTGCTCCGTGTTGATTAAGGTCAATAAAACTGGTTATAAAGTGTTCATTTTTTATAAAAATACCTGATAATAGTTTTGTCGCAATATTTTTTAACGTAAACTATTGATAAACCCCCTAATCACATGAGTAGTTTATGACTGAAGAGACTATTTTTTCTAAAATTATTAGACAAGAAATTCCAACCCCGCTTTTATATCAAGACGAGTTAGTTAGTGCTTTTAGGGATATATCACCTCGCGTGAGTACTCATATATTAATAGTACCCAATAAGCATATACCGACAATTAATGAGGTAACTGATGCAGACGAGTTAACGATGGGAAGAATGATCAGTGTGGCGAAAAAACTAGCTAAGCAAGAAGGTATTGCCGAAAGTGGTTATCGTTTAATCATCAATTGCAATGACGATGGCGGACAAGAAGTATTTCATATTCATATGCATTTACTCGGTGGTCAGCGATTAGGCAGTATGTTATCAATTTAATAAAATTTATCTGTAATTTACTGTAGGCTTATGTTTAACCGTCTATACTTATCTCAGAGTAATAAAAAAGAGTATAAACCATGAATGTAAGTTACATTGTGCTTATTTCGGGTAAAGTACAAGGGGTGTTTTTTAGAGTGTCAAGCCAACAAACAGCCATTGATTACGGTTTAAGTGGTTATGCCAAGAATTTAGAAAATGGTGATGTTGAGGTGTTTTTGTCAGGAGAGCAGAAAAAAGTGGATAAAATGCTAGCGTGGTTGAAACATGGACCTGAACAGGCACAAGTATCCAAAATTCAACCTAAGAAAGTAGACTGGCAAGAACATAGTTTTTTTTCAATTAATTAACTAATACCCAAGCCATTTCAAGGTGTAGAATAATGCGAGAATTAAAAGGCTACTAGGCAAGACATTGATTGAAACCAATAAGCTATTCTATTGTTGAAATCAATAACGTAACTTAGTCGCCTATTGTTTGACCACTTTTCCTGCGTCTAAAGCAGATCATCTAATTAATGAAACTACTCCCCTACATACTGAAAACGCTGTAATTTTTTCCCCTCTCGAGTAATAGTTTCATTAAACATGGTTAAAGGTCGTATCCAAATATCGTCTTTGTTATCAAAAGGATGATAGACCACAAAAGTCTCCTCAGTTTCACTATGTTTAGCAAGATAAAGTACTTGATAATAGTTACCTTTGAAGTGCTGATATTTTCCCAATTTAATCATTAGATTTCCTATTATTAAAAGTGCTGCAAGCGACTATAACTTGCAGTTTGTTAAAACTATGTCTTCAATATTATACTCGCAATTCTTTTTTTAATTAAACAGTATAGCCTGAGTTATATTATTTGAATCTAAGTTTAATAATGAGAACAATTAGTTATTAAAATAAATGCTTTGTATTTGGTCATTTTCCGTGTGTATAAAGTAGATAACCTAATTAATTAATGAAACAAGTATCATAAGGTAATTAATTGCTTTATCTGTATAAATATTGATTTATGTTTTATAGTACTTAGTGAATTAAAGTGGCTATTACAATTTGGTACATCAAAACGTGATTAGATAATAAAAGATATGTAGCCAATATTGACGATAAAACGGGAACGTTATGACCTTAATGAATAAGATATTTACTTCTGTTTTGCTTTTTGCTATTGCTAGTTGCTCATCAACCTATGAAGCAAAAGTCGACTTTGATAAAAATAGTAAAGTTGACACCTTGAATTATAAAACTTTTGCTTGGTTAAATTCAGGTAAAATAATGGCTCCAGCTGCAGATATTAATCCTGTAATGAAACTGCGAGTTGATAAAGAAATTGAGAAAGCGTTTATCGCTAAAGGTTATCAGTTAATTGAGGATGCTGAAATCGCTGATTTTGCCATTTCTTATACAGTGGGTAATCGTAATAAAATTAAAGTAAGTAGTTATCCGACCACTTATAATACAGGTTTTGGTTGGGGACGAGGCTATTATGGTGGTGGTTATGGTGGCATGTACGGAACACAAATGAGTACAGAAACTCGTGTTCATCAATATACTGAAGGTAAGTTAGCAATTGATGTTTATGATGTTAAATCTCATCAGCCAGCCTGGCATGGCTGGGCGGTGAAACGTATTACTTCTGATGATAAAGAAGTTCCATCATTAATAATTAAAGATATAGTTAATAAAGTGGTTAGTCAATTTAACTAATTTAACTTATTTAGGTTTAGTCATTACTTTAAAAAAAGCAGCTTCGGCTGCTTTTTTGTTGATAGTTAACTGTCTTGCTCAGCAAGCTTATCTACACTAACAAGGCAATTTTCAGCGAATATATCCATAAAGTACGCCACTTCGGGAAGTTCATTTTTATAGAATATCAACATGGAGCTTAATTTGTCTTTTACGGGTTCAAATTCTACGTTACCAAATCGAATCTCATCACAAGCTTTGATATAAGCTGAAATAATATCAGCAGCTTTAACGATAACTTTGTATTGAGGCTCTACCTCATCCTGTACAAGTAAATCAGAAAATGACGCTTGAAGTTCTTTAGGTAAAGAAACTAGACACTCTTTTTCAGAAAGGTTTTCTAGTTTTTTAAATTCTTTAGTAAATTCAGGATTATGGTATTTAGTTACGTGGTTCAAGTCTTGTAATTTTGACTCAGATATCTCATGATAAATAGCTATGGTAGCTGCCTTTTCGGGACTTAACTTTCCATTATATTTTTTGTTTCTTATTACTGTTAATAGATGAGCAATTACTGCCACCATATGAGAGTGTTCAGCAACATTCTCTTTCTTAACTGTGTGCATTAATCCCCACCTTTTAATGAGGGGCATTCGGTATATCCATGCTAAAAAGGTGCTTTGTTTCATAAGATCTAATTTAAACCATCTATATTTATATATTTGCTTATATTTGCTTATATTTGCTTATATGTAGCAAAGAATTTTTTTAATTTTTCTATTGCGGGCACCAATTCATCGACATGCGGTAAAAAAACTAATCTAAAATAATTTTGTGCCTTAATATTAAAGGCACTACCGTGAACAAGTAGTATTTTTTCTTGTTTAAGTAAGTCTAAAATCATTTTTTCATCATTAGTAATATTAAATTTTTCAGCATCTACTTTGACAAATAAATATAATGCTCCCATTGCTGGGTGACATGATAGACCAGCTATATCATTGATCATTTCAGCAGCCACGTTACGCTGTTTTAATAATCGACCATCGCCTGTAATAAGTTCATTAATACTTTGATAGCCACCTAATGCTGTTTGAATGGCATGTTGACTTGGTACATTAGAGCACATGCGCATTGAGGCTAGAATTGTCAATCCTTCTAAATAATCTTCGGCATGAATTTTAGGACCAGATAAAACCATCCAACCAGCTCTAAACCCAGCGATTCGGTAATTTTTAGATAAACCACCCATCGTAATAATAAATACATCTTGAGAAAGTGATGCCGTAGAAATATGTTTCGCGTCGTCATATAAAATTTTATCGTAAATTTCATCACTAAAAATAATTAGACTATATTTTCTTGCGAGAGCAATAATGCCTTCTAATATTTCTTTGGGGTAAACGGCACCTGTTGGGTTATTTGGATTGATCAAAACAATCGCTTTGGTTTTGTCTGAAATTTTACTTTCTATATCGTTAAGGTCAGGGTACCAACTGTTCTCATCATCACAAACATAATGAACAGGGTTACCACCAGAAAGGGATACTGCAGCTGTCCATAATGGATAGTCAGGTGCGGGAATTAATATTTCATCGCCATTATTTAGTAAGCCCTGCATTGCCATCACAATCAGCTCGCTAACACCATTACCAATAAATATATCATCAACGCAAATATCTTTAATGCCTTGTTGTTGAAAATATTGCATCACAGCAACACGCGCAGAATAAATACCTTTGGATTCGCTATAGCCTTGAGAATTTGGCAAGTTATGGATAACGTCTTTTAAAATATCGTCGGGTGCTTCAAAACCAAATAGAGCAGGGTTACCAATATTTAGTTTTAGAATTTTATGCCCTTCATCTTCTAGACGATTTGCCTCTGCTGCTATTTGCCCTCTAATTTCATAACAAACATTGTTTAATTTAGATGACTTTAAGATAGCTTTCATGATGAGGTTACTTCTTCAATTAATGTTTATGGGATAACAATTTCCATCGTTGCTAATATTAGCGACTAATGAAATAGTTAAGGGTAAGTTTTTAAGATAATTTTTTCTATTTTTATCTAAGAAATTTATTTTTAGCTTTCAATACTAAAAAGGAGCTAATTGCCCCTTTAAAAATTAACTAGTATAATTTGCTAAATGTTATTTTACCTGAACTTATTACCAGAACTTAGCTTAGCTAAAAAGTGACATAACTTCATCAATAGCAAGTAAAGACTTCTCACCAGTAATACGGTTTTTTACTTCTAATTGCTGAGCATCTAAATTTCGCTCGCCGATAATAAGTAATATCGGAGTGCCCATTAATTCATGATCAGCAAACATAACGCCAGGACGTTCTTTCCTATCATCAAATAATACTTCAATACCGGCTTGGTTTAATTGTTCATATAGTGCTTCTGCGGTTTCTTTTACACGAGCTGATTTTGCCATGTTCATTGGTACAATCACTACTTGAAAAGGCGCAATAGCTTTTGGCCATTTGATACCATATTTGTCATGGTTTTGCTCAATTGTAGCAGCAACAATACGTGAAACGCCAATACCATAGCAACCCATTGTTAAAGTTTGGTTTTTACCACCTTCATTCAATACTGAGCAGTTCATAGCTTTAGCATATTTTGTACCCAATTGAAAAATATGACCTACTTCTATTCCGCGTTTAATAACAATATTTCCTTGACCACAAGGGCTAGGATCACCAGCAACGACATTTCGTATGTCTGCAACTTGGTAAGTAGCACAATCTCTTAGCCAGTTTACACCAGTTAAGTGGTTGTCATTTTCATTTGCGCCACAAACAAAGTCACTTAATTGTGCAGCACTGCGATCAACAATAATGTCTATGCTTACACCAATAGGACCAATTGAGCCAGTATTACAGTTAATGGAAGCTAAAACTTGTTCTTCACTGGCAAATATAAGTGGTGAGGAAACTTGTGATAAATGTTCTACTTTGACCTCATTAATTTGATGATCACCACGAAGTACTAAAGCTACGATAGGCATTTCACCTTGCTCATTTTCTACACCACAAACAAGTATCGTTTTAACCGTAGTTTTAACATCAACAGCTAAAAAACTCACCAGTTCATCAATAGACTTGACATTGGGGGTGGCAACTTTCGTTAGTGGTTGTGTTGGCTCAGCGCGCTCTGCTTTAGGAGCTAAGGCTTCAGCTTTTTCAATATTGGCAGCAAAGTCACTGGCATCACTAAAAGCAATGTCATCTTCACCTGAATCTGCAAGCACATGAAACTCATGACTGGCGTCGCCGCCAATAGAGCCAGTATCCGCTAAAACTGGGCGATAATCTAAACCTAAGCGATCAAAAATTCGGCAATAAGCATCAAACATTGTTTGATAGGTTTTTTCTAAGCATTCTTGCTTTAAATGAAAAGAATATGCATCTTTCATTAAAAATTCTCGACCACGCATAATACCGAAACGAGGGCGAATTTCATCACGAAATTTACTTTGAATTTGAAATAATGATAAGGGTAGTTGTTTGTAACTATTAAGCTCGTTTGCAACTAACTTGGTGATTACCTCTTCATGTGTAGGGCCTAGAACAAAAGGGCGCTTATGACGATCGTTCAAACGCAAAAGCTCTAGACCATAATCATTCAATCGTCCAGACTCTTCCCATAAATCGGCAGGTTGAACCATTGGCATTAATATTTCGTTAGCACCGGCACGTTCCATTTCTTCACGCACAATGTTTTCTACTTTTTTCAACACGCGCAAACCTGTGGGTAACCAGGTATATAAACCTGAAGCTAGGTTACGCACAAGACCTGCCCGTAGCATTAATTGATGGCTTATAACTTCGGCATTAGCAGGAGTCTCTTTTAAAGTAGATAGTAAATATTGACTGGTACGCATCACTAAAATTTCCGTAAAATACATGTCAGCAAGATTAGTTCAGAGCTAACATGAAGATAAATAAAATTGTCACTATTCTAGCAGGGAGATTAGTGATGAAAAAGTAATAAATAATAAATTTTTCTTCTGGCTATTTTCAGTACGAAAACCATCACCGATAAGGTAAAATTATAGTAGGAGGTATGAGGGGTAATCCCCCGCTAAAATGAGATTGGTTTTCTTTTATTATTTTTAGGCGGATTTTCATTATTGGATGCGGCTGTTGAATCTTCATTTTGCCTATCAATAAAACGAGAAGTATTTTTTGTTTGAGTGTTTTGTTCTAATTTTTCTTCACTGAACGTATTCTCTAAATTCTTATTCACAATGATCTGTAACATTTCACCATTAAATTCAACAATATCATTATGATAAATCTTTTTTCGCTTTTGATACTCAATTTCACCATTAAGTGAAACATACCCTTCACTAATAACCACTTTAGCTTCACCACCACCAGTCACTAAATTAGCAACTTTTAATAGTTTACATAATTCAATAGGTTGTTGATCTAATTGTATTTCTAAATAATTTTCTGACATTGTATTATTGAATTCTTTTGATAAATAATCACCGTCATTTTATCAGTAATTAAGGTATAAAAAAATAAAAATTAATAATAGTTTGATTTACACCCGTTTTATTAGGTGTCAGTAATTCGACTAATATTTATTGCTGATTAGTTCATTATGTTCAAAATCATCAACGGAAATAATTGCTTTTCTACCTTTTTCCGTCTTAATTAATAGGTTGGCTTCAGCGTCTGAAATAGCATTTATAGCTAAACCAAGTTTGGCTACTTTATCAAGATGATAAAAGGGTAACTTCTTATCCAAGGCAATACATACTTTTGCGAAAATAGGTTCACAGGCAATGATATCCTCTAACGTTTGCTCTAAGATACTAAAAATATTGTTGCCATCACGTGTTAAATATTGATCTTTACCCAGTCGTGTTCTGACTTCACTAGGGGTTTGTAATATCGTAGCAATTTGATGATCTAAGTTATCACTAGGCTTGGATAACCAAGTACCTAATGGAAAAATAATCAACCGTAAACCACCCGCTACCCATTTATTGGGAAAATTATTTAGTAGTGCATCAATAGCTTGTTGAATAGTAAATAATGAATCTTCAACAGCCCATTGCAATAAAGGTAAATCGTCAGGCTTTCTTCCTTCATCATTAAAGCGTTTCAAACAAGCACTTGCTAGATATAAATGACTTAATACATCACCTAGACGGGCTGAAATTCGCTCTTTTCTTTTCAAACTAGCCCCTAATACTAACATGGCAATATCACTGAGCATGGCTAAATTAGCACTAAAACGGGTTAATAATTGATAATAACGTTTAGTTTCATCATTAAAAGGGCTAGGTAATAAGCGGGCTCCAGTAAGTGAGCACCATAAACTACGACTAATATTACTGATGCTAAAACCAATATGACCAAATAGTGCATGGTCAAAATCACTTAATGCTTGATCTTCATTGTTATTACTTGCTGCTTGTAGCTCTGCTAGTAAATAGGGATGACAGCGAATAGCGCCTTGACCATAAATAATTAAACTGCGAGTTAGAATATTTGCACCCTCTACCGTAATAGCAATGGGCGCGCCTTGGTAACTGCGGGCAAGATAATTACTGGGCCCCATACAAATACCTTTACCACCATGAATATCCATGGCGTCATTTATTGAGGAACGCATTCTTTCTGTTAGGTGGTATTTAGTAATAGCTGATATTACTGATGGTTTTTCACCAAGATCAATTGCCCCGGTAGACATTATAGTTACGGCATCCATTAAATAAGCATTGCCGCCAATGCGAGCTAAAGCTTCTTCGACACCTTCCATCTTACCTATCGGTAGTTTAAATTGATGGCGTATTCGGCTATAAGCACCTGTTGCTAATGCTGCAGTTTTAACACCGCCGGCACTGTTTGAAGGTAAAGTAATAGCGCGACCAACAGATAGACATTCTACTAACATGCGCCAACCTTGGCCGGCCATATCACGACCACCAATAATGTAATCAAGGGGAACAAAAACATTCTTACCCTGTGTAGGGCCATTTTGAAATGGTATATTTAAGGGGAAGTGTCGTCGACCTATCGTGATCCCTTCCATATCGGTTGGAATAAGCGCGCATGTTATGCCTAATTCTTTTTTATCACTAAGTAAGTTATCAGGGTCTTCTAACTTAAATGCTAAACCTAGCACGGTAGCAATAGGAGCAAGTGTAATATAACGTTTATCCCAATTAAGCCGCATGCCCAATATTTCTTTACCTTCAAATTTCTGTCGACAAATAATCCCAGTATCAGGAATTGCGCTGGCATCTGAGCCAGCTTCTGGACCTGTTAGCGCAAAACAGGGCATTTCCTGTCCTTTAGCAAGACGAGGTAAATAATAATCTTGCTGCGCTTTTGTGCCGTATTCTTGTAATAACTCCCCTGGACCTAATGAGTTTGGTACACCAACGGTACTCGCTAAAACTGTGCTGACTCCGGTAAGCTTTTGCAATACTCTTGATTGGGCAAATGCTGAAAATTCTAATCCGCCATATTTCTTTTTGATTATCATGGCAAAAAATTGATTATCTTTTAGAAATTGCCAAACTTCTGGAGATAGATCGGCAATTTCGTGGGTAGTATGCCAATCATTTACCATGGCGCAAACTTGCTCAACGGGTCCATCCAAGAATGCTTTTTCTTGGGCACTAAGACGAGGCTTTGGATAGTTATGTAATTTTGACCAGTCTGGATTACCACGAAATAGCTCAGCGTCAAACCAAGTAGTACCGGCATCTATTGCCTGCTGTTCTGTTTTTGACATTTGTGGCATTATTTTTTTAAATAAGCTTAATAGTGGCATACTGATAAATTGCAGGCGAATAATATCAATATTTAATGGTAGGGCAATGACAGCAAATAATAACCAAGAAACGAAACCGATAATATTTAAAAAACTACCAATAGCTAGCAGTGCCATAAATGCAAAGGTGAATGTTGACAGCGATGCTCTTACATAGCTCATAAACCAAGTTAAAAAAAATACTGCGATGAGCCATAGAAAAATATACATAAATTATCCTTTCTACAAAAAAATAACGTTCTAAAATTTTAAACTAGTTGAATGTAAAGACCGTTTTAACTGTATAATCTAGTTATAGATGAAATAAATAGGATAGCAAAGTATATACCTATGCTACCTCAATACACGAGTTTAAAAGGTCTCTTTGCCGCATTATTGATTTTGATAATAGAATAACTTTCCTCTTCAATCAATACCTTGCCTATAAGCCTTTAGATTCTCGTTAAATTAACAGTTGATACTGAGTCATCTACATCGTTATGTTTATTATAAGTTGTGGTTTTCTTAATGTTTAGTTTTAATTTTTTATTTAGGGTTTAGTTATGTGTGAGCTTTTAGCGATGTCAGCTAATATACCAACAGACATCTGTTTTAGTTTTAGTGGTTTGATGCAACGAGGAGGAAATACAGGCCCTCATAAAGATGGCTGGGGTATCACCTTTTATGAAGGTAAGGGATGTCGAAGTTTTAAAGATCCACAGCCCAGTGCGCATTCACCTATTGCTGAGTTAGTCACAAAATACCCAATGAAAAGTGAAGCGGTAGTTTGTCATATCCGCCAAGCTAATTCAGGCGGTGTTTGTTTAGAAAATACCCATCCTTTTACTAGACAAATGTGGGGGAAAAATTGGACTTATGCTCATAATGGACAATTAAAAGGCTATGCCGAAAAATTACCAATTAAATTTCATTTACCGATAGGAACAACAGATAGCGAACATGCTTTTTGTTGGATTTTAGATCAACTTCATTATAAATTTGGCGCACAGCAACCACTGGCTGAAGCTTTATTTGAGTTTATTGCTACACTGACATGGAAAGTAGATGAACTTGGCGTTGCAAACATAATTATTACAGATGGTGAGTATTTATTTGCTTATTGTTCAAATAATTTACATTGGATTACTAGGCGTGCTCCATTTGGTAAAGCTAGCTTGATTGATGTTGAAGTGGCAGTAGACTTTCACAAAGAAACCACTGATAAAGATATAGTGACTGTGATAGCCACCAAACCATTAACCGATGATGAAACATGGCATAAAATGAGTGCAGGACATTGGCACTTATTTTGC
>Ga0105357_10001712_pt1 | contig 11716 bp, 6 predicted proteins | sample GOMGulsemesocosm_4_FD_83660 | JGI IMG/M metagenome (GOLD analysis project Ga0105357, IMG submission 83660) | Methane-oxidizing microbial communities from mesocosms in the Gulf of Mexico - GOM15B Gulf of Mexico | ecosystem: Environmental > Aquatic > Marine > Cold seeps | place: USA: Gulf of...
ATTTCTCAAGGATTAGCTTTAGATCCTGCAATCACTGCTGGTGCCGTTATTTCAGGCGCTTATTTTGGTGATAAAATATCACCATTATCAGAAACAACTAATTTATCTCCTGCAATTGCCGGAAGTGAGTTGTTTGCACATATCCGATATATGTTTTGGACAACAATCCCTTCAATCTCTACTGCTTTAGTTTTATTTGTAATATTAGGTTTATCAGAAGAAGTTACAGCAAATAGTACCACTATTGAAGACTTGAGAACTCAGCTCGCACAACAATTTCATATAAGTTTATTTAATTTAATCCCTTTATTAGTTTTATTAGTTTTAGCAATGAAAAAAATGCCTGCATTTCCTGCGGTAGCAATTGGTGCATTGATGGGTGCGTTGTGGGCTGTTTTGTTCCAACAAGATTTAATTATGCGTTTAGCAAGTGAAGGATCTGATTCTTTAACGGCTAATATTATTGTTGTATGGACAGCATTCTTTGATGGTGTATCAATTCAAACGGGTAACAGTGAGTTAGATAAGCTACTAAGTGGTGGTGGAATGTCTAAAATGTTGAACACTATCTGGTTGATTATGTGTGCATTAAGTTTTGGTGCGGTACTTGAAAAACTAGGAATGCTACAGAAATTTGTTGATGTGATTTTAGCTTCAGCCAAATCTACAGGTAGTTTAATTGCGAGTACCGTTGCTACTTGTATAGGAACAAATTTAATTACAGCAGATCAATATATGGCTATCGTTATGCCTGGTCGAATGTATAAAGAAGAATATGAACGCAGAGGTATTCACCCTTTAGTATTAAGTAGAACACTTGAAGATTCAGGCACCATTACTTCACCATTAATTCCTTGGAATACTTGTGGTGCTTATATGTATAGCGTGTTGCTTGTTAACCCTTTAGATTATATTTTTTATAGCTTCTTTAATTTAATCAACCCTGTATTAGCTGTTGTGTATGGTTTTATTGGCTTTAATATTAAAAGAATAGCTAAGAAAGTATAGATAAAATAATTGCATTACTTTAGACATATATCTTAAGTAATAACAGATGTATGTTTTTAATAATAGACGCATATAAAATAAAATCTCATTTCAAGGATATATATGTTTGATTCATCACCTCGATACTTATCTGATTATCAAGTAGCTGATTTTACTATTAAGACGGTTAATTTAACGGTAGAGCTTGATGACACTCAGACTAAAGTTATAAATGAACTTACCTTTGTTCGTCAACAGTATAATCAAAATCCACTTATCCTTAATGGAGAGCATTTGACCTTAGTTTCAGTATCACTTGATGATGTTGAGTTATTAGAAAGTGAATATGAGCTATCAGATAAGTTTATTTCCATACCCACAGATAAAAACAGTTTTAAATTAACCATTGTTACAATGATTAACCCAATAGAGAATACAGCTTTAGAAGGGTTGTATAAATCAGGTAGCGCATTTTGTTCTCAATGTGAAGCAGAAGGCTTTCGGCGTATCAGTTATTACTTAGACAGACCTGATGTTATGGCTGTATTTACGACTAAAATAATAGCGGATAAGCTGCTTTATCCATACTTGCTTTCTAATGGGAATAAAATAGAACAAGGTGATTTAAATGATGGTAAGCATTTTGTTACTTGGTATGATCCGTTCCCAAAACCTTGTTATTTATTCGCACTTGTTGCTGGTGATTTTGATTTGCTTCAAGATAACTTTATAACGGCTTCAGGTAAAGAAGTAGCATTAGAAATTTTTGTTGATAAAGGCAATAAAACTAAAGCTAAGCATGCAATGGTTTCATTACAAAAATCAATGAAATGGGATGAAGATACTTTCAACCTTGAATATGATCTAGATATCTACATGATTGTCGCTGTTGATTTTTTTAATATGGGAGCAATGGAAAATAAAGGTTTAAATGTTTTTAATAGTAAGTTTGTTTTAGCGGACACACAAAGTGCAACTGATATTGATTATTTTAATATTGAATCAGTTATTGCACATGAGTATTTTCATAACTGGACGGGTAATAGAGTTACTTGCCGTGATTGGTTCCAATTAAGCTTAAAAGAAGGGCTGACAGTATTTCGTGATCAGCAATTTAGTGCAGATATGCATTCAAGTGCCGTTACCCGTATTCAAGATGTTAGAACACTTCGTTCATTGCAATTTGCTGAAGATGCAGGCCCTATGGCGCATCCTATTCGTCCTGAAAAAGTAATTGAGATGAATAATTTTTATACTTTAACTGTGTATGAAAAAGGTGCTGAAGTTATTCGTATGTTACATACAGTTATTGGGGTAAATAACTTTAATAAAGGGATGCAGTTATACTTTAAACGCTTTGATGGTATGGCGGTAACATGTGATGATTTTATTAATGCAATGTCGGACGCTTCAGGTAAAGATTTAACTCAGTTTAAGTTATGGTATAGCCAGTCAGGAACACCTGTAATATCAATTATTGAAAATTACAATAAAGAAGATAAAACTTTAACAATTACTTTATCGCAACAATCACCGATCACCAAAAATCAGCAATCAGTTAAAGCATTATTTATTCCTATAAAAATTGAAATGTTGGCTGAAAAAGATAAAGAAAATGTTACTCATATGCTTGAACTGCAATCTGATAATCAATCATGGATATTTAACAATATTAAAAGCAAACCAATCATAGCCTATTTAGCTGATTTTTCAGCCCCTGTAAAGTTGGATAATAAGCAGTCTGTAGATGATTTGATGACTATTATAACTCAGGTAGAAAATAGCTTTTGTAAATGGGATGCTGTGCAAAAAATATTTATGCTAGCACTGAAAAATCTGACCCTAGATCCTTCAACCATTTTACCTAAATATATGCTGGATTGCTTTGAACATATTTTATCATCAAAAGATAATAAGGCTTTTATTGCAGAACAACTTAAACTACCCAGTTTTGATGAAGCAGCTGATTTAATTGATGAAGTTGATCCTATTGCATTAGCAAGTGCTATGAGTAAATTGACATCATTTGTTGCGAATGGTGTAGAAGATAAACTCTTCAAAACTTTTCATATCTGTACAAAAAATATTGAAGCATTACTTGATTTAAATAGTGACTCACAAAATAAAGATATTGTTGCAAATAGGGCATTAAAAAATATTTGTCTGCAGTATTTAACCGCTTTACCTAAATATGCCTATTTAGCAGAAGAACTATATCAAACCTCTAACAATATGACAGATAGTTTAGCTGCATTAAATTGTGCATCTAAAAATGATTTAGATTTTACAGAGCAACTTTGTCACTTTAAACATAAATGGGAATCAACTCCTTTAGTTATCGATAAATGGTTTTCAATACAAGCCTGTTGGTCGTCAAACAATGTGTTTGAACAATTGAATGTTTTATTGAAACATCCTTTGTTTTCTCTTAAAAATCCGAATAGGGCAAGATCATTAATAAGTGCTTTTGCAATGAATAACCCTAAATACTTTCATTGCTCTTCAGGTAGAGGATATGAGTTTTTAGGTCAACAGATTAAAAGACTAAATGAAATCAACCCACAAATTGCTTCTAGATTATTAACGCCACTAATACAATTCAAAAGCTTTTCTTTATTCCATCAAAAATTGATGAAACAACAACTTCTTGAACTTCATTGTTTGGATAACCTTTCGAATGATCTTAAAGAAAAGCTTGATATTGCTTTACTTGAATAAAGATGAAGTATTATTTCTCTATTCATCTTAGTTGTGCAGAATTCTTACCTTATTATGAAGGGAAGATTCATTCTATAGTTGTTACAACAAATCAAGGCATTAAGGTTCAATTCCCAGCAATGCATATTAGAAAGTATTTAACGAACAAAGGAATACAAGGATACTTTTACTTAGAAACCAAACAAAATAAATTTTTATCTATAATTAAATTAAGTTGAATTTATATTAGGTTACTTATATTAGAGTAATAACTTTAAACAGTGGTCTGACCATCTTGTTAAGTAAATTAAATAACGGTATTGGCAAATAAGTGTTATTTTATCCATATAATAGAAAAACTAGGCTTAGGTTTTAAACGCTTGTTTTAAACAGCGCCTTGTAAGTGCGTTAAGTTTAAGCCTAAAGCATTAAAATTGAACGCCTTAACTATTGTTTTTTACGCTTGCCAGCTAGGTAAAATGATGCAATTATTGTTTAATCCACATTTGTGGTAAATAACGATATATAATCACAATAAAAAATAACGATATTAGATAATGATTCTTGATGCACAACTTATACTTAATAAGTGCACAGATTCAAACTGGGGAGATAACACATGAAACAGAGTCCTTGCAAAAGGTTTTCTAAAAAGCCTTTAGCTGTTGGTGTTGCTGCAGCACTTTCAATGACTTTATTCGCTGCAACAGTTAGTGAAGTTCAAGCGGCTAAATTTGAAATTGGAGATGTAGAGATCAGCTTTGATTCTACTTTTAGTGTCGGTTCAAGTTGGCGTACAGAAAATAGAAATTGGGATGATAGTGTTTCCAAATCTAATAATATAAATAACGGCTTTGATTTTACTAATTATCATGCAGCATTAAATGCTTACCCAGATAAATATACTGTTTGGCAAGGCGCTGGTGGTTACTCAAATAATATTGATAATGGTAACTTAAACTTCGATGCTGGAGAAAGCTTTTCTCAATTGCTCAAAGGTAGTCATGATTTAGATATTCATTACGATAATGTCGGTATATTTGTTCGTGGTATGTATTATTACGATTTTGCTATGATGAATAATGATCGCTCTTGGACAAATTTACTTTCAGGTGATATTAACGACCCTTGTGAAGATTCTGAAGCTAAGAAACAGGTTTGTACTGATATTCGGTTATTAGATGCTTATGTCTATGGTGATTTTGATTTAGGTGATATGCCGCTTTCTGTACGTATAGGCCAGCAAGTAATCAGTTGGGGTGAAAGTACATTAATTGCTCATGGCATTAGTGAAATTAACCCTGTAGATATAGCACGCTTAAAAGCACCAGGCGCAGAACTGAAAGAAGCCTTTATTCCTTTTGGTGCAGTATGGGCATCTTTAGGTGTTACAGAAACATTTAATATCGAAGCATTCTATCAATACACTTGGGAAAAAACGGTGTTACCACCGCCAGGAAGTTATTTTTCTACTAATGATTTTGCTGGTGATGGCGGACATAAAAATAATGTTTCTTTAGGTTTTACTGGTAACCCTGATATGGATTTAGACTATCTTTTAGGTAGTTTGAATGAATTAGGCGGTTTACTTCGTGCTGGTGCAATCGATGGAGCTACAGCGGGTGCTATGTATTTAGCTTATCCGACTAAAATAACATTAAGAGCGCCAGGAAAACAAGCAGAACAAGAGCCTGATGATGGTGGCCAATATGGTTTACGCTTTTCTTGGTATTTACCTGAGCTTAATGAAACAGAATTAAGTTTGTATTATGTTAACTATCACAGCAGACGTCCTTTGTTCTCAGGAAATACAGCAGACTTTGGAGCAGTATCTATTGGAACGGATGTAGGCTTTATTGCTGCAAATACAATAACTGAAGATAATTTATATGATAATTTAAGTGCATTTTCTCAAGTTAAATTAGCGTATCCAGAAGACATAAAAATGTATGCATTAAGTTTTAACACAACAGTAGGTACTACAGCTGTTGCTGGGGAAATTAGTTATCGCCAAGATGAGCCTTTGCAAATTGATGATGTAGAACTTTTGTTTGCTGCCATGCCTCAGCAGCTATTTAATGCGGGTATTCCAGGCGGTGAAGCACTTGATGGTATCTCTCAAATGATAACAGCTGATGGTACCCCTTATGGGGCAGGCGTTACTGCTGATGGCTTTGTTTTATCAGATACAGTTCAAGCTCAAATGACCTTTACTCATTTATTTGGACCAACATTTGGTGCTAGCCAATTTGTTGGTTTATTAGAAATTGGTGGTATAAATATTAATGATATGCCATCACCAGATGTATTACGCCTTAATGGCCCAGGTACTTCTAGGAATGGTGGTGTAGCTGGAAAAGAAGGTTTAGAACTCGCGTTACAAAATGGTGTTGAGACTAACCCATTCCCAACTGAGTTTGCATGGGGTTATAAAGTTGTTGCGAAGTTAGATTACACGAATGTGTTCTCTGGCATAAATATGTCACCAAGAGTTATTTTCTCTCATGATGTAGAAGGTATTACACCAGATCCTTTATTCTTATTTATTGAAGATAGAAAGTCAGTTGCTTTAGGTTTATCTTTTGACTACCAAAGTCGTTGGTCAGCAGATATAAGCTATAATAGTTTCTTTGGTGGAGTTGGAACAACTAATGGTATTGCAGATAGAGATTATTTGTCTGTTAGTATTAAGTATTCTATTTAGAAAAGGCAATAAAGTATGAAAACAAAAATGAAAAAAATAACATTATTATCATTAGCTATCTCAATTGCCTTAGCGAGTGGGAGTAATGCTTTTGCTAAAGTATCTTCTACAGAAGCAGCAAAATTAGATAAAGAGTTAACGCCAATGGGGGCGGTTCGTTCTGCCAATGCGGATGGTTCTATTCCACAATGGACTGGTGGTATTACGCAGGCTCCTGCTGGTTATACTGTTGGTGATCATCACCCAGACCCATATCCAACAGATAAAGTTAAATATACAGTAACAGCCAGTAATATGAGTGATTACAAAACGTTATTAACTCAAGGGCAAATAAAGTTATTTGAAACCTATCCAGAAACATTCAAAATGGATGTTTATCAAACTCGACGAAGTGCGTCATACCCTGAACATGTATATCAGGCTGTTAAAGTTAATGCTACGCGTGCAGAGTTGGTTGAAGGTGGTAATGGTATTAAGCAAGCTGCTGTAGGTATTCCTTTTCCAATTCCAGCTAATGGCTTGGAAGCTATTTGGAACCATATTGTACGTTATCGTGGTGAAGGATTAGTTCGCCAAGGCGGACAAGCTGCTCCAACCTCAAACGGTAGCTATACTTACGTAGGCTTTGATGATCAATTAATGATACCGTATGGAGTTAAAGGAACTACGCCTGAAGCGCTAGAACAAACTAATATTTTATTTAAATTTAAGCAAAAAGTAACTGAGCCAGCTCGTTTAGCTGGAACAGCGTTATTAGTGCATGAAACGATGGATCAAATTAAAACACCACGTCAAGCATGGACATATAATACAGGCCAACGTCGAGTTCGACGTGCACCTAATGTAGCTTATGATGCCCCTGGATCAGCATCAGACGGCTTAAGGCTTACAGATGACTTTGATATGTACAATGGTGCTCCAAACCGTTATAACTGGACATTAAAAGGTAAACAAGAATTATTGATACCGTATAATGATTACCGTTTACATAGTGATAGTTTGAAATATGAAGATATTTTACAACCAGGTCATATTAATCCTGATTTAGTTCGTTATGAAAAACATCGTGTTTGGGTTGTTGAAGCAAATCTTAAATCTGGTACACGACATACATATAAAAAACGTGTTTTTTATATAGATGAAGATAGTTGGCAAATAGCCATCACGGATGTTTATGATAATCGTGATGAATTATACAGAATTGCAGTTGCACATGGCGTGAATTATTATGAAGTTCCTACTCAATGGTCTACCCTTGAAGTATATCATGACTTTCAATCGCGTCGTTATATTGCAATGGGTTTAGATAATGAGGCTAAAATGTATGATTTCTCTGCTCAATTAAAAGGGAAATCATTTACACCTTCTGCTCTAAGAAGAGAAGGTCGTAGATAAGTCGTTCTGTTAAAAGCAGCTGTTATGTTTCAGCTGCTTTCATTATCTTTTAGTTTATTAAGTCGTAACTATTCATATCATATAAATGTCCATGATTTTTTAGCCCCTATTACATCATCTTCGTGGTCTCTTAATCGAAGATCCAGTTTTTTAAAAGCTATGGATACCCGAACAGACACTTCGGGAATGACACAATAAAGGTTAACTGAATAGTTACATTAAACCGTATTTTTATTGAGTATCTTCATTATGCGCTTTCTAGCTATTACTTTTATATGTTTATGTAGTTTTAAGCTTTTTGCAGCACCTGTATCCTCTTCTTCGTTACCATCAATGATTGCGCCATTGGCAAGCAAGTCTTTATTACTTGATATCACGAGTATTGAACAATCTAAGCTTATTGCTGTTGGTGAAAGAGGACATATTTTATCCTCTAGTGATACGATTAATTGGCAGCAAGCAGAAGTACCTGTGCAATCTACATTAACGAGTGTTTTCTTTCTTAATGCAACACATGGTTGGGCTGTTGGTCATGATGCAACCATTTTACATAGTAATGACGGTGGATTGACTTGGAAAGTACAACAATATAAGCCAGAATTAGAAAAACCATTATTAGATATAGTCTTTAAAAATAAAAAAGAAGGTATTGCTATTGGTGCATACGGACTTTTATTTAGAACCACCGATGGTGGAAAAATATGGAATAGTGAATTTCATAGTGAATTTTTACTACTTGATGATGTTGAATATTTAGCTGAATTAAAAGCAGAAGATGAAGAAGCTTATTTAGATGAAATATCATCAATTTTACCGCATTTTAATCGTTTAGTTGTTGATGGTCGTACTCTCTATATGGTCGGCGAAATTGGTCTAATTGCAAAAAGTAATGACTTTGGTCTTAACTGGGAATCTTTTGATGAAATATATCAAGGTTCTTTTTTTGATATGGCTAGAACTGAACAGGGCAATTTATTGGTTGTTGGTCTTCGTGGACATGTATTTAGAAGCTTAAAAAATGGTACTCCATGGCAAGTTCGTTCAACCAATACAACTGCATTATTGAATGATATCGTACTAGCGGATAAACAACGCATTTTTTTATTAGGAAATAATGGTACGTTATTAGAAAGCACTGATGACGGACAAACTTTTCGTCCTCGCATTCAAAAAGATGGAAAATCTTTAATTGCAGGTGTTTGGTATCAAGGGAAATTAGTCACCGTTTCTGAAGTTGGTATTAAAGTGTTGTCTTTATAAATATATAAGTTTAATCGTTATTTCTCTATTTTTAGTTACTAGAACAGAATTTTGGATATTTTATAAAATATGAATATTTCTCTTGCAACTCGTTTAGAAGTTGGCTTATTTCGGCATAAACTTATCATTTTAATGTTATTTGTTATGGCGAGTGCTTTTTTATTATTTCAAGCAAGTCAAATTAAGTTAGGTGCTTCATTTACTAAGAACATCCCTCTTAATCACAGTTACATGAAAACATACTTGAAACATAGAGCAAATTTTGGTGGTGCTAATAATATTTTAATTTCAGTATGTGATACTGAAGGCGACATCTTTAATGCTAAATTTTTTAATGCATTAAAAGGTGTGCATGATAAGCTATTTTTCATTCCTGGCGTTGATCGCATTCAAGTAAAATCTTTATTTTCTCCTAGCACACGATTTGTAGAAGTTGTTGAAGATGGTTTTGCTGGCGGACCTGTAATTCCAGCAAACTTTCAAGCAAATGAAAAAGGGCTAGCTGTTGTTAAAAGTAACATAGAAAAAGCAGGTGTTGTTGGTAGTATTGTCGCTGATGATTATAGCTGCGCAATGGTAAAGGCTTCTTTGTTGGATATTAACCCTACAACAGGAGAAAAGCTTGATACACTTAAAATGGCACAACAATTAGAGCAGGAAGTTCGACAAGAATTTGAAAAAGACAATATTTCAGTGCATATCATTGGCTTTGCCAAAATGGTGGGTGATGTAGCTGAAGGTGCAAAAGGTGTTGTTCTCTTTTTTGGTATTGCTATCGCAATTACCGCAGTAATGGTTTACTTTTTCTGTCATTCAATTAGTCTGACCATATTACCTATTTTTTGTTCCTTAGTTGCCGTGATTTGGCAATTAGGAATGCTTTCTACTCTGGGTTTCGGTTTAGATCCCATGTCTATTTTAGTGCCTTTTTTAGTTTTTGCTATTGGTGTTAGTCACGGTGTTCAAATGATTAATTCTGTAGTAAAAGAAGTTGCTAAAGGATTAATCAGTAGTGCTGCCGCTCAAAAGAGCTTTAGAGCATTACTGGTACCCGGTGGTATTGCATTATTATCAGATACTGTTGGTTTTTTAACATTATTATCAATTGATATTGGTATTATTAGAGAATTAGCAATTACCGCCTCTTTAGGTGTTGCTATGATCATCTTAACAAATTTAATTTTATTACCTTTATTAGTTTCTTATTTAAAGATAACACCCGCTGATCGCAAAAATAAAGCAGGTAATATTGATGAACAAAGTTCTATATGGCGCTTTATGGCAAGCTTCTCTACTAAGGGGCCTGCTCGTGTTATTTTAATTGCTACTTTTGTATTGTATTTAACTGCACTTTTCTATTCTCAAAATTTAAAAATTGGTGAATTACATGCAGGTGCACCTGCATTACATGAATCATCTCGTTATAATCAAGATACCTTCTTAATTACTGATAAATATGCAATTAGTGTTGATTATATATCTATAATTGTTGAAACCACTGCTGATGCATGTACTTATTTTGATACTATGGACGTTATTGACCGTTTTCAATGGAGAATGGAAAATGTACCGGGAGTACAATCAGCCGTTAGTTTAGCTTCTATCTCCAAAATAGTTAACGCTGGCTATAATGAAGGTAACCCCAATTGGCGAGTAATTCCTCGTAACCAACATACACTGGTACAATCTATCGCTAGAATTCCATCTTCAAGTGGTTTACTTAATAGAGATTGCAGTGTGATGCCTGTTATTTTGTTTTTACAAGATCATAAAGCAGAAACCATCAATACAGTTATTAAAGAAGTACAACAAGCAACAAGTGATTTAGGTACAAGTCAAATTCAATTTAGATTAGCCTCTGGACCTGTTGGTGTTATGGCTGCAACAAATGAAGCAGTTGCAGAGGCTCAGATGCCTATGATGGTTTATGTTTATGGTGCCGTTATTATTTTATGCTTATTAAGTTTTAGAAGTGTAAGGGCAACAATTGTAGTTGTTTTACCTCTTTATGTTGTTTCTACTTTAGCTCAATGGTTAATGACATCACTTGAGATCGGTCTTACTGTATCAACTTTACCTGTAATTGCATTAGGTGTTGGTATTGGTGTTGATTATGGTATTTATATATTGTCTACCATGAGTGCAAAACTTAAAGAAGGTGATACTGTACAACAAGCATATCTTGCTGCGCTAAAAGAACGGGGTAGTGCTGTTTTAATAACAGGAATTACTTTAGCCATTGGTGTCTCAACATGGTTTTTCTCTGATTTGAAATTCCAAGTTGATATGGGGATATTACTGACATTTATGTTCTTAGTTAATATGCTTGCCGCTGTTATTGTTTTACCTGCATTGGCTGCATTTCTATGGCCAAATAAAAAACAGTAAATATATACTCATGGTACTTCAAAGTATCTGTTTCGGGGCTCTTGAGTAATTTATGAACAGCAGTTTTAGGTGATAAAGCTTCACCATTCATACTCTTTTTCATTTCCTCTGGTTATGAGGCACCGTCATAAAATGAAAACGATAAGTAAGCCAATAGTACTTTTTAAAAATAGACAAGTATGATTCCTTTAATTCGTCCGAAGGAATTGGTTTAAACCCCCGTCTTTAGACGGGATAGCTTTTAGCTAGTAGTTGCGTTTATTATATGGGTATGAAATATCGTAA
>Ga0105357_10001714_pt1 | contig 11712 bp, 10 predicted proteins | sample GOMGulsemesocosm_4_FD_83660 | JGI IMG/M metagenome (GOLD analysis project Ga0105357, IMG submission 83660) | Methane-oxidizing microbial communities from mesocosms in the Gulf of Mexico - GOM15B Gulf of Mexico | ecosystem: Environmental > Aquatic > Marine > Cold seeps | place: USA: Gulf of...
CAAAGGTGATGACATTGCGTTTATTCGCACCCCTGCAATTTTAGGTCGTAGCTGGCTGCCCCATGCCCAAGCATTTTATGCAGCCAAGCAACTTGGTATTAGCGAGCAAGTGCATATGCCATTGTTTAACGCGATACACAAAGATCGCATGCCTCTGTATGAGGCTACTGATTTAGCCGAATTCATTTCTCTCGCCAGCGGCAAGCCCGCAGCGGAGGTTTTAGTGACAATGAATAGCATCGGGACACAAGAAAGCGTTAAAGCGGCCATTGAAGTTGGGCGTAAGTATCGTTTACGCGGCGTGCCTGCGGTTGTTATCGGTGGGAAGTATTTGATTAACCCAGGTGCTGTTGGCGATAAATTTCCAGAGCTTGTTAAATTTTTATTAGCGGCTAAGAAATAACGCAACCTTATGGCGAGCCACAAATCCATACGAGTACAGACTGGCGTGGCGATCAAAAGATAAAAACAACCCCGAAGGGCCTCTTGCCCTAAGGGGTTTCGTTCTGGCATATCCTTGTGCCGCCTGGCAAATTACTAACTGCAAAATCTTAAAAGCCAAGTTCCCTATGGCCTGTCCTTTTGTTGTTCTACTGCTCCTTAAAAACTTCGCATATCTTTTTACGGTCACCCTAAAACTCTGTATTAAAGCGCTCCATTTTAAAAACCAGGAATACCTTCCTTGAATGATGATGACTTTGTCTGTCGATGCCATTATTGCCATCTCCCACATTATTCACATCATCTTTTATACTCATTTTAAGATAAAAGATATTCACTATACTCTTAATCCAAATGAGTGACCGTGGTAATCCAAATGAGCAACTGCGGCCAATTCTAATGAGTAATTACTGGCTCGCCCACGCAGACTTAGCTTGCGGGATTTTGATCTTTATTCTCTTCTCCATCGGCTAGGGGCTCTATTCTTAGCTCGCGAAGTTGGTGGCCCTGCCGGCGGACAATATGTTGAATTAACACCTCTTGGTCGTGCTCGCTCATGTTGGCAAAATCCATTCGCACATAGTAATGGTCATCTTCTTTTATGTAATCACTGGCGACGATTGAAGCAAAGCACAAAATGGTGCTATTGCTTGGTTTGAGTGACATTTCCAAACTAATTGTGCAGCCAAGATCTATTGGCTCATTGATAAAAAATGCCATGCCACAAGCGCTGAGATTTACTTCATGAACTTTATGCGCGACTCGCTTTACTAGGTGACTGTCGAGTTCCAACTGATTAATAACAGCATTCAGCTTTAGATTAAGGGTCTCAAATATCTCTGCCAGTAATGGTTCTGGCCCACGCAAACGACCCGTTAAATTAGCGAGTTTATTATCAAACGATGCGATTAGACTCAGCGCATCAACAGGTTGTATCCCTTCAAAGCCACTACTCTCGAGCTCCTCATCGGTTAACTGTCGATACGCAACACCAATGGTGTCATCTATACGAAAAAAACGGCGGCGCTCTTGTCCCATTATCGATCCTGTACTTTTATATTGGTGAAACTTAAAATCAAATATTAGAATATTTCATCTGGCTTCAATTCGAATTCATATTGCGGCGGCTCTAGATCAAGATTCCTCAAGAGGTCTTGCCCATCCTGATCTTGCAGCAGTTTTTTATCATCTTCCGTCAAGGCGTCATCCAAACCCTGGCTAATCATAATTTCGACTCGGCGGTTCTTAGCCCTATTTTTCGAGTTGACGTTTTCCGCCAGTGGTTTGGTCGCTGCATAGCCCGCCACTTCAAAGCGATTTTCATTAATACGCTTACCGGCCATCAAGGCGTGCGCTACCGATACTGCTCGAGCTGTCGACAGCTCCCAGTTAGACCTAAAACGGCGAGTATTAATCGGTACGTCGTCACTATGCCCCTGCACTTGAATTCGGCCGCTTTGTTTGCCCAGTACCGCAGACACTTCTTCCATTACATCGAAATAGGCGGGGTCCAGAGACGCGGAACCAGATTTAAACGAGCCTTTCTCTCGAATTCGAATAATGATCTTGCGACCAATCGTTTCGATTTCGATCTCGCCTTTAACAATTTGCCGCTGCAGGGATTGCGCCAATGTGGCGGCATCTTTTTCGGTTTCCTTTACTAGCTCTTCAAGCTTTTCTTTGATCTTGTCTTTTAGCTCTTTGTCGCTGGTATCTTCGACCCCGGCTTCTAGGTCTTCCTTACCTTTCTCGACATCAAATTCATCGGCCTTATCAAAATCCAGGCTCGATTGAGTAATGTCTTCGGTTTTTTGAAAGATCTCATTAATTGGCGTGGGCTCGGGTATTGCTGGACTAAACTCACGCGCAATAATGCTGGTGCCCTTTGGCGGGTCCGTCACAGCAAGTTTTGACTGCACGCCAAATGCCTGAGATAAAGAGCCTGCTAGGCGTTTGAATTTTTGCGCATCCATTTCAGAAAAGGACAGCAGCAATACAAAGAAACACATCAACAATGACATGAGGTCGGCGAAGGTTCCCATCCACGGAGGTAGCCCTGCTACGCAATCACAACTTTGCTCTTCTTCATCGCTCATAATTCAGCCCTTCCCTACTCTGCTGTTTCGCGTTTGCCTTCCGGCAAGTACGTCCGCAACATAGATTCTATGACTCGAGGGTTTTGGCCACCCTGAATTGCCAGTAAAGCATCGATCACCAAGCTTTTGATCATTGCCTCTTCATTTGCCCGCAGCTTCAGTTTATCTGCCAGAGGCTCACAAAAGGCGTTGGCCATAACCGCGCCATATAGCGTGGTCAATAGTGCTACCGCCATCGCGGGACCAATCGACTTGGGGTCATCCATGTTGGCAAGCATGGCTACCAAACCAATCAAGGTTCCGATCATTCCCATCGCGGGGGCCATACTCGACATCGACATTAGAATGGCCGAGCCGATTTCGTGCCGCTCCCGGGCGAGCTTTTTATCGTTGTTTAGTAGCTGCTTGACGACGTCAGCGTCGTGGCCATCGACCAAGAGCTGGATGCCCTTCTGTAAAAAGTCACTACTGACCTCCTTGCCCTCTAATGACAGCAAGCCGCCTTTACGCGCTGCATCAGCCAACTCTACGATCTCATCAATTAATGGACCGGGTTGCTCGAGCTTGTTGGTCATGCCCTTGCCGATGATCTTGCCTATGCCAAGGAACTGCCCAAGGCCGAACTTGGCCATCACTGCGAAAATACTACCGCCCACCACGATGACAACTGAGGGTATGTTCACAAACATGCCCAAGTCGCCACTCATCATCATGGTGATAACGATAAGGCCCATGGCACCAGCGATGCCGACTATCGTTGCTAAATCCACTTATTGCTCCTTGTTGCGTCTGCTGTTATTCGGCTTTGGCCGGCAGCAGGTTTTTAGGGTCTATTCGTTGTATCGGCAAAAAGCGAAACAAGTTAACCCCATCTTATTAAAATGTAGTACAAGCTGGCGCCTATGCTGTCTGTTGGCGGCTAAACTGGCGTATAATCGCCTATATATAGAAAATGGATCCATCCTCCAGCTGAATCATCTGCCCCATTGGGCTAATTGACCTTAAATGTTGGCTCCGGTAGGGTGACGCCTTTGCTGAAGTACTGTAATTAATCTCAAACGACCAAAACGACCCTACTTATGAGTACGAACAAAGCCCAAGAATTCGAAAACGCTCTTGCCGAGCTTGAGTCACTGGTTGAATCTATGGAACAGGGAGAGCTTAGCCTTGAAGATTCTCTGGCGGCTTTTGAAAAAGGCATCAAACTGACTCGTGATTGCCAATCTAAACTCGCAAGCGCAGAGCAAAAGATAGAAGTTTTGATGGAACAGCAAGGCGAGCTCACCAGCACACCTTTTGACTCTAGTAACTAATTTAAGGTTAAGCCTGATACCGTGAATTTTGAGTTCTCTCGATACGTCAAACAATCCCAAGAGCGCGCGGCCAATACGCTGACCAAGGCAATTGACCAGATACACTGCCCTCAGGGTGAGCTGCAAGCGGCCATGCGCTACAGCGTACTCAATGGAGGCAAACGAGTGCGCCCCCTACTGGTTTATGCTGCAGCCGATGCGCTGCTGACAAGCCAGCAGGCCAACCCCTCGACCGTCGACGCGGCGGCGGTAGCCATAGAGCTGACCCATGCTTACAGTCTGATTCACGACGACCTGCCGGCAATGGATGATGACAAGTTGCGTCGAGGCGTTCCGACCTGCCACATTGCCTTCAATGAAGCGACTGCGATATTGGCAGGCGATGCCCTCCAGGCCCAAGCGATCAGCCACTTAGCCCAACTCGAAAACTGCCCCGATAAAATTAAGTTAGCTCTTATTAGCGAGCTTAGCTTAGCCGCGGGAGCCGTTGGCATGGTTGCAGGCCAAGCCATCGATTTGGCCGCTGTGGACCACCAGCTAAGCCTTGACCAACTGCAGAATATGCACAAATTAAAAACCGGCCGCTTGATCAGGGCGGCGGTTAGAATGGGCGCTATTGCGACCGGCCGAGCAAACCCTATACAGCTGGAGCAACTTGATCGATACGCTGAGGCCGTCGGGCTTGCGTTCCAAGTACAGGACGACATTCTCGACGTAACTGCCGACACCGACACTCTTGGCAAAACTCAGGGTGCCGATGCGCTACTCAACAAGCCAACTTATGTCTCATTATTGGGCCTAGAGCAGGCTAAATCTAAAGCCCGAAGCTTGCACGAAGAAGCGCTGAAAGCCATTGCCGACTTTGGAAATGGCGCCCAGGCATTGCGCGCGTTATCGGCCTATGTTGTCGAACGCAGCCATTAAATAACGCCCCTCAGTCGAACCGTCTTGCGCTCATGCTATTAGTGATGGCGAAAACGGTCGATGGTGCTTTGCTTTACGCCTCTAGCGCAATACAATATGCGACCTAAATGCTGCAGGATGCATGCATTTGGAGGCCTGAAAAGCCCCGAGAATTAGCTGCCGAGCGTATCTGCCGGCAAGCACAGAGACCTGATAATTGCATGTTTAACGAAATCCCGCTGCTACGACCCGACACTCCATTACTGGACAGCATCGATTCACCCATACAACTGCGTGACCTCGATGAGGAGCAATTACCGATACTTGCCAATCAGTTGCGCGAGTACATGCTTTACAGTGTTGGTAAAACAGGCGGTCACTTTGGTGCGGGCTTGGGCGTGGTTGAGCTTACGGTTGCTCTGCACTATATCTACCAGACCCCTGATGATCGCTTGGTCTGGGATGTTGGCCACCAAACCTACCCACACAAGATTCTTACCGGCCGCAGAGACGCCATGCTCAGCATTCGTCAGCTAGACGGCTTAGCGGGCTTCCCAAAGCGGGAAGAAAGCCCGTTCGACACCTTTGGTGTTGGCCACTCCAGCACGTCCATCAGCGCGGCCTTAGGCATGGCATTGGCGGCCGAGCAACAATCGCGCACAAGCGAGTCAGCTGCCCCCCAAGACGAAACCAAAGGCGAATCAAAAGAAGGCGAGAACACCACTCGCAAAACTGTTGCGATTATTGGCGATGGCGCCATGACTGCCGGAATGGCCTTCGAAGCCTTGAACCACGCTGCGCACACTGAGACTGACATGCTCGTCATTTTAAATGACAACAATATGTCGATCAGCAGAAATGTCGGCGGGCTAGCAACTTACTTTTCTCGCATTTGGGCCAGCAAGCTTTACAACCAAATGCGCGAAGGCAGTAAAAAGGTGCTGAGCAAAATACCCCAAGCATGGGAATTCGCTCGTCGCACCGAAGAGCATATGAAGGGTATGGTTTCGCCCGGCACCTTATTCGAAGAGTTAGGTTTTAATTACGTCGGCCCAATCGACGGTCATGATTTACCACGCTTAGTTCATGACTTGCGTAACCTACGCGATATTAAGGGACCAAAACTGCTGCACATCGTAACTCAAAAAGGCAAAGGTTTTGGACCTGCAGAACTCGACCCTGTCGGTTATCACGCGCTGAACAAAATCGAAGCGCCAAGTAACAAACCTGCAGCTGCGCCGAAACCTCCAAAGTACCAAGATGTTTTTGGACAATGGTTATGCGACGCGGCGGCGCAAGACGAAAAATTGATCGCGATCACACCCGCCATGAGCGAAGGCTCGGGAATGTTGAATTTTTCTGAGCAATACCCCGAGCGATTTTATGACGTCGCCATTGCTGAGCAGCACGCTGTGACGCTGGCTGCGGGAATGGCGTGTGAAGGGCAAAAACCTATTGTCGCTATTTACTCGACATTCTTACAACGTGCCTACGACCAGCTCATTCATGATGTTGCCCTGCAAAATCTCGACGTAACTTTTGCGATAGATCGCGCCGGCCTGGTTGGTGAAGATGGTCCCACACACGCCGGAAGCTTTGACTTAACTTTCTTGCGCTGCATACCAAAAATTATTATTGCCACCCCCTCCGATGAAAATGAATGTCGAACATTACTGCACACCGCTTACCAATATAATGGCGCCGCAGCGGTGCGCTACCCTCGTGGTAATGGCGTTGGGGTTGCGATTGAAACTAGCTTACGAACTGTTGCAATCGGCAAAGGCCAAGTAAAGCGCCAGGGCCTCAAGAACGATAACTCTGTGGTTATTTTTAACTTTGGCACACGATTAAAAGCAGCCATGGAAGTTGCAGAACAGCTCGACATCACTGTTTGTGATATGCGCTGGGTTAAGCCTTTAGATCAACAATTAATTATCAGCATGGCAGAACAGCACCAGCTGATTATCACTCTGGAAGAAAACGCGATTGCGGGTGGCGCTGGTAGCGGCGTGATGGAATATCTACAACAACAAGGTTTTTCAACGCCAGTTTTGCAGTTAGGTCTAGGTGATCACTACGTCAACCACGGTAAACCAGAACAACTTCTTGAGAGCGAACAACTCGATAGCAAAGGCATATTAAACTCAATTAAGATGAAGCTTGCCCAGTTGCAAGCCAACAAGCCTAGAAATCTGGCGTAGCTTTCACCACTACTCTACAGCCATAAAAAAGCCCACTGAATAACTTCGTGGGCTTTTTTATGGCTAGTCATTATGCATCACTCAAAGATGCCATCGTGGGAGCTGGACAATGAGCCCCTCACGACATCAACTCAATTTATGAGTTGCGGCCACACAGGCAGCTTGGTCATACATGCCAACCATTAGGTTAATAGAGTGAGATACATTTTCAATTCGCCCTTCAAAACCTTCGATGCTACGAGTTAAGGTCAGCAACAATTCTTTTCTGTACTGCGCATAAAGATCGGTGACTCTTGTGCCCTGTAAGGTGACTCGATATGTCGCGCCTTTTTTACTATCGCTTTGGGCTTTTTCGACCAGGCCTGCCTTGCTTAGCTTACGTAAGCTGTATTGAAGATTCGACAAATCGTCTCGGTTAAGCAATCGTGCTAAATCTGAAATACTCTTAGGACGATCGTGCATCCTAATCATATGGAGCAACGCATTATCGGTGCCGCTGAGGTTCCCCTCCGCGCAACAGGCTAAACAATCTGACTGCCACCGCTCAAAGGCCTCTGATATTCTAAATAAAGCGAACTCAAGTTCTGTCAGCGCAACTTCGTGTGAATCTGTGGCCAAGTGCCACTTTTTATCCAACAGGCCGCCTTCCTTGTTATTAATTGTTATGGTCATTTTTGTTCTACCTAGATTTTTTATCGCTTCAAGCATAGCGTAAAAACTAATGCTTGGTACCTTTTGTTTGTGTCTTGGGGTTCACATTCAGGGGGAAATTGTGTGATATACAACCCATTATTTTAATTTTAAAAAAAACGTTTAAAACTGATAATGACGAAGAATCCCCTAATATTTTTACGGGAATATGATTCATAAAGGAGGCGAAGGCCTTCAAGTTCGTCTTATTAGTATTGCTTTGCTTCGATAACTTTAGTCTGCGAGAAAATTATGTCCTCAACCCCACTCATTACCAATGACGCTACGACCTTCGGGCTTCTCGCAGCTATACTGGGCTTGGTCTTTTATAGCTATCACCACCAACACCCCTTTTGGAAGCGTTTTTATGGCATCGTACCGATGGTACTGGTGTGCTACCTTTTACCGTCCCTCCTCAACAGTTTTGGTATCATTTCCTCTGCTGATTCCAGCCTATGGAGTATCGCCAAAAACTATTTCTTACCCGCAAGTCTGGTATTAATGACTCTCAGTATTGATTTGAAATCAATTTTAAAACTGGGCGATAAAGCCATCATCATGTTTTTAACAGGCACAGTCGGCATTATCATCGGGGGGCCCCTAGCGATATTGATAGTAGGGCTAGTAAGCCCAGATACCGTCGGAGGAACGGGAGTTGATTCGGTATGGCGAGGCCTTGCCACATTAGCTGGCAGCTGGATCGGCGGCGGCGCGAACCAAACCGCGATGCTGGAGCTATACCAATACAACCCAGAGAACTATACCGCCATGGTCACGGTCGACATTGTGGTTGCCAACCTATGGATGGCCTGCTTGCTATATGGCGCAGGTAAAAGCGACGCCATTGATCGTTGGCTAAAGGCAGACCCTAGCGCTATCAATCAAGTTAAAGCTTCACTGGACTCTATTCACGGACAAGAAAAACAAGAATTAAATATGGCTAACCTGAGCGCAATTTTTGCGATTGCCTTCGGCACAGTTGGGCTTTGTCATTTGGGCGGTGATGTTCTTTCACCGTTTTTTAAATCTATATCTTCAACCAAAGACACCATTCTAACCAGCCACTTTTTTTGGGTCGTGATCATTTCAACAACCGCCGGCCTAGGCCTGAGTTTCACCCGTGCTAGAAAGCTTGAGGGAGCAGGCGCTTCAACTTTTGGCAGCTTGTTTATTTATTTGTTGGTCTTAATTATCGGCACCAAAATGGATATATTCACTGCAGCTGAAAACCCTGGCCTTATCGTAGTCGGAATTATTTGGATGTTGATCCATGTATTACTGCTGATTTTTGTGGCGCGAATGATCCGAGCGCCTTTCTTTTTCTTGGCTGTTGGCAGCAAAGCCAACGTTGGCGGTGCAGCATCTGCTCCTATCATAGCCGCAGCTTTTCATCCCTCTCTCGCACCTGTAGGCGTACTCCTGGCGGTGCTTGGTTACGCGCTTGGTACGTACGGAGCAATATATTGCGCCTACTTAATGCGCCTTGCATCTGGAGCCTAGCGCCAGCTAACTGATTGCCAGAACCCCATAAGGTTCTGGCAACAAGCAAATATGCGATTTCAGTCGAGCGCGACGCAACATCCGCTCGACCCCTTTAGAAGAACCACCAACAAGTCGTCACTATAAAAAACAACCCTCTCCAACTCATCGTAACTGCGACGACTTTAATGTCTTACGCTTCTCCATAAAAACATCCCATTAATAATGTCTATAGAAGGCACAGACATTGAGGTAGATGCCAAAAAACATCGTACACCACGACTGATTTTGGTTCAAAACACCTCGATTTCGACTGTTTCTAATTTGTTGGTACTAGTCAATGATATATTTTGTGGCGGATAAATGAACCTTTGTATGGTTTTTATTTATCTCCGAATGCATAAACTATACTTATAACTATCAATACATAGCGGTCTTGTTGAACATGTTAATTGTTAGAATTTTTGTATTATTTGCATTTTCTATTTTAGTGTTTGCTGAACAAAATGTGATTAATTTGAACTTGCACGATCTAAATTTTCCATCTGTCCAAGGTAAAATACATGACATAGTCAAAGACCGTACGGGTTATTACTGGCTGGCCACCTCAGAGGGATTAAAACGTTACGATGGGAAAGAGATTCAAGTTTTCTTTGGTGAGAAACACGAGCCGCTGCATAACAAACTGATAACCGCACTCAAGTTACAAGGTGAAACGTTATGGGTTGGGAGTGATGCGGGTCTATTTTCTCTCGATCTGAAAAACTTCCAATTGACCCTATACCCTCAATTTACAGGTAATAGTTCGATCCCACGCGCCGGATTTATATCGAACATAGATGTCGACCATTTGGGTAGAGTATGGATTACGTCGCCCAAAGGCATAGATTTATACCTCCAAAGATCAAATCAGTTTAAAACGTTTCCAATTAAAACCTTTAAGCCCAACATACGAGATAGCTATGTTGCCGCCAGTGCAGTTGACGACAAGGGCGGTGTCTGGCTTGCCACCTATACTCACGGGGCCTGGTTCAGTCTACTAACCTATCTTTCGCCAAAAACTTTGGTGAAGTTACTGAAGTATCAAATCTTAAAATTTTACTACACTCAAAAGCTGATGATGCGTTATTTATCCAAATGTATGCTGACTTATCTTCTGGGCATGACTGGCAAGGCCTTATGTATTTCAAGGCCCTTGACGGAAGAGTCATCCCCATGGAATGTACTGCAGCAGAAATAACTCAAAACAGAGACGACGATGTATACATGCTTATTTTGAGTGATGTCTCCCAACGCCTAAAGAACGAAAAAATACTAAACAACATGGCGCGGTATGACTTTCTGACAGGCTTACCTAATCGTAATTACTTCGCCCAATATATTCACGATAGACTTAACCCATCACATGACAGAAAACCAAATCCATTCTTTCTAATGTTTATGGATATCGATAGATTTAAAAATGTGAATGACTCCTTAAGTCATGAGGCCGGCGACCAATTGCTGCTGAGCTTATCAAAGATATTAGTAGCCACAATAGGGGACACCGGAAAAGTATTCCGTTTAGGCGGCGATGAATTCGTCGTGGTCTGCGACCGAAAACCACACCTTAACCCTTCCACCATTGCAGATGCTATTACCCAACGATTAGCTCAGGCCACCGAATTCGGCTCTAACAAATTATTTGTCTCGGTCAGTATTGGGATTTCTCTGTTTCCACAAGATGGGAAGACAGTCAGCTTACTTCTTAGCAAGGCAGACATGGCCACGTACTCTGCTAAGAATGCTGGAGGTAACTGCTCACGGTTCTTCACTGCAAAAATGGAAGCTCAGGCCGCAAAAGCTTTACGATTAGAGTCTGACATACGAAGAGCAATCAGCAATGAAGAGTTCGTCGTCTTTTATCAAGCCAAGGTAGCCATGCCCACAGGTAATTTAGTGGGGTATGAAGCTTTAGTTCGATGGGAGGACCCTCTTGAAGGGTTGGTGTCACCTGTTGCTTTTATCGACACAGCTGAAAAGACCGGCAGCATTGTGCAAATCGGTTTACTGGTCGTTGAAATGGTTTGCCAACAAATTCAAAGCTGGAGCCGTGGCGGTAGAACTCTTCTTCCTGTGGCCATCAATGTTTCACCACAACAATTAAAACAGCCCAGTTTTTATAATGACCTTGTTAGCATACTCTCTAATTACGCAATTCCACCAAATTTACTCGAGTTTGAAATTACCGAAGGTGTCGTAATGGACAACATGTCAATTTGCTTGGGGCATATACGCAAATTGAAATCCAGAGGACATAAGATCTATATCGACGATTTCGGAACTGGCTACTCGTCCCTCACATATTTAAGAAAGCTTCCGATAGATGCTCTAAAAATTGACCAATCTTTTGTTAAAGATCTGTGCTCAGATTCGAGCCAACAAAGTATCGTTAAGTCTATTATCGACTTAGCTTTAAACCTTGATCTTGACCTTGTCGCAGAAGGTGTCGAAGATAGAGAGACGGCTGCTTACCTGGTGAAGCTTGGCTGTAATATCGCCCAAGGTTATCACTATGCGAAACCTGTCCATGCGGCCCAACTTCCTTCC